>JADMIO011121682.1_pt1 | contig 35063 bp, 36 predicted proteins | sample 8958161 | NCBI WGS metagenome assembly JADMIO01 (sample SAMN16585339, study PRJNA669376) | soil metagenome | isolation source: Crop rotation soil | place: USA: Cullars Rotation, Alabama | collected 2011
TGATGTCGACGCCCATCCTCAACCCGCCGCAATCCGGCGTGCTCGGCATGCACCGCATCGAGGAGCGTCCCGTCGTCGTCGAGGGCAAGATCATCGCCCGTCCGATGATGTACCTCGCCCTCAGCTACGACCACCGCCTGGTCGACGGCAAGGAAGCCGTCACCTTCCTGGTCCGCGTCAAGGAAGCGCTGGAAGACCCCGAGCGCCTGCTCCTGGACCTCTAAACGTCGCGGCCTTCATGGTGAGCAGCACGCGATAGCGTGCGTCCGTCGAACCACGAGGGCGACCCGAGGGGACTGGTGCATGCATCACGCGGCGGCGCCATGACGTTCGAAGCCTTCTCGAACGCCCTCCTGCAATGGATCATCCGCGGCGCCGGCCTGCTCTGGCTCGTCGGCGCTTTTGCGCTCTTCCGCCAGATCCGCGCCGAGATGGTCCTGGACCGGATGACCTCGCAGCTTGAGAAAGCCGCAAGCGATCTCAAGGCCCCTATCGAAAAGTCAGCCGAAGACATCTGGATCGACAAGGACGATACCGCCCGCCGCGGCTGGATCGCAGCGCAGGCCGTAGTGCTCGCTGCCACCGCACTCGCGATGATCCTGCTGCACCCCTTCGCCTCATGGATGGCGGCGCTGCTGGTCACAGGGCAGGGCGTCTATTTCTTCTGGCGCGAACACACCGCACGCAACGCGCCATCGCCTGCCGCCGCAGAACACGCCCGCCCGTCCAGCGCGACCGTAAATGCCGGCTGGGTCTCCCTCGCCATCGCCATCCTGGTCTGGCTTGCCGCTTTCCGCGGGCTTCTGGGCTAGCGACACATAACGCCTTGATAGTTTTCGATTGAACCTTTCCCACCCTTGCTCCCGGACGTCCGGCCAGCTTAACTTAAAGCAGGGACGCGCACAGGAATCAGGCGAAGGCTCAAACGCCTTCCGGGGGGGCATCACCATGAGACGCATCGCAGCCGTCCTTCTCATCGCGACCTCGGCTTGGTTGCTCTACCAGTCGCGCGAACCGCTAATCGGCGGCGTCGGCGACCAGGATCTCATGGCCCGCGTCATGAGCCATATCGGCGACATCAACTTCACGCTTCCCGTGCTCGGCGGCGTGCTCGGACTCCTTGGCGGCCTGCTCGTGCTGTTCGGAGGCCCGGCAGGCGCCGCCATCTCGATGATCGGCGGCATGGTCGCTGCGGGCTTCGCCGTCTACGCCGGCAAGCCGTTTTGGACCGCCCAAAGCCCGATCTGGTATTCCGAGGCCGCCATCGGCGTCGTCATACTCGCCCTCGCCGGCGCCGCTGCGCTCCTCGGCCGCAAGTAACGCGCGCATTGCGTTCGGCCCATCCGTCCTGCATCCTCATCCATGCGGTTGGGCCACCGGATATCCAGGGACCACCGCATGAATCGCCCCGCCGCCATCGCGCTGCTCTCAGCCGCATTCGCACTGCCGATGGCCTTCGCGCAGGACGCTGACGACTCATCAGTGGACGTGACCTGGCGCGCCTTTACCACGCCCAATGGCTGCATCTTCTACGAGGGAGACCTGCTCAACATGGTCCCCGAAGCGCCCAAGGCCACGGCGACTTTTTCCGGCGCCTGCAAATCGGGCGAGGCGATCACCGGCTCGGGCACGATCACGCTCAAGCGCCTCGTCAACGGCTACAACACCACGCGCACCTACAAGGGAACGCTCAACGGCGGCTATCTCGACGGCAGGATCACCATCGCCGACAGCTATGTCTCGGTCACGAACAAGGCCGACAAGGGCGCTGCCCCGGTCAACAGCTTTCCCTTTCGCATGGGCTGCATGGTCTTGAGCAATGGCCAGCTCGAATCCGGCTCGATCGGAAAGCAGATCATCCACTGCCGCCCCAAGACCGCAAACGTCGCACCAGCCAACGCTGGCTAGGGCGCCGGAACGATGGGCGGAAACTCAACCCGGCCCTCAGTTTTTCGCATAAAAAAGCGGGCCTTCGGCTCCCCATATTCCGTTTGTTGACCGGCCCTTGCACGGCTATACGGTCGCGCAACTCCGAGGCGAAACACGCCCGGACTCTACACGCCAGGACGGAATGACATGAGCGAACAATTCGACGTCGTCATCATCGGCGCCGGTCCCGGCGGCTACAACTGCGCCACGCGCTGCGGACAGCTTGGGCTGAAAGTCGCTCTCATCGAAAAACGCGACAAGCTCGGCGGCACCTGCCTCAATGTCGGCTGCATCCCCTCCAAGGCGCTGCTCCACGCCTCCGAACTCTATGAGACAGCCTCGAAGGATTTCGCCGGCCTCGGCATCGAGGTCACCGGCCTCAAGCTCAACCTCGACAACATGCTGAAACAGAAGGCCGACGCCGTGAACGGCCTCACGGCCGGCGTCGCCTTCATCATGAAGAAGAACAAGGTCACCGTGTTCAACGGCGAGGGCCGCATCGTTGGACCGGGCAGGGTGGCGGTCTCCGACCAGATCCTCTCCGCCAGGCACATTGTCATCGCCACTGGCTCCGAGCCCACGCCTCTTCCCGGCGTCGAGATCGACGAGGAGCGCATCGTCTCATCCACCGGCGCGCTGTCACTGAAAGCCGTGCCGAAAAAGATGATCGTCATCGGCGCCGGCATCATCGGCCTCGAACTCGGCTCGGTCTGGCGGCGTCTCGGCGCTGAGGTCACCGTGGTGGAATACCTTGACCGCATCCTCCCCGGCGCCGACGGCGAGATCGCCAAGCAGGCCCAGCGCCTGTTCACGAAACAAGGCATCGAATTCAAGCTCGGCATGAAGGTCACCGGCGTCGAGAAGACGAAGACCAAGCTGAAACTCTCCGCCCAGCCCGCTTCCGGCGGCGACACCGAAACCATCGAGGCCGACATCGTTCTCGTCGCCATCGGTCGCCGCCCCTACACCAAGGGCCTCGGCCTCGAGAGCGTCGGCATCAACCCCGACAAGCGCGGCGTCATCGCGAACAATCACTACCAGACCGGCGCCGATGGCGTGTGGGTCATCGGCGATGTCACCACCGGCCCCATGCTCGCCCACAAGGCTGAGGACGAAGCCGTCGCCGTCGCCGAACTCATCGCGGGCAAGGCGGGCCATGTGAACTACGGAGTGATCCCCGGCGTCGTCTACACCAAGCCCGAAATCGCCTGGGTGGGGAAAACCGAGGAAGAGCTCAAGGCCGAAGGCATTCCCTACAAGGCCGGCAAATTCCCGTTCTCGGCCAACTCCCGCGCCAAGACGAACCACGAGACTGACGGCCTGGTGAAGATCCTCGCGCACGCGGAAACCGATGAAGTCCTCGGCGCCCACCTCATGGGGGTGAATGTCGGCGAGATGATCGCGGAAGTCTGCCTCGCGATGGAATTCGGAGCATCGAGCGAGGATATCGCCCGCACCTGCCACGCCCACCCGACGCTCACCGAAGCCGTTCGCCAGGCCTCGATGGCCGTCGAAGGCTGGACGATGCAGATGTAGGTTGGGCAGACGTAGCCCGCCGCCGGCGGAGAGGGTTAACGACTGCCAATCGGCATGGCGCTTGCGGGTCCCATGTGCTTGTTTCGCCTCAAGGATGATCGGGGCGAAAGGCGCGTGGGAGAAGACCGCTTGAGCACCGTTGCGTCCATTGCATCGCTGACCGGCGAACTCGCCATGGCGCGCGAGGCCGTGTCAGGCCGTCTCCGCGGCGTCGATCCCACCGATTTCCCGGCCATGCGCCGCGCCTACGACGCCTTCTCCGAAAACGATCCGATGCCCGACTTGTCGACCATCGCCGACATCGAACTCGATGGCGTCTCGTCCCTCGGCGTCATGCCGAAAGGCTCCAACGGCGACCACATGATCCTCTGGTGCCATGGCGGCGGCTTCGCCATGGGCTCCTCGCGCAGCCACAAGGGCCTCGCCGCCCACGTCGCCGCTGTCGCCAAGACGGCTGCCGTAATTCCCGACTATCGCCTCGCGCCTGAACACCAGCATCCGGCCGCGCTCGAGGACTGCCTCTCCGTCTACCACTCGGTCGTCCGCGAAGGCATCAACCCGAGGAACCTCATCCTCGCGGGCGATAGCGCCGGCGGCGGCCTTGCGGTAGCGACCGCGCTCAAGCTGAAAGAGCAGGGCGCACAGATGCCCGCCGGCCTCATGCTGCTCTCGCCCTGGATCGATCTTGCCAACCGCGGCTGGTCTCACACCGCAAAAACCGGCCGCGATCCCTTCCTCACCACGTCGGGCCTCAGCGCCACCGCCAAACGCTATCTCGGCGAAGGCAGCGCCAACCTCTCCATCCTCGACGCCGACCTCCGCGGCCTGCCGCCTGCTTTCATCCAGACAGGCGAAGCCGAAATCCTGCTCTCTGATTCCACGGCGCTCGCCGAACGCCTCGGCGCCGCTGGCGTGCCGGTCACCCTCGAGATCTGGCCCGACATGTTCCACATCTTCCAGGCCCGCTACAAAATGCTCGCGCCCGCCCGGCAAGCGATCACGCGTCTCGGCCAGTGGTCCGCCGCGCACATCGGCGCCTAGCCAGCCTAAGCAAACCTCAAGGGCCTGTGCGTGCAGCTAAACCGCGGCTCTGCGGCTCCGTGCAATAAGCCGAAATCTCTCTCAAATCCGGGCCAGGCCGGATTGCAGCCGGAGCCAAACAGGCCTATCGGAACCCCATGTCTACGACCGCCCGCATTCTTCGACTCAAGAAGCAAGTACTCAAGCTTGCGCCGGCGGGTCGTGACTAGAGCGACCAGGGCCGGCGGCGGAAAAGCCGGCTCCCAACGCCCCGTCTTCTCCGCAACCCGGCCTCCAAGAGCGGCCAGAGAGCAGCGGAGAGACCAGTGACCACCGAAGCCCCAGCGAAAGAAGTGATCGAGACAGATCACGAAGCCCGCAATCGCATGATCGGCGTGGCGCTTGCCGCCGGCGGCGCCGGGCTCTTCTCGCTCAAGGGCGTGGTCATCAAGCTTGCGTTCGCCGAAGGCCTTTCGGTCAACCACCTGCTCACGCTGCGCATGGCGTTCTCGCTGCCGGTCTATGTCGGTATCGGCGTCTTTGCTTATCTCCGCGCCACGCAGAAGCCCTCGCCGAAACACTACGCCTACGCCGCGGGCCTTGGCATCATGAGCTATTACTTCTCCAGCTGGCTCAACTTCGAAGGCTTGCGTTACGTGTCGGCACAGCTCGAGCGCCTCATCCTCTACATCTACCCCACCATGGTCGCACTGATGGCTTGGGCCTTCTACAAGCAGCCGATCACGAAGCAGCACATTCTCGCTCTCGTCCTTGCCTATGCGGGCGTCGCCATCCTCTTCGGCGCCGAGATCGGCCACCAGGGCGCCAACGCCCTGCTTGGCGGCGGCCTCATCTTCGCCGGGGCCGTCATCTACGCCATCTACGTCACTGCCTCGAAGCCGGTTATCGCTGCTATGGGATCGACTTTGTTCACCGCCTTTGCCATGTCGGCCGCCTCGATCGCCTTCCTCGCGCAAAGCGGCGTCGAGATCTCGATGCACGGCTTTCCGGAAGTGACCAGCAACGGCCTCTGGCTATCCTTCGTGCTGGCGATGGTCTGCACCGTGATCCCGAGCTTCATGATCGCCGAAGCCATCGGCCGCATCGGCCCGGGAAGGATGAGCGCTATCGGCGGCGTCGGCCCGGTCGTCGCTGCATGGGCTGCCGTCGTCGTCCTGCACGAACCCTTCGGCTGGCCCCACATCGCCTCGATGGCTCTCACCATCTTCGGCGTCTGGCTGCTGGCAAAACCGCGTCTCACCCGAACGGCTGGCGCGAGGACGTGGTAGCTAGTCCGCGATCCGCGGCGTGACGACCGTATGCCCGACCATGCCTGCGAAGGCGATGCTGGTGAGATCTTCAAGGAACGGCCCGATCGCCTGGCAGGCCAGCGGCAAGCCCTGTTTGTTGACGCCTAGCGGAATAGCGGTCGAGGGCAGGTTGGCGACGGTCGCGATGCTAGCCCAGCCCAGCTGCGCCCCGAAGTTGCCGGGCTCGCCGTCCATCATCAGCGTGCGCTTGCGCCAGTCGTCCTCGTCCGTGTGCGGGAAGGCCGCCGTGCCGAAGGCTGGGCAGATCAGAATGTCGAAATGCCGGAAGAACTCGGCCCATTGCCGCCTGAGAATGAGCTGGGCATCAAGGTGCCCGAGCCAGTCATGCGCCGAAATCGGCGGCCGCGCCCTCGGGTCCCGGTTCACGTCCCGCCGGGTCGTGATGGTGTGAAGCATGGCCTGATAGGTCTTCCACGATTTCTGCTGATCGGGCAGCAGGCTCGATTGCCGGGCGACGCTCGCACCTTCCTTGGTGAGATGATCCGCCAGCTCCTCGATCGCGCCGCGGATTTCGGAATCGCATCCCACGGCAGGGTGCTGCTCCATGATGAACACGCGGAAGCTCTTGAGGCTGCCGTGCCGGGCCTGAGGCAGGATCAGCTTGTTGGCCGGCGCCTCGGCATCCGGTCCCGCCACGATCTGCATCGCCGTCGCCAGATCCTGCGCCGACCTCGCCAGCGGCCCCTGCACCGAAAGCAGTGGCGCCGCCGCGATGATGCCGCCAAAGCCATGTCCTACCATCGGGATCACGCCATAGCTCGCCTTGTGGCCATAGACGCCGCAGAACGCCGCCGGCACACGCACCGATCCGCCGATGTCCGATCCCATCTCCAGCGCCGAGAATCCCATCGCGATCGCCGCTGCGCTTCCGCCCGAAGATCCGCCCGGCGTCCTCGTCACGTCATGCGGATTGTTGGTGCGGCCATAGATCGGGTTGTTCGACTGCCAGTCGGCCAGCGCCGGCGGCACATTGGTCTTGCCCAGAACGATCGCGCCTGCGCTTTTCAGCCTCTGCACCGACAGCGCATCCTCGCGCGCGCGATGCTCTACATGCTCGGTGAAGCCCCACGTGCTCGGATGCCCGCGCAGGTCGTAGCTTTCCTTCACGGTGACAGGAATTCCGGTCAGCGTCCTGATCTCGCCCCGCGCCATCGCGTTGTCGGCCGCGCGCGCATCCGCCCTTGCCCTGTCGAAGTCGCGCACGACGACGGCGTTGACCTGCGGATCGAGCGCCTCGATCCGCGAGATCGATGCCTCGGTGATCTCCAGCGCCGAGAACGATTTTTTCCTGAGGCCCGCCGCGAGGCTGGCAACCGTCGCTCGCGCAAGATCGGGAGCAGGGGACATGGCTTCACTCTATCCCTCACGCAGGCCCACGCCCAGCCAGACTCTTGTGGGCAAAACGGGAATTCGCGTCCGCAACGTTTGGGAGCCGGGCACGCGATAGTGAGGCGGCCAGACTTGCAGTCTGGACGGATTGCACGCTATCTATCAATGATAGGCGACAGCCGGTGGATGGCGGGGAATGTGTTCAGGGGCTCTTTTCGCCCATTCCGATCAGTTCGGAAACGGTGACGAAGCGAAAGCCTTTGTCGCGCAGCCCGTTGATGACCTTGGGCAACGCGGCCCTCGAGGTTTCGCGGGACTTGTACATCACGTGCATGATGACGATCGAGCCGGATTTCGTCTTCTCGACGACGTGGGCGGCGATGCGGTCGGGATCGGCGGCGATGTCCTCGAAGCTTTCGGGCTCGACATCCCAGGTGATCGTCGTGCGATCGTGCTTCGCCAGATAGAGCGGCAGGCCGATCAGCTTCTTGCCGAAGGGCGGGCGGAACAGGATCTCGCCGGAATAGCCGGCGGCGCGGATCACCGCATCGGTCTTCTCGATCTCGCTTGCGGCCTTTTCGAAGGAGGCCAGCGTCATGTCGTCGTGCACGAAGGTGTGGTTTCCGATCTGGTGCCCGTCCGCAATGATGGCCTTGAGCTCGTCCGGGTTCTTCTCGGCGTCGGCGCCGATGACAAAGAAGGTCGCCTTGACCCCCTTCTCGCGCAGCAGGGCAAGGACGCCGCCGGTGTATTCCTTCGACGGCCCGTCATCGAAGGTGAGGGCGACGACCTTCTCGCTTACCGGCACATGCGAGACCAGCTTGCCGAAGAGCTGGAAGTCACGCGAGCGACTGAGCTGCCAGGTCCCATAGAGCGCACCGAATACGGCGAGCACAGCGACCGCCAGGACCAGCCACCATCGTTTCCTCAGCGTCTTCAGCATGCAAATTCCATTTCCAGACACCGGCACATCCAGACGCCGGAATCACTAAGCAAGGGCAATCAGGGAGAGACGAAATGAGAGCAACACAATGGCGAAACCGCGTCGCCGCGGCGAGCGTGCTGGCGGCGATAACCGCCCCGGCCTTCGCCCAGCAGGCCGCGCCGGCAAACCGGCTTCTGGGCGTGGATTGCAACGCTCCGCCCATCCTTCATTGCCCCGACACGGCATGCCCCGGCGACCGCACGACCCAGCCGGGCAACACGGTCGAGATGAAAACGCGCCGCACCTACTTCCTGGATTGCCCCGTGGGCTACAAGCCGGGCGACAAGGTCAATGTGGTGCTCGCCCTGCATGGCGGGGGCTCCTATGCCAACTGGCAGCGCCACTACGCCCCCTTCATGGACGTGAAGGACAAGTACAAGCTGGTGGTCATCACGCCCGGCTCGCCCACGCGCACCTGGTCTGCGGCGGACGATGAATACCTGCACAATGTGGTGGACTCGGTCGTTGGCGCGATCGGCAAGGCGAATGTCGAGCGCTTCATCCTCGCCGGCCACAGCCAGGGCGGGATGACGTCGAACCGCATCATCTGCTCCGACTATTTCAAGGACAAGGTCGACACCCGCATCTCGCTCTCAGGCGGCCGCATCGGCGCGACCAAATCCGCGGGCCGCGGCTTCGGTCAGGGCGGACAGGCGGTCTATCTGCAGGTGCCGGGCGCTCCTCCTCCGGCCGCTCCCGCGCGCCCCGCTGGCGGACCTCCAGGCGCCGCAGCGGGCGCGGCCCCGCCCAATCCTGCTGCGGGCTGGGCAGCCTCTCTGGTGTGCGACTACTCCTTCATCTTCGAGAATGGCCAGTACGAATCCACGCCAGACGAAGCCTCTCCGGTGGCCGACAAGTTCGGCTGTCAAAAACGGCGCAAGGAGGAAGATGTCGTCGATCCCAAGCCCGGAATGGTGTGGGACGCCACGCGCCAGGATCCGGGCACGGACGGCTGGGGGCATTATCCACGCTCCGGACGCGCAGAGGTCTACACCTATCCGGGCTGCAAGGACGGCCGCGTCGTCGCCGACGTGGTGCGCCTCCAGAAGGGCCACACCGAAGGCCTCGAGCCCAACGTCACCGACAAGCTGATCCAGCTCGCCGTCTCGGCCAAGGGCGGCAAGATCAAGAACGGCTCGTGGAATCCGCCCCCGCCTCCGCCCGCTCCGGCCGGCTTCGGCGCAGGCGGACCTCCGGGCGCAGCAGCGGCCCCAGCCGCGCCGCGTAACTAAGACAGCCTCACTCGGGGCGACTTACCGGCGGCAGGCAACTGCCGCCGGCCCTGTTTCAGGCCTTTTGTTTTCAGGCCCGCGGATGCGCCTCGGCGTGAACCTTCATCAGGCGCGCCGCATCAACGCCGGTATAGATCTGTGTCGTCGACAGGCTGGCATGGCCGAGCAGGGCCTGGATCGAGCGCAGGTCGCCACCGTTTGCGAGCAGGTGCGTCGCGAAGGAGTGGCGCATGGCGTGGGGCGTTGCGGTCTCCGGCAGGCCGAGCCGGTGGCGCAGCGATTCCATCAGCCGCTGAACGATGCGCGGGTTCAGGGGGCCGCCCTTGAGGCCCCGGAAGATCGGCTCATCCGGCGCCGAGGCATAAGGGCAGATCTTGACGTAGTGGTTGATCGCCTCGCGCACTGGCTGGATCAGCGGCACCAGCCGCACCTTGCGGCCCTTACCGACGATGCGCAGCGACTGCGGCGCCGGCACATCCTTGCCGGTGATCGATAGCGCCTCTGAGAGACGAAGGCCTGCGCCGTAGAGCAGTGACAGGATCGCGGCGTCGCGCGCCGAGGCCCATTCCGGAGCATCCATCACCGGATCGCCCTCGTTGGCGATATCGATCGCCTCAGAGGCCAGCTTCTCGGGCAGGGGGCGGGGCAGGCGATGCGGACGGCGCGGCGTCTCGAACATCATGGCCCGGGCATTGGGCGCATCGAGCCGCCGGTCGAGGAATTTGAAAAACGCCCGCAGGGAAGACGCGGCGCGGGCGCGGGAGGAGGCTGCCAGATTGTCCTCCGAGCGCCGCTTGGCGAGCCAGGCGATCACATCATGACGCGACAGGCCCTTGAGGTCGGAGACGTGAGGCTCCCCGCCGAGATGCTCGACCAGGAAATTGATGAAGTGGGCGACGTCACGCTGATAGGCCTCGATCGTCTTGTCGGACGAGCGGCGCTCGGTCTCCAGCCAGACCGTAAATTCAGCCAAGGCTTCGCGTGCGGTGTTGATCTTGCCCATCGTCGTCCTGCCTGATGGGGGAACCATGGCTTGCTCACATTAAGGGGATGTTTCCTGAAGCTTCCCTTCAGGAATCCCGCTGGTTCCGCCTCTGGCCCGGGTGTAGATCAGCCCCAATTTGAGGGACAAACCCATAATCAGGAGGAACAGCCATGGCGTTTCGCATCGGAGACAAGGCGCCGGATTTCACCGCCGACACCACCAAGGGAAAGATCAATTTCCATGAGTGGCTGGGCGATTCATGGGGCGTCCTCTTCTCGCACCCGAAGGATTTCACGCCCGTGTGCACCACCGAGCTGGGCGCGCTCGCCAAGCTCCAGCCGGAATTCGACAAGCGCAACGCCAAGCTGATCGGCATCTCGGTCGATCCGGTGGAAGACCACAATCGCTGGCTGCCCGACATCAAGGAGGTGACGGGTTTCCTTCCCGGCTATCCCATGATCGGCGATGGCGAACTGAAAGTCGCCAAGCTCTACGACATGCTGCCGGCGGACGCAGGCGACACCTCCAAGGGCCGGACGGCGGCGAACAACCAGACGGTGCGCACCGTCTACGTGATCGGCCCCGACAAGGCGATCAAGGCGATGTTCGTCTATCCGATGACCTCGGGCCGCAATTTCGACGAGCTGCTGCGCCTCATCGATTCCCTGCAGCTGACCGCCAAGCACAAGGTCGCAACGCCCGCCAACTGGAAGCAGGGCGAGGACGTGATCATCGCCGGTTCCGTCTCGGACGAGGATGCGAAGAAGCAATACCCGGCCGGCTGGAAGACGCCGAAGCCCTATATCCGCGTCGTGCCGCAACCGAAGTGAAGCGCGGAGCTCTCGCCGCGCTCGTTCTCCTTGCCGCCTGCTCGCCCAAGTCCGGGCAGGCGGACGAGGTTGCGCCCGCCGTTTCTCCCTTCACGACCGAGAAGCTGATCATTTTTCCTGAAGGTCGCGCGCTCGAACTGCTCAATCAGTGTTCGCGCGGCACGCCCGGTCCGATCGAGACGACCTGGACGCCGTCGGCTCAAGACGTCGCCCAGCTCGAAAGCCGTCTCCTGCCGTATCTGCGCGAGCAGCGGCCCGCCGCCTATCCGGAGGGCAAGACGCCTGACCTCATCCGCCGCTACGCCGGCTATGTCATCAAGGGCCGCCGCGTCATCTATCTCGACGCCGCCGTGCCCGAGTCGCTCGGCTATTCGGTCACTGAAACCTATGAGCTGCCCGACAAGCCCTACAACAGCGTGTGCGATGGCGGGCCCAGCTTCTTCGGCGTCGAATACGACGTGAAGGCGAAGACTTTCTCGAATCTCCTGGAGAACGGCCCATACTAGTCGGAACAAGCTGTCGCTCTGCCCGTTCAGCTTCAGCCCCAATTGCGGGAGGCGAAACCATGACATTCTCTCTGAGAACCACACCCAGCCAGCGCTGGGCCGCGGGCGCCATCGGCCTCGCGCTTCTCTTTGCCTGCAGCCCGCAAAATCCGGGACCGCCGGAGCCGGCCAAGCCCGCGCCACAGAGCGGCCCGCAAGTGTCTTCTCAACCGGTCAACGCATCGCCCGCGGTGGTTGCGCCGGAAGCCCCACCGCCGGTCGCGCCTGCACAGAAGCCGGGCTATGCCGGCATGTGGGCGACATCGGAAGCCGAATGCACCGACCCGACCAAAGCCTCCGAATTCTCCGCCGAGACGATCAACTACAAGCCCGAGAAGGCTGAGTGCCAGGTAAAGTCCCTGGCGCAGGAGACGCCGACCGGACGCTCGATGATCTACACAATCGAGGCCGACTGCACGGTCGGCGGCCAGCCGAGCCACGAGACCATCAAGCTCAATTTCGGGGCGTCCGACACGGTGATGCAGATGCTGCTCGGCAAGCGCCAGCCGGTACGACTCGTACGCTGCCCATAAGCTGCGGTTTTCGGGACTGCCCCAACTACTTCTAGCGGGTTGAAGAACGAAGCCGGAACGGCCATTCTCTATCCATGCAACCGTCGCCTCGAATCGTGTCGGTGCTGCTGCCGCAGCCCCTGCCGGAGCCTTTCGACTACGAACTGCCTGAGGGCGTGAGCGCTGCTCTGGGCTCGTTCGTCGTCGTGCCGCTGGGCCCGCGCGAGGTGATCGGCGTCGTCTGGGGCGAGCGCGGCGTTTCCTCGAACCGGAAACTGAAAGCGGTTCAGGAAGTGATCGAACCCGCGCCGCCGCTTCCCGATGCGATGCGCACCTTCATCGACCGCGCGGCGAAATATGTCTGCGCGCCGACAGGCAATCTACTCGCCATGGCGATGCGCTCGCGCGAGGCGCTGGAAGAACCGCCGGTCGAGATGCTGGTCGTGGCCTCCGGCGATCAGCCCGCGAAGCTTACGCCGCAACGGGAAAAGGTGCTGGCCGAAGCCACGAAGCCGCAAACATCGGCAGAACTTGCCCGCGCTGCGGGCGTTTCAGCGGGCGTCGTGAAGGCGCTCCTGGATGCCGGCGCCCTGATGCATGTCGAACGTTCGCTCGATCCGCCGTTCGAGCAGCCCGACCCGGATCTTCCGCACAAGGATCTCACCGGCGAACAAGCTGCAGCCGCCGAAACCCTGCGCGAGCATGTACGCTCGCACCAGTACAAGGCCGCTCTGCTCGATGGCGTCACCGGCTCGGGCAAGACCGAAGTCTATTTCGAAGCCATCGCCGAGGCGCTCCGCTCCGATCCTGAGGCGCAGGTGCTGGTGCTCTTGCCGGAGATCGCTCTCACGCAGGCTGTGACCTCCCGCTTCGAAGAGCGCTTTGGCGTAACGCCGGCTGAATGGCATTCCGCCGCAGGATCGAAGTCGCGCCGACGCGCCTGGCGGGAAGTCGCCGCGGGTAGGGCGCGGATTGTTGTCGGCGCACGCTCGGCTCTTTTCCTGCCTTATCGCAAGCTGCGTCTCATCGTGGTCGATGAAGAGCACGACCAGTCCTACAAGCAGGAAGACGGCGTCATCTATCACGCCCGCGATCTTGCCGTCCTGCGCGCCTCGATCGAGAAGTGTTCGGTGGTTCTCGCCTCGGCGACGCCGTCGCTGGAAACGCTCGCGAACGCACAGCAGGGCCGCTACACGCATCTCAAGCTTTCGGCCCGCCCCGGCGCCTCGCGCCTGCCGGACATCGCGCTGGCCGACCTGCGCCTGCAGCCGCCGGAACCCTCGCGCTGGATCGGGCCGCAGCTGGCGACCGCCATCGAGGAAACGCTGAAAGCAAAGGAACAGGCGCTGCTCTTCCTAAACCGCCGCGGCTATGCGCCCCTCGTTCTTTGCCGGGCGTGCGGCGAACGGCTCAAGGCGCCGGATACGGATTCGTGGCTCACCGAGCACCGCTATTCCGGCCTCCTGATCTGCCATCTCACCGGCTTCACGATGCAGAAGCCGCTCGAATGCCCGCACTGCGGCGCCAAGGGTTCGCTCACCGGCGTCGGCCCGGGCGTGGAGCGTCTGGCCGAGGAAGTGCACACGCGCTTCCACGGCGCCCGCGTCGAAGTTCTGTCCTCCGACACCGTGCAATCGCCCGACATGCTGCGCGAACTCATCACGAAGATGGAGCAGGGCGCCATCGACATCCTCATCGGCACTCAGATTGTCGCCAAGGGCCACAACTTCCCGGCGCTAACGCTGGTCGGCGTAGTCGATGCCGACGCTGGCCTGCGCGGCGGAGATCTACGAGCGGGCGAGCGCACTTTCCAGCTTCTACTGCAGGTCGCGGGAAGGGCCGGCCGCGCCGAAAAACCGGGCCGCGCCATCATCCAGACCTATGCGCCCGAGAGCCCGGCGATCTCGCTGCTGGCCGCGGGAGACCGCGACGGCTTTATCGAGCATGAGATGGACCAGCGCCGCCAGATGGGCTTCCCGCCTTTCGGCCGCCTCGGCGCCGTGATCCTCGCCGCCGGCAGCGCCGAGGAAGCAAACGAATGGGCTGCAGCCTTCGGCCGCGAACAGCCCAACGCGACGGGCGTTGAAGTCTGGGGCCCGGCGCCTGCGCCGATCGCGATCCTGCGCGGCCGTCATCGCCGGCGCTTCCTCGTGCGCTCGGACAGGAATGTCGATCTTTCGGCTTTCCTGTCGGCCTGGAAGGAGCGGGTGAAGCTTCCGGCCAGCGTCCGTGTCACGCTCGACGTCGAGCCCTATAGTTTCATGTGAAATAAAAAAGGCGCAGGCCAAGGGGGGGCTGGGGCCTGCGCCTTTCAGTTATGTGGGCGATCTGCCGGCTTCTTGGTCCGGCTTTAAGCTCGGGAGGGGGATTGAGCGATCGCCCTATCTCGTGTGAGGGGGCTTCCGGCTTGCGGGCCGGTCACGAGATCCTTTTGCCATTCATCATGGCGAGCTGAATTTCAGAGATGTCGCCGGGCGAGAGCTTGTCGAAGCTCGCCTTGAGTTCGGCGCGGATCGGCTCGAGCGCGCCTTGAGCAGAACCCTCGGCCTTGAACGCACCGTCCCAGTCCTTTTTCGCGATCAGGGGATCGACCTTGGCGAGGAAGGCCTTGCCGGCGGCGTGAACCTTGCCGCAGGCCGTCTTGATCGCTGCATCGACAGCCGTCTTGTCGAACGAGGTGCGGACTTTGGAGAAGTCGAACTGATAGCGTCCGTCCTTCGGCGCGTAGGCTTCGCCCACGACATCCACGGCTGAGTCGATGTTCCAGGCTGCAAGCGCCGAATCCATCATGAACTGGCCCTGCTCATAGCGCCAGGCCGAGCCGAAGCGGGCGTACTGGTCGCGTTTGGGGCAGTAGGCCGCCATCTTCTCGTTGGCGAAGGCGTCGAACTCCGTCTGCGCTTTCCAGTGGGCGCGCAGCACAGGCTCGTACTGCTTGCGGTGATAGGCCTTGTCTTCGGCCGTCACCTCGCGTTCCGGCAGCTGCGCAGCCTTGGCGGCTTTTTCGGCCGCGACCTGCTTCTTCTGCCCGTCGAGATTCTTGGAGGCTGCCGCCGTCATCTGCGCGATCATCGCCTCGTTATAGGGAGCGACGGTCTTGGCCATTTGTTCGTAGGCCATCGTGCGATACTGCGGCTCGACATTGGCGATCGACATCTCGACCAGCTTCTGCTGGTCGGGGCGCAGCTTCGGCGTCTGGGCGTGGCCTTGCGGGGCAAGAAGCACGGCGGCGCAGAGGACTGCGGCCAGCGGATAGAGAAAACGCATCGTCGGCTTGGACATTGCCTTTGCGATGTTGGCCGAGGGAGCCAGGGTTTCCGGGGTCATCATGGGAGGTCTTCTTTTTATCTTGTGACGACGTGAATTACTTCGCGGCCTTGGCCGGAGCTTTCGGCATCAGCGGCTCGAACTTGATGTGCGGGCGGTCCGGCTCGACGCCGGGGGAGAGCGCAACCGGCGCAACCACGCCCTTGGGCCCGAGCGAGCGGACATAGGCGTAGATCGCCTTGAGGTCCGAATCGCTCATCGCCTGCAGGCTCGGCCACGGCATGGGCGGGCGGCCCTGGCCCTTGTGGGCAAGCTCAAGGAATTCTTCCTCCGTCCAGTTCTGGAAGGAGAGGCGAAGGTTGGCCGGATAGCTGACGCCCCACTGGCCGGAGAAGCCGACATCGCCGCCCATGAGCCAGTCTGTTTCCGGCATCGCCTTGCCGGTCATGGCGATCTGCTCGACATAGCCGGGGGTGTGGCAGTCATTGCAGCCGCCGAGCTTCACGAGATAGCGGCCGGCGTCCACCGGCGAGGCGGCCGTCACTTGCGGCATCGCAGGCGTGGCGTTGGTTGCTGCGGGTTCCGCGCCGGCGCGGTCGCTGCAGCCCTGCAGGGAGAGCATTGCGGCGACAACAAGGAAGGCGGCGTGCGCGCGGATATTGGAGGTGTGCTTCGTAGACGCGTTTTTCTTCGTAGACATGGAGGTCCCTTTCGCCGGCTTATGCGCCGGTCGTCGTTGGTTTGGTTTTCTCGTTTCAGATTTGCCGGCGGTTGTTTTGTTTGGGAGCGCCGGTCGGTCGTTCGGTCAGTTGGTCTGATCTTGTTTTTGATTCATCCGTTTCCTCGTTCTGGTCTTCTTGTTCTTGATTACGCTGAAGCCTTCATCTGCGCTTCGACTGCGCTGCGCCAGCCATAGAAACCGGCGTGGACCTCATCCCAGGTCGGCAAGGCCTTCATCGTGTTGAGCCAGCGATTGACGTTGGCGAATTGGCGAAGGTCGAAGCCGACCAGTTCTCCTGCAGAGACAATCCCCGATCCGAAATAGTCAGCGATGGTGATCTCGGTTCCGCAGATGAAAGGCTTGTTGCCGATCCAGGCATCCAGCGCCTTCAGGCGCTTGATCGCGCGCGGCTCGTGCAGGCCGATGAATTGCTGCTGGCCCTGGCCGGGCAGGCGGTAATGCGACAACACCCGCGAATAGACGAGGCCGTAGACGTAATCGCGCATCAGGTAGGTGTTGAAGAAGTCCATGACCTCGTTCACGCGCGCCCGGGCCCGGAGCTCTTTCGGGTAAGCGGGGCTGTCGGTGAGGTCGGCGAGGTATTTCAGGATGGCCGAGCTTTCGGTCAGCACGAAATCATCGTGCACCAGCATAGGAACGGCCTGGTTGGGATTGAGGCGCGAATACCAGTCCGAGCGGTTCTCGTCGGAGAACAGGTCGACCAACTCCATCTCGATCGGAATCTTGTTTTCGGAAGCAAAGAGGATGACCGGGCGGCAGGTCGTCGACGCGGGGTCGTAATAGAGCCTGATGGTCCCCGGCGCCTTCCGCGAAGTCTTTGCTGAGTTTCGCGAAGGGGCCGGGGGAGTCATGGGGGAGGAGGCTTTCGTACGAATTTGGCTTCGTCTTCTTGTTTGGCGTCTTCTTGTGGGGCTGCGTGTTTCACGTCTCGCCGTGGCATCGAGTTACGGTTTGTCGCACCGAGTCACAATCAGAATGATTGCAGAGCCCTCTGCAATAATGCAGAATGCCCCCATGCTCGACTGGGGTGATCTGAGGCACTTTCTGGCTGTGGCGAGGGGCGGTAGCACCTTGTCTGCAGGCAAGATTTTGGGCGTGAACCAGACCACCGTGGCCCGTAGAGTTGCGGTTCTGGAAGAGGCGCTCGGAGAAAAACTCTTCGACAGAACTGCAGGCGGATACCGGCTTACCGAGGTCGGGGCTGCATTGGTGCAGAACGCAGAGCGGGTCGAATCCGAGGTCGAAGCGTTTTCCCGCATCGTCCAGCAGAGAAGCCGCCGGCTTTCGGGGGTTATCCGCTTCACCACCAACGACGTTCTTGCAGACGCCCTGCTCAATCCCTGGCTTGGGGAATTCAACAAGCGCTTTCCGAGCGTGAAGCTGGAAGTCCATGTCAGCGACCAGCGGCTCGACCTATCCCGTGGAGAGGCCGACATCGCCTTGCGCGCTGGCACGACGCCCGTGGTTGGAGAAGGCTTGGTCGTGCGCAAGCTCGGCTCGGGCAAATGGGGCGTCTATGCCAGCAAGGAATATGTCGCCCGCCGGGGAAAGCCCTCGGGGCCCGACGATCTGCAGCAGCATTCCCTGATCGAAGGGGCAGGCTGGCTTGCCGGCTTCGAGCCGGAGTTTTTCAGGAAGGCCAAGGCCGAGGGCGCCGTCGTGCAGTCGGCCTATACATCCGTGCTCAACATTGCCCATGCCGTGAGGGCAGGCCTGGGCGTGGGCGCCGTGCCGTGCGTGCTGGCCGGGCTGGATCCGAGTTTCGAGCTCTGTTTTCTCTATGACGAACAGGATTATGATCTGAGACTGATCATCCGCGAGGAGCTTCGCACGCTTCCTCACGTCAAGGCGTTCAGCGATTTCATCGCGGCGCGCACATCGGCGCTGCGCCCCATCATCGAGGGGCGCGCTGCCTAGAGGAGACAAGGCCCCATGGGATATCTTCGCCTTCGCCAGATCTGCCTCGTCGCCAGCGACCTCGACACCACGGAAAAACAGATCGCTGACGTGCTCGGCCTCGAGATCTGCTATCGCGACACCGGCGTCGCAAAATACGGGCTGCGCAATGCGCTGTTCGCCATGAGCGGAACTTTCCTGGAGATCGTATCTCCGACCCAGCCCGGCACGGCCGGCGGCCGCTATCTTGAACGGCGCAAGGGCGATGGCGGCTACATGTACATCCTCGACTGCGACGATCTCGAACGCCGCCGCGAGCATTTCAAGAAGCTTGGCGTGCGTTTGGTGCAGGACCTGAAGTCGGGCGATGACGTCTCGACGTCGGAAGCCATTCACCTCCACCCGCGCGACACGGGCGGCTGTCTCCTCTCCGTCGACCGCCACTCGGGCGGCACGGACCTGATGGGCGGCTATCACTGGGCCGGGCCGAGCTGGCAGGAGCACGACCGCTCCAGGACCGTCAACGCCATCACCGGCGCGCGCATGCAGTGCGATGATCCGCAGGCGACCGCCCATCGCTGGAGCGAGCTTCTGGAGCGCCCGGTCAAGCGCGATGGCGAAATCTGGACGATCGAGTTCGACAATGCCCGCGCACGTTTTTCGCCGCTGGAGGATGATCGCGGCGAAGGCCTGTCCGCCGTGCGGCTCTCGGTGAAGGACAAGCCGGCCATTCTCGATGCCGCGAAGAAGGCCGGCGCGAAGACCGGCAAGGTTGCGACCGGGGATTATGTCGAGCTGGTCGGCGTCCGTTTCGTGCTGGTGTGAGCCATGCCTGTCTACACCATCGCCCAGCTGAAGTTCACCCACATCGACGCCTACCGCCGCTACCAGAAGGCGTTCCCGGCCGTGTTTGCGAGGTTCAATGCGAAGGTGCTGGTCGCGGATGAAGCCCCACGCGTGCTGGAAGGCGACTGGCCGCGCGACAAGGTCGTGATCCTCGAATTTCCTGATGAGGCCGAGGCGATCCGCTTTCAGTCGTCGCCCGAATACGAGGCCATCGCGAAGGATCGGAAGGCGGGCGCAGACGCTGTAGTTATCGTCGCGAAGGGGTTCGCGCCGAAAGCCTAGAGCCCCCATACACGCGCCGCCTTCACCGGATTGTTTTCGATCTCGGTTGACGTCTCAACTTCGTATTCGGCGAGCAGCTTGAAGGCGTCGCGCGGGAAATAGGTGCGGCCCGGATCGCCTGCCAGCACCGCGATGCCTGCCGCATGCGCCTGTTTGAGGAAGGCGAGGAAGCGCCGGGCCGGGCCCTCTTCGTAGAACACGTCAGCGGCGAGGATCACGTCGGCCTCGGGCGGCTCGCTCCCGAGAAGATCATCGCCGAGATATTCGATGCTGACGCCGTTGAGTTCCGCATTGGCCGCAACGGCGGCTTCGCACATCGGATCGATGTCGTTGGCCTCGACGATGGCTGCACCTGCTTTCGCCGCAGCGATGGCGACGAGGCCGGAGCCCGAGGCCAGATCGAGCACGACCTTGCCGGAGACCAGCTCCGGGTTCTCAAGCACATACTTCGCCAGCGCCTGGCCGCCGGCCCAGGGGAAGGCCCAGAAGGGCGGGGCGATATTGTGCTTTTCGAGGTCTTTCTCGGTCGCCTCCCAGATCGGGGTCAGCTCGTCCGCCGTATGGATGCGGATGGGCAGGCCGGGCACGCCGGCGATGCGGGTATTGGCCCGGATGAAGGCTTTGCGGCTGGCAAGATCGGTCATGCCGCCATCTCCTCAGGCTCAAAAGAATAGGCAACGATCTTTTTGGAAAACCGGTCTATGGTCCGCATCCCTTGAATTAATGTTCCCCGGATCAGCCGGGCCAGGAGACAGCCATGTCGTCCATCGACATGAACAAGCTCGGCAGCGATGCGCGCGGCGCGCGGGCGCGGGCCTATGCCCCCTATTCCAAGTTCCGGGTCGGCGCGGCCGTGCTGCTCGACAACGGCCAGACGGTTGTCGGCGCCAATGTCGAGAATGCTTCGTTCGGCTTGACCTGCTGCGCCGAACGCAATGCGCTGTTTGCCGCCAAGGTGCAGCACCCGGCGGCGAAGATCACTGCGCTCGCAGTGAGCGCGGGCGATGACAGTCACGTCCACGATGGCGAGCGCACGCGCATGCCGTGCGGCGCGTGCAGGCAGGTGATGGTCGAGTTCATGGACCTCGATGCGCCGGTATGGATCGATGGCGTCGGCGTGCACAGGCTGGCGGACCTGCTGCCCTCGCCGTTCAAGCTTTAGGCTGGCAAGCTCTGAACCAGGCTCCGGCCGGAACGGACTCGCGATCCGGCGCGTTGACTCCGTTGAGTCAACAAAAGTGAGCATTGCATGGCCTCCCGCGCGTACTGGAAGGGGCATCTTCGTCTGTCGCTGGTGACAGTCGGCATCGAGCTGCATTCGGCGGTGAAGAGCGGGGCAACCCTGCCGCTGCACCAGATCCACAAGCCTTCGGGCAAGCGCATCCGCTACCAGAAAGTTGCGCCGGGCATCGGCGAGGTCGACGCCTCCGATATCATCAAGGGGTACGAGGTCGAGAAGAACGAGTACGTGACGCTCGACGATGAAGAACTCGACGCGATCAAGCTGGAAAGCAAGCGGACGATCGATCTTGTCCAGTTCGTCGATCATGACGAGATCGATCCGCGCTATTTCGAAAAGCCCTACTATGTCGTGCCGACGAATGACGACGTGGCGCATGAAGGCTTTGCGGTGATCCGCGAGGCGCTTCGCAAGGCCAAGAAGGTCGGCCTCGGCCAGATGGCGACGCGGGGCAAGGACCAGATCTGCGCGGTGCGGCCGTGCGGGGAGGGCATTCTGCTGGAGACGCTGCGCTATGAGAAGGAAGTGAAGGATTCGGACGAAGTCTTCCACGCCATTCCCAAGACGCGGGTCGACAAGGAGATGCTGGGGCTCGCCGAGGAGCTGATCGGGCGGAAGACGGCGAAGTTCCATCCGGAGAAGTTCAAGTCGCACTATCGCGCAGCCCTCAAGGAGCTGATCGACGACAAGCGCAAGCACGGCAAGATCACGGCGGCGGACGATGAGGAGCTCGATGAAGGCTCCAACGTCATCGACCTGATGGATGCGTTGCGGAAATCCGTGTCCGGCAAGGGCAAGGCCGTGGTGGCGCATGCAGCGAAGTCGGCTGGGCGAAAGTCTTCCGGCCGCAAGACGCCGGCCAAGCGCAAGGCGCCGGCCAAGAAGGCGGCGCATCGGTCGCATCCCAAACGCAAGGCGGGATAGATGGCCGATGGGCTTTCGAAATACCGGTCGATGCGCGACTTCAAGTCGACGCCGGAGCCGCGCGGAAAGGCCAGGAAATCGAAGACCGGCAATCTCTATATCATCCAGAAGCACGATGCGACGCGGCTGCACTATGATTTCCGGCTGGAACTGGATGGCGTGTTGTTGTCGTGGGCTGTGACGAAGGGGCCGTCGCTCAATCCGGCCGACAAGCGGCTCGCGATGCACACCGAGGATCATCCGATCGAGTATGGCGGCTTCGAGGGCGTGATCCCCAAGGGCTATGGCGCGGGCACGGTGATGCTGTGGGATCGCGGCGTCTGGGCGCCGCAGGGCGATCCGCATGAGGGGCTGAGACAAGGCAACTTCAAGTTCGTGCTGATGGGCGAGCGGCTGAAGGGCGGCTTTGCGCTGATCCGTCTCAAGCCGAAACCCGGCGAAAAGCCGTCGAAGGCGGAGCCGTGGCTCCTGATCAAGGAGCGCGACCAGTGGGCGGATGAGGGTCTGGTTGCGACGGAGGAGTGGGATACGAGCGTGAAGACCGGCCGCGATCTTGATCGCATCGAGACGCAGGGCGAGAAGTACAAGCGCGGGAAGGCGTATTCTCCAGTGGCCAAGACAAGAGCCAAGACGACAGCGGCGAAGGCGGCAAAGGCCGCGGCGAAGCTTGCGAAGTCGGCGGCGGCCAGGCCGCGCAAGGTTGCTGCGAAGAAGAAGGGAGCTGCGAAGCCATCTCCCCGAAAAAAGCTGCAGCCAAAAGGAAAACCCCTCGACGGACCTAGGTCCGCTCCCCGATTCATTGATCCGCAGTTGGCCACGCTGGAACCCTCTCCGCCGCAGGGATCGGAGTGGCTGCACGAGATCAAGTTCGACGGCTATCGCATCATCGCCGTGATCAAGGGCGGGAAGGTCACGCTCTTCACCCGCAACCATCTCGACTGGACGCACAAATATCGCCGCATCGCCGAGGCAGTGGAACAGCTGGGGTTGAGCGATGCCGTGCTCGATGGCGAACTCGTCGCCTATGACAGCACGGGCAAGGCCTCGTTCTCGAAAATGCAGGCGGCGGCCAAGGACGAGCGTGTGCCGCTCAACTATTTCGTCTTCGACCTTCTCAATGATGCCCGCCATGATGTGCGGCGGCTTCCGCTCACAGAGCGCAAGGAACGGCTGAGGGAGCTGCTCGCCAGGGCGCCGGACATCATTCGGTTCTCCGATCATATCGGCGGCAAGGGCGAGCAGGTGATTGCGCAGGCCTGCCGGATGGACATGGAGGGCGTGATCTCCAAGAAGGCCGACGCGCCCTACATCTCCGGGCGCGGGCTTTCGTGGATCAAGAGCAAGTGCATCGGGTCGGACGAGTTCGTCATCGGCGGCTATCGCCTGTCGGACAAGCAGGGCAGGGCGTTCCGCTCGCTGCTGCTGGGCGAGTTCGAGGACGGCAAGTTGATCTATCGGGGCCGCGTCGGCACGGGGTTCAACGATGAAACGTTCAGGACGCTGATGCCGAAGTTCAAGCGGCTGCAGCGCAAGACCAGCCCGTTCGAGGAGACGCCTGCCGAGGCGAAGAAGAACGCCGTGTGGGTCTCGCCCGAGATTGTGGCCCAGGTCGCCTATCTCGAAACGACGCCGGATGGGCATTTGCGGCATCCGAGCTATCTTGGCCTCAGGGAAGACAAGCCGGCCAAGGCTGTCAGGACAGGAAGTTCGACCGTGTCGCTTGCCGGGAAAACAAAGACCCAAGCCGCCGCCGTGAAGACGGCGAAGAAGGTTGCGCCGAAGTCTGCTTCCAAGACGGCGAAGAAGGCCGGGCCGACGAAGCTCGGCTCGCTGCGCCTCACCTCGCCCGACAAGCTGCTGTGGCCGGATGCGGGTGTCACCAAGCTCGATCTTGCCCGCTACTATCACGACATGGGCGGGCACATCCTGCCGCATGTGAAGGACCGGCCGCTGAGCCTCGTGCGGTGCCCCGAAGGCTATGAGGGCGAGTGCTTCTTCCAGAAGCATCACAACCCCTCGACACCCGATGCGATCGACACGGTGAAGATCAGGGAGAAGGACGGGAAGTCGAACGACTATCTCGTGATCCGCGATGCGGCCGGAGTGGTCGGGGCGGCGCAGATCGGCGGGCTCGAGTTGCATGTGTGGGGATCGCGCACGGACAGTCTCGAGAAGCCCGAGCGCATCGTCTTCGACCTCGATCCCGACGAGGGTCTCGATTTCACGGATGTCAAACAGGCCGCCTTCGAGCTTCGGGATGTGCTTGGGTCGATCGGGCTCAAATCCTTTCCGATGCTGACGGGCGGAAAGGGCGTCCACGTCATCGTTCCGATCGCGCGCACGCAGGAATGGCCGCAGGTGAAAGCGTTTGCCTCGGGGCTCGCACGCAAGCTCGCGGCCTCGAGGCCGGACAGGTATCTGGCGCAGGCCTCCAAGGCGAAGCGCAAGGGACGCATCTTCATCGACTGGCTGAGGAATGAGCGAGGGGCCACGGCCGTTGCGCCCTTCTCTCCAAGGCGCAGGGCGGGCGCGCCGGTTGCAACGCCGGTCTCGTGGGTGGAGCTCAACAAGTTCGACAACGCCCATCCCTTCACGATGAAGACCATCGAGGGGCGGCTCGCGAAGCTGCGCAGCGATCCGTGGAAGGGCTATGCGCAGGCGGCCCGGCAGGCGCTCAAGGCTGCGATGATCGAGGCGGTCGCCGAGGCTTAACGAGAGCTTTCCGAAGCCCCGCGAATTCAAGCCCGTGCCAACAGCGGTTCCCTCAGGTTTCTGTGGCATCTCGTTAGCCAAGATCGGGAATCCGAGGTCGGGGATACCCAAAAAGGTCGGGGAAAAGACGTGTCGCTGAAGATCGACAACGTGTCCGTGCTGGTGCTGGACGATCACCGCTTCATGCAGCAGGTGATGCGCCTCATCCTCAACGGGCTTGGGGTGCGCAAGGTTGTGTGCGTGGACAGCGTCGATGAGGCGCTGAATGTGCTGTCGACCGAAACGTTCGATATCGTGATTGCAGACTACCTCCTTGGCGACAGGACCGGGGCGCAGTTCACGCGGCTGGCGCGGACGACGCGTTCGGGCGGGGACAGGTTCATCCCGATCATCGCCTGCACGGCCGACACGACGCCGCGGACGATCCAGGAATTGCGCGATGCGGGGGCCGACGAGATCCTCGGCAAGCCGGTCTCGCCCCAGGCCGTGTGGTCGAAGATGACGGCGGTCGTGAATGCGCGCCGGAAGTTCGTCTCGACGCCAGAGTTCTTCGGGCCGGACCGTCGCCGCCGCACTGTCGAGCCGCCGGCAGGGCAGGAACGCCGCGCGGGCGACCACGAAGTCACGCTGTAGTTCGCCGCCCAGACACGCCGGATCACTCCCGCGCGAGCGCTTGCGCGATTTTTCCCCGAATCCCCTGCGTGAGTGCGGCATTCGCGCACGGTGATGCGACGCATTGGTATCATGACGCGAAGCGGTATTTGGATATCCCACGATGCACATGGGGGCATCGTTCGGGATTGGGGCTTCAGCCAAATGGCGCGTTCGATTTCCATAAGCGATTTTCGCGAGAGCGAAGCGCGGCTCAACGAAACCGGGGCCTTGCTCGGCGAACTCGCCGCCATGCTGTCGGATGTGGCCGATTGCATGACGTTGTCTCCCGCACGCTTCCACGAATGCGTTTCGGCGTCGGAGTGGCCTTCGTTCGACCGGTTGCAGGGGATCGTGGCGACGTGGGCCGACCGGCGCGAGGAAGTCCGCCTGGTGTGGCGGGCGCTGAGCGAGGAAGACCGGCAGGCCGTCGGGCCGCTGCCTGATTTCGATTCGGATCGTCCTTCGGTCTGAGACAGCCTCGTTATTTCCTTTCCACCACCTTGATCGTGTCGGTCGAGTTGTCGCTGGCGTAGGGATAGCCGGCGGTGATGACGAATCGCTTGAAGATGCTCGCGGCCTCGTGGCGGTTCACGGCGTCGAGGATGTCGTCGAAGCTCTTGGGTTCTTCCGGCTCCAGATCCGCAGAGACGCCCCAGATGAGGGAGAGGCGGCGCGCTGTCGGCAGATGCGGGGTCAGCGCGTGGATCGGCTGCTTGGGGCGCGTGGCGGAGACGCGCTGGGCCGATGAACCTGAACGCGTGAAGACGACCATGGGGCAATCGAGATCGTCGGCGAGCTTTGCCGCGGCGCGGGCGCAGGCGTCGGCCGTGGTCGGCGTCGAGGTCCAGCTTGCGGCCTGGGCGGAGGGGTTGGCGTCGCGGTCGGTTTCGATGGCGCGGATGATGCGGTCCATGATGGCGACGGCCGCGGTCGGGTGGCGGCCGACGGCAGATTCAGCGGAGAGCATCACGGCGTCGGCGCCCTGGTAGACGGCGGTGGCGACATCGTTGGCTTCGGCGCGGGTAGGCGCGAGCGACTCGACCATCGATTCCAGCATGTGGGTCGCGATGATCACGGGTTTTCCATAGGTGCGGGCGGTGCGGACGATGCGGCGCTGGGCAATGGGAACCTGTTCAGGGGAAAGCTCGACGCCGAGATCGCCGCGGGCGACCATCACGCCATCGGCTTCCTTGACGATGGCTTCGAGTTCTTCGAGGGCGGCGGGCTTTTCGATCTTGGCGATGATCGGGATGTCCTTGCCGAATTTCTGGCGGGCCAGCGTGATGTCGCCGGCGCGCTGCACGAAGGAGAGGGCAAGATAGTCGACGCCTTTCTGCAGGGCGAAGAGGCCGTCGGCGATGTCCTTTTCGGTGAGGGCAGGGATCGGGATGGGGCGGTTGGGGGCGGCGATGCCCTTGCGGGACATGATCCGGCCGGGCGCGACGGGGCGGGCGATGCGGGCCGCGCCATCCACCTTCACGATGTGGAGGATCATCTTGCCGTCGTCGATCAGGAGGCGGTCGCCCAGCTGCAGCGCGTTGACCAGTTCGGGGTGGGGCACGGGCAAGGTGTCCGGCTCGTTTGCGGTCTGCGCGGCGATGAGCCGGAGTTCGGAGCTCATGCGCACGTCGATCTGGCCGCCGGGCAGGTCGCCGACGCGGAGTTTCGGGCCCTGCAGGTCGGCGAGGAGGGCGAGCGGGCGGCCTGCCGCCTTTTCGGCCTCGCGGGCGGATTTGATGCGCTGGCCGTGCTCCTCGTGGGTGCCGTGGGAGAAGTTGAGGCGGAACAGGTCGACCCCGGCGCGCAGCAATTCCTCCATCTTGAGCGCGCCTTCCGAGGCGGGCCCGACGGTGGCGAGGATCTTGGTGCGGCGGCGGTTGAATGCGGTCATTTGGGGTTTTCCGGATTCTGTCGTCTCGAATCTGTGGCTGGGTTATCGGCCAGTTGGGGAGAGGAAGCTACCGTCTGATTCCAGATCGGAACCCGGTGAGCCGTCCCCCCTATCCTCCCGCCCGAAGGGGGAAGGACAGGGGGTGGTTGGCCTTGTGCAGTTGCATGCGGTGTCCATGGGGCGTGCGGGAGCGTTCCCGCCGGTGACTGCGGGGTGATCCGGAAACGGGAGTTGCGGCGGCGCCTATCCCGGCTCGACATGCTTGGCGTTTCGCGGTGGAGGCGGCGGCGCAGCCTCAGGCGAGGCGGCGGCCTGCCGGGATTTTTCTTCAAGGTATCGGCGCATCGGTGCGCACACGGCTTCGATGCGGGCCGCTTCCAGGCGGGCGAGGCGGCGGGCGTAGCGCCGCACATAATCGTCGCGATCATTGATGGCGCGGCGCAGGGCCTCGATGCGGAAGGCGTAATTGCGGCACGGGCGCTTCTGGTCAGGATCGTAGTCCGCGCGCGGTTTTCGCTTGCGCTCGCCGCGATGCTTGCCGGGCGCGGGCGCGCTCATGCGGAAGCTCACCTTCCAGGTGGTGCAGTCGTCGCTGTAGCTCCGGCGGAAGCGCGGCATGTCCTCGTGCGATTGCGGATTGTCCTGGCGGCGCGGCGGGCGTTTTGCGCGAGGCTTGAGCGGAGGCAGGTCGAGTTCGCGCGCGTCGGCGCGGATGGCGCGGCGGACGAGCCTTTCGAGATCGCGCAGCTCGTGGCCGAGGGCGCGGTGGTAGAGCGCGCGCATCCAGCCCCAGCGGATGAGATCATGCGGATGGCCGAAGCCGAGGACGAGGTCCCTCCAGAGCTGGACGGCCTGTTCCCAGAGGCTGGGGAGGGAGTTGCGTGTCGTTTGTGTGGTGCTCATGCGTGCGCCCGTGTTGTTCGAGCACAAGTATCGACTCAGGTTTTCGGGGCGCCGGAGGAATTATTATTTCCACCACCGGTTTGGCGGCGGCGGGCTGAGGGAAATCAGTGGCTTGGAGATGCAGTTGGCCCGCGCAAACTGGTTGGAGGTTTTGGGGATTGAGGCGCCGAGATCTTTTCCTCCCTCGGCTGAAAGCCGGGGGAGGTGGATCGCTCGCGCTTGCGAGCGAGACGGAGGGGGCAGCCGCCGGATGTTGTCTGGAGCGCCGACGGAGCGATGGGCGTGCGCGGAACTTCTGCCGGCGGCTGCCCCCACCGTCTCGCGACGAAGACGCCGCGATCCACCTCCCCCAGTTGCTTTGCAACTGAGGGAGGAAAGGCCGCGTGCTCATCTCACTTACAGATTTCCCTTGCGCTCTCGTTTCCTGTTTGCTACATACTGTGCGACACACACTGTATGGAACACATGCCGTTAAGCGCTGATATCATTGAGACTTTGCGGCTGGAGCTGCGGCGGGGGACGTTGATCCTGGCGGTTCTTGGGGCGCTGCGCTCCGAGAAATACGGGTACACGCTGCGGGCCGAACTCGCCGAGCAGGGCATCGAGATCGACGAAGGCGCGCTCTATCCGATGCTGCGGCGGCTCGAGAGCCAGGGGCTGCTGACGTCGGAATGGCGCGAGGACGCCAAGCGGCAGAAGCGGTTCTACCGGCTATCGGCCGATGGCGCGGAAGCGCTCACGCAGCTCTCCGGGGAATGGCGCGCGATGAACCGCGCTCTTGAAACAATTCTGGGGCCGCCGCCGGCGGCGAAGACAACTGGCCTGAAGGAGGCTGGGTGATGAACCCTGTTTCGCGATACGTAAGAGAGGTCCAGCGCAATCTCTCCGGCATGCCCCGGCTGCAGACCTCGGCGAAGATCTACAAGGCGCTGTCGATCAAGGTCGATGCGCTCGAGGCGAGGCTGGGGCGTCAGCCGACAGACGCCGAGATGGAAGCCTTGCTGGCCGAGTTCGGCGCTCCCGCCGAAGTGGCCGCCCGCTATGCCGCGATGGGACCGCCGGCGCCGACCCATGACCTCGCCGAACGCTACCTTGCAGCGGTGGAACGCCGGCTGCCGGAGAGCCAGGCCAAGGACATCGTCGCCGAACTCAGCGAGGCGATCGGGGCGCGCATCGATGCGAAGTCCGAGGAGCTGGGGCGCGAGGCCGGGCCGGACGAGGTGGCGGCGATCCTGAAGGAATATGGCCATCCGACGCTGGCGGCGGCGCGATACCAGAGCCAGCAATACCTGATCGGACCGGGATTGTTCCCATGGTTCTGGCCGGTGCAGAGGACAGCGCTGGGGGTCGCGCTGGCGGTGCTGGTCGCGCTCACCGCGATCGACTTTCTCGACTCGACGCGGCCGATGGCGGTGCTGATCCCCGGGATCCTTGGCTGGTGGCAGCCTCTGGCGATGGTGTTCGGCGTGGTCACCCTGGTGTTCATGGCGATGGAGCGATCTGCGGCGCCGGTGCAGCTGGCGCAGAAATGGGATCCGAAATCGCTGCCGCGGGATCATGTGCGGGCGCCAAAGGGAATGGTCGAGACGCTGTTCTCGCTGGCCTTCGATGCGGTGTTCATCGCGTGCTGGACGGGCGTGGTCACGATCCCGTTCGGCGACAGGCCGGGGAAATCGATCATCGTCGAGCCGACCTCGGCATGGGATGCGGTCTACGTCCCGGTGCTGGTGCTGGCGATCATCACGGCGGCGGTGCATGTGGCGGACCTGATCTATCCGGCGTGGAGCCGGGTGCGGTCTGCCGTGAGCATTGTCGGCCATGCCGGCGGGCTGGCGGTGATCTGGATGCTGCTGCAGTCGGGGCCGCTGCTTGACGCCAGGCTGGCGCCGGGAACGCGCGAACAGCTGAGGGGCCTGCTGCCCCTGCCGGAAATAGCGCTGACGATCGGGCTGTGGGTGGCGGCGCTGGCCTGGGCTGCGGGCCTGGGCTGGGAGGTGTGGCGGCAGGTCCGGGCGACGCGTCCGATCAGACCGATGACCCCTCCGCCGGCGGGCGCGCCTGCCTGAGCGACCGGCGCGGTGACGGGGTGATGGGCGCGGGCTGAACTTTGGCTGGCGGCTGCCCCCTCCGTCTCGCTGACTTCGTCAGCGATCTACCTCTCCCAACCCGTTTCGCGGCTTGAGGGAGGAAAGGCGTTCGCGGCTCATCTATCGGCCGGTTGCCCTGCAGGTTACCGGCTGCGCGACCGGTTTGTTACGCTGATTTTATCGGGGTTACGCCCCGGCGCCCGATTGTTGACAGCGTCAAGCAGGCGTAGGTTCCGCCGGAATCGGGAGACCTCCGGCTCGAACCGGGGACATAAGGGAGCTACATAATGAAAAGGATCCTGACGGCCGCCCTCCTGGCGAGCGCATCCGCGCTTGGCCTCGCGGCCTGCACTGGCGAACAATCCGCCAAGCTCGTCGGTACGACGGTCGATAACTATATGCTGGTCGACCAGACCGGCATGGGCCACTCGCTGCGCTACGACACGCACACGCCCGCCGTGCTGCTGGTGTCGAACGTGGTGGGCGATGAGGGCTCGCGCGCTGCTGCGAAAGCGGCGCAGGAGCTCGGCGCGAAGCACAAGGGCATTGTCGTCCAGCTGATCAACTCGTCCCCCACGGATACGCGTGAGACGATCGCGGCCGAGGCGAAGGAGCAGGGCATCACGGCGCCGCTGCTCGACGATGAATTCCAGCTGGTCGGCGCATCGCTGGGCGTGACCAAGGCGGGCGAGGCTTTCGTGATCGACCCTTCGACCTGGAAGGTCGTCTATCACGGCGACGTTGCGGGCGCGGATGCGGCGCTGACCGAGTTCACGGCCGGCAAGCCGGTGAGCAAGACGGATATCGCCTTCAAGGGCACGCCGATCGTGTTCGCCGACCGCTCGAAGGAGGCGCAGGCGGGCTTCCAGAAGATCTCCTACACCAAGGACGTCGCGCCCATCCTGATGAAGCGCTGCGTCGACTGCCACCAGAAGGGCGGCATCGCTCCCTGGCAGATGTCGAACTACCAGGTGGTGAAGGGCTATGCGCCGATGATCCGGGAAGTGATCCGCACCGACCGGATGCCTCCCTATGACGTCGACCGGCACTACAACGCTTATCTGAACGATGAGAATCTCACCGAGGCCGAGACCAAGACGCTGGTCCACTGGATCGAGGCGGGCGCTCCGAGCGATGTGAGCGAGGCGAATGCCGATCCGCTGATCAAGGGCGTGACCGAGCGGGCCGAATGGCCGCTGGGCAAGCCGGACCTGATCGTGGACATCCCGGCCTACACCGTTCCGGCGCAGGGCGTGGTCGACTACCAGCTTCCGGTGGTGGCGAGCCCGCTGAAGGAAGGCCACTGGCTGAAGGCGACGACGTTCAAGGCGGGCAACCGCAAGGGCGTGCACCACATCCTGGCCGGCTGGATGGAAAAGATGCCTCCGGGCGGACGCGGCTTCGACTGGAACGTGTCGATGGGCGGATACGCCGTCGGCTCGGAATCCAACATGGCGCCGGACAAGTGGGCGACCTGGATCCCGGCGGGCGGAGCGATCTCGTTCCAGATGCACTACACCCCGATCGGCAAGGAGTTCGTCGACAACTCCAAGATCGGCTTCTACTGGGCGAAGGAAGACCCCGAGCTGGTGAAGCGCCAGATCATCATCGCCGACCCCTCGATCACCATCGAGCCCAACCAGGCGCGCTGGCATGAGACGGCGTATGTGCAGTTCCCGGCGGACGTGCAGGTCTACGCAGCGCAGGTGCACGCGCACTATCGCGGCTATGCCTCGAAGCTGACGGCGATCTATCCGGACGGCAAGGAAGAGATCATTCTCAACATGCCGCACTACGACTTCAACTGGCAGCGCGAGTACATCTTCAAGGACCTGATCGACCTGCCGGCGGGCACCAAGCTGGTGGCCGACTACTGGTACGACAACTCGGTCAACAACAAGGCGCTCGACCTGCCGAACGCCAAGTCGCTGACCAACCCGAGCCAGCTCGTCTCGTGGGGCGACCAGTCGTTCCAGGAGATGCTGTTCACGGGCGTCCAGTTCCGCTGGAAGGATGAGACGGCCAAGCATCGCCGCGACGACCTGCAGAAGGCGCTCGAGGATGCCCAGCTGATCACCGTGGCGGACGACAATCGCGACGGTCTTCTCCAGGAATCCGAACTGAAGTCCGACATGTTCAAGGACTTCAAGGCGGGCTTCGCCAAGATCGACGCCGACCACTCCGGCGCGCTTGATGGAAAAGAGCTCGGCGCCGCCATGCAGGAAATGGCCAAGCGCGAGCAGGCCGCACGGGCCGCGCAAGCTCGTGGCGAGCGCGCGCCGCAGTAGGCCTGGCTGACCGACCAGAACGCCGGCCGGGCTCGCGAGAGTCCGGCCGGTTTGTTTTTGGGGCTGCCGTTGCTAGGTGCGCGGGGGCAAAGCCACGGGCGGGCCGCCGTCATTGAGAAGACCCGCCTGGTCGTCTTCCGCGCTGGGCCAGGTGGAGACGTGTTCGTGCACGATCTGCCACTCGCTGACATGGCCGTTGCGGTGGATCACGTCGGTGACGTTGTAGTGATGGATCCACGGCGGGTGGTCGCCGACCGTGACGAGGACGTTGCCCATGCTGGTGCGGATGACCGTGTCGGCGTCGATGATGCGGACGCGGTCGAAGCGCTGGTTTGCGTAAGGATCGGTTTTGACCTGATCGCCGGGCTTGGGCGCCCATTTGTAGGCGGCGGTGATCAGGTAGCTGTCGGTTCGCTGCAGCTCCGCGATCCGCGCGCCATCGCCGCCGCCGAAGTGCAGGGGCCGGATCTTCGCCGCCATCGCTTCGGCCTCTCCCTGTGTCAGCCGGTCCGAGAGGGAAGCCGTCGTCGGGCTCTGGTCAGGCGGCGCGGCCGGAGAACAGGACGCAAGGGCTCCAAGCAGCAGGATGACCGGAAACAGGCTTCGCATCATTTCCCCCCAAGGCAGCGCGCCAAGGCAAGGCTACACCAGGATCGGCAAGGGCGTGAGCGGGAATGCGCGGACGACCGGCGCGAAGGTCAGCGGGCGGCGATGACGCCGTGCTCGCGGGTCCAGTAGGCGGTCTCGCGGGTGCAGGGCGGGTGGGATCCGGGCGGGCCCAGGGCGTTGGGCATGGCGAGCGGTCCGTCGGCCCCGCCGAAGCCGCCCGGGAACACGTAGATATCCGCCGGCGGGGACCGGTCCGGATCGCCGGAGGGAGTCCATGGGCCGTGTTCGAGTGCGAAGTTCGGGGCGTGGCCCGTGCAGTAAGTCTCGAAGCGGCGGCGCCAGATTTCGCTCTTGATGTGCTTCAGCTGTGCGGGCGTGAGCTCGGTCCTGAGTTCGATGCGCGCTTCTGCGCCGTCGCAGGTGACGGTGTAGAGGCAGGCGTAGTCCGCTTCGCGGTGGATCCGGCGCATGTGCCCGTCCACCTCCCGGTTGAACGAGGCGACATCGAGCGTCAGCCAGCCCAGGAAGTCGGACACCGGCGTGAAGAGATAGACGCCGGCAAGGCCGAGGACGGCGGCGATGATCAGCCAGATCCGCCGGCTCGCCTTCTTCGCTGGCGCTGGTTCGGTCATGCTCTTCCCCCCGCAGGCGCTGACGGGCGCATGCGGTCATCGCTTTGCGGTCCATTTGTGGCGCAGGGGAGATTTCGCGCTACGCGCTAGGAGTGTTGTGGGGCGGGGCGGCGGCTGTGAAAATGCGCGGCTCTTAGCTTGGGACGCGACGGGTTCGCGTGTTGGGGGCCATGTACGCCGTTCGCGACAAGGTGCTGCAGTATTTCGGTGCGCTGATTGCCGGCGCGCTGTTCCTGTTCGTCATGAGCCTGTTCCAGAGCGGCTTGCCGAAGTCCGCCATGGAGGCGCTCGGGCGGCTCGCTGCGGGCGGGCTGACGGGCGTGGTGATCTTCGGCCTGAGCGATTCGTGGGTGTTCCGGCGTGTTGCCTTCGGGCTGCTGGTTACCGTTGTCGTCGCCGCGATTGCTGAGACGAGCCTGCGGCAGGCGGGCGTTCACGTGAATGGCTGGGTGATCTTCGGCGCGAGCGCGGCGCTGGGCATTGCGCTGGGATGGGCGCTGATCGACCTGAAGGCCGCGTGGCGGACGGTGGCGGGATCGCTGATCGCCCTCCCGGTCGCCGCGCTGATCGATGCCAGCGTGAAGCCGCCAGGGATCCGTATCGAGGGCTGGGTGATGTTCGCGACCAGCATGGCGCTGGGCGTGGCCCTGGCCTGGGGGCTGGAGGTCTCCGGCCTGGTGCGGAGGTGGTTCTTCGGCGGGATGGTGGTGGCGGTGCTCTATCCTTTCACGGTGATCTTCCTGCCCCAAATGCCGCTGATCGTACGGCTCGCGCTGGCGCTGGCGATCGTCGGCGCGATCGGGATCTGGGCGGGATGGCGCGTGTGGCCGGCGATCGAGGAACGCCATCGCACCGGCTGGACCTGGGCCAGGACCAAGCTGGAAAGCGCCGCGCAATGGCGCAGCTCATCGGCGGCCGCGCGCGGCGAGATCAGCGCGGAGGATTTCCTCAAGGGGCGGGACGAGCGGAAATAGAGACGTCGCGATTGCTCGTGGCTCCACGGAACGCGGTCGCTGCGGGGTTGGCCGACTGTCAGTCTTCGGTTGCGCCGATGAAGCGGAGGCCCGCGGCACCATCGCCCTGCCAGACGACCTGGGACTCGAAATGCAGCGAAAGGCTTTGCTCTTCGAGGGTGAGGGTCGGCGTCAGCGGCGTATTGCGGAAGAACTCGATGCGGCAGCCGGTTGAAGAGAGGTTCTTGATGGCGACGGCCAGTTTTTCGCCGCCTTCGAGCGTGGCGAGGGCCTGGCGGAAGACCTTGCTGCGCGGCGCGCGCGGATTGCGGGGCGCATCCTCATAGGAAGAGGGCGCAGGTTTTGCGGCGATCGACTTCCAGCGTTCGACGAGTTCCGGCGCGGGACCTTCCTCGACCTGCTTCTTCTTCCTGAACATCTCTCGGTCTCCGGATGCTAGTGGACCAGGCGCACGTTCTTGGACGACTTGTTGCCGACGCCTTCGGGCACGGGCACGTCTGACAGGGAATAGTCGGCGTTGAGGATGACCTCGGGCCCTTCGGCGAGTGCGAACTCGCGCGCGATGATCACGGTGTAGGCCGACTCTTCGGCGATCGGCCTGTCGCCGTCGATCAGCAGCCGGTTGCGGGGCAGGTAGATCGTGCCGACCAGCCGGCCGGCGTCGTTCGAGCGGATGCGGTGTTCCTGCGCCTTGGGCAGGCCGGTGTCGGGATCGGTTCCCGCGCCGGCCTTGTCGGCGGCGACCACTCCGCGGTCTTCATAGAAGAGCAGGCCGGCGAGCGGACCCGAGCGCGGCGCCGCGAGGCTGATTTTGCTCTCCTTCTCGAACTCTTTCCAGCACATTGGGATCCTAAGCTTAGAATTCCACGTGGACAAGTTGTC
>JADMIO010976150.1_pt1 | contig 35058 bp, 36 predicted proteins | sample 8958161 | NCBI WGS metagenome assembly JADMIO01 (sample SAMN16585339, study PRJNA669376) | soil metagenome | isolation source: Crop rotation soil | place: USA: Cullars Rotation, Alabama | collected 2011
GCCGCGACTTCAAGTCACGTGAATTCCAAGCTTCGGATCCCACTGTGCTGGAAAGGCGCCGCAGATGTGGCTCCGCAGCCGCCGGATCGTCGGCGACCAACTCGAGAATGCCCGCGAACTGGTCGACCTCGAGCAAGGCGTGCCGCATGCCGAGTTCGGTCAATGAACGCCTGGCCGAGTCGATCAGCTGCCTGCCCGCCGCGGCTCGGCCACGGAATGCATCCAGTACGCCCTGGCATCTCGTCGAGGTCGCTTCGACGACCGGTGACCCCGTCGTGATACGAAGCAGCCGAACGACATCCAGACACCGTCCGCCGGCACGCGGCACCGGGTTGGGTCCCCACAGCGCCGCAAGCGGCGCGCCCGCGAGAACGGCGTTCACCCGACGGTGCTCCTTCGCCCGTCTGGCCGCCGTCAGCGCGTGATCCAGCGCCGTCTCGGCATCGCCGATCCGCCCCAACCGCGCCAGGCACGCGGCACGCACGGTATGGGCCTGGGCCTCCCCCGCCGCGTCGTCGAGTCTTGAGAGCTCTTCCGCAGCGGCGCTCACCGCGGCCTCGATCTCGTCCAACCGCTCGGGGTCGGTGAGCATCGAGAGTTGGCTGTCGAAACACGTGCCCCACGCCGCCAGGCGCGCGGAACCGCTTGCAGCTTGCTGTAATTGGGACACCGCACCCGCTGCCGAGGCCACGTCGCCTGCGGCCAGCAGGGCTTCGCAGCGGGCGACCAGCAGTTCGGCTTGCACGTCATCGCGGTCGGGCAACTCGTCGTCGAGTTCCTCCAGCGCGTGCAGCGCCCGGTCGTAGAGATCGGCAGCGCCCTCGTATGCCAGCCGGGACATCGCCTGATCCGCGGCGCGCTTGCAGTACTCGACCGCCTTGCTCGCGTTGCCCGCCCAGGCGCATTCGAAGTAGTGGTGCGCCAGTTCGGCCAGCAACTCGTCGTCGGCGCCGGGCTCGCTCTCCAACGTCGTTGCGATGCGCTGGTGCAACCGCATGCGCCGCACCGAAGCCAGCTCGGCGAGCAGGGACTGCCGGACGAGCGCATGGTTGAACCGGTAGCGACCACCCGGTTCCTCGATGACGATGCCCGCCTTGCACGCCTCGTCGAAGGCGTCGATGAGGTCCTCGCCCGTCACGCGCTCGACGAGATCCAGCGCGAAGCGGCTACCGACCACCGCGGCCGCGGCAAGTGCCTTGTTCGTCTCGACGGGCAGCCGTGACAGGCGGCGGCTCACCGCTTCGCGCACGCCTTGGGGCAGCGTGCTCGGATCCCACCGGCCCCCACTTTCATCGACGTGCCGGAGCGCCTCGATGAGGAAGAAGGGGTTGCCGCCGGTGACCGACGCCAATGCCCGGGCCAACTCTTCGTCGTCGTAACCGGCTTCGGCGACGTACGCCGTGACGTCGTCCTGGTCGAGGCCGCCGAGCGCAAGGCGATCAGCGCTGCCATCGCGATTGAGGTCGGCGAGCATCGCCGCCAGCGGGTGCGACCGGTCGAGGTCGGTGCTGCGATACGTGCCGACGATCTGCACGCGGGCGTTCTCGCCGAAGCGCAACAGGTGTCGCAACAGCAGCAGGGTTGGCTTGGCCGCCCAGTGCAGGTCGTCGAGGATCAGGACGACAGGCGCGCTTGCCGACGCGACAGCCAGCATCGCGACGACGGCGTCGAACAGCGCGTAGCGCTCGGTGTCCGGGTCGGCGCGGGTCGGCGCCGCGAGATCGGGCAGGACTTCGGTCAACCCGGGAACCAGGGGAAGTAGCGCTTCGACACCGCGCAGCTTCCGGAGCCGGCTGCTGCCCAGGCACGGGGCCAGCGACCGCAACGCCTCCGCGAACGGCTGGTATGGGGCGCCGAGGTCCTCGTCGCACCTACCGTAGAGAACGAAAGCGCCCTGCTCGTAGGCGTGCCGCGACCATTCCCCCGCCAACCGGGTCTTGCCGACGCCGGGTTCTCCGGAGATCAGCACCGCGCGCATGCCACCCGCGAGTGTGGTCTGCCACCCCGCCAGCAGGTGCTCGAGTTCGCTTCCGCGCCCGACGAACGGACCGGGGCCGGCGAGGACCGCGGGCAGCGCCGGCCGCTCCACGGGGGAATCGGTTGGAGTCGACCCGGATTGATCGTCTGCGCTTTCCAGCCGCAGCTCGAAGACGTGCTCGGGGCGCGCCAGGTTCTTGAGTTGCCGCATCCCCAGGTCAGCGAGGATGACATCGTCCGAAAGGGTGTCGATGACAAGCTCGGCGGTGGCGCCAGAGCACAGGATCTGGCCGCCGTCGGCCAGCGACCGGAGGCGAGCGGCGCGATTGACCGCCCGGCCGAAGTAATCGCCGTCGCGGAATTCGACCTCGCCGGTGTGCAGTGCCACGCGTACACGCATGGGCGCCTGCAGTTCCCACGGTTCGTTCCGGATGACTTCCTGCATCTCGATGGCGGCTGACGCGGCCGCCGACGGCCGATCGAACACCGAGAACGTCGCGTCGCCTTCGCCGCGCGTCTTGATGAGCCGACCCCCGCGCGATGTCACCACCTGTTCGATGAGTTCGTCGTGGCGGGCGAGCGCAACGGCCATCGCATTGGCGTCCGCCTCCCACGCCGCAGTGGACCCCTCGATGTCGGTGAGCAGGAAGGTCACCGCCCGTGTCACGATCGAAAGCTGTTGTGATACAGCTATTTCCAGCGCAGCGTCCTGCGCGACGATGGCGGTTTCGAGTCTGCGCAGATCCGGCCCCGGGTCCACTCCCAACTCGTCGGCAAGCATCGACCGTGCCCGCTGGTAGGCGCCCAACGCCTCGCCCTGTCGGCCGGCGCGATAGAGGGCGAGCATCAGCTGTCCCCAACGCCGTTCGCGCAGCGGCGCATCGGCCACCGCGGCTTCGAGCTCGCCGATGATCTCGGCGGCCCGGCCGGTGGCGAGCAGCGCGTCGGCGCGATCCTCCACCAGCGCGGCGTGTCCTTCGATCCACCGTGTCTTCTCGCCCGTTCCGCGCGGGCCGTCCGGCAGTTCAGGCGCGCCGCGCCACAGTGCCAGCGCTTCGTTGAACCGGGTCACCGCCTGGCTGGTGTCGCCGGAGGCGACGGCGTCGCGCGCGGCCTTGGCGGCCGTCTTGTACCGCGACGCATCCACCTCGGTGGTGGTCAGCGTCCAGCCCGTGCCCTCGGTCAACACGAAGCCGTCACCGAGCGTTCGACGCAGCGACGAGATGTGGGTCTGTAGGGCCTTGGCCGAGGTGCGTGGCGGGTCGTCGCCCCACAGCAATTGCAGGAGCACCTCTGCCGAGACGACCGAGCCGCCGTGCAGCCCGAGCATCGTCAGGATGGCGCGGGGTTTGGTGCCAGGGATCGCCACCGGCAGGCCGTACTGACGCACCTGCAGAGGACCTAAAACCCCCAGCTCCACCTGTTGAAGCGTAACCATGTGGTCAGCGTCGCGGTGCGGATTCAATAGGCGGTCAAGAAATAGTAAAGGTCCCTATTGGGTCAGTCGCGGTGCTGCGCCAAGGCGGTCCTCGGTGTGAACACGTGCCCGGTGACGTCTCCGGTCCGGGTGTAGACCGGCACGAACACCCGATGCGTGAACTTCCATTCGCCGTCGATACGCGCGAGTTCGTCGTAATACAGCCCGTAATGGTCGACGTTGACCTCGGCGCCCGCCGCACCCAGGTCCGAGTCCGCACGCGCGATCCCTCGACTGAGTTCGTGCACCGTCGTCGTCGCGCTCGCCCGGTCGGGGCCGGTCAGCGTGATCACCGGTGAATGTGACGTCTGGATCAGCAGATCGTTGGACGTCGTCTCCCTGAGCATCTCGAGGAAGGCGTCGCGGCCCTCGAATCGCAGGCCGAGTGGGCTCTCCCAGATGACATCGGGCGCGAACACGGCCTCGCACGCAGCCCAATCAGCCCGTGTCACGGCGTCGGAATACCGGAATACGAGGTCCTGGACCGCGAGCCGGTCCAACCACTGCCGTAGTTCAGCGTCCACGTCGACTCCTGTCAGTAGAGCGGTGACCAGGCTGACGTCCGCAACAGCCGGCTTTGCCACTGGTCGCGAAACTTCAGCGCTTCGAACATGTAGCTGCCCGGTTCCTTGTGTTCGGGCGCCGTCTCGGAGGTCAATAGCCGGACGAGTGTGCCGTAGTCGTCGGCCGACGAGATCTTCTGCCACAACATCGCTTCACGTCGCTTGTTGCTGCCGTGCGCCACTTGAAAGCACGCCTGGATGTCGAGGATCTGCGACGTCACCGAGAACGGCCGGTAGTAGATCTCGTCCCACATGCGGATGTACTCGTCGAGCGGCGCATCCGGCCAGCCGGTGTCCTCCATGAAGACGCTCAGCGGGTGCGTCGCGCCATCGGTGGGCACGGTGGCGAGATCGACTTCCTGAAGCGGCGACCACTCGACCGGCAGCAGGATCTTGCCCGTCACGTCGTGGCGCAGGGTGTCCAGCTGCCGCATCCACGGGGCGAGATCGCCCAATTGAGTGCGGCGGCTGAGGGTTTCCCATGCCCCGCCGTCGGTGATGCCCGTGATGGTGACGACGGTGTACGACGCTCCTGAACCGTGCGCGAGGTTGGTGTACCAGAGCAGTCGAGCGTCGTTGCCGTCGGCCAGCGCGGGCATCCAGCCCTCGCGATACGCCGCTTCGAACTCGTCTTCTCGCGCACCGACGACCTGGTGGGTCTCGTGAAGAAACAGCACGGCGACTCCTTTACGAGGTTCCGGCCGCGATCAGCTCGGCCAATCTGCGGCGGCTGACCTTGCCGGTGTCGCTGTACGGGATGTCGTCGACGATCAGCAGGCGCTCCGGGAGCTTGAAGTACGCGATCCGCTCCCGGCAGTGTGATCGCAACTCGTCGAGTGTGACCGGGCCACTGGCGACCACCGCCGCGCCGACCCGCTGGCCCATCTCGTCATCGGCGACGCCTGCGACCGCGACATCGCGCACCGCGGGATGACTTCTCAGTGCTTCCTCGACCTCGACGGGACCGAACTTCTCTCCCCCGCGGTTGATCGTGTCCTTGATTCTGCCGCTGGGATATATATAGCCCTCGGCATCGCGCCGAGCGAGGTCACCGGTGTGCAGCCACCCCTCGCCGACGTGCAGGGTCGTGTTCACCCACAACTCGCCGACGTGCCCTGGCGCGACGTCCTCGCCGGTGTCGGGATCCACCACACGGACTTCGACACCGGGCAGCGGACGTCCGACCGACCCGACGCGGTCGCGATGTTCGTCGGGCAGCAGGCTGGTGTAGGCGCCGAGCGTCTCGGTCTGGCCGAACACGTTGGCGAAAGCCACATTCGGCAGTGCCGCCATCGCGCGGCGCACCAACGCGATCGGTGCCGCCGCCGCGCCGTATGCGATGGCCGTCAACGAGGACAGATCGGTCCGCCCGAAATCCGGATGATCGAGGATGCGCTGCAGCATCGTCGGCACGAGGAAGGTCGAGATCACTCGGTGCGCCTCGACAAGGCGCAACCATTCGCCCGCATCGAAGCGCGACTGCACCACGTACGTGTTGCCCGCGTGAAGAGTGGCCAGCAGGCCCACCGCACCACCGACGTGGAAGAACGGAACGCTCATCATGCTGACCGTCGGCGTGGCGTCCGCCCGAAACGGTGCCGCGACTCCCTGCGTGCGCGCGCCCAATTGGCCGTTGGTGATGGCGATCGCCTTGGGCAGCCCGGTCGTGCCGCTGGTGAACAGGATCAGCGCGTCGCGATCATCGATATCCATGGCGGGCGGGGGGGCGGCCACGCCGTCGTCTGCGAACAGTTCGGTGGGTGTCAACGCCTTCGTTGCGCCCGCGTCGCGGAGACGGTCCGCGAATTGCGTTCCCGCGACGCCCACCTCGGCGCAGTCGGCGTTGTCGATGAGCCCGCGAATCTCCGTCGGGGTCAGGGCCGGATTCATCAACGCCGCCGCACCGCCGATCCGCGCCGCGGCGAGCACCGTCGCGACCGACAGCAGGCTTCCGACGTCGACGACCGCGATCCGCTTGCCGGCAAGACCCTGCGCACAGAGTTTCGCCGCGCATCGTTCGACGGCCTGCGCCAATTCGCCGTAGCCGACCGTACGCCCGTCGACGACGAGTGCGGTGCGCCCCGGATCGCCGCTCGCGGCGGCGTCGATGACGGTTCCGATGTTCATGCGCGCCTCAGCACAGCGGTGACCATGATGAGGTCCGCAGGAGTCGGCTGGTCCACTGGTCCCGTAGGTCGAGGGCGTCGTGCATCCACGTGCCCGGCGCGCGATACTGCCGCGGAATCTCGAATCGCAGCAGCTTCAGCAGGGCATCGGCGTCCTGGACGCGCTGCATCAGCGTCACCTCGCGCCGCACGTGGCTGCCGAGCGCGGGTTGGGATGCGGCCTGAATCGTCAGCAATGGCGAGGGCCGGTCTATGGTCCTGGCGTACACCTCGCCACAGCGGTCGATGTATTCGGTGAATTTGTCCTCGTGGGGCCACACGGTGTCTTCCATATACAGGCTGAGCTCGTGCTCGCGTCCGTCCGCGGGCACGTCGTCGAAGTCGACGTCGGCAAGGGGCGACCAGGTCAGCGGTACAAGCAGTTTGGCGTCGACGTCGTAGCGCAGACGATCGATGTCACGCGTCCACTGCCGCAGATCACCCTTCTGCACCCGCTCCGCCAGGCGCTGCCAGGCGTTCCCGTCACGCACCGCTGTCACGGTCACGACGGTGTAGGCGGGGCCGCTGCCGTGAGCCTGGTTGGTGTACCAGAGCAGCCTTGCGTCGTCGCCGTCGGCGAGGGTGCGCATCCAGCCGTCGCGGAAGCCGGCCTCGAATTCGTCTTCGGCGCGTCCCCTGACCTTGTGCACCTCGTGCATCAACAGCACGCCGAGACCTCCCACAGGCATCTGGACAGCGACGCTGAGAATCTGGTTTCCTCGCAAGGGTATCGACCTTCTCTTGGAAGAAGCTGGCTTATGGCGAATGCGCCGGACGGGGTGTGAGCGGGACGTGGACATCGCATCCGTCGACAAGCTGCTCAGCACCACCCGAGCGGTACGCAAGCGCCTTGATCTGACGCGGCCGGTCGAGCGAGAGGTCGTTCTCGACTGCATTCGGCTGGCGATGCAGGCGCCCACCGCGAGCAACGCGCAGAACTGGCGCTGGCTCGTGGTCACCGACGCCGACAAGCGGCAGGGCATTGCCGAGATCTACCGCAGCATCGGCAAGGAGTATCTGGCGGTTGCCGCGGCGACGGCCACCGACCCGCAGACGCAGCGGGTGTACGAGAACGCACTGGGCTTCACCGAAACGCTTGGCAAGGTGCCGGTGCACGTAATCCCTTGTATCGAAGGCCGATTCGAGGGCGCCAACCAGCTGGTCGCGGCCTCGGCGTGGGCGTCGATCATTCCGGCCGGGTGGAGCTTCCTGCTCGCTCTGCGCTCGCGTGGTCTCGGATCGGTTTGGACGACAATGCATCTGGCCAAGGAGCGTGAGGTCGGCGAGCTGCTGGGCATCCCGCCCACGGTGACGCAGGCCGCGCTGTTCCCGGTGGCCTATACGATCGGCACAGACTTCCGGCCGGCGTCGCGACCGCCGCCGGAGACCATCACCTTCTGGGATACCTGGGGAGTTGCCTGATGCAGTCCTACACCGTGCGCTTCCACGTCGACGCACCCCCGCGACGGGTCTGGCGGGTGCTGCATCCACCGGTGCCACCAGACTCTCCGTCGCCGCGGGTGCTCAAATGGCCCACCGGCAGCATGGAAATCCTCAAGGAGGGCGACGACGCAGGCGAGGGTCTGGTGCGCACGTGCGTCTTCGAGGTTCCGCGATATCTACTGTCGGGCGGCAAGGGGCGGTCGTTCGAGACCGTGACCGAAGCCAAGCTCAACAAGGTGGCGCGATACGTCGCGGTCGGTAAGCCACTGTGGTCGCGTGCCGACGGCTATCACGAACTCGAGGAACAGGCCGACGGCACCACGGTGCTGACGTTCCACGAGACGTACCACGCCTATAACCCGGTACTGCGATTCCTCTTTGAACGCCCGGTGCACGCCGCGATATCCCGCGACAACCTCGAAACCTACGAGCACGCGCTGAGCTTCGCGGGTACGGTGACCCGGCTGTCATAGGTCGCGCAGCCGTCTGTGGCAGGCTCGCGTTGTGGACCTGCCGACGCCGGATCCCGGCACCCCGCATTTGTCCGAAGTAGTGCCTTCGGTGCTGTCGGCGATGGGCGTGCAGGGCTTCGATGCCACCATCTCGTTGGCCGGAGATCTCTCCGGGGCGTGCGTGCTGCTGATCGACGGGCTGGGCGCCGAGCTCCTGGACACCTATTCCTCTGACGCTCCCACGATGGCCGCCCTGCGGGGTCAGACGCTGAACGTCGGGTTTCCTTCTACTACGGTCGCCGGGCTCGCGGCGCTCGGCACCGGCCGCCGGTCCGGCGAGCACGGCATGGTCGGCTACTCCTTTCGCCTGCCGGACGTCGGTGTCATCAACTCTCTGAGGTGGCGCCCGCACCCGTCGGGTGGCGATCTTCGCGAGGCGGCTCGGCCGGAGGACGTGCAACCGATGCCGACCACGTTCGAGCGCGCGACGGCAGCCGGTATAGAGGTCAGTGTCATCTCCGCCGCGGAGTTCAACGGGTCCGGCTTGACCCGCGCCGTCCTGCGCGGGGGGCGCTATATCGGGGTGCAGGCGTTGGGCGACTTGGCCGCTCGGGTGCGGGACGTGGTCGTCGACGGCGGCTTCTGCTACGGCTACCACAGCGAGCTCGATCTACTCGGGCATCTCTATGGGCCGGGCTCGGAGGCCTGGCGAATGCAACTGCGCCAGGTCGACCGGCTCGTCGAGTCGGTGGTCTACGGCCTGCCCCCGGGCGGACTGCTCGCGGTGGTCGCCGACCACGGGATGGTTTCCGTGACGCCGGACGACGCCGTGGACATCGACGAAAGTCCTCAACTCACCGACGGCGTCGAGGCGATCGGCGGCGAGGCGCGGGCGCGGCACGTCTATGTCGCCGACGGCGCGGCCGCCCAAGTGTTGGCCACGTGGCGGGAAACGCTTGCCGAGCGGGCGTGGGTGGTCTCTCGCGACGAAGCCATCGCCGCCGGCTGGTTCGGCCCCCGCGTCAGCGATGACGTGCGGTATCGCATCGGCGACGTGGTCGCGGCCGCACGTGGCACGGCGTCGATCGTCAGAAGAAAGATAGAACCACTAGAGTCTTCGCTGATTGGACACCATGGTTCGCTGACAAGCGCCGAGCAGCGCGTCCCACTGCTGCTTGCGCACGGTTGATCGGACGATTGATTCGACTCAAGTCGATCTTGAAAGATGTTGCATAGCAGGGCTTTTCATTGATCTTGATCGATAGTGCCATCGCCGATTGGCATGAACAACAACCCTTTTCAATCCAGCACATCACCTGCGTATATGACTGATGTCCAGTCAGTTCCCAGAAAGCTTCCGCGCGCAACGTAATTCCGGTGAACTGCTTCATATCTGACTCATGTTGTGAGCGGGGTCACACATTTTTGCGTGAAGGTGGTCACAGATTTTGGTGAGTTACAAAACCCTCTAGTAACGTCCGGCCGCATGTTTGCTACCGTAACGCTCTTGACACTCGTCAACTCGATGTCGGGCACGCCGTACATCTCCGGTGGGGACTCCCCCCGGGGCACGGACTGCTCGGGACTGGTTTCGTTTGTCACCAACGCGGCAACCGGTCGTCCCGTCTACGGGGACCGGTTCAACACCGGAAACATCGAGAAGGCACTCCTTGCCCGCGGCTTTCAGTACGGCACGCAGCCAGGTGCGCTGAACGTCGGCTGGAACGGCGGCCACACCGCGGCGACACTGCCCGATGGCACCCCGGTCTCCTCCGGCGAAGGCGGCGGAGTGAAGGTCGGCGGCGGCGGCGCCTATCAAAGGCAGTTCACCCATCACATGTTCCTGCCCGGGCCTGCTGAGGAGCCCATCGCTCCTGACGCGGCTCCCGTCGTCCTGATGGCCGGTGAGGTGCCTCCGCCTCCCGCCGACCCTTTCGCACCGCCGCCGCCGCCTGTGGACCCCTTCGCGGCTCCCGCGCCCGCTGACCCGATGGCAGCGCCGCTCCCGGCCGCGGACCCGATGATGGCGCCTCCGCCTCCCGCGGACCCCTTCGCGCCGCCCCCGCCGCCCGCAGATCCGTTCGCGCCGCCTGCGCCGGACGCGCCGCCTGCGCCGGACGCGCTGCCGGCACCGCTGCCGACGGTCTGACACCTAGCGGCCCGATAGCGTCAGCAGCGTGATCGTGCTGCTGCCGCCGTCGGAGACCAAACAAGTGGGGGGCGACGGGCCTCCGCTGCGACTGAACGAACTCAGCTGGTCCGCGCTCACCCCGCTGCGGACCGCACTAGTCGACGAGCTCGTCGAACTGGCCGCCGACCGAACCGCGTGTCTGCGGGCGCTCGGACTTTCCGAGTCTCAGCACGCCGAGGTCGAACGCAACGCCACGCTTCGCAGCGCTGGAACCCTGCCCGCGATCGACCGGTACACCGGCGTGCTCTACGACGCCCTCGACATCGGTTCACTGCGTGGCGCCGCCGCAGTCCGTGCCAGGGCCCGGCTGGCAATCGGATCGGCATTGTTCGGGCTGCTGCGCGCCGACGATCCGGTGCCCGCATATCGGTTGTCGGCGACGTCGAAGTTGCCCGGCCAGCCCACGTTGTCCAGTCGCTGGCGTCCGCTGCTGGAAGCCGCGCTCGCGGAGATGTCGGACACCGAGTTGATCGTCGATCTGCGATCGGGATCGTATGCCGCGCTCGGACGAGCGCGCGGGGCCGTCCGTGTCGACGTCGTCGCCGAGCGGTCCGACGGCAGCCGCGCGGTGGTCAGTCACTTCAACAAGGCGCACAAGGGTCGGCTGGCGCGAGCCCTGGCCACCACCAAGTCCGATCCCGATGACGCCGCAACGGTGGCGACCGTCGCTCGGCGCGCGGGCATGCGCGTGGAACGCGACGGCACTCAACTGACGGTCGTCGTGCCTGCCTGAATTGGGCGTCATGCAGAATGAAACACGTTCTGCCGACAAGTGCATCGTGCCCAATGACGGGAGCTACCTTGGTAATCCAAGCGACTTCGTCACCCCTGGTCCGTACTCGCGGGCGGCACCGTAAGCGGACTTCTGGTCGCTGGATCTCCTATAGCAAGCGCATCGCGAGCGCCTGTCTTGCGCTGTCACTGGCGCTGTTGGCGCTCGTCTTCGGCGCGGCAGTGAAGCTGACGGAGGAAGCTCACGCGCCTGCCGCGCAGGGCGCCCCGACAGTCGCGCCGCCGCGCGCCACTCCGCTGCGGGCAAAGCCCGTCAGTGCCCCGCCGGTGCTGTTCGCTACGGACGAAAGGGGATTCGTCAACTCGGGTGCCCGCTGCGAAGGAACTCAGCGGGCGGTCGCCCTCGGGCGCACCGAGCGATCGTTCGTGGTGATCTGCGGTGACGGCAACGGCGCGTATCAATACCGGGGCGTGCGGCGCAGCGATGCCGCGCTGCTGACGGCGACGGCCCAGGCGGCGCAGACCCACGGATACGTCGCGCGCCACGCCGGCGTCACCTACGCCGTGTCGCCGACGGAACTGGTCGTGACCACCGGACGTGCCGTGATCAAGCAGGAACCGATGCTGGAATACCTTGAGCAACCAAAGTAATTGGCGCGGTGGTTAAATCGGCACTTCGAAATCGGTGGTGTAGAACTCGGCCGGGTCCTGCTCGTAGAGGTTCGGCCGGGTGATGAAGACAAACGCCTTCTTCGCGCCGGGTTCGATCGCGTCATTCAGTGTGATGTGCGCAGCGCCGCCACCGTCAGTGATCACCGACCCGGCCGCCACACCCGGATCGCTGCCGGAGCAGCCCGCCGACGAGGCGCGCGGGGTCTGAATCAGGCGCACGTCGTAGTACGTGTCGGGTATCGCGGTCAGGATCTGAACGTCGGCGAACACCTGCCCGCTCTGTGAACTGATCAACGCCGTTGGTCGGCTCATGCCGGTCGGCCCGTTGAAGTTGGTCTCGCTGTAGTCGCAGTTCCGCAGGATCTGCGCGAACGGCAGAAATGTCCCCGGGTTCTCTGCCGACGCCGGGGCGGCGCCGGAAATCGCCAACGGTGCGGCGACGGCGACTGCTGCCGTCGTGGTGAGAAGGCGTGTACTCATGCGCATCGTCGTACGGTAAACCAGCAGGCAACACGCCTGTGGGGAAATGGCCGACGGATGGCGTCGCCGCTGTCGGGCCCGTACGGTTGAGGGCATGACGGTGTTGCCAGATCTCGACGCCGTGCGCAAGAACCTGGGACGCAGCCTGTTCGGTTTGGTTGCCGGTCCGGACGGCCCCGCGAACCGATCACGCATCCACGACACGCCAGGTCCGCGCTGGTACGGCGAAGATCGACCGATCCGGCGGGTGCACGCGGACGCGTCGATGTTCGTCGGCGGGCTGCGGGCGCTGCTGCTGCAGTCGCTGCATCCGCTGGCGATGGCCGGCGTTGCCGAGCACTCCGACTATCGCGGCGACCCGTGGGGTCGACTGCAACGCACGAGCACATTTCTGGCTGTCACGACGTTCGGCCCGGCCGATGACGCACAACGGGCGGTGGACCGGGTCCGCGGCATCCATCAGCGGGTGCGGGGCACCGCTCCCGACGGCAGGCCGTACCACGCCGCCGACCCGCACCTGTTGGAGTGGGTGCACATCGCCGAGGTCGACAGCTTTCTACTCGCCCACCAGATGTACGGTGCAAAACCGCTGGACCAAGCCGGCCGTGACGGCTACGTGGCCGATGCCGCACGCGTGGCCGCCGCGCTCGGTGTCGTCGATCCCCCGCGCACCGAACGCGAGTTGGCGGAGCGGATCGAGGCGTACCGCCCCGAATTGTCCAGCACGGCTGCCGCGCGGGACGCCGCGCGTTACCTCCTGCTGACTCCTCCGTTGCCGGTCGTGGCGCGGGCGCCCTACGGCGTGCTCGCGGCGACCTCGGTGGCCATGCTGCCCGTGTGGGCGCGAATGCCGTTGCGGCTGCCGTATTTTCCGCCGGTCGAGGCGACCGTCATCCGGCTGTCGGGCCGTGTCGTCGTCGGCGGCATCCGGTGGGCGTTGAACACCGTCGGCCGCTGAGGCGTCAGTCCCGGCACTCGACGACGACGTAGGCATCTTCGGCGTAATGCGCGCGGATACGCTTCTTGTCGAACTTGCCGACACTGGTCTTCGGCACCTCGTCGATGAAGGTCCACCGCTCCGGTAGCCAGAACCGGGCGACCTTGTCGCACAAATGTTTACGGAGTTCAGGCGCGGTGATCGTGGCGTCTTTCTTCACCACGACGGCGGCCAGCGGCCGCTCCTGCCACCGGTCGTCGGGCACCGCCACCACGGCGGCCTCCAATACGGCCGGATGGTCCATGAGGCACAACTCCAACTCCACCGACGAAATCCATTCGCCGCCGGATTTGATGACGTCCTTCGCGCGGTCGGTCAGTGTGATGAAGCCCTGCGGGTCGATGCGGCCGACGTCGCCCGTCCGCAGCCAGCCCTCGTCGAACTTGGACGCATCGGCGTTCAGGTAGTAGGACCCGGTGATCCACGGACCGCGAACCTGGATCTCCCCCACGGCCTTACCGTCGCACGGCATTACCGTGCCGCCATCGTCGACGATGCGGACCTCCACTCCGGGAATCACGCGACCGGCCGTTGCGCGCAGCGTCCAGGCGTCCGCACCGGTGACCTCGGGCGGCGGCTTGGCGATCGATGCCAACGGGGACGTCTCCGTCATGCCCCACGCCTGTTGGATGACGACGCCGTAGCGCTCCTGGTACTCCTTCATCATCCCGAGTGGGACGGCCGATCCGCCGCAGGCCACGGTCCGCAGCGACGAGATGTCGCGGTCAGGATGGGCATGCAGGTACTGCAGCACGTCGTTCCAGATCGTCGGGACCGCGGCTGCAACGGTGGGCCGCTGCTGCTCGATCATGTCGACGAGCGGTTCGGCCTGCAGGTAGCGGTCGGGCAGCAGGAGATCGGCGCCCGCCATCACGGCCGCATACGGCTGACCCCATGCATTCGCGTGATACATCGACACGACCGGCAGGACGCGGTCGCCGTCGACGACGCCGATGGTGTTCGCCGAACACACCGACATCGAATGTAGATACGTCGAACGATGGCTGTAGACAACGCCTTTCGGATTGCCCGTGGTGCCGCTGGTGTAGCACATCGCGGCGGCACTGCGCTCGTCCAGATCGGGCCAGTCGTACTCGAGTTGGCGTCCGTCGAGCAGATCGGCGTAGCGCACGACGTTCTTGCCCGCGGCGGTCAGCGGCTCGATGTCGCCTTCGCCGACCGCCACCACCGTAGTGACCGACTGCAGCTCGGGCAGGATCGGCGCCAGCAGTTCGGCGAGCGACATGTCCACCAGCACAACGGAATCCTCGGCCTGGTTGGCGATGAACGAGATCTGGTCGCCGGCCAGCCGGGGGTTCAACGTGTGCAGAACGGCGCCCATGCACGGTGCGGCGAAGTAGGTCTCGAGGTGCTCCTGGTTGTTCCACATGAACGTGGCCACGCGATCGCCTGGGCGCACGCCGAGGTCGGCCAACCCATTGGCGAGTTGCGCTGCCCGGGTGCCGAGCTCCCCGAAGCAGATCTCGCGATACCCGTCCGGCGTCTTGGTGACGACCTTGCGGCCGGAATACCAGCGGGTGCCGTGCCGAAGGATTCCCGTCACGGTGAGCGGGAAGTCTTGCATCGTGCTGTCCATGGACATCCCCCAGGGTGCGTGCGCTCGCAGGCGTTCATGATTACCGATGCGGTACGTGTTCGGCGGGAAACTGCAATAAGCCCGCCAACCGCTAGCATCACCCCGCATGGGTCATCCCAGCTACCCCGTGCAGCCTCCGACGAAGCCGCCGATCTCGGGCGGCGACATGGCGGTCTCGATCGTGACACTGGTCGCCACGGTGCTCATGGGTGCGGCGGCGGCGGTGTTGGGCGTGTTCTCTCTTGCCTTCCTCGACTCCTGCCCGCCACAGAGTTGCAGCGCGGAGGGCGCCGCGACAGCGGTGTTCGGTTCGCTGGCCGTCGCGGCTGTGATTGGGCTCGCGGGTGTGATCGCAACCATCGTTGCGCTGGTGCGTCGCAAGACGGCGTGGCCCTTTGCGCTCGGGACCCTTGCGGTGTGCGCTGTCGCCCTGGGCTGCGGCGTCGTCGGGTACGCCGTCGCGGTGGGCGCATGACGCGCCGGTAGCCCGAAACGGCCACTCGGTCCGGGTAATTCACTTACCGTTGGAGGGGTGGAATTACACCCTGTAAAAGCCCCCGACCTGGTACCGGTCGAGGCACTGCGCTCAGGGGACCCAATCACCGATATCAACGGTGGCGGTCAGCACTACATAGTTCTGGAATCCAAGAAGGTCTGCGACGGCTGTCACGTCCTGGACCTGGAGTCCAAAGCCAACGATCAAATCCGGGTGATCGAGGCATCCTTCCCATCGGATTACATGATGGGCCTGACCCCGCGCCATCCCATTCTGTGACTCACGTGCACAGGGATCACATGCCCTTGTGCACCACCTGTTCCGGTTCTCCCGGCTTCCAGATCGTGATGGTCAACCGCTCACCGTCGGTCTCGATGGACGAGGCGCTGATGAGGTCGGACACGAAGAAGTGGTCGAAGTCCTGCCCGCGCAGATCCATGCCGGTCTGCTCGAACAGTGCGTCGGCGAATCGCTGATGCATCGATGTGTCCGTGACGTTCTCGACAGTCCCCCACATTTTCACGTCGCCGTCGGATACCTGCGTGTCGACGGTCGCGGTGTGCAGACAGAACCGGGGATCCCGATGAAGATCGATGAATTTGCGCGTGTTCGGCATGCCGATGAGGACCAGCTGATCCTCGAAGATCTGCGGCTCGACGGGGCTGATCCGCGGAAACCCGTCGGAGCGCAGCGTCGCCAGCATGCAGAGGTTCCCCGTCGCGGCATAACGGCGGTTGAAGATCTCGACGATGTGTGGCGCGGACTCGGTGAACTGCTGCCAGCTCTTCATGGCGGCGACGCTACGGGTCCGGGGTGACAGGGCGGACGGCCCAGCAGGGGCGCCGGAGCCGCATGAGACACTTTGGGCATGGCTGTCGCAATCGCCCGTCCCAAGCTGGAAGGCAACGTCGCCGTCGGCGATGACCGTCAGATCGGCTTCGCCGAGTTCGGCGACCCGCAAGGCCGTGCGATCTTCTGGCTGCACGGCACACCGGGAGCCCGTCGTCAGATCCCGATGGAGGCCCGGGTCTACGCCGAGAAGGCAGGCATCCGGCTGATCGGCGTCGACCGTCCCGGCATCGGCTCGTCGTCGGCGTTCCAGTACGACACCGTGTCTGGGTTCGCCGTGGATCTGCGCACCATCGCCGACACGCTGGGGATCGACAAGATGATCGTGGTCGGCCTGTCCGGCGGCGGTCCCTACACCCTCGCGTGCGCGGCGACGATGCCGGACCGCGTGATCGCCGCGGGCGTCATCGGCGGTGTCGCGCCCACGCAGGGCCCCGACGCGATCACCGGCGGCCTCATGGGCAACGTCGGCACCAGGGTGGCGCCGCTGCTGCAGGTGGCCGGCACCCCGATCGGCCTGCTCGCGAGCGGCATCATCCGACTGATCAAGCCGGTCGCGTCGCCCGCCGCCGATCTGTACGGGCGGGTGTCGCCAGAAGGTGACCGGCGCCTGCTGGCACGCCCCGAGATCAAGGCCATGTTCCTCGACGACCTGCTCAACGGCAGCCGCAAGCAGATGGCGGCGCCCTTCTCCGACGTCGTCGTCTTCGCGCGGGACTGGGGCTTCCGGTTGTCAGACGTGCAGCAGCCCGTGCGTTGGTGGCACGGCGACCACGACCACATCGTCCCGTTCGCCCACGGTCAGCACGTGGTCGCGAAGCTGCCCGACGCCGAGCTGTACCACCTCCCGGGTGAGAGCCACCTCGCCGGGCTCGGGGTCGCCGAGGAGATCCTGACGACGATGAACAAGGTGTGGGACGAATACGGCTCGGACGCCGGTCAGAATCCGTAGCCGAGCTCGGCGGGCACGTCGCTGACGAAAGCGGCATCCAGGCGGGCCACTGTCTCAGAGTCCTTGCTGTGCAATCGATTCACCGCAGCGAACGCCGATGCGCGATGACCGCCGAAGTACAGGCTGCCGAGGACGTCGAGACTCATGCGGACATCGGCGGCCGCGTCGGTCGGCTTGCAGGTGGCTCTGCCGTCCTTGATGTCAAGGGCGAACGTGCCGCCATCGCAACGGAATTCGTCTGACACTTCGATCACCGAAGACAGGTCCGCGGAATAACCGCGCGCTTCCAGTGCCGCCTGGATGTCCATGATCCGGAGCCAGAGGTCGTCGACGTAATCGGTGGTGCGGGCCAGTCTCGGGTCGGTCAACAGGTACGGCAGCGGATCCGCGGGATGGGTTCCGTAGACCACTTTCTCGACCAGGTCCAGACCGAGCAGCGCACGCCAGACGGCGACGGCGCCCTCGACGGTGGCCGCGGTGATCTCCTCGACCCGGACGTTCGCCTGATCCTCGTGGTGCACCCGGTACAGCGCGTAGGCATCCGGATGCAGGAAGGCGTAGAACTCGGTGCCGCCGTGGCGCCGGAAGTCGTTGTCCGCCAACAGGTCGTCCCACAGCGCAGGTGGCCTTGTCAGTCCGCCCGGAGTGTCCTGCCGCCACCGCTCGTAGACCTCGGCGAAGTCGTCGCGGTGCTCGGCGGGTTTGACGATCCGCACGCCGCCGGGGTCGGGGACGTCGGAACGAAATCGGGCGAAGCGACGGGCGATGGAGTACTCCTGAATGGTGGTCGACGGCCCGTAGCCGAACCGGCCGTAGATGCCGCCCTCGCTGGCGGTCAGGCCGGCCAGCGGATAACCACCGGCAGCGACGCGGTGGTGGAGTTCGGTGTACATGTCCCGCAGCAGGCCGCGACGGCGATGGGTGGGCGCGACGGCGGTGATGGTCAGGCCGGCCATCGGCAACACCGCACCGCCCGGCACCGTCACGTGCATGTCGAAAAAATGTGCGGTGGCGACGACGTCGCCGCCGTCGCACGCCACCACCGATCCGCCGGTCGGTATCAGCGATCGCCAGCAGTCGAAGGACTCCACAGTTCTCGGAACGAGGAAGTTGGTGGCGTCCAACTGGGCGATCGCCGGCCAGTCCGTATCGGTGGCAGAGCGGATCTCGATCTTCGACGTGTCCGGCACGGAATTCGACGGTGCCACAGAGACGACCGTCAACGCATCTGAATTTCCGCGCCGAGCCGATACCGTGAAGGGGCGCGAAAGGAGCGTTCGTCATGGCGACCGATCTGACGCTCTACCTCGACGACGAACCCGGTGAGTTGGCCCGAGTCGGCGACGTGCTCGGCGCGGTGGGCGCCAACATCGCCGGCGTGTGCGCACTCACCACCGGTGGCGGCCAGTCCGAAGTGCACGTGTTGGTCTCCGACGCCACGTCGGCCTTCGAAGCTCTGCAGGGCGCGGGCATCAAGATCGCATCCGAACAGGAGGTGATCGTGCTGAGCATCGAGGATCGGCCGGGCGCCCTCGGCGAGGTCGCGCGCAGGCTCGGCGCGGCGAAGGTGAACCTGACGACGGTCTACCTGGCGACCAACACCCGACTCGTGCTGGCCGCCGATGATCTGGCGGCCGCCAGGTCCGCGCTCAGCTGATCAGCGCTTGAGCCAGCCGGCGACTGTGGCCAGGTCTCTGGAGTAGGCCATCAAGAGGTCGTCGTGGTACAGCGCACCGCCGCTGATCGCGTCGTTGCCCTGCCAGATCACGTGGACGCGGACCGGAGTGCGGTTGTAATAGTCGTTGCGGTCCTCGCCGCGGCGCTGCCACCCGGCCTCCACGGCTCGCTCGAGTAGCGTCGAGCGCTCGTCGGCTGCAGTCATTAGGTACTCCTCTGATGTCGCCGAATACGTTATCGGACCCGGTCTGAGAACCGGCAAAGCCTCAGCTCAGGGCGCGGCGCAGGAGGTGCATCGCGACGGTCGTCGACCGTTCGCGGATGTCGGATCGACTGCCCGGCATGCGCATGGTGCGGATGTCGGTCGTGCCGTCGGCGAGCTTCACGCAGAACCACACCGTGCCGACGGGCTTGTCCTCGGTGCCGCCGCCAGGTCCGGCGATGCCGGTGATCGCGACCGCGGTGTCCGCTCCGAACCGGTTCAGCGCACCCTGGGCCATCGCGTCGGCGACGGGTTCGGACACCGCACCGTGCTTCTCGATCAGCGCCGCATCGACGCCGAGCAACTCCGCCTTGGCTTCGTTGGCGTAGGCCACCACTCCCCCCGCGACATATGCCGACGAGCCGGCGACGTCGGTGAGGCGGGCGGCCAGCAGTCCCGCGGTGCAGGATTCCGCGGTCGCGATTCGTCGTCCGGACAGGAGTCGGGCGATCTGTTCATCGACGGTCGAACCGTCCTCGGAGAAGATCTCGCAGCCGTGTCGCTCACGCAGCAGCGTCATCAGATCGGCGTACACCGGCGCGTGTGCCGGCTCGTACCGGGTGACCATCTCGACCTCACCGCGCCGCAGGCATGTGGTGATCTCGAGCCGATCGAAATCGCTGACGTGCTTCTCGGCGTCGCGAAGGGTATCGGCAAGGCCGGACTCGGGCAGTCCGAACATCCTGACCATCTCCTGGCGATAGATCGTGCGGTCCGCGATCGCTTCCGCGACGGCGGGTGTCTGCACGGCCACCGGCCACATGGGCTGCAGTTCGCCGGGCGGGCCGGGCAGCACGACGACGGTCGGCTTGCCGGGGACCACCACGCCGGGCGCGGTGCCGACCGGGTCGATCACGTGCGCGCCCGCGGGAACCAGGGCCTGCTTGCGGTTGGCGGTGCGCACGGCCTCGGCGTCCACGTCCGGAAAGCGGGTCATCAGGCGCGAAACGATGTCGGCGATCTTGGCCTCGAGTGCGTTGTCCAGCACCAGGTCTCGGTCGCAGAACTCGGCGACGACCGCCACCGTCATATCGTCGGCGGTCGGACCGAGGCCGCCGCTGGTGACGATGAGGTCCACCCCTTCGCCTGCGAGGAACCGCAGCTGCGCATCGATGTCGGCGGGCCGGTCGCCGCAGATCGTGATGTGCGCGAGCTCGACACCTAGTTCGAGCAGACGATCGGCGAGGAAGGGTCCGTTGCGGTCCTGCACCCGACCGGTGAGGACCTCGGTCCCCGTCACCACGATGCCCGCGCGTGCGCTCACGCCCACCGACACTACGCACCGCCCATGCGGAGAACCCATACCGGTAACCTCATTACCGTGACCGCACCGAAGTCGCTCCGCGAGTTGTTCGATCAACTCGATCTGCATGAGGTGCCGTCATCGGATGACACCGTGGCGATGGAGATGCCGGTCGACGAACGGACCACAAACACCGCGGGCGGGCTGCAAGGTGGTCTGATCGCGACGATGGCCGACGTGACCGCGGGTCAGCTCGCGTCCCGCGCCACGCCGTTCGGACTCCGCATCGCGACCACCGACCTCTTCATCCGCTATCTGCGTCCCATCAAGATCGGTCCCGCCAGGGCCGTCGCGAAGATCCTGCGGCTGGGTAAGCGGTCCGTCGTCGTGCAGGTGGACATCTACCGGGGCAACGACGACGAACTCTGTGCCACCGCCACGGTCAACTTCGCCGCCGTCGACTGACGGGCGCTACGTCGACGGATCGACGGGCACCAGCGTGGCGGGCGTGTTGTATCCCGTCACCCTCGCGAAATCGGCGTCGACGCCGCCGGTCGGCACGACCCCCTCGACGTCGACCGTCTCGCCGGGGAACACGGTCACGTAGTTGTCGCTGTACTCGATCGGCAGGATCTCGTCACCGTCGTGCGTCGATGTCAACTCGACCCGTTGGAAGAACGCCACCCGCTGCGTCGGGTTGTGCAACCGGACGGCGACGCGGTTGTCGCCGGTACCCGATACGCGTCGCGCGCTGATTTCAAGGGGGACCTGCGGCATGTAATTGAGCGGTGTCATGTCGGCCCAGCTGGCCTGCTTGAGCTCGAACGGCGAGTCGTTCCGCGGGTCGCCGACGTCGTCGAGCTGCTGGGACTGCCAGTAGACGTTCTCGGCCACCGCCTTGCCCGACTGGTCGAGCAGCTCGCAGCGGACGAAGTAAACCCCTGAGTCCCAAGCCATTCGGGGCAACGTCATGGCCTGCCTGGTGCCGCCCGAGTCGACGGCGAGGTCGTCGGACGTCTGGTCGAACCGCACCTTGCCGCGCAGGTCGTACACCCGGACGCGGGCCCGCAGTCCGCTCTTGGCGTCGGGCGACTGATTGACCACGGTGATGTTGGCGGTGTCGTGGTCGCCGGTCGCATACGAATCGAAGACCACCGACAGCGGACGCAAACCCTTCTTCGCGCCGAAGTAGGCGCCGCCCTGACGCAGGTAGTAGTCGAAGAGATGCCCGAAGAACGACGGCCAGTGGTTGTTGAGCATCCAGTAGATGGTCATCTTGTGGGTGGCCCACCCGCCCGCGGCGAACGCCTCGAACTGCGCGCGCGTCGACTCGTAATGCGCCAGTTGTGCCTTCTCCGTGAACTCCTCGGCACTGCTCGACGGCCCGTAGCGACGATCTACGGCACGCCGGATGCTCGTCAGCGCGGCGTTCTTCGTGTCCGAGCCCGCGTGGAAGGACCACGATTCGTTGATCGGCCACAGCTTGTCCGGCGGGATGAACTTCTTCAGGCTCGCGAACGGCGGCACGGATTCGTTGTCGCCCTGCTCGGCCGTCGAACCCTGCGCCGCGGCGTAGCGGCCGCTGAACCAGTAGCTGGGCGGACGCCAACTGTAGGGGCCCGCCATCGTGATGCCGTCCCAAAGTGTCTCGCCTGCAGCATCTTTGGCCAAAGACGACACGGTGTCGACGGTCGCGTTGGGCCAGTGCAGATCCGAAAGTATCTGGTGATAGGCCTCGCGTACCGCGTCCGGTGGTCTGCCGTCACTTCCGTTGGCCCACAGGAAGGCCGACGGGTGGCTGCGCAATACGTCGATCTGCGATCGCAGGCTGTCGCGCGCGACGCGGTTGTCTTCGTCGTCCCACTGCGCCCACTTCTCCCACTGGTTGCAGCACATCCAGCCGTACATCAGGGGCATGCCCATCTCGTCGGCCATCTCGATGATGCGTTCGCCGGGGAACTTGCCTTCGAGCCGCAACATGTTCAGGCCGAGATCCTTGGCGTAGCGCAGAGTTGCGGCGTCGCGCCCGAGGTCGTCGGCGAACAACAGATCGGGCGTGTACGCGGCGCCGCGCACCAGGAAGTCCTTGCCGTTGACCTGTAGGTAGAAGCTGCCGCCCCTGCCGAGTTCGGGGAACTGCTCGTTCTGGTCGCGGTGCTGGGTCACCTCGCGGATGCCGAAGCGTAGATGCTTGGTGTCCGTCGGCTGGTTGAACTGGCGGAACTCCAGATTCAGGTCATACAGGTTGGGCTGGCCCATCGTGTACGGCCACCACAGATCGGGATTCGAAACCGTCAGTGCGGCGAAACGGGCGGAATCGAAGCTGACCTCCCGTTCCTCCCCCGCAGCCAGCGTCACAGGTTGGTCGAGCTGGACATCGGGCTTACCCGGCCGGGTGATCTTGGCCCGGAGAACGCCGCGGACCTGCTGGGTGGATGCATTGCGCAGGGTGCTGTAGATGGTCAGGTTCGCGTAATCCGTTCGCGGCAGCGGAAGTTCGGTGTTGACCGTGGCCGCGCCGATCTGCACCGCGCCCGAGACCTTCAGGTAAACGGGCTTCCAGATGCCGGCGTTGCGGTCGGGAACGAAGGAGTTGCCGTTCGCCGGGTTCTTCGCGGGCCCTTGATAACCCAGCTGTTTCCAGTCGATCCAGTCGAACCAGCTGTCGGCCAGTTCGACGCCGTCGACGTCCTGTAGCGCCTGCTCGGGTGTGACCTTCACGGCAAGCGTGTTCAGTCCGCCGCCGTCCACCCATCGGGAGACGTCGATGTCGTGACTGCTGTGCATGCCGACGATCTGCTTGTCGTCGGCCACCCGGTGGCCGTTCAACCACACTTCGGCCCGGTAGTTGATACCAGGGAATTCCAATTGGTAGGTGGTGTGACCCGCGGGCGCGGCGAACGTGGTGCGATACCACCACTGTTGCTTGAACAGGTCGCCCGGCACGGTGTCGGAAAGGTTTGTGCCGTCGTAGAGATCGCGGTATGTGCCGTCGTCCTCGAGCGCCTGCAGCACGGTCGACGGCATGCGGGTGATCCGGTGCCAACCCGTCTCCCGGTAGCCGGGCTGTGACAGCGTCGCCCCGTCGGCGTCCGCGTCCTTGGCCGAGCGCAGCGTCCATCCCCCGGCGAGTTCGATGGTGGCGGGCGCGGGCCCCGGCCGCGAGAAATCGGCGAAGTCGGCTGCACACAACAGCAGCAGCAACCCCACCGAGATAAGGATTCGCAGGACCAGGACGGCGATGTGCGGGCGCACCGCGTCACTTTAGCGGTGACGGTCACTGCGTGCGGGCCAGCACCTCGCGAACGAGTTCCAGGCTGGTGCCGGGATGCAGGAACGCGAACCGGCCGACGGTTTCGCCCTCCCACTTGGTCGGCGGTATGAACGCGACCTGCTCCTGGTGCAGCGCGTTCGCCCACGCGTCGTAGTCCTCGGGCTTCCAGCCGAGCCTGCGGAACAGCACGACACCGAGGTCCGGTTCGCGGATCAGCTCCAGGTGCGGCGCGGCTTTGATGAGATCGGCGGTCTGGCGGGCCAGCGCCGGGGCCACCTCGATGGCCTCGCGGTAAGCCTCCAGGCCGTACACCGCCAGCGAGAACCACAGCGGCAGTCCGCGCGCCCGCCGGGTGAGTTGGTAGGCGTAGTCGGACGGGTTCCACTCGCCCTCCGACGTGTGGATCACATCGAGGTACGACGCGTCCTGGGTGTGCGTGGCGCGGGCGAGCTCGGGGTCGCGATAGATCAGCGCACAGCAGTCGAACGGTGTGAACAGCCACTTGTGCGGATCAAGGATGAACGAGTCGGCCAGTTCCAGCCCGTCGTACTTCGGCCGAAGCGATCGCGCGAAGATTCCGGAGCCGCCGTACGCGCCGTCGACGTGGAACCACCAGCCGCGTTCCCGTGCCAGCGCGCCGACACCCGCCAGATCATCGACGATGCCGGCGTTGGTGGTACCCGACGTGCAGACCACCGCGGCGATGTTCGGCTCATCGGCATCGACGGCATCGAGGACCGTTTCGGCGGTGAGTCGATGGTCGGGTGTGTCGACCACCAGGGCGTCCATCTCGAGCATCCGAAGCGTGTTGACGATCGACGAGTGCGCGTCACAGCCCACCACGACCCGCAGTCGTCCCGTCGCGCCGCGGCTCTTCGCGGTCTCGCGTGCGACGGCGAGTGCGGACAGGTTCCCCGCCGAGCCGCCCGAGACGAAGCAGCCGCCCGACGTCGTCGGCAGTCCGGCTTCATGAGCGATCACCCGCAGCACGCTGTTCTCGGCGGCGATCGCGCCGGATGCCTCCAACCACGAGATGCCCTGGATCGACGCGCAGGACACCAGCATGTCGAACGCCAGGGCGGCCTTCGTCGGTGCGGCCGGAATGAAGCCGAGGAAGCGCGGGCTGTCCGCGGAGATCACGCTCGGCGCGATCACCGAGGTGTAGACGCCGAGCACTTCGTCGGCGGGCCTGCCGGCGTCGCGAATGACGCCGTCGAGGCGCCGGTACAACTCCTCTGCGTCGAGGGTGCCTTTGTCGAGAGGTACCGGATTCATCCGCAGTCTGTTCTCGGCGTAGGCGAGCACGCTGCGCATCATGTTCTCGGTGTTCTGATCGACTTCGTGCATGGCTGAAGTCTTTCACCGGGGGCCGCCGGATCAGAGCGTTACGCGTGGGTCACTTATGCGGAACGTCGTTGGTGAGACCGCCATCCATGACGTACTCCGCTCCGGTCGAGTACCGCGACTCGTCACTGGCGAGGAACACGATGAACGTCGCCACCTCTTCGGGCTGACCGGGCCTGCCCAACGGGATCCGAAGCATGTTGTCCGGGAAGTGTTTGGTCATCGGCGTCCGGATGAAGCCGGGGTGCACCGAGTTCACCCGGATGTTGAACTGGCCGAGCTCGAGCGCCGCCGACTTGGTGAGGCCGCGCACCGCCCACTTGGACGCCACGTACGGGTGCACCATGATCGCGCCGCGCAGACCCTCGATCGACGAGATGTTGATGATGGAGCCGCCGCCGTCGGCCTTCATCGCCTCGACGGACGCCTGCATGCCGAGGAACGTTCCGGTCAGGTTGACGTCGATGACCTTCTGCCACTTGGCCATGTCGAACGAACCGATCTGGCCCAGCGCCACCGTGCCCGCGTTGTTCACCAGAACATTGAGCTTGCCGAACTCGTTGATCGCCGTCGCGACGGCGGCCTCCCACTGGTCGGCCTGCGTGACGTCGAGGCTGACATAGCGCGCGGATTCGCCGAGCTCGTCGGCCAGCGCTTTGCCCTTGTCGTCGAGGATGTCGCCGATGACCACCTTGCCGCCCTCGGCGACGAGTGCCCGCGCATCGGCCGCGCCCATGCCCTGCGCCCCGCCGCTGATGAGTGCAACTTTTCCGTCCACGCGTCCCATGAGGGGTCAGGCTACCGTGCGGTCGTGCTACAAGTAGAACCTGTTCCAGTTCTGTGAAGGGAAGTCACCGTCATGGCTATACGCGTCGCGCTCATCGGGACCGGCAACTGCGGCAGCCTGGCGCTGAAGCAACTGGTGTCCGACGCCCGCTTCGACCTGACCGGCGTCTGGGTGTCATCGGAGCAGAAGATCGGCCGGGACGCCGGCGAGCTGGCCGGGCTGGCGATGTCCACCGGTATCGCCGCGACCAACGACCTCGACGACATCATCGCGGGGGCCCCGGAGTGCGTCGTGTACTGCGCGATGGGTGACACCCGCCTGCCCGACGCGATGGCTGACGTGCGCAAGATCCTCGCCGCGGGCATCGACGTCGTCGGGTCCGGCCTCGGCGTGCTGCAGTACCCGTGGCAGGTGATCCCCGACAAGTACATTCAACGCGTCGAAGACTCTGCGCGAGAGGGTGATTCGACCGTCTTCTTCACCGGCGTCGACCCCGGCTTCGCCACCGACCTGCTGCCCTTCGCGCTGGCGGGCACGTGTCAGAGTATCGAACAGGTGCGCACGATGGAGATCGCCGACTACGCCACCTACGACGGGGCGACGGTGATGTTCGAGGTGATGGGCTTCGGCAACGAGATCGGCGACCTGCCGATGCTCTATCAGCCCGGCGTGCTGAGCATCGCCTGGGGCACCGCGATCCGGCAGTTGGCCGCGGGCCTCGGCATCGAGGTCGACGAGATCCGCGACGCCGTCGAGCAGGAACCCGCCCCCGAGGACTTCGACGTCGCGGTCGGCACCATCAAGAAGGGCACCGTCGCGGCGGTTCGCTTCCAGATCGAGGGCCTGGTCGACGGCAAGCCGGCGATCGTCGTCGAGCATGTCACCCGACTGCGTCCCGATCTGCGCCCGGACTGGGCCCAGCCCGCGCAGCCCGGCGGGTCGTATCGCGTCGAGATCACCGGCGAGCCGTCGTACGTGATGGACATCTGCCCGACGAGCCGCAACGGCGACCACAACTACGCCGCGATCCTGGCGGCCGCGGGCCGCATCGTGAACGCCATCCCCGACGTCGTCGCCGCGCCGGCCGGCATCCGCACCACGCTGGACATGCCGCTCGTCACGGGAAAGGGTGTCTACGCAGCTAAGTAGGCTGGACATCGATGAGCCTGCAGCCGTTGGCATCCGATCCGGTCGCGGAGATCGCCGCGAGTCCTGCTGGGCCGCAGATCGGCGCGTTCTTCGATCTGGACGGCACACTGGTGGACGGTTTCACCGCCACAGCGCATGCCAGTGACCGGATCAAGCGCAGGCAGGCGCGGGTCGGTGAGGTGCTGGGCGTCGTCGAGGCGGCGCTGCGTTACCGGCTCGGGCGGATGAAGTTCGAGCATCTGCTGACCCGGGCGGCGGGTTATCTGCGTGGCGAGTCACTGGCCGAACTCGACGTGCTGGGCGAGCAGCTCTTCATCGAGCGCATCGAATCGCGGGTGTTTCCGCACATGCGCGAGATCGTGGCCGCCCACCAGAAGCGTGGACACACCGTGGTCCTGTGTTCGTCGGCGTTGACCATCCACGCCGAACCGGTCGCTCGATTCCTGCAGATCGAACACGTGCTGTGCAACCACTTCGAGGTCGACGAAGACGGCCGGCTGACGGGACGGATCGCGAAGCCGGTCGTGTGGGGGCGGAAGAAGGCTGCCGCGGTGCAGCAATTCTGCGAGTCGAATGCCGTTGACCTGCAACGCAGTTACTTCTACGCCGACGGAGACGAGGATGCCGCCCTGATGCATCTCGTCGGCTATCCCCGGCCGGTGAACCCGCGCTCGGGACTGGCGGCCGCGGCCGCCGAGAACGGCTGGCCCGTCCTTCGCGTCGTCGGGGTGTCGGGCCGCAAGCGTCTGTCGCTGCGCAGGTTGATCGGTTACGACTGAGAAGAGGGACCCATGGCCGGAAAGCTCAACGACGTCGCCGCGGTGGTCGCCGTCCGCGATTACGCAGCGGCCAGGTCCTGGTACGGCAGGCTCATCGGCCGCGCGCCTGACCTCGAACCGATCGACGGCGTCGCCGAGTGGCAGATCGCCGAGACCGCGTGGCTGCAGGTGATCGAGGACCGCGATCGGGCGGGGCGCTCCGCGGTTCGGTTCGGCGTCGACGACCTGGCGGCGCAGGTCGCCGCCCTGACTGGTGACGGCATCACGGTGGGCGAACCGGTGGTGATTGCGGGCCTGGTGGAGGTCGTCGACGTCGCCGATCCCGACGGAAATGAGGTGTCCTTCGTCGCGGACCTACGGATGGGCTAAACTAGAACACGTTCTAATTCGCTTGCGGCCCACCAAGGAGCAGCCATGCGCACCCCGATCTGCAACGACCTCGGCATCGAATACCCGATCTTCGCGTTCACCCACTGCCGCGACGTGGTCGTCGCCGTGAGCAAGGCGGGCGGTTTCGGCGTGCTCGGCGCGGTCGGCTTCACGCCCGAACAGCTCGAGATCGAGTTGAAGTGGATCGACGAGAACATCGGCGACCACACCTACGGCGTCGACATCGTCATCCCGAACAAGTACGAGGGCATGGATTCGACCGACCTCGATCCCGAGGTGCTCAAGAAGACGCTGAACGACCTTGTTCCGCAGGAGCACATCGACTTCGCGAAGAAGATCCTCGCCGACCACGGCGTGCCGGTCGAGCACAGCGACGACGACGCGCTGCAGCTGCTGGGCTGGACCGAGGCGACGGCGACGCCGCAGGTCGAGGTGGCGCTGCAGCATCCGAAGTGCACGCTGATCGCCAACGCGCTCGGCACTCCGCCGGTGGAGATGATCAAGCACATTCATGCGGAGGGCCGCAAGGTCGCCGCGTTGTGCGGTTCACCGTCGCAGGCCCGCAAGCACGCCGATGCCGGCGTCGACATCATCATTGCCCAGGGTGGCGAGGCGGGCGGCCACTGCGGCGAGATCGGCTCGATCGTGCTGTGGCCGCAGGTCGTCAAGGAGGTTGCACCGGTTCCGGTGCTGGCCGCGGGCGGCATCGGCAGCGGCCAGCAGATCGCCGCGGCGCTGGCGCTCGGCGCGCAGGGCGCATGGACCGGTTCGCAATGGGTGATCGTCGAGGAGTCCGAGCACACCCCGGTCCAGCACGCGGCCTACGTCAAGGCCTCCAGCCGCGACACCGTCCGCAGCCGTTCGTTCACCGGCAAGCCGGCGCGGATGCTGCGCAACGAGTGGACCGAGGCGTGGGAGAACCCGGACAACCCCAAGCCGCTCGGCATGCCACTGCAGTACATGGTGTCGGGCATGGCCGTCGCCGCGACGCACAAGTACCCCAACGAGAGCGTCGACGTCGCGTTCAACCCGATCGGCCAGGTCGTCGGCCAGTTCACCAAGGTGGAGAAGTCGTCGGCGGTCATCGAGCGCTGGGTGCAGGAGTATCTCGAGGCCACCAGCACCCTCAATGACATCAACGAGGCGGCGTCAGTCTGATCCCGGCCGCCTGCGGCGGATTCTTGGCGGCCGTCCTCTGGATGGACCTGATCTTCGACTCACAGGTCCTCCGTCATCGTGGCGGCGACGAACTGCCCGGTCCCGTGCTGGATTCGATCGCAGCCTACTACCGACGCGCCACCACGACGTCTCGGCCGATGAGCTTGCTGATCGCGGTGGTGATGGTGATCCTGCTGGGCGCCTTGGCTTTTCAGTGGTTCGAAAGGCCCAATTGGCCAGTGGCCGTCTGCACGCTGCTCGCGGCGGCACCGATCCTGCTGGCGGGGATTCACACCGTGCCCGCGGCGAAACGGCTGGGCAACCGCACCGGTAGCCCCGCCGAGCAGTCGCGCCTGGCGCGTGCCATCTGTCGCGACCATCTGCTGTGCCTGGCGGCGATATCCGGCTTCCTCGCGGTGTGGATGGCGATTTCGGCGCGGTAACCGTCGCTCAGCGTTGATTTCCGCGCCGAAATCGACCGCTCTAGCCGCACGCCGAGGGTTTATGTAAGGTGACATACATAGCCAGATCGGACGGAGAAACTCATGGCCAGCCCCCGCGAACGCATGGTGATTTCCGCCGCGCTGCTGATCCGCGAGCGCGGCGCGCATCCGACCGCGATCGCCGACGTGCTCGAGCACAGCGGGGCACCGCGCGGTTCGGCCTATCACTACTTCCCCGGCGGCCGTACGCAACTGCTGTGCGAGGCGATCGACTACGCAGGCGAGTATGTGGCAGCCAAGGTCGCGAAGGCAGAATCCAGCGTCGAAGCCTTGGACAGTCTGTTCGCGCATTACCGGAAACAGTTGCTGGCCAGTGATTTCCGGGCGGGTTGCCCGGTCGTCGCGGTAACCGTGGAGGCAGGCGACCCCGACAAACCCGGCCAGTCAACCCCCGTGATCGAACGCGCCGCGGCGGCCTTTTCGCGGTGGACGGACCTCATCGCGCAGCGGTTGACGGTCGACGGTGCGTCCGCCGAGCGCGCCGCCGAACTCGCCATGCTGATCACCGCGTCGATCGAAGGCGCGATCGTGGTCGCCCGCGCGTCGCGCGACGTCAAACCCCTTGACCTTGTGCACAGCCAGTTGCGGACGCTGCTGGCCGAGACGTCGGAAAGGACCGCCCGATGACTACCGGTGAATGGCAGGCCACGGCCTGCATCCTCTGCGAATGCAACTGCGGCATCACCGTCCAGCTCGACGACCGCAAGCTGGCCAAGATCCGCGGCGACAAGGAGCATCCGGCGTCGCAGGGCTACACCTGCAACAAGGCGCTGCGGCTCGACCACTATCAGAACAACGACGGCCGTATCACCTCGCCGATGCGGCGCAGGCCCGATGGCAGCTATGAGGAAATCGACTGGGACACAGCCATTTCCGAGATAGCGGCGGGTTTCAAGCGCATCGCCGACGAGCACGGTGGCGACAAGATCTTCTACTACGGCGGCGGCGGCCAGGGCAATCACCTCGGCGGGGCCTACAGCGGCGCCTTCCTCAAGGCGCTGGGCTCCCACTACCGGTCCAACGCGCTCGCGCAGGAGAAGACCGGCGAGGCGTGGGTCGACGCGCACCTCTACGGCGGGCACACGCGCGGCGAGTTCGAGCACGCGCAGGTGTCGGTGTTCATCGGCAAGAACCCGTGGATGTCGCAGAGCTTCCCGCGCGCGAGGACGGTGCTCAACGACATCGCCAAGGACCCCGCCCGCACGATGATCGTCATCGATCCCGTCGTCACCGACACCGCGAAGATGGCCGACATCCACCTGCGGGTGCGACCCGGCACCGACGCGTGGTGCCTCTCGGCGCTGGCCGCGGTGCTGGTTCAGGAGCACCTGTGCGACGAGGCGTTCCTTGCCGAACACGTCAACGGTGCGGAGGTCGTGCGCGCGGCGCTGCGCGACATCCCGGTCGGTGAGTACGCGCAACGGTGCGGCGTCGACGAGGACCTGCTGCGCCTGGCCGCGCGGCGCATCGCGGCCGCCGACAGCGCCGCGGTGTTCGAAGACCTGGGTGTGCAGCAGGCCCCGAACAGCACGTTGTGCTCGTATCTCAACAAGCTGCTGTGGATCCTCACCGGGAACTTCGCCAAACGTGGTGGGCAGCACCTCCATTCGTCGTTCGGGCCCCTGTTCCGTCATGTCACCCAGGTGGGACGCACACCGGTCACGGGTGCACCGATCGTCGGCGGACTGATCCCGTCGAACGCCGTCCCCGAAGAGATCCTGACCGACCATCCCGACCGGTTCCGCGCGATGATCGTCGAAAGCAGCAATCCCGCACACTCGTTGGCGAATTCCGCGGCATGCCGGGCCGCGTTCGAGTCGCTGGAGCTGATGGTGGTGATCGACGTCGCGATGACCGAGACGGCGCGCCTCGCGCACTACGTGCTGCCCGCGGCCAGCCAGTTCGAGAAGCCGGAGGCGACGTTCTTCAATCTGGAGTTTCCGCACAACACCTTCCATCTGCGTCACCCGCTGATGGAGCCGCTCCCCGGCACGCTGGCCGAACCTGAGATCTGGGCGCGCCTGATGCGGGCGCTGCACATCGTCGACGACGCCGACCTGGAGCCGCTGCGGCGCGCCGCCGACGACGGCCTCGACGCGTTCGCCCAGGCGTTCATGGTCGCCGTCGGCTCCACCCCGATACTGGCCAAGGTGCTCCCCTTCGTGCTGTACGAGACATTGGGACCGACTCTGCCCGAAGGACTTTCGGGTGCTGCCGCCCTGTGGGGCCTGGCGCAGAAGGCCGCGATGACCTACCCCGACGCGGTGCGGCGGGCGGGCCACGCCGACGGCAACGCCTTGTTCGCGGCGATCTTGTCGAGCCGGTCCGGCGTCACGTTCACCGCGCACGAATACGAGGACGACTTCGCGCTGATCACCCACGCCGACCACAAGATCGCGTTGCACATGCCGGAGATGATCGCCGACATGCGCGCGCTGGCGGACGCACCGTCGTCGCTGACGACACCGGAGTTTCCGATCGTGCTTTCCGCCGGTGAGCGCCGTGCGTATACCGCCAACGACATCTTGCGGAACCCGGCCTGGCGCAAACGCGACGCCGACGGTGCGCTGCGCGTCAGTGTCGAGGACGCCGCCGAGTTGGGCCTGACCGACGGTGGCAGGGCGCGCATCACCACCGCGGCGGGCAGCGCCGAGGCGAGCGTCGAGATCAGCGAAGCCATGCTGCCCGGACACGCCTCGCTGCCCAACGGCTTCGGTCTCGACTACACCGACAGCGACGGCCACGACCACATCCCCGGCGTCGCCCCGAATGCGTTGACCTCCACCGAGTGGCGCGACGCCTATGCGGGCACGCCATGGCACAAGCACGTGCCTGCGCGCATCGAATCGGCGTCCGTCGCGGTGGGCGCCTAGCGGCTCAGGCCAGCAAGCGGCGCGTCGCCTGGCTCAGCACGCTGCCGCGACTGCGGCCATCGTGGTCGGCCGCGATGAAATGGCTGCCGATCGCCAACGCGAACGCGAGCATGCCACGCGCCTCGATGTCGTCGGGATCGTCGACGAAGGTGCCGATCAGCGCGCGAAGGTAGGTCATGCGCCGGTTGTCGACGCGTTTCAGTCGCTTGGCCACCGATCGGTCCCGCCGCGCCCAGTCCCGCACCGCGAGATCGATCGGCAGCAGCTCGCTCGAGAAGGTGAGCATGCCTGCCTTGCGGACCTTGTCCCTGGCGTCCCCGCCTTCGTGTTCGACGCGATCCAGCACCTCGTCGGTGCTGCGGTGCTCCCACGTGTCGAGCAACGCGTCGAGCAGGGCCTGTCTACTCGGGAAGTGGTGGTAGAAGCCGCCGCGGGTGACGCCGAGAGTCTTCGCGAGCACGTCCACGCGCACCGCGTCGGGACCGCCGGCGGCGAACGCCGCGAGACCGGCGTCGATCCATGCACTGCGCGGTGTGCGGGTCTGCGCGACCATCGCCTCTCCCCTGTTCGTGCGCGGCCTTGACGCCGCGGACATTTCAAGCATACAGTACTGTATGCTTGGTTCCGGACGGCTCGACACCACCGCACACACGTCGGCACCGTGGCGAATCCACGAGTTCAGCAAGGACTTTGCGGTCCTCGACGTGTGGGCGCTGCCGACGCCGGGCGGGCCGGACGACTTCGCCGCATTGGTCGACGTGTGGTCGAAGTTCGACCCGGGCCGGGGCTCCCCCGTCGTCCGGGGCCTGTTCGCGGTCCGGTGGACGCTGGGCAGAATGCTCGGACTCGACCGGCCACAGACAGGCTTCGGAAGTCGCGTGGACAGGATCCGCGATCGACTGCCCGCCGAATTGCGAGACACCGCAAGCAAACTCGTTGCCCGGGAGCCGTTTCTTCCGCTCTACCTCGTCGCCGACGAGCTTGCCATGGAGATCGCCAACCAGACCGTGCACGGCGTGCTGCACGTCGGGTGGGTCCCTGACCCCGAGGGCGGTTATCGCGGGCAGATGGCAGTGCTGGTCAAGCCCAACGGCGCAGTCGGCAGGGCGTACATGCTCGCGATCGCGCCGTTTCGTCACCTGATCGTCTACCCGCTGATGTTGCGCGATATCGCACGGGAATGGCGCGCACGACCCAATGCGCCCGCACCACAGAAAGAGGGAATCTGATGAACACCGAGACCACCGATACCCGCGTCCGCCAGATCGCGCCCGTCGCCGACCTCCGGCAGCACAGCACGCTGGACCGATTCGACTACGAGGACGCGTTCGTCGTCGATATCGGATCGGCGCAGGCCCGCACCGCGGTTGAGTGGATGCGCGTGATTCTGGAAGAAGCGCCGACCAGGATCCGCATGCAACTGCTCTCGGGATGGACCGGCCTCGGGCTCAAGTTGAGCCTGCCGGGCTCCGCCGGCGCGGTCCTCGGCTGGAAGGTGCGCAGCGAGGACGACGACCTCGTGCTCCTTGGTGCGGATTCACGCATCGGCATGCCTGCGGAGTTGGTGCTCCGGCGCGACGGCCAGGAGCTGCTGTTCGCCACGCTTGTGCGACAAGACAATCCGGTCGCCCGGGCAATGTGGGCCTCGATCGAGGCCACTCACGTGCGGACCGTGCGAACGATCCTGGAACTGGCTAGCCGACGCGTAGTCGGTTAAGGCGCCAACGGTAGCGCGGGCGCGGGCGGCGCGTCAGCGGGCGGCGGCGGTGCGGCGTCCACAGGCGCGGGCGGCGGACCGGCCGCGAGATCGGTGGCCTGGGTCGGAACGTTGGGTCCCGGCGCCTGATCCGGATACGGCGTGTTCATCCCGCGCTGCGCGATTCCCATGAGCAGCGCTTCCTTGCCGCTGATCTCCTGGTTCTGCACCGCGTGCCACAGATCCTTCAAATAGCTCACGTTGGGGTTCTCGTCGCCCTTCACCGTCGGATCCATGCTGGTGCCCGGCGGCAGGGTATCGGGACTCACCAGGTGCTGCATGCCGTCGGGCGGCGTCGGCAACGGTCCGGCGGCGGGCACCGCGGCCGGGTCAGCCGCGGCCGGTGCGGCGACGGGAGCCACCGCAGCGGCGGCGGGGTCGGCCGGCGGGACAGCGGGATCGGCGGCAGGCGCCGGATGCAGGAACGCCAGCGGGTCGAATGGCGGGGGCGGTGGCGGTACGTCGGCCGCCGCGACCTCGATGGGCGCCGCGGGCCCAGGTGGTGGTGCCGGGATGCCAGGGTCGGCCGACGCCGGCGCCGCTGCGCAGATGAGCGCGGTGAGAACACCTCCCGCGACCACCGACAACCCAAATTTGTCGATGACGATCCTCACCGATGCCCCCTTTCCAGTAACCGCCGCCGAGTCGGCCTACTGGGTGCTTCAGTTTGAGTGTCAAAATTGTTACACCTGTGCCCGGTGTGACCAAGCAGTAAATAACTCAGGGCGTCTGGGAACACGTTTCACTTCGGAGTTTCACCTAACCGGTTCACCATCCGCGATCTGTGGTGTAGCAATGCGGTAAGGGCACTAGACGCCGT
>JADMIO011201719.1_pt1 | contig 35053 bp, 32 predicted proteins | sample 8958161 | NCBI WGS metagenome assembly JADMIO01 (sample SAMN16585339, study PRJNA669376) | soil metagenome | isolation source: Crop rotation soil | place: USA: Cullars Rotation, Alabama | collected 2011
GCCGCCGTGACCTCCTCGTCCTCCCACTCCACGGCCGCCTCCGTCCGGTTGGGACCCTCTCGCACGATGCCGACACGATGCTTCCGCGCTTCGGCCTCCGCGTAGGGGATCCCGAGCTGGCGCGAGAGCGCGAGGGTGACGTCGCGCCCACCGCCGAGGACCGCGCGGGTGCCGACGATCTTCCCATCTCTCGTCAGCGTGACGAGCGTGCGCGTGTGTCCGAAATCGACGATCGCCTGCACGCCGTCGGAAGAAAGGCGCTCGAGCACCTCCGCATCGAGCATCAGGTTGCGGGGATCGAAGCCGAGTGCCTGCATCCCCTCGACCTGCGCCTTGATCGCCTCGCGCTCGGCCAGGCCGACGAGCACCTTCGACGCACCCGGCGCCAGCGACAGGATGCGCGACGAGAGGATCATGTCGTCGAGCTCGAAGGGAACGATCGCTTCGACCTCGAACGGGACGGTCTTCTCCACTTGCCTCGCATCGGCGAACGGCAGCTCGACGACACGCACGCTCGCTGCCTCCGCGGGGAAGGTCGCAGTCACGACATCGGCGCTGCCGATCTCGTCCTTCAGCGCCCCGAGCGCCTCGAGCTTGCGAGCAAGGTCCGGCGGCTGCTCGCCGTCCTGCTCGACCGCGCGCACGAAGTAGCCCTTGTGCTCGAAGCGACCGAAGCTTCCTTCGAGCACGGAGACCTTCACGCTGTGACTGCCGAGGTCGATTCCTACGACGCGTGCCATGTCATTCCTCTTTCCAGAACACGATGTCCCCGTACGCGTTGTCGCTCATGTCGATGACCGCGGTGATGGTCACCGAGGATTGGTCCACGAGACCGGTCGACTTCACCATGAAGGTCTTCGAGGAGGTCGTCATCTGCTTCTGGATGCTCTCGGAGATCGTGAGTCCCCAGTTGGTGTCCCAGAGGGCGACCCAATCGGCCTTCTTGGTCGGGCACCCGAACTCCGCGATGTACGTCTTGTAGGCCTCGATTTGGCTCGTGAAGTCGTTGGTGCCGGGGTTCGACGCCTTCAGGAGGGCTTCCAGCATCTCGTCACTGATGCTGCACACATTGATCTTTCCGCGGCCCCAGACGGTCAGCTTGTCCTTGAACCGATCGAAGACGTCGTCCGACCACCCTGCGACCTCGCGGATCTCCTCGAGCGAGTCGAAGGGCGCGTTCTTCGACATGTAGTCGTCCTCGAGGCCGAGGTTCGAGTAGAGCGAGTCCTCGTTGCCACCCGAAGCCACCAGCCGCGTGGTGTCCGTATCGATCCAGTCCGCGAGGTTGGCGATGAGCTCGGTGCGGTCGAGGTCGTGGTCGTAGAACCAGTCCTCGTTGTCCTCCGTCGAGAAGAGCCCCATCAGCGCGAGGTACGTGGGATCCTCGATGAGCGTCGTGTAGTCAGCAGGCTGGGCAAGGTTCTTGAACGCGTTGATCGCGATCTTCGAGTCCTCGTCCGTAAGGACGGCGGAGAAGTCGCCCGTGAAGTCGAGGAAGGCCTTGTCCCCGAAGACGCCGCCCGCGGACTCCTCGAGCGCAGCGTCGGCGACCGTCTCCGACACCTGTCCCGTGGTCAGGAAGGTGTTGACCTCGTCCTGGTTGACGGAGCTACTGTCGCCCTCGGCCGCGAAAATCATGCGCATCAGACCGGTGTTGATCACTGGAACCATCTGCCAGAGCGAGAGCGAAATCCCGAGCATGTCGCCGAGCTGATTCTTCACGTAGCGGTCGGCAACCAACACGAGCTGGTACATGAGCACGCCGGACCGGGCGAGGTAGTACGCCTGGGCCCGATCCCGGTCGTGCGTCGCGACGAGGAGCCGGACGCGGCTCTGGTACGTCACGTCCGTGATGAGCGTCGTCATGACCATCAGCACGGCGATGACCATGAGCAGCGCCACGCCGCTACGGCGGCGCCGGCGTCCGCCGCGTCGTCGGGTCAGCTCTCGCCAGACGCTCGTCACCCGCCGGCCTCCTCGGTCGTGTCCTTGTTGATCGGCTCCGCCATGTCGAGCATCACGGTCGTCAGGTACGTGTGATCGATCGTCTCCTCGTCGTCGTCGGGATCGGGACCCTGGAGCACCAGGAGGATCTCGACCGCGCGCGGCAGCTTGTTCTGTTCGGCGCCGGTCGAGTCCCACTCTTCGGCCCAATCGCCGGTCTGCGAGTTGAGGAAATCGAGATCGAACGTCACCACGCCGGAGGCGAGGGGAAGGATGGTCCCGCCCGAGTCCGGGTCCTCGTCGATGCGCCCGGACTCGCGGTGGTAGAGGATCTTCGTCCCGTCGGGGCCGTCGTCCGTCCAGATGGTGACCTCGGCCTGATCGCCTTCCGGGGTCCCGTAGTACATCCGCCGGTGCGCGAAGGTCGCGAAGAAGAGCGCGTCCTGCTCGCCGTTGTTCTTCCCGACGAACACCGTCCGATACGTATTGACCGCTGTGGTGTTCTTCGTGAGGAAGGCGAGCCGGAGCTCGCGCGCGATCTTCTGGAGGGCGACGCGTGCCGATCGATCGGTGACGTCCTGCTGCTCCATGTAGTCGCGCATGGCGAACGAGCTCCGGAGCGAGCTGAACGTGAACGCAGCGATGCCCGCGACGAGCACGAGCGAGACGATCACCTCGATGAGGGTGAAGCCGCTGCGACGAAGGCGAGTGCCTGGCATCATCCCGTGTCCCCCGAGACCACGAAGCCCGACGGGTTGATCACGTGCGTGACGATCTCGACCGAGTCGATGTAGTTCCCTTCCTCGTCCTGCTCGTCGCTCCACCACACGAAGACGCGGACCTCGCGGATGTAGTTGGAGAGCTGGTCGGTCACCGTGTCGCTGGAGAGCCCGAGGTCGCCGAGGTCGAGCGACGACTCATCGGTCGCGGTTTCCGGGACTTCGACGTCGCCCATGTAGCCCTCACCGATCAGGTCGGTCGCCGTGCCAGTGAGATCCTCGGGCATGGTCAGCTCGATCTGCCGGATCGTGTACGCCCAGCGGTAGTCGCCGAGCGTCGCCGCGATGTCGACGTCGCCGACGTCGGCACGGAAGTCCTCCGCGCCGTAGTCACCGAAGTCGCCGTCCTCGTTGATGTCGGCGGAGGAGAAGCCGTTCTTCTCCACGTAGAGCTCGGCCTCCGCCATCTTCTCCTGCGCCAGGAGCGTGCCGATGCGGACCTTGTCGGCTTCGGTGGTCATGACGACGGCCGTCGCCTGCGTCTGGAGCAGGACCGTCATGCCCACGGCCAGAATCGCGAGCGCGATGACCACCTCGAGGAGCGTGAAGCCGCGTGGCATGCGGTGTGCTTGGCGCAGGCGGAGCTGCCGACTCTGATCTCTCAGGAAGAGAGGAAGGAAGGAAGTGAGGAAATGGGATTGGACGGGGCTCGACTTGAATGGCAACTCACCGGCGAGGTACTGGCCGCCGCGGTCGCCGTGCACACCGCGCTTGGTCCCGGGTTCCTTGAATCGATCTACGACAACGCGCTCGTGGTCGAGCTTACCCGCCGGGGAATCGGACACGTCCGTCAGTTGGCCGTACAGGTGGCCTACGAGGGCGTGGTCGTCGGCGTCCACAAGCCCGACCTGATCGTGGACGAGCGTGTGGTCGTCGAGCTCAAGGCGGTGAAGACGCTCCTGCCCGAGCACTTCGCCGTCGTCCGCTCCTACCTCCAAGCTACGGGGTGCCCCGTCGGCTTGCTGCTCAACTTCAACAAGCGCGTCCTCGAAGCGAAGCGCGTGTTCCGCCACGACGGCCGAGCGCTTTGAAACACTCTTCCTCTCTTCCTCCCTTCCTCTCTTCCTGAGAGAAAAAAGGCCAGCACCTCGGCAGGTCATAGTCAATCGAGCTCCGGCCCATCTTCGGGGATCCAGGAGAGGCTCTCCTCCGGATCGACGATCTCGGGCTCCAGGTTCACCTTTCCCGTCAGCGGCTCGACCTCGATCGTCCAGCCGTCCTCCGGATCGTCGGCATCCACGATCCGCACGACCGTGTGTTCGCTCGTCCCGTCGGGAAAGATGTGCGTGTAGGCCATCGCGTCCTCGGCCGGATCCTCGGGCGGGCCGCCGTCCGTCGGCTCCTTTCCCTCCTCGCCGTACTGGGGCGTGTAGACCCACGCGAACCGGACGTTGGTCGGCAGCTCCTGCTGCGTGGTGAACGATACGTCGTCGAGCCCGGCAAACTTGCCGCCCCCCGCCTTCTCGAGCTCCTCCTGCACCGTCGCGTCCTCCGCGATCTCGCGCTCGGTGTAGTGCTTCATGGTCGACTCGAGCTCTTCGTCGGCCGTCTCCCGCTCCTCGGGCGTCGAGTAGACGAGGGAGCTGGGGTCGCCGACCTCGACCCTCCACGTCCCGCGATCGAGATCGATGGCGACGCGGAACGTCACGTTGCGCATCGCGGCCTCGTCCTGGAGCCACTTGTAGGTCTGGGCGAGCTCCTTCGCCGCGCCGCGCATGTTCACGTCGAACACTGCCTGGTACGCGGGGACGGCGATCGCGAGCAGACCCACGAGAAGCGCCATCACCACGATGATCTCGATGAGCGTCATCCCGCGCCGCGCACGGTTCCGACTCCGTACGGGCGCGGCCTTCGTCACTGGCAGGCTTCGTCGAGCGCGTAGCTCTTGATGTCGCCGTCGTTGTCGGAGCCGCCTTCGGCCCCGTCCTTCCCGAGCGAGACGATCTCGTACTCGTTCCCCGATTGCGTACCGGGGCTGAAGTAGAGGAGGTCGTGGTCCCACGCGTCGACCGCGGGCGAGCCCTCGAGGTACTTCGAGATCGCGTCGAAGCCCTCGGACGTGGACGGGTACTTCCCGTGGTGCTTGGCCGCGTAGAGCTGGAGCGACTGCTGGATCTTCTGGATCCGGAGCTTCGTCTCCTGGCACATCGCGTCGTCGCGGGCCGACATGACGCCGCGCGCGACGACGGCCATCACGGTGGTGACGAGCACGATCACGATGATGATCTCCACGAGGGTCATCCCGGATCGGTTTCGGCGACGTGAACGCATGAGAGCTCCTTCAGCGAACGATGGAAGAGATGTTGAGCATGGGCACGAGGATCGTGACGGCCATGAGCCCGACGAGACCGCCGAGGCACATGATGAGGAGGGGGCCGAGCAACGAGGTGAGCGCCTCGAGCCGGATCTCGGTCTGCTGGTCGTAGGCATCCGCGACGCGGCCGAGCATCGTCTCGAGCTCGCCCGTACGCTCGCCGATGGCGATCATGTGCGTCACGAGGGGAGGGAACTCCTCCGCGTCCTTGAGCGGCCGGGCGATCGACTGCCCTTCGGCGATGTTGGTGCCGGCGTTCCCGATCGCCTTGGCGAGCACGTCGTTCTGCACCACGTCCTTCACGATCGTCATGGCCGTGAGGATCGGCACGCCGGAGACGAGGAGCGTCGACAGCGTGCGACAGAACCGCGACACGGCCACGAGTTGGTTGACCTTTCCGACGATCGGCGCGTGCAGCAGGAAGCGGTGCCACTTGAAGCGGCCTTCCGGTGTGCGGACCCACCGCCGGAAACCGTAGGCGGCCGCGACGATGAAGAGGATGACGAGGTACCAGTAGTTGACGAAGAAGTCGGAGAGCCCGAGCGTGATCCGCGTGGCAAGCGGGAGCGTCGCGCCGAACGAGTCGAAGATCCGCTTCACGCGCGGAATGACGAAGATGAACATGCCGAGGAGCACGGCGATGCTGACCGTGCCCATCAGCACCGGGTAGAGCATCGCGGAGAGCACCTTGCCCTTGAGCCGCACCATCGCGTCGGTGAACTCGGACAGGCGTTGCAGCACGATCTCGAGCGCGCCCGACTGCTCGCCGGCCGCGACCATCGACGTGTAGAGCTCGTCGAAGACGCGCGGGTGCTCCTTCATCGCGCGGGCGAGCGGAATTCCCTCGTTCACCTTCTCGCGCACGTCGGTGAGCACGAGCTTGAGCTTTCCGTTCTCCGTCTGATCGATCAGCGCGTTGAGCGCCTCGACCATCGGGATGCCGGCGCCGACGAGCGTGCTCAGCTGCTGCGTCATCGTCGAGATGTCCTGACTCGACACGCGCTCGAAGTACTTCTTGAAATCGATCGAGACGTTGAGCCCCGCGCCGCGCGTGGCACCGCCGCCGCCCGCTTTCTGCTCGTAGACGTCGGTCGCGAACACGCCCTGGCGGCGCAGCTTGGTCCGAGCACCCTTCGGGCTGTCGGCGTCGACGATCCCGATCGCCGCCGCGCCCTTGGCATCGAAGCCCTTGTACTCGAAGACCGCCATCCTAGCCCTCGACCACGTCTTCCTGGGTGACGCGCATGACCTCGTCGAGAGACGTGACGCCTTCGAGCGCCTTCCGGACGCCGTCGTCGCGGAGCGTGCGCATGCCGTGCTCGATTGCCTTGCGCTTGATGATGCTCGAGTTCGCGTTGCCCGTGACCAGCGCGCGGATGTCGTCGTCGATCAGCAAGAGCTCGTAGATGCCCGTTCGGCCGCGGTAGCCCTTGTTGAGGCATTCGTGGCAGCCCACGGCGCGGAAGATCGTTCCCTTGTTTGCTTCTTCGCGGCTGAGCCCGACGTCGGCGAGCTCTTCGTCCGACGGCGTGTACGGCGCCTTGCACTCATTGCAGAGCCGGCGCACGAGCCGCTGCGCGAGCACCGCGATGAGCGAGCTCGCGACGAGGAACGGCTCGACCCCCATGTCGGTGAGGCGCGTGAACGTCGTCGGCGCGTCGTTCGTGTGGATCGTCGAGAAGACGAGGTGGCCCGTGAGCGAGGCCTGCACCGCGTTGTCGGCGGTCTCCTTGTCGCGGATCTCGCCGACGAGGATGACGTCCGGGTCCTGGCGGAGATGGGCGCGCAAGGCCGAAGCGAAGGTGAGATCGATCTTCGGGTTCACCTGCGTCTGGCCGATCCCACGGAGCTCGTACTCGATCGGGTCCTCGATCGTAAGGATGTTGAGATCGGGCGAGTTGATCTCCGAGAGCGCCGAGTAGAGCGTCGTCGTCTTTCCGGATCCGGTCGGCCCGCAGACGAGGATGATCCCGTGCGGCAGCTGGATGAGCTTCCGGAAGTGGGCCATGTCCGCGGCCCCCATGCCGACCTGCTCGAGGTTGAACACCGTGCCCTTTTCGAGGAGACGCATGACGACGCGTTCCCCGTGGCGGACCGGGAGGGTCGAGACGCGGATGTCGATCTCGCGCCCCGCCATCCGCGTGCGGATGCGTCCGTCCTGCGGGATCCGTTTCTCGGCGATGTTGAGCTGCGCCATGATCTTCACGCGCGCGATGATCGAGGCCTGGAGTCGAGCCGGCGGCTTCACGATCTCGTAGAGCACGCCGTCGATCCGGAAGCGGACGCTGAGCTCCTTCTCGAAGGGCTCGATGTGGATGTCGCTCGCCCGGTCCTTGATCGACTGCGTGAGGAGCGAGTTCACGAACCGGATGATCGGCGCCTGGTTCGGGTCGTCGACGAGATCGGCGTCCAGGTTGAGATCGCCTGCCTCCTCCTGCTGCGTCTCGTCCTTGATCTCCTCCATGACGGCGTGCGCCGTGCGCGCGGCCTTGTCGTACGCGAGGTTCGACACGTCGCGCAGCTTCGTCGGGCCCACCAGCCACGTCTGCACCGGCAGCTTGTGGAGCACGCGCAGGTCGTCGGCGTTCGCGAGCGCCTTGGGGGAGCTGATGGCGACGTGGAGCACGCCCCCCTTGATCCAGAGCGGGAGGAAGCCCTGCTCGCGCGCGAGCCCCATCGAGAGGTCCTGCACGAGCGTGGGATCGAGCTCGTCCACCGGGATCTCGTGCAGGATCGGGATGCCGGTCGCCTCGCTGAGCGCCGCGACGAGCATGCGATCCTCGATGACCCCGCTCTCGAGGATCCCTTTGAGGACGTCGTCGCCCGCTTTCGTTGCCTGGGCGTGCGCCTCCGCGAGGAGCGAGGGGGCCACCCCCTTCTTCACGAGCAGGTCGTCGATCGTCTCGCGTCGGATGCCCATCTATTTCCCGTCCTGCTCTTCTTCCGTACCCGTCCCTCCGGAGCCGGACCCAGCGCCGTCGTCGTGGATGTCGGGCAATTCGTCTGGCCCGAGCACATTCCCGCCGTCTGGTTTCGTCTCGGACTTCTGCGTGTCGACCTTGATCGAGTCCGTCGAGGTGTCGTCGCTGGACCGGCCACCCTCGACGCCGCTCGTGCCGATGACCGAGTAGTTCTCCGTGTCCTTCACCTTCGTGCGCCAGACCGAGGGCTCGTCGATGTGGTTGACCGAGTACTGCAGGAGGTCGTGGATCTGGTCCTCCTGCTGGTCGCGGCTCTTCCCGTAGAAGCGGCGGACGTACTCGTCGCGTTGCGCCATCTTGACCCGGTAGACCTCCTCGAGGTCCTCCGGCTTCTCGACGATGTGCGGGGTCAGGAAGATGAGCAGGTTCGTCTTGCGGCTCGAGACCTGGGAGCTCCGGAAGAGATTGCCGATGAGCGGCAGGTCTCCGAGGATCGGGATCTTCTGCTCGATGTCGGTATCGGTGCTGCCGATCAGGCCGCCGATCACGACGGTCTGGTTGTCCTGGACCACGACCACGGTCTCGGCCGAGCGCTTCGTCGTCGTCGGGCCGCCCTCGCTGTCCTCCGTTCCTTCCTCGACCTCCTGCACCTCCTGGAAGAGCTCGAGCGTGACGTAGTTCGACTCGTTGATCTGCGGCGTGACCTGCAGCGTGATCGCGACGTCCTCGCGCTGGTAGCTCACGATCGGATTGTTGTTGCTGTCGCGGCCCGTGCTGATGGGGAACGGGATGTTCTTGCCGACGATGATCTTCGCCTGCTCGTTGTCCATCGTGAGCACGTTCGGCGTCGACAGGATGTTGACTGCCCCGTTCTCCTGGAGCGCCTCGAGGGCGATGCCGAAGGCCGGTACGGTCAGCTCGGATCCGGTCGTCGGGTCGACGACGGGAATCGTGCTCGGACCGAACACGCCGAGCGACAGCGCGGAGAGCGCCGTCGGCACGGCGAGCGAGCTCACGCCGCCGAGGCTGGACCCGATGACCCCGAGGCTGCCCGAGTCATCCTGGTTCCCGACGTGGAACGCCATGCCGACGTTGGTGTTGTCCTGGCTGGCGAGCTCGAGGATCACGCCCTCGACGAAGACCTGCTTGCGCGGGATGTCGAGCTTCTCGATCACGCCCTGGATGATCTTGTACTGATCGTTCGTGGCGATGATGACGAGCGAGTTCGTCGACTCGTCGTAGGTCACGCGCGTGCCCTCGTCGAACGCCGCCACGACGGAGTTCGTGCTCGACGACGTCCCATCGAGGCTCGCGGAACCGCCCCCGCCGCCGCGAGCGGCACCGAAGCCCGGGAGCGCCTGCCGGCCCGGCATGCCTCCGCCGGTCGAGCCACTCGGCGAGCTGCGCGACGACGACGATCCGGTGCCCGACCGCGTGCCGCCGCCCGAAGTGTTGCCCGTGGTCCCCGTCCGCCGCGTCGAAGAAGAGGACGAGGACGTGCCGGACGAGCTGGAGTTCGCCAGGTTCGCGAGCACGTCGGCAACGGTCTCGGCGCTCGCGTGCTCGAGGTAGATGACGTGGATCTTGGCGTTCTTCTCGGGGTCGACGTCGACGTCGAGCTCCTCCACGAGCTCGAGGATCGCCTTCAGCGCCTCCTCGTTCGCCTGGACGACGAGGCTGTTCGTGCGCTCGTCGGAGATGATCTTCTGGATGAACTTGCCTTCCCCGACCTTTGTCTCGCTCGCGGCGGTGTCGGCCGTGTCGGCCGTCCGGCGCGACGATCGCGTCGAGCGCGAGGTCGTCGCGCTCGACGAAGCGCTCGTGCTGGCGGTGTCCTCCGTCCCGTAGATCTCCTCGATGATCGACTGGACCTCGCTCGCGGTCGCGTACTCGATCGGGATGACGGCGATCTTCGACTTCGGGGACGCGACGTCGAGCTGGCTCACGATCTTGTAGACGCGACGGATGTTCGTCGCGGCGTCGGTGATGATGAGCGTATTCGTCGGGGCGTACGAGACGATGCTCGCGCTCTTGCCCGCGAGGCTCTTCACGACGGTCGACACGTCCGTGACCGACACGTTCTCGAGCTGGATGATCTGCGTGACGTAGTTGTCCGTCGACGGGATCGACCCGCCGTTGTACACGTTGACCGGCGCGTTGGCCGCCTCGGACGTCTTGACGATCTTCGTCGACTTGCCCACGCCGACGGTCGTGTAGCCGGCGACGGAGAGGGCGGAGACGAACGCCTCGTACGCCTCGTTGATGGTCACCGGCTTGTGGCTGATGATGGTGATGTTGCCCTTGAGGTCGTCGGAGATGATGAAGTTCCGGCCCGTGACCTCGGCCATGTACTTGACGAGGGACTGCAGGTCCGTGTTGACGAAGTCCATCATCACGGAGTCGGCGCCCTCCATGATCACGGGCGGCTTCTGACGGTCTTCCCCTGGACCGGACGAGCCCGTGTGCGTGGGCGCCGCCTCCTCCTCTTCGGTCCCCGGCGGACGCGCGCCGGGTGCACCCGGCACGCCACCGGGCCGCGGCGGGATCGTCCCCGCGCCTCCCGGTCCGGGTGCCTTGCTTCCACCCGCGCCCGCACCGCGGCGATTGCGCGGGTCTCCCTGCGGCGGCGGAGGCGGGGCTTGCTGATCGTCCTGCGCGAGCGCTTCGCTCGTCACGAGGAGCGACGCGAGCAGCAGGACTGCTCGGAGCACGGAGCTCCCCCCGACAAGAACACGCGCACTGTGCTTCGACTGCGGCATTCGCTGCTTCCTCATCGGACGTTGTACGTCATGGTCTGGCGTTGGTTCCGGCGCGTGACCTCGAACGAGAAACTCTTCTCGCTCCCCAACGAGGAGTACGCGTCCATCGCGTTCCCCATGCTCGTGAGGTCCTTGCCGTTGACCGAGTGGATGATGTCGCCGTTCTTCACGCCGATCTGTTCGAAGGGCGAGCCCTTCCGGATCCCCGACAGGCGATAGCCGTCGACGTTCCCGTCGGGTCCCTTGTGCGGGACCGCGCGGATCTGCGTCGCGAGCGCTTCGGGATTCGCGAGCAGCTCGTCGAGGAAGGACTGCTCGACCGAGAACGTGTTCTCGCCGTCGGAGCTGACGCCGCCCTCGCCGTCGTCCTTGCGCACGAGGCGCGCGACGTCCTCGCCTGCGACCGTCAAGCACTCGAGCGAGCCGCCGACGTTGAAGACGACCTTCTTCTGCTCGATCTTGTAGACCTCTTTGCCCTGGACCTCGTCGCCGATGCCGTACCCGGTCGGGTAGCTCTCGGACTTCTCCTCACCGATCAGCGCCGAGCTGAACGTTTCGGGCTCGGCGACGATCGTCGCGTAGAGCACGAGGTTCAGATCCGTCTTCCGGCAGTCCTCGGTCGACGCGTTGGGATCGAGTCCCTGGTCCACCTTCGAGGAGTCGAAGAGACTCCGCTTCACGATCGGCGTGACGTAGCTGAGCTTCGCCGTCGCGGGATCGACGCGCGGAGGGGGCGGCGCCGGCCGCACACGTTGGGGCTGGGGCGGCTCCTCGCCGGGTGCGAGCGGCGCGATGTCGAGCAACGCGGCGTCGGCGGGCAGACGGAAGACCCGACCCAGCACCGCCGTGACGACGAGAACGGGGAAGAGGGCGAGGATCGTTGCCGTGGCGAACGCCACGAGCAGGAATCGTTTCAGCTCCAGCCGGGGCATACTGCTCCTGTCTGCAGGCGAGCAAGGAGCGGACCATCCACTCATGCCGTGCAGCACGACATCGGCGATGCAACACGCGCGACAGTCTGTCAGTCCAACGTGGGGGTTCACGGGCCGCGTGACATGATGTCAGGCGGTCGCGGCCGCCTCGACGGGGCGTAGCGGCCCACGCTATGCTCCCCGCCGTCCGGAGGCATCGGTGCCAACGCACACGCGGACCGTGGTCTTCACGGACATCGCCGACTACACGGCCTCCGTCGGACGTACGGATCGCGAAGGTCTCCGGAACCTGATCGCCGCCCACGAGCAGACCGTCAAGCCCGTCGTCGAGGCGTACCGCGGTCGCGTCGTGAAGAACCTCGGCGACTCGTTCATGGCGCTCTTTCCCGCTGCGACCGACGCTGCGCGCTTCGGCCTCGAGCTCGTCGATCTCGTGTCGGGCGGTGGCGCATTCTCCATGCGCGTCGCGATGGCGACCGGGGACGTCGAGGAGATCGACGGCGATGCATTCGGCGAGGCCGCGAATCTCGCGAGCCGCATCCTCTCGAAGACTCCCGCCGGCGAGGTGTGGCTGTCGCTCGGTACGCAGATCTCCATGAACCAGTCGGAGATCCCGTGGGAGCCCGTCGGTCGCTACTCGTTGAAGGGCATCGCCGGCGAGCAGGAGATCTTCCGCGCGGTGCCGCGGAATCGTTGTTGGCTTCCCGACCCCGTCGTGCAGGGCGTGCGGACGGGCAAGCTCGTGCGCATCAAGGCCGGCGACCGTCCACCCCTCCTTCCGCCGGAGCCGGTGATCCTGCTCGAGGGCTTCACGCCCGGGAGCGAGGAGCTCAAGCGACTGATCGACACGCTGCCCGTGATCGACTCGACGCGTCTCTGGCTCTCGGCCTCGCGCATCGCGCTCAGCGATCGGATCGCGTGGCTCGCCGAGCAACGGGGACTCGTCATCGCCCTCCCCGATGCGCTCGAGAAGGCGATCCAGGAATCGAAAGCGCCCCTCGCGAGCACGAGCGGTTCCGACACGATCATCCTCGACGTCGCGGGCATGGCGGTGCTCGAGGTGATCCTCGCCGGGCTCGCGCTCCCCGCCGTCCCGATGAGCCAGGTGGTCGAGAGCTACACGTACGACCTGCTCCCCGACGGTCGCTGGGTGAACAAGAGCGACAACGCCATCGCCCGCGTCGAGACGGTTCAGGAGAAGGTCACGATCGCCGCGCTCGTCCCCGGTCTGCTCGTCGGCGGACGGCAGGTCGCGCCCGGATCGGTCGTCGAGCTCAACGACGGAGCGGAGATCCGCACGCCCGCCGGCGCCATCCAGTACCGGGAGCTCAAGGAGAAGGGGTACATGGGCATTCTCTTCTCCGACACGCTGTCGCGCCTCGGCATCGCGCCGGGCCAGCAGGCGGAGATCGGGCGCGAGCCGAACCATCCTGGGCTCGCGCTCCCTGATCGCCGGGGCCAGGACAACATCCGGTGGTGCGTCGGCTCGCGCGCCGCGCGGGCGAGGGAGAGCGGTTTCACGCTCGATCGCGCGCTCGCCGGGCGGCGACAGGCAGCGCTCGTCATGGGACCCAGCGGCGCCACCGTGATCGGGCTCCACGAGCGGTGCCCGACCTTCGTGATGAACGGGGAGGGGATGGAGCGCGTGCAGTCCCCGCGCGCAGTCTCGCCCGGAGACTTCATCGTCACGGGCACGAGCGTGGTCGCCGTCCGGGAACCGGCGAGCTGAGATGGCGGGTCATCGGGCGGGCCGGTCTCGACCGGCGCACGCTCCCGCCGGCGCGGCGACCGTCGACGGGCACAGCGAGGAGTGGCTGCGGAAAGGGTTCCCGTGGGTGTACGACACGGAGATCGTCGCGATCGATCCGTCGCTGCGCCCGGGATCCGAGATCGCCATTCGCGCGCGCAACGGGGCGGCGCTCGGCACCGGCATCCTCGGCGAGGACAACGTCCGCATCCGGCGGTTCCGAACGGACGAGGGACCGATCGACGCGGCGTTCCTGGCCGCCCGCCTGGCCGACGCCGTCGCGCGGCGGCGGATCGAAGGGGAGACCGACGCGTACCGGATCGTCCACGGGGAGAACGACGGGCTTCCAGGCATCCGGATCGATCGCTGGGCGGATGTGCTCTCGATCGTCCTCGACTCGCCCTCGCTCGAGCGGCTCACGCCACCCCTGCTCGACGCGATCGAGCACGCGAGCGCATCCCTCGTCGCGCGCGGGAAGGGAAACGCGCCGCGGTGGGTGCGCGGCGAGCCTCGTCCCGAGGTCGTCGTGCGCGAGCGCGGGCTGCAGTTCATCGCCCGACCCGAGGACGGACAGGACGTGGGCCTCTACTGCGATCTCCGCGACGTGCGCGCATGGATGGCGCCGCATTGGGCGGGTCGCCGCGTGCTCAACACGTTCGGACACACGGGCGCGTTCACGGTCGCGGCGCTCGCGGCGGGCGCAAGCGAGGTCGTGCACGTCGATCTCTCGCCGACCTACTGCGCGTGGGCGGAGAAGAACGTCGCCTTGAATGCGTTGAGCGGCGCGTCGTTCGTCGTCGACGACGCGCTCAAGGCACTCGACCGGCTGCGCCGGACGGGGGAGCGATTCGGCGTCGTCGTGCTCGACCCGCCGGCGTTCTCGACGAGCGGCGGCGACGCCTTCTCGGTCGAGCGGGACTACGGCGTGCTCGCCGCGCAGGCGGTCCGCGTCCTCGAGCCCGGCGGCTGGCTCGTCGCGGTGGTCCATCAGGGCACCGTCAGCCCGCGCCAATTCCAGCAATTCCTCCTCGATGCCGAGCACCGAACGGGACGCACGCTGCGGATCCTCCACCAGGGAAGCCCGCCGATCGATTTCCCCGCGGCGCTCTCGTTCCCCGAGTCGCGCTACTTGAAGGTCTCCATCCTGGAGATCGGACGTTGAGCATCCTCGACGCGAGGTCGCCCTTGAAAGTCGACGTTCGTCAGATCTCGCTCCGCGGTCGCACGCGGATGCCGTGTCTCACGGTCGATTCCGGGGTGCCGGGGCCGAAGGTCGTGGTGGCGGGCAACCTCCACGGCGACGAGGTCACGGGGGTCGTGGCGCTCCAGGATCTCGCCACCTGGCTACCGACCGCGATCCGGCGCGGGCGCGTGTCGATCTTTCCGTCGCTCAACCCACGCGGGCTCGAGCGCGGGTCGCGCACGGTGCCGGGCGACACCGACGATCCGAATCGCCATTTTCCGGGCGACGCGAAGGGGACGCCCGCCGAGCAGCACGCGCAGGCCGTGTGGAAGGCGCTCGACGCCGAGGCCCCCGAGTTCGTGATCGATCTCCATGCCGACGCCGTGGTGGCAATTCCGTACGCGCTCGTCGATCGCGTGCTCATGGGGCGATCCGGCCTGTTCGATCGCTGCGCCGCGCTCGCCACCGCGTCGGGGCTCACGGTCGTGCGCGAGTATCCACTGGCGCAGTACCACGCGTTCGGTCTCGCCCGGAGCTTCACGGGCGCCGTCACGAACGCGATCGGGATCCCGTCGGTCACGCTCGAGATCGGACCGCGTCGAGCGATCGATCCGCAGGCGATCGATGCAGCCGGCTACGCGCTGCGAGGGATGCTCGGCCACATCGGCGTCGTCGACGTCGAAGCGAAACCCCACGAGACCCGGGTCGCCGGCGGACCGTGGCGTCGCGAGAACGGTCCGCGAACGACGGCGACGGGGCTCGTCGTCCCGGTCGTGCTGCCGGGTGTACGACTCGAGGCCGGGGCTGCGATCGTCGAGGTGCGCGATGTCGCGGGGCGCGTGCTCGATCGCGTCGCGATGCCCGTCGCCGGGTTCGTGATGTCCTTTCCCGACCAGGCGTGGCTCGCCGCGGGCATCGCCGCAGCCACGCTCGCGGTCAGGGACGACTAGCCAGATCCGAGATCCCTGCGACCGGCGCGATCGCTTCGAGATCGCACTCGTACTCGGGCACCCAGCTGATCGACCCCTGCTTGTCGACGGGCGACTCCGTGACGGTCACGACGTCGAAGGTGACGCGGTGCCATTCGCCGGGCTCGACCGCGTCGAGGGCGTCGGCCCCGTTTCGCCAGTGGATGCTCGCCGGGAAGTACTCGGGCGCGTAGCGCGACGCGACGATGCGCAGCTGCCCGGGGGGAGAGGTGGATTCGAGCGCGGCGAACGCCTCGTAGGTGGCGCCGACCTCGAGCTCGCCGCGGAACGGGAGATGTCCGGCGGCGACCGTGCGGCGCTCGTCCGGATCGAACGACCCCCAGGACACGCCTGCCGGCCGCGGATGCGTACACGCCGAGAAGAGAAGTACGAGCACGATGCCGAGGTACCTCTGGTTGGCGCGGTCCACCCCGAGATCCGTGCCGTCCGGCGATTTTATCCCGGCGGCAGAATCAATGGAAGTCACATGAGGTTCCGGGGATCGACGTCGACCGAGACCCGAACGCCGCCGTGCGGGGCACGCGCGAACAACGGACGAACGCCGCGCATCCAGCGACGGAAGGCCTGCGGATCCCGGCCCCGCACGACGAGCTGGAAGCGCCAGCGCCCGACGAGTCGGCCGAGCGGCGCGGCGGTCGGGCCGAGCACGTCGATCCGGCCCCGCTCACCACCGATCCGCGATCGCAGCGACGTGCCCAACGCCCGCGCGACGTCGACCGTACGCGAGCGATCCGCGCCCTCGATGCGGACGAGCGCGAGCCGTGTGAACGGCGGGTAGAGCAGTGCCTTCCGGCCGCGGCTTTCCTCTTCGTAGAAGTGATCGCGCGTGAGATCCTGGCTCGCATCGGCGAGCTCGCGGAACACGAAGTGATCGCCGTGCCGCGTCTGGACGAGCACGCGCCCGGGGGTGGTGCCGCGCCCGGCGCGACCCGCGAGCTGGGTCACGAGCGCGTGCGTCCGCTCCGCCGATCGGAAGTCCGGCAGGAGGAGCAGATGATCCACGCCCACCACGGCGGCGAGCGTCACCTCCGGGAAGTCGTGTCCCTTGGCGACGAGCTGCGTTCCCACGAGGATCCGCGCATCCGTGTCGCGGAACGCGTCGAGGATCCGCGCGTGGGAGCCGCGCGACGCCGTCGTGTCGGCGTCCATTCGCAAGATGCCGACGCCGGGGAACGCGTGCGCGAGCTCCTCCTCGATCCGTTCCGTGCCGAAACCGAGGACCACGAACGGCGTGGAGCACGCGGGACAGCGATCCTCTCGGTTTCGGAAGAAGCCGCAGTAGTGGCAGAGGAGCCGGCCCTGCTTCTTGTGGAGCACGAGCTCGATGCCGCACGACGGGCACGCGTAGTGCGCGCCGCAGCCCGGACACTCCACCGTCGGCGCGTACCCGCGCCGGTTGAACAGCACGATCGCCTTCCCGCCCTCGGCGAACGTCTCGCCGAGCGCCTGCACGAGCTCGACGGAGAGTGCGGAGTCCGTCGGCCGCCCGCGCATGTCCACGAGCTCGATCTTCGGCACCGGTCGCGGCGTGGCACGAACGGGGAGGAGAAGCCTCCGGTAGCGACCGTCGAGCGCGTTCGTGTAGCTCTCGAGGCTCGGCGTCGCGGACCCGAGCACGACAGGACACTTCATGAGGCGCCCGAGCACGACCGCGAGATCGCGCGCGTGGTACCGCACGCCGTCCTCTTGCTTGTACGAATCGTCGTGCTCCTCGTCGACGACGACGAGACCGAGGTCGGTGAATGGCGCGAAGAGCGCCGACCGCGCGCCGATCGCGACGTTCGCCTCGCGGGCGCGGATGCGTCGCCACTCCCGCAGGCGATCGGTCGGCGTCAGCGCCGAGTGGAGCACGGCGATCGAGTCGCCGAAGCGCGCGGCGAATCGCCCACAGAGCTGGGGTGTGAGCGAAATCTCGGGAACGAGCACGAGCACCTGCCGACCCGTCGCGAGCACGGCGTCCGCCACTTGGAGGTAGACCTCCGTCTTGCCGGAGCCCGTCACGCCGTGAAGGAGGAACACGTCGTCCGTGGAGGCGGCGATCGCGTCACGGGCGGCCTGCTGCGCTTCGTTGAGCTGCTTCGCCGTGTCCCTAGCGCCCCGTTCTCCCATCGCGGCGCGGCGATCTTCGCGCTCGCCCAGCCGCACGAAGCCACGCTCCGCCAGGCGACCAATCGCCGACCGCGCGCCGCTGCCCTCTCGCTCCACGATCTCGTCGACGTCTGCGCGTCCGCCCATTTCGACGAGACGCGCCAGCACGCCGCGCATGCGCGCGCCGCCGAGATCGATGGCTTCGTTCTCCTTCCCGGTGAGCTCGACCGTGGCCACGCGCGCGCCCGGCGCTCGCGCCTCGATCGTGCCGACGGCCACGAGCCCCGCCGCCGCGAGCACGCCGAGTGATTTGCCCACGACGTCAGCCGAGAGCTCGGAGAAGAGCATCCGCTCGAGGCCGCGCCGCGTCCGCCCCGGGTGCGCGACGATCTCCCGGAGAACGAGCTCGGCGTCGGCGCCGATCCCGCTCCGTGTCGCGATGGCCTCGACGCCCGCGGGAAGCGGGCGGTATACCACGCGCGATCGAGCGCGGTACGCGGCGGGCAGCGCGGTCGCAATCACCTCGCCGAGGGGGGCCAGGTAGTAGTCGGAGATCCAGCGGAAGAACTCGAGCTGCGCGGCACCGAACGCCGGCTCTGGATCCACGACCTGGATCACGTCCTTCAGCGCCACGTCATCCGGCGGGGAAAGCGAGAGCGACGTCACGTACCCGGTGAGGCGCTTCTTCCCGAACGGAACCGTCACCGCGTGCCCGACCTGGAGCGGCAGCTCCGCAGGCACCCGGTACGTGAACCCGTCGTGGACGGGGAGGGGGATCGCGACCTCGGCGAACGGCGTCATGCGAACCCCGGACTTATCGGTCGGCGTACTCCCGGAGGAGCGCGCGCATCCCGTCCGCGAGCTCCGGCCGCGCGAGCGTGAAGTGGATCGATGCGCGCAGGAGTCCGAGAACCGTGCCCGTGTCGAAGCGCTCGCCGGCCATGGCGACGCCGACGCAACGATTCTGTGACGCGAGCACCGCGAGCGCGTCCGTGAGCTGGTACTCGCCACCGGCACCGCGCGGGATCGACTCGAGGACCCGGAAGATGTCGGCCGGCAGGACGTACCGACCGACGATCGCGAAGCGGCTCGGCGCCTTCTCGGGCGCGGGCTTCTCGACCATGTGCGAGATGGCCATGCGCTTGCCGTTCCAGGTGCCGGCGCAGATGCCGTAGCGCCGCGTTTCCTCCGCGGGCACCTCGAGGAGGCACACGACGGCCTCGTCGTCCCGCTGGCGCGCGTCGAGCAGATCCGCGATCGCGGGACGCTCCGACGCGATGATGTCGTCGCCGAGGAAGACCGCGAACGGGCGCTCGCCGACGGCAGCCTTGGCGCACAGCACGGCGTGTCCGAGCCCGAGCGCCTCGGGCTGGCGCACGCTCACGACCTCGGCCATCTTCGCGACGCGCTGGACCTCGGCGAGCAGCGCTGGCGAGCCGCCGAGACGCGCCTCGAGCTCCGGCGAGCGATCGAAGTAGTTCGCGATGGCGTCCTTGCCCCGCGCGGTGACGAACACGATCTCGTCGAGACCGGCCGCCACGGCCTCGGCCACGACGTACTCGATGCACGGCCGATCCACAATCGGCAGCATCTCCTTCGGCACGGCTTTCGTGACGGGGAGGAAGCGCGTGCCGAGCCCGGCGACCGGGATGACGGCCGTTCGCACGCGAGCGGTCACGGCGCCTCCGATCAGAAGCTGCGGCTGCGGCGCTCGAGCTGCTCCGCTTCGGTCTTGCAGTCGATGCAGTGCGTCGCGACCGGTCGGGCGATCAACCGCTTCTCGGTGATCTCCTCGCCGCATGCGACGCAGAAGCCGTACTCCCCCGCTTCGATGCGCTGCAGCGCTTCCTTGATCTTGTGGATGAGCACGCGCTCCCGGTCGCGGATCCGGAGCTGGAAGTTCCGGTTCGACTCCTCGGACGCGAGGTCGAGCGCGTCGGCCGGGTTCTCCTTGTCGTCCGTGAGATCCCCGAGTGTCGCGCCCGCTTCGTTGAGGAGAGCACCCAAGCGCTCGTTGAGCAGCTTACGGAAGAATTCCACGCGATCGGGTTCCATCGATCCACTCCTAGGACACCGGTTGGAGGCGCGCGCCGCGCGGGCTCGCCGGTCGGAAAGCCCAGCATACTAAAGCGTTGGAACCGGCCCTGCCAATTCATCTTCGACCATCGCCCGAAGTCGCGCGAGAGCCGGGAAGCGAACGGACCGGGTCGGGGGTCCCGTGACGCGCCGCACCGGATAACGTGTCGCCACCCCCCCGGAGCAACGGTGCTCGCCATCATCTTGTGTCTCGCTGTGGACGCCTGGGCGCTCGACTCTGCGACTACGACCGGATTCGCCGGGGCAGTGCGCGCGAACCCCACCGTAGCGAGCGTGCACGAGTCCGCGCCCGCGACCATGGCGCTGGCCCAGCAGTACACTGTCGGGGCCACGGGTGCCATCTCGCAGACCGACGAGCTCGGCTTCCGGATCGAGGGGATGGACTCGGAGACGGCCGCGTTCGCGCTCGGGATCTCGTACGTGCGCGCCTCGACGAACTACGACACGACGGACACGAATCTCCCGGGGTGGCGCACTCCCGACGAGGATCCGTCGACCGATCCCACGCGGGACACGGACTTCGCCTTGGGTCTGGCCATGGGCTGGGCCGAGGATCTCGTCTCGGCCGGCGCGACGTTGCATCGCTATTCGACGAAGGCCACCTACGGCCCGGACCACGTGTCCTGGAACGTCGGCGTCGGCGTCGGAAGCAAGCTCGGCGACCAGGTGACGCTTTCGCTCACGGGCATGAACGTGGTTCCCATCGACCATACGCCGTTCAATCTCGCGCTCGCGGGGCGGGTCGCACCCAGCGAAATTGCATCGCTCGAGCTCGACCTCGTGACCGACTTCGCCAGCAACGATCAACCCACGTTCGGCGGTGCGGTGGGCGGCGAGATGTACCTGCTCTCCTTCTTGCCCATCCGCGCCGGCTTCGAGCACGACGCCACGGTGGAAAGCTTCTCCAAGGGCAACGCGATCGGTTTCGGCTTCGGCGCGAAGGATTCGAACGGCGCCTCCGTACAGTACGGCTTCCACGCGCCGGTTGGCGATGGGCCGTTCACGGTCTGGGGTACGGGAACGTGGCACACGCTGGAGATCGCCGCGGCCCTCTGAGACCGACGCGATTTCGGCATTTGATCTCTCAAGAAGTGAGGAAGAGAGGAAGTAAGGAAGGGGGCGTTCGGGCTGGAAGCGGTGCGCGACCGTTGTCGAATCGAGTGCGGCGCGCTTCCAGCCCGAACGCCCCTTTCCTCTCTTCCTGCCTTCCTCTCTTCCTGCGAGATCCAAGTCCGGAGACCACGGACAGTCTCGGGCGTCTGCGCCGTCTACGACACGGACGCGCGCGCTTCCTGCTGGGGCACGTGGAGCCGGTCGCGCAGCAGCTTCGACGTGAGCTGCATCGCGTTCTCCATCGAGTGGTCCATGTTGTTGTACCAGAAGAGACCCGTGCGACCGGCGAGGTGCAGGTTCTCGACCGCCGCGAGGTTCCGGCGCGCCGCGTCGAGCGCCTCCGGGTAGTTGCGTTTGTAGATCGGGTAGCTGTCCTTGATCCGCTCGATCTTCACGTCGATCACCCGGCGCCGACTCTTGAGCATCCCGACCTTCACGAGGTCGTCGAGCACCCAGTCCGTGAGCCGCTCGGCGTTGTTCCAGCGGTCGTCGCCCACGCGACACGTGAGCTCGACGCAGTACCCGGTCATCCCCGGAGGAGCCGTGCTGCCGCAGAAGTAGCGCGGGATGCTGATGCGGTTGAACACGATGTCGGTCGCGCCGTAGTAGCACCACTGGTACGCGCGAGGGCTTTCCTGCTCGACCATGACGTTGAAGAGCACGAGCCCGAGGTAGTCGAGGTCGGGGAACGGGAGCCCGAGTTGCTTGCACGCGAGCGTGATCGGCGCCGTCCAGATCACTTCCGATGGCTCGTAGATCTTGTCGCCCGCGCGGACCTCCGCAATCCGCGAAGTCTCCGGATCGGCGACGAGCTCGGCGCCCACACCCGTGTGGATCCTTCCGCCGAGCGCCTCGATCGCGCGCGCGACCTCGACCCACGCACGGTAGAGACCCCCCTCCGGGTACACGAAGTCGATCTCCGTCTTCTTCACCTGCGTGAGCGTCGTGCGCGCGAGCTGGAAGAGGTTCTGCATCTCCAGCTTCTCGTCGATGATGGCGCGGTTGATGCCCACCTTCGCCCAGTCCGCGTGCGTGTCCCGCGGATGGATCCCGAGGAACTTCTCGGAGTAGCCGCGGAAGAACGACTCGTAGAGCGTCGGGCCGTACTGCCGGAGGACGTAGTCCTCGAACGTGTCGCTCGTGTACTTCTTCAGGCCGCCGAACGCGAGATCGCCCAGGCTCCGCACCGCGAGGTCCTTCGGGAGCTGCAGCAGGTTCTTCGGGTGGAGCGGCCAGTTGTAGTAGCTGCCCTCGAAGTAGACCTCGCTGCGCCGCGGGAAGTACGTCGCCCGATCGGCGAGCACGCGCTCGAGGTAGCGCTTCACGTTCGGGTTCTCGACGTGGAAGCGATGCGGTCCGCAGTCGAACACGAACCCGTCGTACACGAACGACTTCGCGAGCCCGCCGATCTCCGGCTGCCGCTCCACGACGACCACCGGCACGCCCGCTTCGAGCAGAAGATGCGCGCTGACCAGGCCAGCCACCCCGGCGCCGACCACGACGACCGGCTTCACAGCGTTCTGGGACGGCACCGTCCTCATCTGCGGTCTTGTAGCACCGGGATTCTCGATCCGCCCTGCGAAGCGCTACATTGCGGAAATGTCGACCATCGATGGCAAGGCGTCGCACGGAGCGGGAATCTCCGTCGACGCTGGCTTCTTCGCCGAGCACCGCGCCCGGCTCCTGAAGGCGCTCGGCCGCGACGCGGCCCTCCTGTTCGCGCCGCCCCACCGCCTGCGGAACGCCGACACCGAGTACCGCTACCGCCAGTCGAGCGACGTCTACTACTTGAGCGGCTGGGAAGACCCCGAGGCCGTGCTGCTCCTGCGCCCCGGCGCGGAGAAGCCGTTCGTGATGTTCGTGCAGCCGAAGGATCCCGAGCGCGAGGTCTGGACGGGCGTGCGTCCCGGCCCCGAGGGGGCGGTGAGCGAGTGGGGCGCCGACGCGGCGTTCCCCATCGCCGACCTCACCGCGAAGCTTCCCGAGCTCCTGCTCGGCTACCGCACGATCCACTACAAGTTCGGCGAGCACCCGGAAGACGACGACGTCGTGAGCCGGGCGATCAGCTCGGCGCGGCGGCTGGCACGCAAGACGCGGCAGGACGTGCCCGACACGATCGTCGATCCCAGCCGCGTGCTGCACGAGCTCCGCCTCGTGAAGACGCCCGACGAGCTCGCGCTGCTCCGCCATTCGGCGGGGATCTCGAAGAAGGCGCACCTCGCCGCGATGGCGATGACGCGCCCGGGCGTGCACGAGTACGAGCTCGAGGCGCGGATCGATTCCATCTTCCGCGGCGAGGGCGGGAACGGTCCCGGCTATACGACGATCGTCGGCGGCGGGAGGAACGCGACCGTCCTCCACTACGTGCGGAACGGCGATGCGCTTCGTGCCGGCGATCTCGTCTGCGTCGACGCAGGGTGCGAGTACCGGTACTACACGACGGACGTCACGCGCACGTGGCCCGTGAGCGGCAAGTTCACCGACGCGCAGAAGGCGCTCTACCAGCTCGTGCTGGACGCCGAGCTCGCGGCCATCGAGGCGATCAAACCGGGCGAGCCGTACAAAGTCGTGCACGACACGGCGACGCGTACGCTCGTGGAGGGGATGATCCGGATCGGGCTCCTCACCGGCGATCCAGGCGAGGCGATCGGGAAGGAGACCTACAAGCGCTACTACATGCACAGCACCGGCCACTGGCTCGGGCTCGACGTGCACGACGCTGGCGTGTACAACCGCGACGGCGACAGCCGCGCGATGGATCTCGGGATGGTCACGACCGTGGAGCCCGGCATCTACGTCTCTGCGGACGACACGCAGGCGCCCGAGCAATTCCGCGGGCTCGGCATCCGGATCGAGGACGACGTGCTCGTGACCGAGAGCGGCTACGAGGTGCTCACGCAGGAGATCCCGAAGGAGATCCGGGACGTCGAGGCCGCGGTCGGCACGGGCTGACCCGAACGCCAGGCTCACCCCAGCCAGCGCCGGGGCGTGCAATACTTTGATTCGTCAAATCAAATTGTATGGGGTAGGAGGAAACGTGGACGACGAGGTCGAACAGGTGCTGGCCGACTACCCCCGCATCTACTTCGCCTGCCATTCCCGGCACGTGCACGATCCGCAGACGCGCGCGAAGGTGAGCGCCCATCAAGCGAGCATCCTCGACCATCTCGACTCGGTGGAGCCCTCGAGTCTCCAGGACCTCGCCAGCCACATGGGCGTCACGCCGGCGACGATGTCGCTGGCAATCGAGCGGCTCGTTCGCCAGGGGTACGTCCTGCGGCGCCGGTCCAAGGCGGACGGGCGGCAGCTCGAGCTCCGTCTCTCCGCGGCAGGCGTGCGTCTCCGCGAAGCGCAATCGGTGCTCGACCCCGCGCGGGTGCGAGCACTGCTCGACAACCTCACCGAAAGTGAACGTGCAGACGCGTTGCGCGGTCTCTCGCTGCTCGCCGAAGCGCCCAAGCGGAGACAGCCTTCGCGGAGGAAACGATGAGCTGGATCGTAGGCGCCGTCGTCGCGCTGCTGTGCGTCGTTGCCATCGTCGTCATCGTCGGCAGCCGCTTGCCCGTTGCGCACGTCGCCGCGAGCCGCGCTCACTACGAGGCCGACATCGACGCCGTGTGGTCCGCCGTCGAAGCCGAAGTCGCCGGGAACGAGATGAAGGTCGAGATCGTGGAGCGCGATGCCCCGCACCGCCTGATGACGCGCATCCCGCCCGGCGGCCCGTTCGGCGGGACGTGGAGCTTCGAGCTCACCCCGAGCACGACGCTCACGATCACCGAGCACGGCGAGGTCTACAACGTCGTGTTCCGGTTCCTGTCGCGCTTCGTGTTCGGTCACTACGGCACGCAGGAGCAATTCCTCCGCGCCGTCGGAACGAGACTGCACGAGACCGCGATCCCGGAGCGCCTGCCCGCGAAGTAGGTCCGTGGCGCCGCCTGCTGGCGGGGATGTTCCTGACGATCGCGTGTGTTCGGAGCGGGACGACAAGGGCGTGGACATCCGAACGCGCGCAGATGTCAGCACGGGCGCCGTCGAGTGGAATGCGTCCGTGGAGGGCTCGCGCGTTCCTCAGTGCGCGTCGGCGCGGTGCGACGCGACGGCGCTCTCGAATCGCGACAACAGCTCCTGGGCGAGCTCCGGCCGCCGATCCTCGAGCGCCTGCAGACACCCGCAGTCGAGCACGAGCAGTCGCGTCGGGATCACCGCCTGGATGGCCGTCGTGCGCGGGCCGGCGCGGGGGAGGGGGATCTCGCCGAAGTAGGCACCCGGACCGAGCTGCGCGAGGGGCTCGCCGCCGCGCGTCACCTCGACGGCGCCGCGCTCGATGATGAACATCTCGTGGCCCCGATCGCCCTCGCGGAGGATCGTCTCGCCCTCGGCGAGGCTCCGCGTCGCGACGAAGGGCGCGAGCAAGTCGAGGTCCGCTTCGCCCAGCTGGCGAAAGAGCGTCGACACGGCGAGCGATTGGCCGTCGCTCGCCCGAGGCGTGCGCACGCGAACGACGACCGCCGTGCAGTTGTCGTCGGAGCCTCCGGTGATCGCCGCGTGCACGAGACTCTCCGCCGCTGCGGCGGTGTCCGTGTTCGTGGCGAGACGCGCGAGCGACTCCTCGCTCAAGACCGACCAGACGCCGTCCGAGAGAAGGGCCAGGACGTCGTCGTCCTCCAGGCCCACGACGAGGACGTCGGGCGTCACCGACTCCTGCGGCCCGAGGCACTGGTAGAGGACGTTCCTCAACGGGGAGCGGCGGTAGTCCTCGAGCGTGAGGAGACCCAGCCCGAGGTGCGCGGCCGCGAGACTGTGGTCGTGGGTGATCACCTGGAGCCGGCCGCGTCGAACGCGGTACAGCCGACAGTCGCCGACGTGCCCGACCACCATCGCGTCGCCGGCGACGGCCGCAACCGTCAGTGTGGTCCCCATGCCGAGGCCTTCTTCGACCCCCGTGCGGTGCACCGTGTCCGACGCGGCCGCGATCACGCGAGCCATCGCTTCGCGCAGCGGAACGTCGCGCCGCTGATCCTTCGCTCGCCCGTCCGCCATCTGCGCGCCCGCATCGCGCAGCCGCGTCGTCCACTCCTGGACCGTCGCGACCGCCACGCGACTCGCGCGCGCTCCCTCCGCGAGGCCACCCATGCCGTCGGCGATGCACACGACACCGTCGGAGACGAACAGACCGAAGCAGTCCTCGTTCCGCTCCCGGATGCCTGTGCGCGTCGCCGCAGCCGCCTGAATCTGCATCGCGGCGCAGGGTAGCATGACTGGGAGGGGGTGGCACTTTCGCCGCCCTACTCGCAAAAAGCCCGGAGCTTCGCCGATGATGCGTGTTTTCGCGCTCGACGTGGGGGGCACGTTCGCCCGGGTGGCCGTCTACGAGGGCCTCGATCAGCTCTGGGTCGAGGTCCACCGGACGGTCGACCTCCGACCCCTCCGGGACCTGGTGATGGACGCGATTCGCGACCACGACGTCGAGGCCTGCGGCGTGGCCATCGCAGGGCCCGTCGACCACGGCCGCGCGCGCGTGACCCATGGCACCTGGAGCGCCTCCGTCGCGGACATCGCCGTGCCCGCGATCGTGCTGAACGACCTCGCCGCCGCCGCGGCGGCGATCCCGGTGCTCGCGAGCAAGGACCTCGTCCATCTCGGCGGGCCCGCGCCCGATCCGAAAGGCGTCGCATGCGTGCTCGGCCTCGGCACCGGGATCGGCGAAGCGCTCCTCGTGCAGGACGAGCCAGTGGCGGGCGAGGGCGGTCATGCCGATTTTGCGCCATGGGACCCGCTCTCGAGCGCCTTCCTTGCCTGGCTCCGGGCGACGAAGGGAACGCGCATCGCGATCGAGGACGCGATCGGCGGTCGCGCGATCGCCGACCTCCTCGCGTTCGTCGCCGCGCGCGAGCCGCTCGGCGCACCGGTCGAGCGAGCGCTGCGCGAGCACGATCCGGCCGTGGTGCTCGTGGAGTGGGCGGATCGCGATCCGGGATGCGCGGTCGCGCGCGAGCTCCTGCTCGGGGCGCTCGGCGCGGAAGCGGGGAACCTCGCGCTTCGGCATCTGCCGCGTCGCGGGGTCTACGTCGTCGGCGGGCTCGCGCGCGCGCTGCGCGCTCCGCTCGTCGCGAGCGCGGCGTTCGATCGCGCGTTCTCGGTGCGGGGAGGGATGACGGACCTCGTCGCGAGCATTCCGCGATTCCTCGTGACGCATGCCGACCCCGGCCTCGTGGGCGCGGCCGCCGCGGCGCGGAAGGTGCTCGCGACCTCCTGACGATCAGCGACCGAAGTGGACGCCGAGCCCGAGCTTCATCGTGTAGGTCCAGTCGTGGTCGATGCTGCGCGCGCCGGTCTCGAAGTCGAGGAAGTAGCGTGGCGTGGCGTAGTAGCGGAGATCGAACGCGCCACCGAGCATGGCCACGGTGTCGTGCCCGTCGGGCGGTTCGAGCTTCTCGTGGGGGGAACCCATCGTGTCCTCGCCCACCTCCTCATCCGGGAAGGCGAGCGACGACGACCGAACGACGACTCCTCCGAGCCCGACGAGCGCCGGCTGCCAGTGCCGGCCGCGCGACAGGATCACCATCGTCCGCAGGGCACCCGTGTACGCAGCGATCGTGGAATCACCGCGCACGTTCGCGACGCCGAGATCGGAGAGCCCGATCGCGATCCGGTTGTTCGGGTACCACTCGAACGAAGCGGAGCGCGCATCCCACAGGTCGACGTACGTGCTCGTCCCCAGGCCGAGCGTCCATCCGCGATCGGGGCGATGCATGCCGCCCGCCGCGACGTTCGACGCGTCGGCAATCGACCAGCCCCAGATCAAGAGCGGCAGCGAGCTGCCCACGGACCCCGACGAGACGAGCGACTCGAGGTTTCCAGGTCCCCACATGGTCCCGCCCGCCGCCAGCGTCCCTCCGAAGAAAGCGGCGCCCTTCCACCACTGATGGTTGTACGCCTGGCCCGCGCCCGGAATGATGCTCAGTGCTCCGGCGAACCATGGGTCCTGCGGGAGCGGATCGAGCTTCGTCAGGTTTTCTGAGTCACCGCCCTTGAGCGACGCGACGTCGGCCTGGCGAGCTTCGAATCCGCGCACGTTCAGCAAGGCGCCCGCGTCGAGGCCGATCAGCGCCTCGCGCACGCCGCTGTCGTCGCGCAGACGGAGTCGGTAGCGGCCGGGCAACAGGCCGAGCTTCGCGGGCTCGCCCGCTCGCTTCGCGACCTCGGCGATCGGCGTCTCGTCCGGCAGCTGCAGCACGGTGATCACGCCAGCGATCTCGTCCGGGAACACGACCTGGGCGCTCGCACGATCGACTTCGGTGAGCGCCAGGTCGCCGTTGCCCTGGAGGCGGAAGTCGTACGCCGGGTGCTGCACACCGCGCTGGGTCGTGCCGGTTCGCGCCACGGTGCGGTCGTACGCGTAGGCGTAGGCCTCGTCGAGGCTCACAACGCCGTCGCCCCGATCCGCCGCGCCGCGCAGACCCGAGATCAAGTAGTGGGTGAAGAAGCTGCCGCGGAGGGAATCCGATTCCTGCGCCGCCTCGTCCGCAGCCGAAGCGGTGAGCCAGGCATCGCCCTCGGTGAGGAGCTCCTCCTGGCTCGCGAAGGGCGCTGTCGGGAGCATGCCCTTCTCCCGCGTGATCCCGCCCGCCTGGCACGCGTCGAGGACACCCAGCCGGACCTCGGCCGGGATCGCCTCGATCCGGTTCTTGAGCTCGGCGTAGGACACGGTCTCCTTCCCGAGACGCAGTCCCGTCGAGTCAGCGTGCCCGCTGTAGTAGAAGAAGAAGAGGTCCTCGTCGCTCGCCGCCGCGATCTTCGCGTGCTGCTGGAGCGCCTCATCGAGTGTCGCGCGATCCGGATCGAAGAGGAGCGTCACGCCGTCGCTCGGGAACCCGCCCAGCTCGCCGAGCACCTCCGCGATCCGGACGGCGTCCTCGCCCGCGTACTGGAGCGGATCGAGCTCCTGGCTCCCCTTGTTCACCCCGATGACCAGAGCGTGACGCACCACCTCTGCATGGACCGCACCGATCGAGCAGAGAAGGATCGCCCACATCACGGCCCCGTTTTTTTGAGCTCCAAATACGTCACGTCGACGCCTGGCATTCGCTTTCCCACCAGAATCCGCTGGATCTGGTCGTCCTGCAGCATTTCTCTCGAGACCAGCACCACAAGATGCTCCGCGCCGGGCTGCCCGTCGAGCTCCAGCGAGAACGGAGCCAGCGTGGCCTTCCCGGCCTCGACCGGGAACGAGCTTCCGATGATCTTGTGTCCGTCGGTGACCCAGGCATAGCCGGCGTTGCCCGGTGCGATGCGCACCTGGACCCGATCTCCCTCGTGGAACCGCGTCGCCTCGGGGTCGACGACCCCCTGACCCTCGAGGAGCAGCTCGACGCCTCCGCCCTTGTAGCGGGTGTCGTCGTAGGGCGTGCCGTAATCGGCGGGGAGCACCACGAACAACGCGAGAGCGGCGACCATCAGGCCCGGGAGCAGCGCCCACACCCACGTCGGCACGCGCGGGCGCTTCGATGCTTCCCGCAACGCGGCGGGCACCGGGCGGACCTCGAACTCCGCGCGCATCGCGTGCTGCGCCTGGAGTCGCTCCGTACAGGTCGGACATCCATCGACGTGCGCACGCACCTCGGTCGCCCGAGCCTTGTCGAGCTCGCCGTAGCGCAGCCGGTGGAGGTCGAGGGTGTTGATGTGGTTCATGGTTCTTCCTCCGCGCCGACGAGCAGGCTCGGGGCCTTGCCCGCCACCTCGCGCCGGAACTTCGCGAGTCGTTTTCGCACGGCGGCGCCCGAGAGACCGACGAGCTTGCCCGTCTCCTCGTGCGTCATGCCGTCGAGCAAGTGGTACACGATGCACTGCATCGTCTTCTCGTCCTGACCGGCGAGCACGCGATCGAGGAGCTCGCGCGATTCCGCGCGGTCGCGCATCACGTCGGGGACGAAGCTGAGATCCTCTTCCGCGTCCTCGGGCCGGCGGCGGCGGGTCCGCAGCACGTTGAGGCAGTGGTTCGTCGTGACGCGGAACAAGAACGTGCTCGGGGACGCGTCGCCGCGGAAGCTCGCGCTGTAGCGGTGCACGCGCAGGAAGATCTCCTGGCAGGCCTCCTGAGCATCCGCGTCACTCCCGAGGAGCGTGCGACAGCGTCCGAGCACCAGGTCGCCGTACCGGCGGTACAGACTCTCGACGTCGATGGCCATGGCCCGTCCGAGCCGGGCCTCTATCCCAATCGTGCGGCTCTCCCCCGTGGGGATCGCGAGGTCACGGGCCAGAGATGCCACCATCGCCTCCAGGAATTGCTGCGAGGCTCGTTCCCCATTTCCTGTACGAGCCTCCGTGCACCGTTGGACACCACCTCCCCGCCGAACCGCTACCGCCGCGGCCCGGGATACGAGGTCCGCCCCCGACGGACGAGCGAGGCCGATGGCGATCGAGAAGGCATACAAGAATCTCAACTTCCTCAACAGCCCCGCGGCGCGAACGATCCGGATGCTGTGCGAGTACGAGGAGCCGCGCCAGCGCTTCCGCACGTTCGGCGTCGAGAACACGATCGTGATGTTCGGGTCCGCGCGCTGTCGATCGCAGGAGACGGCCGACAAGGAGCTCGCGCTCGCGGAGAAGGCGGCGGACGGATCACGCGAAAGCGAGCTGCGACTCGACAAGGCAAGGAAGGGAACTCGCCTCGCGCGCTATTACGAGGATGCGCGCGCGATCGCGCACGAGCTGGCCATCTGGGGCATGAACCGCAAGGGCAAGCATTTCTTCGTCTGCTCGGGCGGCGGTCCGGGAATCATGGAGGGTGCGAATCGCGGCGCTTCGGAAGTCGAAGGCGGGCGCTCGGTCGCGCTCGGCATCTCGCTCGCATTCGAGGAGAAGATCAACCCCTACGCGACCTCCGACCTCAGCTTCGAGTTCCACTACTTCTTCATGCGGAAGTACTGGTTCATGTACCTGGCGAAGGCGATGGTCGTTTTTCCCGGCGGCTTCGGGACCATGGACGAGCTGTTCGAGCTCCTCACGCTCCGGCAGACCGGGAAGGTGAAGAAGCCTGTGCCCACGGTGCTCCACGGCAAGCAGTTCTGGGACGACGTCCTGAACCTCCAGGCGCTCGTGGATTGGGGAACGATCTCCGAGCCGGACCTGCAGCTCTTCCACCGGAGCGACAGCGTCGACGACACGGTGCACTACATCGTGACCGAGCTCGAGAAGGACTACCCGTAGCTACGGCGCGGTGACGTCCACGTTGCCGGCCGCACTGAGGTTCAGGCTCGCGGCCGTCCCCGATCCCACCGTGCCCTGCACGAGCGTGTCGCTGCGCGTCCCGTTCACGGTGTGGAACACGCGCACCTTGGATCCCTTCGCGCTGAACTTTCCGTCGTAGGTGGTCGGGAGCGCCAAGTCGATGGCCCCCTTGGAGCTGATCGAGGACGTTCCCTTGAGCGTCGACTCCGGGTCGAGGTGGACCTTCACGTCGCCCCCGCCGGACGTCACGTTCACGGTCGGGTGCTTGCCGTTGATGATCACGCCGCCCTTCGAGTTGCTCACCTTGACGCTGCCCTCGCAGTCGTCGACCTGGACGTAGCCGGCGCCGCCGACGACGGTGACGTTCGCGTGCGGCGGAAGGTTCACGGTCAGCGGGACCTCCCAGCGCGTGACGCCGGCCGACTTCGCCGGCATGCGCGTCTTCACGGTGCTCGACGCGGCCGCGCCGTACGCGCTGAGGCCGATCGCCTTCCCGAACCGCTCCATGTTCGGTCCGTTCGTTCCGTAGATGGTGTACGAGAGTCGCGCGGAGACGCCCGTCTGCTCCTGGCAGCGCACCGTGACGGGACCACCGGTGTGGCTGATCGTGATGGGGGTGCCCGCCTTGTACTTCTCCGCCGACTGGCTGAGGTGCCCTTCGTAGGAGATCTCGTTGACGTAGTCGCCCTCGCCGACGGCCTTCGGACCGAGGTCCATCGAGTTCATCAGCGCTTCGACGTCGACGTCCCCGGGGCTCGGCTCGTCTTCGGGCTCGTCGCCCTTCGGCTCCCCTTCGTCCTGCGCGAGCGCCATCCCCGTGAGGGCCGAAAGGGCCAAGAGGCAGAGTCCCAAAGCGGTGCGCATCCGTCCTCCAATCCGGCTTGCCATAACACTTCACGGTCCAGGGCTCTCGACCGGCCGCCGCGGTACGATGGGCCGACCATGCGTCCGCTCTGCGACCTGCACATCCACATCGGCGCCTCCGTCGCCCCGCACATCCTCTGGTCCATCGCCCACGACCAGGGGTTCAAGCTGCCGGTGAAGGACTACTGGGAGTTCGTCGAGCTCGTGACCGTCAACCCGCGGAAGGTGCGTTCGCTCGAGGACTACCTGTCGATCCTCCACGACTGGACGGAACGGATCCAGTCGAGCCCGCGCGCGATCGAGCGGAGCGTCTACGAGATCATCGGCAAGGAGTTCCGCGGCTCGCGGGTGACGCAGATCGAGCTGCGGTTCAATCCGATGAAGCGAAACCTCGGGGGCGAGCGCGACCTCGATCACATCATCCACGCGGCGATCCGCGGCATGGACCGCGCGTGTCTCGAATACGGCGTGAAGGCCGGGCTCATCTTCTGCCTTGCGCGCGAGTTCTCTCCCGACCTCAACGAGATCATCCTCCAGAAGGCGATCAAGTACCGGAACCGCGGCGTCGTCGGCATCGATCTCGCGGGGACCGAGCAGCGGGCCATCGAGCTCGACGAGAGCGCCGAGAAGTACGCGAAGATCTTCGAGCACGCGAGAGCGGAGCAGCTCGGCACGACGGTGCACACCGGCGAGACGCAGAACACGAGCGGGCAGGGCGTCATCGCGGTCGTGCAGAAGCTCAAGCCGGATCGGATCGGGCACGGCGTGCGCGCCGCCTTCGACGAGACCGCCACCCAGGTGCTCGCCGACTCGGGCGTCGTCCTCGAGCTCTGCCCGACATCCAACCTCCACACGCGCGCCGTGCGGCACCTCGAGGACTTCCAGTTCATCGTGAACGTCTTCCGCGAGAAGAAGGTCCGCTACACGATCAACACCGACGGCACGTACCTCTGCAGCACGACGCTCCGTCGCGAGTTTTCGCTGCTCCGCGAGGCTGGTGTCCTCACCGACGACGAGGCCGAAACGGCGCGCCAGCTCGCGTTCGACGTGAGCTTCATCTGAAGCCGTCAGCCGTCAGCCGTCAGCCATCAGCTTCGGGCGGTGGTTGGTGCTACGGGCGGCGGTGATCTCGTCCCAATCCGACGTTAGGAAGGGTGCCCCTCTACTGCTGAAGGCTGATTGCTGAAGGCTGAAGGCTCTTTCGTGCGCGATCAGATCGAGAACGTCGTCATCTTCGGGAGTGGTCCCGCGGGCCTCACCGCCGCGCTCTACACGTCGCGGGCCAACATGGCGCCGCTGCTGTTCGAGGGAATCCAGCCCGGCGGACAGCTGACGATCACGACCGACGTCGACAACTACCCGGGGTTCCCGGAAGGGATCATGGGGCCCGACCTCATGGAGAACATGAAGAAGCAGGTGCAGCGCTTCGGCGCACGCATCGAGCAGGACGAGTGCACCTCGGTCGATCTCTCGACGTGGCCGTTCCGCTTCAAGACGACGTCCGACGAGGGCATGGCGCGCACGATCATCATCGCGACCGGCGCCAGCGCGAGGTACCTCGGCCTCGAGAACGAGATCCGCCTGCAGGGCCATGGCGTCAGCGCTTGCGCGACGTGCGACGGCTTCTTCTACCGGAACCAGGAGGTCGCCGTGATCGGCGGCGGCGACTCGGCCGCCGAGGAGTCGACGTTCCTCACGAAGTTCGCGTCGCGCGTGCACCTGCTCGTCCGTCGCGACGAGCTCCGCGCTTCGAAGATCATGCAGGACCGCGTCTTCAAGAACCCGAAGCTGCAGGTCCACTGGAACACCGAGCTCGTCGACGTGCTCGGCAAGGAGGTCGTCGAAGGCATCCGCGTCGTCGACGTGAAGACGGGTGTCGAGCACGACATGGGGAGCGTGACGGGCCTCTTCCTCGCGATCGGTCACACGCCCAACTCGAAGCCCTTCGTCGATTGGATCGACCACGACGAGCAGGGCTACCTCGTGACGAAGCCCGGCTCGGCGACGACGAACATCCCCGGCGTCTTCGCTTGCGGCGACGTGCAGGACAAGACGTATCGCCAGGCCGTCACGGCGGCGGGCTCCGGCTGCATGGCGGCGCTCGAGGCGGAGCGTTGGCTCGAGGCGAAGCACCACGAGATGGGCAGCCACTGATCTAGGTCAGGGCGAGATCCACGACGCGCGTGATGCGATCCACCCGGAACACGCGCTCCGCTTCGCGCAGGTGGCAGAAGGCGTCCACGTACGGGAGCCGCAAGTTCTGGACCGTGATGCGGCGGCGGTTGGAGAGCGCGCCCTGTCCGTGCACGTCGGTGTAGTCGATGACCAGATCGCGCTGATCGCTGTGCGCGGACTTCAGCGCGTCGATCATCCGCACGCGTTCCGCACCGCCCTTGCGGAGTGCGTGCACCATCGCCGCGAGCTCGCCGACTGTAGGAATGCGTCCGCCGGCGCCGAGCGCGTCGAGCATCTTGCGGAGCACGAAAAGCGTGGTCTCGGCGTCGCCGAGCGCGGTGTGCGCGCGGCGGTGCGCGATCCCCATGCGCTCGGCCAGCGACACGAGGTTGCAGCGGTAGAACCCGAACACGTGCCGCGACACCTGGAGCGTGTCGATCACGGGGCCGAGCTCCGGCACTGCGACGTCGTTGCGGCGGCACTCGCGGAGGAGGAACGCGAGATCGAAGGGGACGTTGTGCCCGACGACGACCGCGCCCTCGAGCAGCGACAGGAGCTCGGGGGCTACTTCGTCGAAGCGCGGCGCGGTCCGCACCATCGAGTCGGTGATGCCGTGGATCTTCACCACGCGCGCCGGGATCGCGCGCTCCGGATTCACGAGGCTCTCGAACCGCGTCTCGGACCAACGCCCCCCGCGCTCCGGATCCATCCGCACGACGCCGACCTCGACGATGCGGTCGTCCTTGCGGGGGACGAGCCCGGTCGTCTCGAAGTCGAGGACCGCCAGCGGGACGCGATCCGCGGGCAGGTGATCGAACGCACTCCAGCGCTCGACCACCGGCGGCGCGGCGAAGGCGAGCGAACTTTCCAGCACATTGGGATCCTAAGCTTAGAATTCCACGTGGACAAGTTGTCGCG
>JADMIO010826411.1_pt1 | contig 35040 bp, 32 predicted proteins | sample 8958161 | NCBI WGS metagenome assembly JADMIO01 (sample SAMN16585339, study PRJNA669376) | soil metagenome | isolation source: Crop rotation soil | place: USA: Cullars Rotation, Alabama | collected 2011
CTTTCCCCTGCAGGCGCGGCGCGGAGATTGGCGCGCTGCGCCCGCTCTCTCCGGCCGGGCGCGGCGCGGACGTCGCCAGCGGCGCGGTCGCCCCGTTGCCATCGCTCAAGCGGCGGACAAGATCCGCGGGGTCGGGCAGCTGCGCCGCATGCATGAGGCGGATCAGCACCATCTCCGCCGCGGCCAGCGGCTGCGGCGCCGCCTGCACCTCGGCGAGGCCCTTCAGCAGCATCTGCCATAGGCGCGCCAGCACCGGGATCGAGAGCTCCGGCGTCACCTTGGCACCCCAGGCGCGCTCGGCTTCCGGCGTCGCGGGATCGGACAAGGGCTCGGGCGTGATCTTGGCGCGGGTCAGCCAGTGCGTCAGCGCCAGCATGTCCTGCAGCACGACCGCGGCATCGGCGCCGGCCTGGTGCATGGCCTGCAATCGTTGCAGCGCCTCGGGGGCCTTTCCCTTCAACACATCGTCGTACAGGTCAATAAGTTGAGTGCGATCAGCGAGGCCAAGCATGTCGCTCACTTGGGCCTCATCGATGGTGCCGTGCGACAAGGCGATCGCCTGATCGAGCAATGATAACCCGTCGCGCGCCGATCCATCGGCGGCGCGCGCGATCATCGCTGCGGCGCCATCCGAGATCTTGGCACCCTCGGCGGCGGCGATCTTTCGGAAGTAGCCAGCAAGTTCTTCCGCGTCGATGCGGCGCAGATCGAACCGTTGACAGCGCGACAATACGGTTACCGGCACCTTGCCGATCTCAGTCGTGGCAAAGATGAACTTCACATGCTCCGGCGGCTCTTCCAGCGTTTTCAGCAGTGCGTTGAACGCCGGCTTCGACAGCATGTGAACTTCGTCGATGATGTAGACCTTGTAGCGCGCACTGACGGGCAGATAGCGCACCCCTTCGATGATCTGTCGTACGTCATCGATGCCAGTGTTGCTCGCTGCGTCCATCTCGATCACGTCGACGTGGCGGTCCTCGGCGATGGCGCGGCAATGCTCGCATTGCCCGCACGGCTCCGCCGTCGGCCCGCCCTTGCCATCTGTCCCGATGCAGTTGAAGCAGCGCGCCAGGATGCGCGCGGTCGTGGTCTTGCCCACGCCGCGCACGCCGGTCAGCATGAAGCCGTGCGCCAGGCGGCCCTGCGCGATGGCGTTGCGCAGGGTGCGTACCAGGGCTTCCTGCCCGATCAGCCCGGAGAAATCGCGCGGCCGGTATTTGCGCGCCAGGACCCGGTAGCCTTCGGCCGTCCCTGGCTGCGTGCCGACAGCCGAGGAAGCGAGGGGCTCTTGTCCGTCTTGCATCTGGTCCCTGAAGCGCGCGCGGCGGCGGTGCGATGTAAGTGGGAGACTGGACAACGACCCGGGCGAAAACTCGTTACGGCTGCTTCCTTCCGGACCTGACCGGGTTGGCGAGGCGCCCGTCCATCGCCAGCCTCCCGGCGCAGTATATGGGCCAGAGAGCCGGGCGATGCAACTGGATTCGGCCTACGAAAAAGCCAGGGAAATCAAGGCATCCGCAACAGTTCCTGGCGGATGATGGAGCCGTCCTTGGCCTCCATCTGCGAGGCGACCAGAACGCCCGAATCGTCGTACCACGCCTCGCGCTCGAAGTCGCCGGAGAAGACGAAGTGGCGCGCCGAGACATCGCCGACCGGCAGCTTCACCTTCTCGATGCCCTTCTGCGACACGGTGCAGCTGCGCTCGCGCCCCTTCACGGTCTCGAGCACCGAGGATTGCTCGACCACCGCGGAGTTCCACAGCGTGGTCGGGATCAGGTTGCCGGGCAAGTCGCGCTTCTTGCCGTCGGTGTTGCCAACCAGCCGGTCGCCCTGCCGAGCGAGCTTGACGTTGCGGGTATTCCCGTCATCGACCGAGACCGAGGTCAGGTCCATGAGGATGCCCTTTTCCCAGTGCTCTTCGATGTGCTGCGTGAAATCGTACACACTGAGGCCCAGCATGGAGATGCTGATCTTCACGTCGGTGACCACCCTGAGATCGTCGCCGCGGCGCTCGAAGTCGGCGCGCTGTTCGCCCACCACTTCGCCGTTGCGGGTCACCTGATACACATACGTTCCGGTCTGGGCGCTTTCGGGTGACAGCGCGGCCGCATGGGCCGAGGAAAGAAACAAAAGGCAAAGGCCGAAGGCCAGGGCCGCTGGGCGCAGCAGGGCGGTGTTGACTGACGAGGCTAAGCGTAGCATCACGGGCTCCGTCGATATGCTTCGTTTCACCAACATCATCATCCGGCGGCGATGATTCAATCTTCCGGACTGCCTGTCAATTTCTACACCACGCTTGGGTGGGATCGCGCTGTTGAAAGACGGGCCGATACTGCGTGGTTCCATCACTCTTTGCAAAGCCCGAGCACCCAATTCCACGTGGTGTGGCAAGGGCGCACCTTGGTGCGGCAGGAAGATCACAACGTCTTGCAGACGCTGGATGCCGCGGCGCTCGGCGACTTGATCGAGATCGCGCGCTCGGTGGTGCTGCTCGGCTGTGACGCGGAAGTCGCGCATGTCGCCATCGACCTGTCGACTCAGCCGGAAGACTCGCTGGGCCGACTCGGACACGCGGTCGACCTGCGCACCATCGGCCCGCTGCTGCCGCAGCGCGATGCCTCGCTGTCGGCGCTGGCGCGCGGCATGGCGTATTGGCACGAGCGGCACAGCTTCTGCGGCAAGTGCGGCGCGCCGACCGCGAGCGAGCAGGCCGGCCACCAGCGCCGCTGCACCAATCCAGCCTGCGACTCGGTGTTCTTCCCGCGCATCGATCCCGCGGTCATCATGCGCGTAGAGCACGGCGACCGCGTGCTGCTGGCGCGCCAGGCCAGCTGGGCACCCGGCATGTTTTCGGTGCTGGCCGGCTTCGTGGAGCTGGGCGAGATGCTGGAAGACTCGGTGCGGCGCGAGGTGAAAGAGGAAGTGGGACTCGACCTCAGCGAGGTGCGCTATTTCGCATCCCAGCCCTGGCCGTTTCCGGCGTCGCTGATGCTGGGCTTCGTCGCGACCGCGGCCGACGACAGGATCAGCATCAACACCCAGGAGCTGGAGAGCGCGCGCTGGTTCACGCGCGAGGAGCTCATGAACTCGCCGGAGAACGATACCTTGCGCCTGTCGCGCAAGGATTCGATCTCGCGCGTGCTGATCGAAGACTGGATCCGACGCGAGTAGCGTGCGCTGCGATCGCTAATGCCGATTCGCATGAAACTCCTCGTAGGTCGGATCGACGTGCTCCCACGTAACGCTTGAGCGTATCAGCAAGTCGACGACCGCATCCAGGTCCGCAGCAGGTGGGATGTTGATCGACAGATAAGTTTTGGTAGCACCTTCGTAATTGCAACCGAGCGCTAGCATGCGATCCAGTACGGCTTCCGATTCGCCGTTCTCCACGTTGGCGCCTTCAAACATCACCCTGATCGTGCGATTGCCCGACTTCTCCTCCACGCGCTGAAATGTCGGGAATCCCTCCTGCTCATCGAGGGGCGCGTGGACGATGTCCTGCCATGAAACGCCGTAGGCGTAGAATGGGCTGTTGGCGAGCCTGTATCGGTCGCAGCCTAGATCATGCGCCCAAAGGGTTTCTACTTCGGCGCTGCCATCCTCGTATGACACTCGGAACAGAACTTTGGCGGTTGGCGCGTCTGGGTCGGCCATCTAGAGTTCGCTATTTCTGCCCGGCGCGGAACGGGTTCGCCGGGTAGACGCCGAGGATGCGCACTTCGCGCGAGAAGAAGCTCAATTCCTCCAGCGCCAGGCGCACCGGCCGCTGGTCGGGGTGGCCGTCAATGTCGGCGTAGAACTGCGCGACGGTGAAGTTGCCGTCGATCATATAGCTTTCGAGCTTGGTGATGTTGACGCCGTTGGTGGCGAAGCCACCGAGCGCCTTGTAGAGCGCGGCCGGCACCGAGCGCACGCGGAACACGAAGCTGGTGACGACCGGACCCTTGCCCGGATCGGGATCGATCGGGTCGCGCGCCATCAGCACCATGCGCGTGGTGTTGTGGTCGGCGTCCTCGATGTCGGTCGCCAGCACCTCAAGGCCGTAGATCTCGGCCGCCAGCGACGAGGCGATGGCGGCGACAGTCCTGTCCTTGCGCTCCGCGACGTCCGCTGCCGAGCCCGCGGTGTCGGCCCGCACCACCGGCTTCAAGCCATGCTGCTTGGTGAACTTGCGGCACTGGCTGAGCGCCTGTACATGGCTCTCGACCGTCTTGAGGCCGGCGAGCGTCGCGCCCTTCGGCGCCATCAGGCAGTGGTTCACCCGCTGGAAATGCTCGCCGATGATGTGCAAGCCCGCTTCCGGCAGCAGGTGGTGGATGTCGGCGACCCGCCCCGCCAGCGAGTTCTCGATCGGGATCATGGCGAGACGCGCATCGCCGTTCTTCACCGCCGCGAACGCATCCTCGAAGCTGGCGCAGGGCAGTGTCGTCATGGCGGGCTGGGCGGCGCGGCACGCCAGGTCGGAATAGGCGCCGGGCAGGCCCTGGAACGCGATGATGTTGTCGGACTTGCTCGCCACCTTCATGCGCCTTCGATTGCGGGATCACCGCGCCTGCTGGGCGAGGATCGCCCGCGCGCGCTCGAGTTCGGCGGGAGTATCGACACCCAGCGGAAGCGTGTCAACGAGCGCCACATCGATGCGCATGCCCGCTTCCAGCGCGCGCAGCTGCTCCAGCCTCTCGCGTTTTTCCAGGAGGCCCGGCGGCAGCGCCACGAACCGCTCCAGTGCCGCGCGCCGGTACGCATAGATCCCGATGTGGTGATAGTGCGGGCCGTCGTTGGCCGGCACGGTGGCGCGGCTGAAATAAAGCGCGCGGGCGATGCGCCTGGTGTCGGCAGGATCGAACGCGGCAACCGCCTTCACCACATTGGAATCGGTGCGCTCGGTCTCGCGCGTGATCGCGACCGCCAGGGTCGCGATGTCGACCGCCGCCTCGCCGAGCGGATCCAGCACGCGCCGGATGATCGCGGGATCGATGGTCGGCAGGTCGCCTTGCAGATTGACGACGGCGTCGTGCCGGCCGTCGGGGTCGATCTTGCGCAGCGCCTCGAAGATGCGGTCGGAGCCGGAGGGATGGTCGGGATCGGTCAGCACCGCGGTGCCGCCGGCCCTTGTCACGGCTTCTGCGATCTCCGGCTCGGCCGCCGCGACGCAGACCGGGCCCAACGCCGCCTCGGTCGCCCGGCGCCAGACCTGCACGATCATCGGCAGGCCGGCGATGTCGGCGAGCGGCTTGCCCGGCAGGCGTGTGGATTTCATGCGCGCGGGGATGAGGACGACGGGCGATCGCGGGCGGGCCATGGAAACCTTTCGAGGCGTGCGTGGCTCTGTCATCGCCCGACTCGTCCCAGCTTGGCAAGGCGCGACATTATGCCGCTCGAATGCGCTCCGTTCCTCACCGCAAACACCGGGAATACTTACGGAAATCGGCACCGGCGGGGAGTGGGCCGCGACCGCAGCCCGCATTGGACAGGCCAGATCAAAGCCGTTAAATTCGCGCCCGATTTCGGCCGCAACTGGCCGGAGTGCCTGCACGAAGAGTCCGAAGTCCGGGGCAATCGCGATCAGGGAGAATCTCGTCCGGCGGCCGCTTGCCGTCCTGGACGATCCGGATGCCGTCGAGCGAAGGGTTGCGTGATGTCGTCATTGGAAGCCAACAAGATCGCGGCCGCCATCCTGGTCGGCGGCATGATTACCCTGAGCGCCGGGATCCTCTCCGACTTCATCTACAAGCCGCATCACGAGGAAGCTTCCAAGGGCGCCGAAGGCGGCGCGGCGCCGGCGGCCCCGACCCAGAAGCCGGTCGAGCCGGTGCTCGGCCTCATCGCGAAGGCCGACGCGGCCAAGGGCGAGAACATCGCGAAGAAGTGCCAGACCTGCCATTCGTTCGACCAGGCCGGCACCAACAAGGTCGGGCCCGGCCTCTGGGGCGTGGTCGGCCGCCAGTCCGGCACGCATCCGGGCTTCGCCTATTCCGATGCGATGAAGAGCCACAACAAGCCGTGGACCTTCGCCGAGCTCAACAAGTTCATCGCCAATCCGAAGGGCTACATCCCCGGCACCAAGATGACCTTCCCCGGGCTGCCCAACGTGCAGGACCGCGCCGACCTGTTCGCCTGGCTCGACAAGCAAGCCCCCAGCCCGGCGCCGCTGCCGACGGATGAGGAGATCAAGGCGGAAGAGGCCGAGCTCAAGTCGCAGCAGCCGGCACAGGCCGAGGGCGGCGGCCAGCAGGCTGCCGCGCCCGCACAGGGCGAGCAGACCGCGGCGCAAGGCGGCCAGCAGCCCGCGGCGCCGGCGGAGAACCAGAACGCCGTCGCGCTGATCGCGAAGGCCGATCCTGCCCAGGGCGAGAAGATCGCCACCAAGTGCAAGGCCTGTCACGACCTGACCAAGGGAGGCAAGAACAAGGTCGGCCCGCATCTCTGGGGCGTGGTCGGGCGCGAGCACGCCGCGGTTCCGGACTTCGCCTATTCCGATGCGATGAAGAAGTTCGCCGGCAAGCCGTGGACCTTCGAGGACCTGGACAAGTTCCTGACCAAGCCGAAGGACTACGCGCCGGGCACCAAGATGAGCTTCCCCGGCCTGCCGAAGGCAGAAGATCGGGCGGCGTTGCTGCGCTGGCTGCGCGACCAGAGCGATTCGCCGGTTCCCCTGCCGCAATAACTTGAGCCACTCGATCCAGGACTTCGTCGATCTCGCAAACCGGCTGGCCGACGCCAGCCGACCGATCCTCAACTCCTACTACCGGCGCAAGCTCGACGTCGACATCAAGTCCGATGCCTCGCCGGTGACGCGGGCCGACCGCGAGGCGGAGGCCGCGATCCGCACGCTGATCAACGCGACGTACCCGGACCACGGCATCTTCGGCGAGGAGTTCGGCAAGGAGCGCGAGAACGCCGAGTATGTCTGGGTGCTGGATCCGCTCGATGGCACGCGTGCCTTCGTCACGGGCCGGCCGACCTTCGGCACGCTGATCGCGCTGACCCGCAATGGCGCGCCGCTGCTCGGGGTCATCGACATGCCGGTGCTGAAGGACCGCTGGGTCGGCGCCGCCGGCCGTCCCACCACGCTCAACGGCGAGAAGGTCACGGCGCGCGCCTGCGCCAGGCTGAGCCAGGCCTACCTCTCCGCCTCTATCCCGCTGATGTTCGACACGGCGGAGAAACGCCGGAAGTTCGAGGCGGTGCAGGCCAAGGCGCGCTCCACCACCTTCGGCGGCGACTGCTATCTCTACGGCATGGTGGCGACCGGCTTCCTCGACATCGTGGTCGAATGCAGCCTGGTCGAATACGACTACCTGGCGCTGACGCCGGTGGTCGAAGGCGCCGGCGGGCGCATCACCGACTGGCACGGCAACGGGCTGAAGATGGGATCCGGCGACCGGGTGATCGCGACCGGCGATGCGCGCGTGCATGACGAGGCGCTGGCGCTGCTCGCCGGCTGAGCCGCGCGCCCGCACCGCCGCCGAACGGCGCGGAATTCCGCCTTTTTTCAGGCGCGAGATGAACTAGACTGAACGCTGGTGTTTACAAGGTCGGAGGATGCCGATCCATGAACGTGCGTCGCTGGTTTGCCCTCGCCTTCCTCCTTGGCCTGCCCGTTTTCTCCGGAGATTTCGCCCAGGCCCAGGACGGTGGGACTAAAGTCCATGCGCTCAGCCTGCTCGACGCACCCAAGTATGGACCGGACTTCAAGCATCTCGACTACGTGAATCCGGACGCGCCCAAAGGGGGCAGCGTCACCTATGGCGCGATCGGCACCTTCGACAGCTTCAACCCGTTCATCATCAAGGGCACGCCGGCCGGCCTTGGCGGCCTGTTCGAGACACTGACGACCCGGACCGAAGACGATGATCCGTCGGGCTACGGCCTGATCGCGGAAAGCATGGAAGTCGGGCCCGACAATGCCTGGATCATCTTCAACCTGCGGCCCGAGGCGCGCTGGCACGATGGCAAGCCGATCACCGCCGACGACGTCGTGTTCTCGTTCACCACGCTGAAGCAATACGATCCGCAGTACACCAGCTACTACGCGAACGTGGTCAAGGCCGAGGCGCTCGACGAACACCGCGTCAAGTTCACGTTCGACGCGCCTGGCAATCGCGAGCTGCCGGTGATCATGGGAGAGCTCCCGGTCCTGCCCAAGCACTGGTGGGAAGGCCGCAATTTCGACGAAGTGCTGCGCGAGCCGCCGCTCGGCAGCGGCCCCTACAAGCTCGGCAAGTTCGATATGGGCCGCACCTACACCATGGAGCGCGTGCCGGACTACTGGGGCAAGGACCTGCCGATCAACATCGGCACGGACAATTTCGACCGGGTCACGACCGTGTTCTTCCGCGATCCCGAGATTGCCTTCGAGGCGTTCAAGTCGGGCCGCATCGATATCCGCCCCAACGAGAACTCCGCGAAGCGCTGGGCCACGCAATACGAGTTCCCCGCGGTGAAGGAGGGGCGAGTCAAGAAAGAGCTGATCCATCACGACCAGCCGGTCGGCATGCAGGGTTTCATCTTCAACACGCGCCGCGAGATGTTCAAGGACCGCAAGGTGCGGGAGGCGATCGGCTACGCGTTCGACTTCGAGTGGGAGAACAAGACCCTGTTCTTCGGGCAATACACCCGCACGCGCTCGTACTATCAGAACTCCGAGATGGCGGCGACCGGCCTGCCCTCGGCCGAGGAGCTGGCGATCCTCAATCCGCTGAAGGGCCAGATCCCGGACGAGGTCTTCACCACCGAATACAATCCGCCGAAGAGCGATGGCTCAGGCAACAACCGCGACAACCTTGCCAAGGCGGCGCAGCTGCTGGACGAGGCCGGCTGGAAAGTGGAGAACGGCAAGCGCGTCAAGGACGGCAAGCCGCTCGCGTTCGAGATCCTGCTCGACGATCCGGCATTCGAGCGGATCATGCAGCCCTTCATCAACAGCCTGCAGCTCATCGGCGTCACCGCCACCATGCGCACGCTGCAGGATGCCTCCCAGTACGAACAGCGCAGCGATAATTTCGACTTCGACATGCTGGTCAGCGGCTGGGGCGAGACCCTGTCGCCGGGCAATGAGCAGCGCGAGTTCTGGGGTTCCGCGGCCGCCGATCAGAACGGCAGCCGGAACCTTGTCGGCATCAAGGATCCGGCAATCGACAAGCTGATCGATCTCATCGTCCACACGCCGAGCCGCAAGGACCTGATCATCCGCTGCCGGGCGCTCGACCGCGTGCTGCAGTGGAACTACTTCGTCGTGCCGAATTTCCACCTGGCCGCCTATCGCCTCGCCTATTGGGACAAGTTCTCGCGTCCGGCCAAGCTTCCGGACCCGCTGTTCAGTCCCGGACTCAGCGCCTGGTGGATCGATCCGCAGAAGGCAAAGACCATCGAAGCGTCGAAAGCCGCGGACGCCGGCGCGCAAGCGGCGCAGCAGGAGCAGCCGGCGGCGCAACCGCAACCGGCGGCACAGGCGCCAGCGCCTGCCCCCGCGGCACCGGCGACGAGCGAGCCCGCGCCGGCCGATCGCGGCCGGTCGCCGATCATCTATGGCATCGGCGCGATCGTGGTCGTGATCGCCGCCTTCCTGCTCGGCCGGCGCGGCCGCAAGTCCTAGCGCCGGCGCCGCTCGCCCCCGATGATCGCCTACATCATCCGACGCCTGCTGCTGATCATCCCGACCTTGTTCGGGATCATGGTGCTCAACTTCGCGATCGTGCAGTTCGCGCCGGGCGGGCCGGTCGAACAGACGCTGGCGCGCATCAAGGGCACGGCAAAGGAGGCGACCAACGCCATCACCGGCAATCAATCCGAGCTGGTCAATTCGCAGAACAGGGATCTCACGAACGCGGCCATCAACAGCAAGTATCGCGGCGCGCGCGGGCTGGACCCCGAGCTCGTCAAGCGCATCGAGAAGATGTACGGCTTCGACAAGCCGGCCATGGAGCGCTTCTGGATCATGATGAAGGACTACATCACCTTCGATTTCGGCCAGAGCTTCTTCAAGGGCCGACCGGTCGTCGACCTCATCCTGGAGAAATTGCCGGTATCGGTGTCGCTGGGCCTTTGGACGACGCTGATCGTCTATCTGGTCTCGATCCCGCTCGGCATTGCCAAGGCCCTGCGCGACGGATCCCAGTTCGACATATGGACCAGCACCGCGGTCGTCGTCGGCACCGCTATTCCCGGCTACCTGTTTGCGATCCTGCTGATCGTCGTGTTCGCCGGCGGCAGCTATCTCGACTGGTTCCCGCTGCAGGGCCTGACTTCGCCCGACGCCGATACCTTCCCGTGGTGGAAGCAGGTGCTGGACTACTTCTGGCACATGGTGCTGCCGACCATCGCGCTGCTGGTCGGCGCCTTTGCCGGGCTGACGCTCCTCACCAAGAACTCGTTCCTCGACCAGATCAACCAGCAATACGTCATCACGGCGCGCGCCAAGGGGCTGACCGAGTACCGCGTCCTCTACGGCCACGTGTTCCGCAACGCCATGCTGATCGTGATCGCGGGCTTTCCCGGCGCCTTCATCGGCATTTTGTTCACCGGCGCGCTGCTGGCCGAGATCATCTTCTCGCTCGACGGGCTGGGTCTGCTCGGCTACGAGGCGACGCTCAACCGCGACTATCCGATCATGTTCGGCACGCTCTACATCTACACGCTGATCGGCCTGATCACCCAGCTCATCAGCGACATCACCTACATGATCGTCGATCCGCGGATCGATTTCGAGGCGCGCGCGGCATGACCGACATCGTCGTCGGAAAGGTGCCACAGGCGCCGCGGCTGTTCGGAATGCAGGTGCGGCCGCTGACCATGCGGCGCTGGCTGGTGTTCCGCAACCGGCAGCGCAGCTTCCTGTCGCTGATCATCTTCCTCGTCCTGTTCACGATCACCCTGTTCGCGGAGTTCATCGCGAACGACCAGCCGATCCTGGTCTATTACGACGGATCGTTCTATGCGCCGGTGTTCAAGACCTATCCGGAAACGACCTTCGGCGGAACCTTCACCACGGAGGCGAACTATCGCGATCCGTTCGTGCAGAACCTGATCAACGCCAAGGGGTGGGCGCTGTGGCCGCCGATCCCGTTCAGCTACAACACGGTGATCGCGAACTTGCCGGGCCCTGCCCCGACGCCGCCCGACGGCATCAACTGGCTGGGCACCGACGACCAGGCGCGCGATGTGCTGGCACGCGTCATCTACGGGTTCCGCATATCGGTGCTGTTCGGATTGGTGCTGACCATCCTCAGCACGATCATCGGCGTGCTCGCCGGGGCGGTCCAGGGCTTCTATGGCGGCTGGATCGACCTGATGTGCCAGCGATTCCTCGAAATCTGGGGCGGCATGCCGTTCCTCTACGTGCTGCTGATCCTTTCCAGCATCATCGAGCCGGGATTCTGGACCCTCCTCGGCATCATGCTGCTGGTGAGCTGGACCTGGCCGGTGCCCTACGTGCGCGCGGAATTCCTGCGTGCGCGCAACTTCGAATATGTGCGCGCCGCCAAGGCCATGGGCATGACCGACTGGCGCATCATGACGAAGCACATCCTGCCCAACGCGGTGGTCGCGACACTGACGTTCCTGCCGTTCACATTGAGCGGGTCCGTGACCACGCTGACCGCCCTGGACTTCCTGGGGCTGGGGCTGCCGCCGGGCTCGCCCTCGCTCGGCGAGCTGCTGCAGCAGGGCAAGGAGAACCTGCAAGCGCCCTGGCTCGCGTTCACGGGATTCTTCGTGGTCGGAGGACTCCTGACGCTGCTGATCTTCATCGGCGAAGGCGTGCGCGACGCGTTCGACCCGCGGAAGACGACTGTATGACGGCCGACGCCTCTCCTCTCCTGCAGGTGGAGAATCTCAGCGTCGCCTTCCGCGACCGCATCGTCGCCGAGAACGTCAATTTCCAGATCGAGCGTGGCGAGACGCTGGCGCTGGTCGGCGAATCGGGATCGGGCAAGTCGGTGACCGCGCTCTCGATCCTGAAGCTGCTGCCCTATCCGCTGGCGCGCCATCCGTCGGGGCGCGTGCTGTTCAAGGGCGAGGACCTGATGACGGTCTCGCCGGAAAAGCTGCGCCGGGTGCGCGGCGGCCAGATCTCCATGATCTTCCAGGAACCGATGACCTCGCTCAATCCGCTGCACCGGATCGAGCGGCAGCTGATCGAGACCTTGACGCTGCATCGCGACCTGTCGCGCGAGGCGGCGCGCAAGGAGACGCTGGAGCTGCTGAAGCTGGTGGAGATCCGCGACGCGGAGAAGCGCATGGGCGCCTTCCCGCACGAGCTCTCGGGCGGCCAGCGCCAGCGCGTCATGATCGCCATGGCGCTTGCCAACAAGCCGGACCTGCTGATCGCGGACGAGCCGACCACCGCGGTCGATGTCACTGTCCAGGCGCAGCTGCTGAAGCTGCTGCTCGAGCTGCAGCAGACTCTCGGCATGGCGATCCTTCTGATCAGCCACGACCTCGGCCTGGTGCGCAAGATGGCGCGCGAAGTGTGCGTGATGCACAACGGCGCCATCGTCGAGCGCAGCACGACCGAGGCTTTGTTCAAGGCGCCGCAACACCCCTACACCAGGCATCTGCTGGCGGCCCAGCCGCAGCCCAAGGGCGAGGTCAAGGCGAACGGCGCCGAGATCATGTCGGCCAAGGACTTCAAGGTCTGGTTCCCGATCAAGGCCGGCGTGCTCCGCCACGTCGTGGGCCACGTGAAGGCGGTCGACGGCATCGACATCGACGTGCGCGAGGGCGAGACCATCGGCATCGTGGGCGAATCGGGCTCCGGCAAGACCACCCTGGCGCTCGGGCTGATGCGGCTCGTCGAATCCCAGGGACCGATCGTGTTCATGGGACAGCGCATCGAGACCTTGAAGCGGCGCGAGCTGCGCGCCATACGCCGGCAGATGCAGATCGTGTTCCAGGACCCGTACGGATCGCTGTCGCCGCGCCTGTCGGTGGGCGAGATCGTGGCGGAAGGGCTGGATGTACACGGCCTGATGACGGAAGAATCGGAGCGCGATGCCGCCGTGGTAGCGGCCCTCAAGGACGTGGGCCTGGACCCCGAGACGCGCCATCGCTATCCGCACGAATTCTCCGGCGGACAGCGCCAGCGCATCGCGATCGCCCGCGCTCTCATCCTCAAGCCCAAGCTGATCGTGCTGGACGAGCCGACCTCCGCGCTCGACATGTCGGTGCAGGCGCAGATGGTCGACCTGCTGCGCGACCTGCAGAGCAAGCACGGCTTCACCTATTTCTTCATCAGCCACGACCTGCGGGTGATCCGTGCCATGAGCGACCGCGTCATCGTGATGCGCAATGGCAAGGTGGTGGAGAAGGGCAGCGCCAGGCAGATCTTCGAAGCGCCGCAGGAGGCCTACACCAAGGCGCTGCTCGACGCCGCCCTGCACATGGAGGTCTCGCACCTGGAGGCGATCCGGCAATGAACCGCACACTGCTGTTTGCGGCCGCCGGCGAGCGCGCGGAAGCCTGGAGCAGGGCCTTCGCCGAGGTGGCGCCGGAAATCGACTTCCGCCCGCATCAGCCTGGAATGGATGTCGCGGACATCCCTTATTGCCTGGTGTGGCGCGCAGCGCCGGGGCTGTGGCCGGCAATGAAGACCTTGAAGATCATCTTCGGCCTCGGCGCCGGTGTCGAGCGGCTGCTGGCCGATCCCAGCCTGCCGCGCGGCGTGCCGCTGGTACGCATGGTGGAGCCGCAGCTGACGCGCGGCATGGTCGAATACGTGCTGTGGCAGTGCCTGTTCCATCACCGCCGCGTGTGGGAGCTGGAAGCGGCGCAGAGCTGCGCCAGCTGGCGGCCGCACACCTATCCGCCGCCGTGGGATCGCACCATCGGCATCCTGGGACTGGGCGAACTGGGCAGCGCTGCCGCGGAGAAGCTGGTCGAGTTCGGCTTCAAGGTGCGCGGCTGGAGCCGCTCGCCCAAGTCGCTGCCCCAGGTCGAGAGCTTCGCGGGGCAGGATCAGCTGCCGGCCTTCCTGACGAAGACCGAGATCCTGGTGTGCCTGCTGCCGCTGACGCCGGAGACCCGCGGCATCCTCAACGCCAGTCTGTTCGCGCGGCTGCCGCGCGGGGCGAGCGTGATCAACGCCGCGCGCGGCGGGCACCTGGTCGAGGCGGACCTGACGGCCGCGATGGCGTCAGGTCAGGTCGGCGCGGCGACACTCGACGTGTTCGAGACCGAACCCTTGCCTGACGAGCATCCGTTCTGGTCGACGGAGCGGCTCTACATCACGCCGCACAATGCCAGCATCACCGATCCGCGTTCCGCCGCCTGGCAGATCTCGCGGCAGATCGCGCGTTTCGAGGCCGGCGAAAAACTGGAAAATGTCGTCGACCGCGCGCGGGGTTATTGAAGGCCACGCGTTACATCCAGCAGAACAAGGGTGCGACCTCCGGGAGGAGCGACTGTCGACGACGCAGCCGCTCCAACCACCACTGGCCCTCTCCTCTTCCTTCGAAGGCGAGAGGGCTATTTGTTTCCGGCTACCGGCGGCGCACGGCCCGCGGCTTCGCGAGGCGCGGGCGCGGCGCTGGCTTCGGCGCCATGATGGCGCGGCCCTGGCCCTTCTTCGCCTGCGCCCAGGCCGACACGAACGCGAACAGGGCGCGCAGGCCGAGGGCCTCGCCGCCTTCCGGGCGGCCGGGCCGGTCGCGGATGTTCCACGCCAGGGTGTCGATGTGCGCCCAGCGCGTACCGGCATCGATGAATTCCTGCAGGTAGAGCGCGGCGGTGATCGCGCCGGCGTAGGGGCCGTCGCTGACGTTGTTGATGTCGGCCACCTTGCTGTCGAGCATGCGGCGGTAGCCCTTGTGCAGCGGCATGCGCCACAGCGGGTCGTCCTCCGCCCTGCCGTGGCGCAACAGCGCTTCGGCCACGTCGTCGTCGTTGCAGAACAGCGCGGGCAGGTCGGGGCCGAGAGCCACGCGCGCCGCGCCCGTCAGGGTCGCGGCATCGAGGATGAGGTCGGGCTTGTCGCTGTGCGCTTCCGCCAGCGCGTCGCACAGGATGACGCGGCCCTCCGCGTCGGTGTTGCCGATCTCGACGGTGATGCCCTTGCGGGTGCGGATGACGTCGAGCGGGCGGTAGGCGTTGCCGGCGACGGCGTTCTCGACCGCCGGGATCAGCAGGCGCAGGCGAATCTTCAAGCCAGCGTCCATGATCATCTGCGCCAGCGCCAGCATCAGTGCTGCGCCGCCCATGTCCTTCTTCATCAGCAGCATGCCGCCGGCGGTCTTGAGGTCGAGGCCGCCGCTGTCGAAGCACACGCCCTTGCCGACCAGCGTCAGGCGCGGACCGCCGGAGCCCCAGCTCATGTCGATCAGCCGCGGCGGTCGCGACGCCGCGCGCCCGACGGCGTGGATGGCCGGATAGTTCTTCTTCAGCAGATCCTCGCCGACAATGACACTGAACTTCGCCTTGTATGCCTTGGCCACATCCTTCACGGCATCGGCCAAGTGCGGCGGCCCCATGTCCTCCGCCGGCGTGTTGATGAGGTCGCGCGCCAGGGCCAGCGCCGCCACGGTGCGGCGGATCGCCGCGCGGTCGACGCCGGCAGGCCACACCAGACGGGCCAGCTCTCCTTCTCGCTTCTTGTAGCGCTGGAACCTGTAGCCGCCGATCGCCCAGGCGAAACACGCCGCCTCGGCGTCCGCACCGTCGACCGAGTCGGCGAGGCGATAGTTGCCTTTCGGCAGAGATGTGGGCAGGGCCGCCAGCGACCAGCGGTCGAGCCCCTCCTCGATCCCCACCAGCACCTGCGCCAATCCGCCGCCCGCACTCGGCACCAGGCAGGCGCTGCCGGGCTTGGCGGCGAAGGCGCCCGAACGCACCCATTGGCCGACCGCTGGCACCTGGCGCTTGATCCAGGCATCCAGGCGCTGGGCACGCAGCGGCACGATCTCGACGGCATCGGCCGCGCGGTCGATCAAATGGTCGAGCAACTTCAATCTCCCTGTTGGACTGGATCGATGGGCGGAACGGGCGCAACGGGCGCGGATTGTAGCCATGCTCCCGCCCGCTTCCTAGAGCAGGGTGGCCCCGATATGCTAAGGCCAGCCGGGGAGAAAAGACGTGGCTGATGCACCCATCGGAGTTCGCGGTGGCATGATCGTGGAAGTGCTGCGCGAGGAGACCAGCCTTTCTCCGTTCCTGCAGAAGCTGTCGCGGACGGCGCCATTCCTGTTCATGGGCGTGCTACTGTTCGGCGCGCTGGCCTGGCGGCCGACCACCGCGCCGATCGAGCTCGAGATGCTCGCCTCCGCCTGGCACATGCATCTGCAGGACACGTTGGTGCCGCTGCGCAACGGCATCGCCTCGTCCGAGCTGCCGCCCCTGCTGCAATGGCTGATCCTCGCGGGCTGGCGTGCGTTCGGCGTCAACGAATGGTGGGCGCGCCTCATCCCCGTGCTGGCGTCGCTGGTGACCGTGCTCCTGATCGGGCGCACCGCCCTGGTGCTGTGGCCGCATCGCGCGGCGACCCCGATCTTCGCGCGCCTGCTGCTGACCGGCCTGGGCGCTTTCGCCGTCGCCATGACCATGGTCGAGCCGCAGGTCCTCGCCCTGCCCTTCATCCTTGCCAGTTTCCATGTCTTGAGCAGTTTGTGGATGAACCGCGCCGGATTCTTCGGCGCGATCGCCGGCTGGCTGCTATGCGCGGTCGCTGCGGCCGCGGCAGTGATGGCCGGCGGCTGGAGCTGGGCGCTGATCCCGGCGCTGTGCGCCGTCGGCATCTGGGTGCTGGACGACGCCACCCGCAAGGAGCGCAACTTCATCGCATGGTTCCTGGGCGCGTTCGCGGCAAGCGCGCTGGCGCTGGTGCCGGCGTTCCTGTGGCTGCGCGAGCTGAAACTAGGCGACCCGCTGATGCTGCTGCCCTATTTCGGCAACGGCTGGAGCGATCCCGCGACCGAGGCGTTGCGCGGCGCGGCGTGGTCGCTGCTGCTGCTGCCGGTGGCGCTCTATCCCTGGATCTGCTGGAAGACCTTGTGGCGCGCCCTCGACCGCCACCTGCGCGAAAAGGTGGGCGTCGGGTTCCGCCTGTGCCTCGCGTTCCTGGCCGCGGCGATCATCACCGGGCTCATCTCCGGCTGGCAGCTGGTCGGCATGCTGCCGATCGTCTGCCCCCTGGCGCTGCTCGGCGCGCGGCTGCTGGCAACGCAGGAGATCAAGCCGAAGGACTTCCACGCGGTGGTGCCGGGATTCTTCGCGCTGTTCGTCGGCCTCATCTTCTTCCTGATGAACATCGTGCCGACCGCGCACCTGGATGCGGTGTGGCGGCAGATCTTCGGGTCGCCCTTGCCGATCTGGATGGGCGGCATTGGCCTGATCTCCGGCCTGTCGCTGCTGGTCATCGGCTACATCCTCGCGCAGCTCTCGCCCAGCCATCAGGTATCGCGCACCTGCAGGTAGCGATCCTGCCGACGTTGCTGATGACCTCGCTCAACCTCGAGTTCAACGGCAACCTGCGGCCGTTCTTCGACCTGACGCCGGTCGCGAGCCAGATGAAACAGCTGCAGGACGCCGGCCTGTCGGTCGCGGTCTTCTCCAACTACCGAGGCGAGTTCGATTTCGCGGGCCGCCTCACCACCGCGCCGCAGCCGCTGACCACGCGGGCGGAAGCCGCGCGCTGGGCCGCGACCCACAAGTTCGGCGCCATCGTCACCTATTTCGACGGCTCTCCCCTGCGCCTGCCGGCGCTGCCGATGTTCCGCGGCGTGGCGCGCGACCGCTGGGTCGCGGTCTGGCCGGCGAGCGAGATCGACGGCCCGGATTCGCCCGTCCTCAACAGCCAGTTCTGAAGGTGAGGCAGACAGGATTCGGGGAGTCTGCTAGAGTGGCCGGCGCAAGGATTCGGGGGAATCATGACCTCTTACACCACCGGCTTCCAGACCGTGCGCGGCGCGGAGCGGCGGCGCGACCGGCGCCTGCCTCTGCCGATCTTCACGGTGCGCCTGGACGACGTCGTCTACCAGACCCTGAACTGGTCGCTGGGCGGCCTTCTGATCGACGGCTACACCGGAAGCCGCGCCGCCGGCGATGCGGTGCAGATCGAGATCAAGGCCAAGGACAACACCGCCGAATTCCGCATGAGGATCGCCGTCAAGGTGGTGCGCGTCGTGCCCGGCGAGACCATCGGCCTGCAGTTCGAGGCGATGAGCCCCGCGATCTACGAGTTCTTCGAGCGCTGCTTCGCCGACCGCTTCAAGCGCCGCTAGGGCCGGGCCGGCGGCCGGATGATCTTCGACGCAACCATCCTGGACTGGCTGGCCCTGGTGGCGTTCTTCGTCGCCATCGTGGCCTATTCGCGCTACGCCGACCACGTGGGCGACCGGCTGCTCAACGCCCGCATGCGCGAGATCCGGGCGCGCTGGATGCGGCGCACCCTGGAGCGCGACGACCGGGTGATCGATGCTATCCTGACCGGGCATTCCATCAATTCGATCACACTGTTCTGCTCCGCCACCCTGCTGATCGTGGTGGCGCTGCTGGGCGTGCTCACCAACGCGGGCATGGCGTACAGCATCACCATCACCAGCCGCTTCGTGACGCACACCACGGTCGACCTGTTCCAGGTCAAGCTGATCGGGCTGGTCTGCGTGTTCGTGTACGGGTTCTACCGTTTCACCTGGGCGCTGCTGCAGTACAACTACTTCCTCGCGCTGATCGGGTCGGCGCCTGCCAAGGACCATGTGACGCCGGCCGTGATCGACCAGATGGGGAACCAGATGTCGGTCGTGCTGAACAGTGCCGTCACCAGCTTCCACAGCGGCTTCCGCACGTACTACTACGCGCTGGCCTGGGTCGGCTGGTTCTTCCACCCGCTGGTGTTCATTGCCGCGACCGCGTTCGTGACCGTCGTGCTGGTCTATCGCCAGCTCGCGTCACCCTCCGCCGGCGCCATCAAGGGCCTGGCGGCGCTGCAGCAGGAGATCGAAGAAACCGCTAGGCGTTGATCGCGTCGAGGCGGCGGACACGGACCTGCAGGAACCGGCAGGCCAGCGCGGTCAGCCAGCGATTGAGCCGACCGGTCGGCGCAAGGCCGGAGGCCTTGAGCGCCATCGCGATGCCGCGCTCCACGTGGTGGCGGCGATAGACCCCGTAGGCGCGCCGCGCGTAGGCCCGGTTGAAGCGCTTGCGGTCGTACTCTTCGTTCGGATGATTGGCTGCGAAATAGGCATAGGCGAGCTCGTCATCCTCCGACTCGCCGAGCCGGGCCAGCGCCACCTTGACCCGGCGCCAGCCCGTGAGTCCCTCGCGCTCCAGGTAACGGCGCAGATAGCTGTAGAACAGCTTGTAGTGCCGCAGCTCGTCGGCGGCGATGTTCTTGCAGACCTGCTTCAGCACCGGTTCATCGGCCGCTTCCATCAGCGCGGAGTAGTAGGACGAGGTGCCGGTCTCGACGATGCAGCGCGCCACCAGCTCTCCGGCACGCGAGCCGCGCACCGATCTCTCGACGTCGAGGTCGATCGAGAAGCCTTCGGTGAAGCGCTTGAACGCGGTATCGAAATCGAAGCTGGGATCCGCCAGCGCGGCCCACCGCGCAAGGGCCTGGCCGTGCTGGATTTCCTCATCCGCCCACTCGTCGGCGACCATCCGGAACTCCGGATCGTCTGCAAACACGCGGTTGAGGTAGGTGGCGTAGTCCCCGCCGTTGAATTCCACCAAGGCGGCGGCCTTCACCAGCTTGACGATCTCCGGGTCGACCTTGGTCGGGTCGAACCGGGTCCAGGGAATCTGCTCCAGCGTCCAGTGCTTCATGCTCGTCGGCGCGTCAGGAACGGACTGACATGGCTGGGCCGCCCGGGACTCCAGCCAAGCATGGGATGGACCCGGAGGTTAGGCGAGGCGCAAGACTCTGACAAGCAGGTGACACGGGCCTCGCCTGGCGCCCGTCAGGCTCAGTAAACAACCACATCGACGGCTTGTAGCCGGGCCTCCGCGACGTCCAGGGCCTTGGCGGCCTCGGTGCGCGCCTCGTCGTCCTTGGCGTCCTCGATGTCTTCCCTGGCGTCCTGGATGGCCTGCTGGGCCTGGTCCCGGATGATTTCCGAGACCGGCAGGGCATGCTCGGCGAGGACCGTGCAGCCGTCCGGCGTGACCTCGGCGAACCCGCCCTCGACGAAGATGCGGTCGGTCACCTTGCCGTCGCGGAAGACCGAGATGACGCCGGGGCGCACCGTGGAGATCAGGCGTGCGTGGCCGGGCAGGACGCCGAAGTCGCCCTCGGTGCCGGGCACCACGACCGATTCGACATCCGCCGAGAACAGCAAGCGCTCCGGCGAGACCAGCTCGAACTTGACGGTATCCGCCATCTTTCGTCCTTCCTTCTAGCTGAGCCCCAGCGTAGCTGCTCGGCCCACCCAATCCCGGATCGATCTCCGGTAGCCTTCCGGCATGGCGAGCCCGCCGATCTCGGCCGGGGTGAACAGCCCCAGTTCCTTATGTTCGTCACTCAGCCGGAGTTCCCGCTCGCCCATCGGCAGGATGCCGAATGTCACGATCAGGACCTCGCGGGTCGGCAGGACAGGGTAGCGCCAGCAATCCAGCAGCTCGCCCACTTCGGCCGCGATCCCCAGCTCCTCCTCCAGCTCGCGCTGGAGGCAAGGCACCGGATCCTCCCCGGCTTCCAGCCGGCCACCCGGCAGCTCCCACTCGTCGCGCTCGTTCTTCAGGAGAACGACCTTGCCGCCGACCAGGCAGACGCCCTTGATGGATACCGGCCAGACCGGCGAAGCCACGGGACCCAAAGCCTTTAGGCCGCCTCCGCCATCTTCTGCGCCTTGGCGACCGCTTCCTCGATCGTGCCAACCATGTAGAACGCCGACTCGGGCAGGTCGTCATAGTCGCCGTTCACGATGCCCTTGAAGCCCTTGATGGTGTCTTCGAGCTTCACGAGCGCGCCCGGCGTGCCGGTGAAAACTTCCGCGACGTGGAACGGCTGCGACAGGAAACGCTGGATCTTGCGCGCGCGCGCCACGACCAGCTTGTCCTCTTCGGAGAGCTCGTCCATGCCCAGGATGGCAATGATGTCCTGCAGCGACTTGTAGGTCTGCAGCACGCGCTGCACATCGCGCGCCACTTTGTAGTGCTCTTCGCCGACAATCCGCGGGTCGAGGATGCGCGAGGTCGAGTCGAGCGGATCGACCGCCGGGAAGATGCCAAGCTCCGCGATCTGGCGCGATAGCACGGTGGTCGCGTCCAGGTGCGAGAACGAAGTCGCCGGCGCGGGGTCGGTCAAGTCGTCGGCCGGCACGTAGATGGCCTGCACCGAGGTGATCGAGCCCTTCTTGGTGGTGGTGATGCGCTCCTGCAACGCGCCCATGTCGGTCGCGAGCGTCGGCTGGTAGCCCACCGCCGAGGGGATGCGGCCCAGGAGCGCCGACACTTCCGAGCCCGCCTGGGTGAAGCGGAAGATGTTGTCGATGAAGAACAGCACGTCCTGGCCTTCCTCGTCGCGGAAATACTCGGCCTGGGTCAGGCCGGTCAGGCCGACGCGGGCGCGGGCTCCCGGCGGCTCGTTCATCTGGCCGTACACCAAGGCAACCTTGGATTCGCCGTCCAGCTGGATGACCTTCGATTCCATCATTTCGTGATAGAGGTCATTGCCCTCGCGGGTGCGCTCGCCGACGCCGGCGAACACCGACACGCCGCCGTGCGCCTTCGCGACGTTGTTGATCAGCTCCATGATTGTGACGGTCTTGCCGACGCCCGCGCCGCCGAACAGGCCGATCTTGCCGCCCTTCGGGTACGGGGTGAGCAGGTCGACGACCTTGATGCCGGTGACGAGCACCTGCGGCTCCGTTGCCTGATCGACGAATTCCGGCGCCGGCCGGTGGATCGGATAAGCCTTCTGGGCCTTGACCGGGCCACGCTCGTCGACCGGCTCGCCGATCACGTTGATGATGCGGCCCAGCACCTCGCGGCCGACCGGCACGGTGATGCCGGCGCCGGTGTCCGCCGCTTCCTGGCCGCGCACCAGGCCGTCGGTGGTATCCATTGCGATGGTGCGGACGGTGTTCTCGCCCAGATGCTGAGCGACTTCGAGCACCAGGAGCTTGCCCTGGTTCTGCACATGCAGCGCGTTCAGAATCGCCGGCAGGTCGCCTTCGAACTGCACGTCGACGACGGCGCCCATCACTTGCGTGACCTTGCCGACCAGGTTCTTGGCCATCGATCTCTCCTTCAATCCATCGCTGGTCTCACAGCGCCTCGGCGCCGGAGATGATTTCGATCAATTCCTTGGTGATGTACGCCTGACGCGAGCGGTTGTAGGTGATGGTCAAGCGATTGATCATGTCGCCGGCGTTGCGGGTCGCGCTGTCCATCGCCGACATGCGCGCGCCTTCTTCGCTGGCCGCATTCTCCAGCAGCGCGCGGAAGACCTGCATGCCGATGTTGCGCGGCAGCAGCTCCGCCAGGATGGCGTCCTCTTCCGGCTCGTATTCGTAGCTGTTCAGCTCGGTATCCGCGGTGTTCTCGTTGGCCGCGCCGGCCGCCGCGAACGGGATCAGCTGCTGGGTCGTCACGATCTGGGTGATCGCCGACTTGAACTTGTTGTAGACGATGGTGCAGACGTCGAACTCGCCGTGGTCGAACATCTGGCGGATGCGGGTCGCGATCTTGTCGGCAGCATCGAAGCTCAGCTTCGGCTTGCCCACGGCCTCGATCGTGCCGATGATCTCCTGCGCGAATCCGCGGCGCAGCTGGTCGCGGGCCTTGCGGCCGACGCACAGGATCTTCAGCGTCTTGCCTTCGCCCTTCAGCTCGCGCGCCAGCCGGCGCGCCTGCCGAACGATCGATGAGTTGAACGCGCCGCACAAGCCGCGATCGGAGGTCATGACCACGATCAGGTGCACCTGGTCCTTGCCGGTGCCGGCGAGCAGGGCCGGTGCGCCATCGCGGCCCGCGACGCTCGCGGCCAGGGACCCCAGCACCTTCTCCATGCGCTCGGCATAGGGACGTGCGGCTTCCGCCTGCTCCTGCGCGCGGCGCAGCTTGGCCGCCGCCACCATCTTCATGGCGGAGGTGATCTTCTGCGTGGACTTCACGCTGTTGATGCGGACCTTGAGGTCCTTGAGGCTTGGCATGTCCCGCCTTTAATCCTTGGGGCGTCCTTCAGATCAGGCGAACGACTTCACGAATGCGCCGAGGATGTTGTTCAGCTTCTCTTCGGTCGGCTTGGTGATCTCGCGCTCCTTGCGGATCGAGTCCAGCACGTCGGCGTGCTTGGCGCGCACCTCGTTGAGGAAGGCCGCCTCGAAGCGGTTCACGTCCGTCACCTGGATGGTGTCGAGGTAGCCGCGAACGCCCGCGAAGATCGAGACCACCTGCTCCTCGACCGGCATCGGCTGGAACTGGCCCTGCTTCAAGAGCTCGGTCAGGCGCGAACCGCGCGCCAGCAGCTTCTGGGTCGCGGCGTCGAGGTCGGAGGCGAACTGCGCGAACGCAGCCATCTCGCGGTACTGCGCGAGCTCGAGCTTGATGCGGCCTGCGACCTGCTTCATCGCCTTGATCTGGGCGGCGGAGCCGACCCGGCTGACCGACAGGCCGACGTTGATCGCCGGACGGATGCCGCGATAGAACAGGCCGGTTTCGAGGAAGATCTGCCCGTCGGTGATGGAGATGACGTTGGTCGGAATGTAGGCCGACACGTCGCCGGCCTGGGTCTCGATCACCGGCAGCGCGGTCAGCGAGCCGGCACCGTTGGCATCGTTCATCTTGGCCGCGCGTTCCAGCAAACGGGAGTGCAGGTAGAACACGTCGCCCGGATAGGCCTCGCGTCCCGGCGGGCGCCGCAGCAGCAGCGACATCTGGCGATAGGCGACCGCCTGCTTGGAGAGGTCGTCGTAGAAGATGACGGCGTGCATGCCGTTGTCGCGGAAGAACTCGCCCATCGAGGCGCCGGTGTAGGGCGCCAGGTACTGCAGCGGCGCCGGCTCCGACGCGGTGGCGGCGATCACGATCGAGTATTCGAGCGCGCCGGCGTCTTCCAGCGTCTTCACGATCTGCGCCACGGTCGAGCGCTTCTGGCCGACCGCGACGTAGACGCAGTAGAGCTTCTTCGATTCATCGCCCGAGGCGTTGATGCCTTTCTGGTTGATGATGGTGTCGATGATGACGGCGGTCTTGCCGGTCTGGCGATCGCCGATGATCAGCTCGCGCTGGCCGCGTCCGATCGGCACCAGGCTGTCGATCGCCTTGAGGCCGGTCTGCATCGGCTCGTGCACGGATTTGCGCGGGATGATGCCGGGGGCCTTCACCTCGACGCGCTGGCGCTTGACGTCGGTGAGCGGGCCCTTGCCGTCGATCGGATTGCCGAGCGCGTCGACCACGCGGCCGAGCAGGCCCTTGCCCACCGGCACCTCGACGATGGCACCCGTGCGCTTGACGGTGTCGCCTTCCTTGATCGACCGGTCTTCGCCGAAGATCACGACGCCGACATTGTCGGTCTCGAGGTTCAGCGCCATGCCGCGGATGCCGCCAGGAAATTCGACCATCTCGCCGGCCTGCACCTTGTCCAGGCCATAGATGCGGGCCACGCCGTCGCCCACCGACAGCACGGTGCCGACCTCGGTGACATCAGCCTCGTTGCCGAAATTCTCGATCTGCTGCTTCAGAATGGCGGAGATTTCGGCGGCGCGGATTTCCATTATCCAACCCCTTTCATCGCGAGCTGCAGCTTCTGCAGCTTCGTTCTTACGGATCCATCGATCATGCGGCTGCCGACGCGGACGATCAGCCCGCCGAGCAGGCTGGGATCGACCTTCATGTCGATTGAGACCTTGCCGCCGACCACGCGTTTGATTGCTTCGCTGACGGCAGCCTTCTGCGCATCGCTGAGGGCGTGGGCGGCAGTCACCTCCGCCGCCACTTCGCCGCGCTTGTCGGCCAGCATCTTCTTGAACGCCTTGATGATCGCGGGCAGCGCGAACAGGCGCCGGTTGGCCGCCACCAGCCCAAGGAAGCGTTGGGTCAGGTCGCCGAGGCCCGCGGCCTTGGCCACCGCGCCGATCGCGCGCGCCTGGTCGGCGCGGTCCATCAGGGGGCTGGAAATCAGTTTCTGGAGATCGCCGCTGTCGGCGATCATGTTGCCAAGCGCGGCGAGATCGCCGGCGACGGGATCGATCGCGTGCTTGTCTTCCGCCAGTTCGAGCAGCGCTGCGGCGTAACGCTGCGCCAGCCCGCCTTGCTCCGATGTCTGGGCCGCCAATTCCGCCCCCTGCCCTGGTCCGCGGTCGCCGGCTTGATCCGCCGCCGATCCGTCAACGTTTGAAACGATGTGATGAGATCGCGTGAAATCCGCGACAATCGCCGCTGCGCCGGCCCCATCAGCCAGCACCACAGCTGCCCGTCGCAGCCCATCCCGGCCGCGAAAAGCGTGCGGTGTGTAACACAAGCGGCAGGGGTGCGCAACAGCACCGGGTCAAGGTGCCGCACCCATACTCAAACTGCTGAAACCGTTACATAAAACTATAGGGGTCGATGTCGATTTCGAGCATCAGATCGCGGCGCGTTTTGATACCCGATAACCATCTTCGCAGCACCGTCTGGGGAGCGACATCGCGGCGCGTCTTGAGCAGGAACCGGCGCCGATGCCGGCCGCGCAGCAAGGCGAGCGGCGCCGGCGCGGGGCCCAGCACCTGGATTCCATCCTGGTGTGGGGCCGTGCGTGCGAGGTGCGTGCCGAAGCGGTCCACCTCCTCAGGATCGCCGCCGGAGAGGATGACGGCGGCAAGGCGCCCGAACGGCGGCATGCCCGCCGCCCTCCGCTCCTCCGCCTCCAGGGCGTAGAAGCGGTCGCGGTCGCCGGCCTTAAGCGCCTGCATCACCGGACGGCTGGGATCGTAGGTCTGGATCAGCACCAGCCCCGCCAGGTCAGCGCGGCCGGCGCGGCCTGCGACCTGATGGAGCAGCTGGAAGGTCCGCTCCGCCGCGCGCAGGTCGCCGCCGGAAAGCCCGAGGTCGGCGTCCACCACCCCGACCAGGGTCAGGTTCGGGAAATGGTGTCCCTTGGCGATGATCTGGGTGCCGATCACCAGGTCGACCTCGCGCTGGGCGATCATGCGCAGCAGCTCCGCGGTTTTCGTAGGGCCGCTGGCGGTGTCGCTGGTCAGGATGAGGCGCGAGGCTTCGGGGAACAAAGCCGCGGCTTCTTCCGCCACCCGCTCGACGCCGGGGCCGCAGGCAGCCATCGATCCTTCGGCGCTGCACGCGGGGCACTTCATCGGCGGTGGCGATTCGAAGCCGCAATGGTGGCACTGCAGGCGGCCGAGGTAGCGATGCTCCACCAGCCAGGCGCTGCAATTCGGGCATTGCAGCCGATGCCCGCAAGCGCGGCACAAGGTCAACGGCGCGTAGCCGCGACGGTTGAGGAACAGCAGCGCCTGCTCCCTGCGCTCGAGCGTCGCACGGATCGCTTCGCGCAGCGGGGGCGACAGCCAGGATTGCCGCGGCGGCGGCTCGCGCCTGAGATCGACCAGGCGCACCTCCGGCAGCTGCGCCGGCCCGTGCCGGTCGGGCAGGTGCAGGAAGCGGTATCGCCCGGTCTCGACGTTGTGCATGGTCTCGAGCGAGGGTGTCGCCGAGGCGAGGATCACCGGGATCTGGGCGAGGTGCCCACGCACCACGGCCATGTCGCGCGCCTGGTAGACGACGCCATCTTCCTGCTTGAACGCCTGCTCGTGTTCCTCATCGACGATGATGAGGCCGAGATCGCGGTATGGCAGGAACAAGGCCGAGCGCGCGCCCACCACCACCTTGGCATCGCCGCGCAGCACCGCGCGCCAGGTCAGGCGCCGCTCGAGCCCGGTCAGCTCCGAGTGCCACTGGCCCGGCGGCGCGCCGAACCGCTCGGTGAATCGTTCCAGCCATTGCGTGGTGAGCGCGATCTCCGGCAGCAGGATCAGCGCCTGCTTGCCCCGCTTGAGACATGCCGCGATCGCCTCGAAATAGACCTCGGTCTTGCCCGATCCGGTCACGCCGTCGAGCAGCGTGACGCCGGCATGCGCCTGGATGAGTTCGTCCGCCGCGGCGCGCTGCGCGGGCGAGAGCTGTGGCCCGGGGAGATCCGGATCCGGCCGGCCGAACGGCTTCGCCAACGGCTGTGCCACCACGCGCAGTTGCCCGAGCTCCGCCATCCGCGACAGGACGCTCGGCGTTACGCCGGCCGTGCGCGCCAGTTCGCCGGGTTGCATCGATGGCACCTCGCCGAGCGCATCCAGCACGCGCTGGCGCGATGCGGTCACCTGGCCGGAAGCAGGATCGCCGATTGCATAAGCCTTGATGCTGCGCTCGGGCTTGAACGCGTCGCCGACGCTCATGGCCATCTTGAGCACGGCGCCGGGCGCCGACAGGCAATAGTTCGCGACCCAGTCGATGAAGCGCCGCGAGATCTCCGGCAGCGGCGCCATTTCAATTTTTGCTTCGATTTGTTTCAGCTTGGCCCGCGCGACATCGTCCTTCGCATCGCCCCACACCACGCCCAGCACCGAGCGGGAACCCAGCGGGACCTCGACGAAATCTCCCAGTGCAACTTCGATGCCATCCGGCACCAGATAGTCGTAGGCCCCCGCCAGCGGAAGTGGCAGCAACACCCCGATCCGGCGATCGGTAGCCGGGTCCAAGGCGGGTGGCGTATTGCTGGCGAAGAGCGAAGCCATGGGCTAGACTCGGGGCACTTTCCGGACGTCGATTCGGGCGGCCCTATCGTACCGCGCGCCCCAATCCGCCGGAACCTTCAATGTGACGATTTATGACGAGTGACAAGAGCGCCATGAAATTCTTTCTCGATACCGCCGAGATCAAGGACATCCGCGAGCTGGCCGCATCCGGCCTGGTCGACGGCATCACCACCAATCCATCGCTGGTGCTGAAATCCGGGCGCCAGTTCGTCGACGTGGTGCGCGAGATCTGCGAGATCGTGCCCGGCCCGGTGAGCGCGGAGGTCATCTCCACCGACCACGAGACCATGCTGGCCGAAGGCCGCAAGCTCGCGAAGATCGCGAGCAACGTGGTGGTGAAGGTGCCGCTGACGCCCGACGGCCTCAAGACCTGCAACAAGCTGTCGAAGGAAGGCACCAAGGTCAACGTGACCCTGTGCTTCTCGCCCGCGCAAGCCCTGTTGGCTGCGAAATCGGGTGCCAGCTACATTTCGCCATTCATCGGCCGGCTCGACGATGCGGGTACCGACGGCATGCAGCTGATCCGGGACGTCGTGCAGATCTATCGCGCGTATGACAGCATCAAGACCGAGGTGCTGGTCGCGTCGGTGCGCCATCCGATCCACGTGATCGAGGCGGCGAAGCTGGGCGCGGATGTCGCGACCCTGCCGCCCAGCGTGTTGCGGCAGATGTTCAATCATCCGCTGACGGACAAGGGCCTGGCGGCGTTCCTGGCCGACTGGGCCAAGACCGGCCAGAAGATTCTCTAGCACGCGGACCGCTGCATGGCAGAACGGCCAGAAGAGCTGCAGAAGAAATCGCCGGCCCTGCCGAGCGCCGCGCAGGTGATCGCATATCTGCGGCGGCATCCGGATTTCCTCTATCGCCATCCGGAGCTGCTGGACCTGCAGGCACCGCCGGCCCGCCACAGCGACGGCCCGGTGGTCGACCTGCAGCATTTCATGGTCGAGCGCCTGCGCAACGACGTCGCCAAGCTGCGCGCCAACCAGGACGAGATCATCGCCAACAGCCGCGACAATCTCGGCACCCAGGAGCGCATCCACAAGGCCGTGCTGGCGCTGCTCGAGGCCGACACCTTCGAGGAGTTCATCGAGATCATCACCGGCGACCTGGTGCTGCTGCTCGAGGTCGACGTGGTGTGCCTGTGCATCGAGCGGACCGAAGGGTATAACCGCCGCCCCAAGCTCGACGGCCTGGAGCTGCTGGAGCAGGGCGCGGTCGACCGCATCATGGGCGGCAAGGGCAAGCAGGTCCTGCTGCGCGACGACACGATCGGCGATCCCGAGGTGTTCGGCGGCGCCGCCGAGCTGGTGCGCTCCGATGCGCTGCTGCGCCTCAAGCCCAGCAAGGCCGCGCCCAATGCCGTGCTGGCCTTCGGCACCCGCCATCCCGGCTATTTCCATCCGGGCCAAGGCACCGAACTCCTGAGCTTCCTCGGCCGGATCATCGAGTTCGGCATCCGCTCGTGGCTCGACCTGCCGCGGCCTTGATCAAACAAGCTGGCGCATCGCCAAGCGAAACTCCCCTTCCCCCCTCCGTGGGGGAAGGTTGCGGAGCCTTAGCGAACGAAGTGAGCTTAGGCGTAGCTGGATGGGGGGGTGCCGCCGCACGATCGTCGAAGCGAGACCTCCCACTGCACGCGACTAGGTTGCTGCGAAGCAGGCTAGCATCGTGCGGCGGCACCCCCCATCCCAACCTTCCCCCACAAGGGGGGAAGGGGCTCACCGAGTGTGTTCGTTCGACGGCGCATTCCACATGCCATCGCCCCGCATGATCGAAAAGACGGTCGACGGATTCCGTGCCGCACCCGATCTGCAGAAAGCGCTTGGCCAATGGCTGTCGTGGCTCGCCCATGAGCGGCGGGCGGCGGACCTGACGCGCGCGGCCTATGCGCGCGACATCGCGCAGTTCCTGGCGTTCCTGGCGCGCCACCAGGGTGAGTTGCCGCGCCTCTCCAGCCTTGCCAGGCTGAGCCGCGGCGATTTCCGCGCCTGGATGGCGGCGCGCCAGGGCGAGGGCATCGAAGCGCGCTCCCTCGCCCGTGCGTTGAGCGCGCTCAAGAACCTGTTCCGCTTCCTCGCCAAGCGAGGCCTCGCCGCCAACGGCGCCATCGCCACCCTGCGCGCGCCCAAGCTGCCGCGCGCGGTGCCCAAGCCGCTGACCGTCGGCGAGGCCATGGACGTGGTGGACGAGGTGGCCTCGCTGCAGGACGAGGACTGGATCGGCAAGCGCGACGCTGCGATCCTGATGCTGCTCTATGGGGCGGGCCTGCGCATCGGCGAAGCGGTCTCGCTCAACCGCCGCGACCTGCCGGAGAAAGGCGAAGCGCGCACCCTCACCGTCACCGGCAAGGGACGGAAGACCCGGATCGTCCCGCTGCTGCCGGACATCGTGGCCGCCGTGCGCGCATACCTGAAGGTCTGCCCGTGGGGCGGCACCGGCAGCGATCCCCTGTTCATGGGCGCCAAGGGCGGGCGGCTCAATCCGCGCCTGGTGCAGAAATCGATGCAGACGCTGCGCCTGGCGCTCGGCCTGCCGGAGACGGCGACGCCGCACGCCCTGCGCCACTCCTTCGCCACCCACCTGCTCGGCGCGGGCGGCGACCTGCGCGCCATCCAGGAGCTGCTCGGGCATTCCTCGCTCTCCACCACCCAGCGCTACACCGAGGTCGACGCCCAGCACCTGCTCCAGGTCTACCAGGCCGCCCATCCGCGCGCACGGCGCTGAGCCCGACCATAGCCGGCAGGCATTGGCGCGATCCGCCGATCTGTGGCATGGAACGGCACCCCAACGATGCCGAGCCAGCCATGAGCGTTGTCATCCGCCCCCTGACCGAAGCCGACGCCGATGCGGTCGTCGCCATGAACGCCGCGATCCTGGCCTATCTGCGCGGCCTGGGCGATCCCGAGTCGGAGGTCCAGCATTTCACCCGGGAGAAATACCTGCGCGACGGGTTCGGGCCAGATCCGGCGTTTGGCGGCTTCATCGCGCTGGAGGACGCGGCGCCTCTCGGCTACCTGCTTTATTGCAAAGGGTATAATGTCGACATGGCGTATCGGCTGTTCTTCATCTGCGATCTGTGGGTGGAACCCGATGCGCGCGGCAAGGGCGTCGCCCGCGGCCTGATGCAGCGTTGCGCGGCGGAGTGCCGGAAGTGCGGCGGGGAATGGCTGGAATGGTACGTGTACCGGCCCAACAAACTGGCGTTCGATTTCTACCGCAAGCTTGGCGCCACCGAGAGCGACGCGCTGGCAGTCATGACCATGCGAGCCGACGCGCTCTGATCCGCCTCGCGGCGCTGCTGTTCCTCTTGCTGCTGCCCGCTTCGGCGCACGCGCTCACCGTGCAAGGCAACCAGTTCGTCGAGGATGGCAAGCCGGTCATCCTGCGCGGTGTCGCGGTCGGCGACGTCACCGACCTGCCGTCGGATGTCGACCCCTACCCCGAGATCGCAAAGGAGTGGCACGCCAACGTGGTGCGCCTCTCCATCCATCCCGGCACCTGGCGCGACAAGAAGGACAAGGCGCTGTCGACCCTGCGCCACCATGTCGAGATGGCGCGCGCCGCCGGGCTCTACGTCATCATCGACTACCACGTCATCGGCTTCCCCGACGGCTACTCGCTCGACTACTTCGACATCACCGATCCCGCCACCAGGACCACCTACTACGATTCGCGCTTCACGCTGGCGATGGATTTCTGGATGACGGTCGCCGGCAGCTTCACCGACCCGCACGTGCTGTACGAGCTGTGGAACGAGCCGAGCAGCAACACCGAGGAGGAGGAAGGCGGCGACCTCTCCTACTGGAAGAAGTACCGGCCCTATTGGCGCGTGCTGAGCGACGCCATCCGCGCCAGCCACAACAGCAACGTACTGCTCGCCGCGCCTCCGCTCTGGGCCTACAACCTGCGCGGCCTCAAGGATGACCTGCTGCCGGACGAGAACACGGGCTATGTCTGGCACGTCTATGCCGGCGACGCGCCCGAGGACTGGGCCGATACGCTGGACGGCCTCGACCAGGTGAAGCCGGTCATCGTCACCGAGTGGGGCTTCGAGCCCGACGTCAAGCAGCACTGGGCCGGCACCGCCGAGGATTACGGAACGCCATTCGCCGATTTCATGGACCAGCACGGCCTGTCATCGACCGCCTGGTGCTGGAACCCCAATTATGGCCCCAGCCTGCGCACCAAAGCCGGCAAGCTCACCGTGTGGGGCGCCTTCGCCCAGCAGTACCTGAAGAAGCACGCGGCGCAGTAAAGCGCCTTTTCTCTCACGTCATCACCGGGCCGACACGCAGTGTCGAGACCCGGTGATCCAAATTTCTGCGAGCATGCTCGATCTGCACTTGGATTGCCGGGTCAAGCCCGGCGATGACGTTATGAAGAGAGCTCTACCCTAAATATGGATCGGCTTGGCTGCGATCACCAGGGCGGCTTCCTTGATCGCTTCGTTGAGCGTCGGGTGGCCGTGGAAGGCGCGGGCGACATCTTCGGCGGAGCCGCCGAACTCCATCGCCATGGAGATCTCGTGGATGAGGGTGCCGGCTTCCGGGCCGAGCACGTGGCCGCCGAGCAGCCGGTCGGTGCTGGCGTCGGCCAGCAGCTTCACCATGCCGTCCATGTCGGCGTTGGCCTTGGCTCTGGAGTTGGCGAGGAACGGGAACTTGCCGACCTTGTACTGCACGCCGCCGGCCTTCAGCTCCTCCTCGGTCTTGCCGACGCTCGCCAGCTCCGGCCAGGTGTAGACAATGTTGGGGCAGGTCTCGTAGTTCACGTGTCCGGCCTGTCCGGCGATGATCTCGGCAACGGCGATCCCCTCCTCCTCGGCCTTGTGCGCGAGCATCGGGCCGTGGATCACGTCGCCGATCGCATAGATGCCGGGCACGTTGGTCTGGAAGTGATCGTCGACCGCGACGCGTCCCTTGTCGTCCAGCTTCACGCCGGCGAATTCCAGCGCCAGGCCGTCGACGTACGGCCGCCGCCCGATCGAGACCAGCACCACGTCGCCAACCAGCTCCTCGGATGCGCCGCCCTTGGCCGGCTCCAGCGTCAGCGTCACCTTGCCGCCGGCCTTCCTGGCGGAGGTCACCTTGATGCCGAGCTTGAAGTCGATGCCCTGCTTCTGGAGGATCTTCTGGTAGGCGGCGCCGATCTCCGCATCCATGGTGGAGACGATGCGGTCGAGGAACTCGACCACGGTCACCTTGGCGCCGAGGCGCCGCCAGACCGAGCCGAGCTCCAGCCCGATCACGCCGCCGCCGATCACCACCAGGTGGTCCGGCACCTTCTCCAGTTCAAGGGCGCCGGTCGAGGTCACGATCTGCTTCTCGTCGATCTCCACACCCTTGAGCGGCGTGACGTCAGAACCGGTGGCAATGATGATGTGCTTGGCGCTGACCGTCTCGCCCTTGCCGTCGTTCAGCACCTCGACCTTCCCGTTGCCGACCAGGCGGCCCAGGCCCTTGAGCCAGGTGACCTTGTTCTTGCGGAACAGGAACTCGATGCCCTTGGTGAAGTCCGCGACCACCTTGTCCTTGCGGCCCATGAGGGTGCCGAAATCGAGTTCCACCTTGGCAGCCTTCACGCCGTGCCTGGCGAGATCATGGCCAGCCATCTCGTAGAGGTGCGAAGATTGCAGCAGCGCCTTGGACGGGATGCAGCCGATGTTGAGGCAGGTGCCGCCGAGGGTCCCGCGCTTCTCGACGCACGCGGTCTTGAGGCCGAGCTGCGCCGCCTTGATGGCGCAGACATAGCCGCCCGGCCCGCTGCCGATGACCAGTACGTCGAATTGCTGTTCCGCCATGTCTCGTCCTTCGAAAGTGAGCGGCGCCGCCAAGCTCAACGACGCCTGAGCAGCACCGTCGCGCGTTCCTTGCGTGGCCCGTACGCCGTCATTGCCGGAAATTCCGAACGCGGCACCACGTAGTCCGTCAGCGTCCGACGGGTGTGGCCGAGGTCCCTGGAGATCCAGGGATCGTTGACCGTCACGCTGTCATCGTCGATGCCGGTCACCACCACCCAGTGCGACGTCGGGTCCTTGTGGATGAAGTCCATGCTGACCAGCACGACCGGGACGGCGCCGCCGGCGAGGTCGCCGCGCAGCTCGTCGATCGAGCGCGCGCCGATGCGGTAGGGAATCCTCAGGCGCTTCATTGCCTCGAGATCCGCCTTCTGCATCAGGCGCATCACGTCGGCGCCGTCCTTGTGCCGCGGCCGGGTGCCGAGCAGTGTCCCCTTGTGGTTGACCCAGACCTCGACATCGAAGCCGCGGCGATGAGCGGCGAGCGCGAGGCCGGTGGCGCCGCAGCCGGCTTGTCCGGGACCACCCATGAAGACCGTGTTCGCCTCGCGCCACACCAGCAGCTCGTGGGCGCGCGACAGCTCGATCCGGGGATCAAGGGTCTTCATCGCCATCAGCAGCGCCGACGGCCCGCACGTGAAGTCGGTGGTCTGGTTGTAGTAGGGGACACGACCGCGCCGGCCGGCGCTAGGCACCGCCTTGCGGCCGGTGCGCTTGGCCCTCAGCAGCGCCATCACAGCTCCAGGATCAGGCGCTGCGGATCTTCCAGGCACTCCTTCATGCGCACCAGGAAGGTGACGGCCTCGCGACCGTCGATGATGCGGTGATCGTAGCTCAAGGCCAGATACATCATCGGACGTATCTCGATCTTGCCGTCGACCGCCATCGGGCGCTGCTGGATCTTGTGCATGCCGAGGATACCGGATTGCGGCGGATTGAGGATCGGCGTCGACATCAGCGAGCCATAGACGCCGCCGTTGGAGATGGTGAAGGTGCCGCCCTGCAAATCCTCGATCGCCAGCTTGCCGTCGCGGGCACGCTTGCCCAACTCGCCGATCCTGGCCTCGATCTGCGGCAGGCTCAGCTTGTCGGCATCGCGCACCACCGGCACCACCAGCCCCTGCTCGGTGCCGACCGCGACGCCGACGTCGTAGTGGTTCTTGTAGATGATGTCGGTGCCGTCGATCTCGCCGTTGACGGCGGGGATTTCCTTCAGCGCCTGGATCGCGGCCTTCACGAAGAAGCCCATGAAGCCGAGCTTAACCTTATGGCGCTTCTCGAAGCTCTCCTTGTACTGCTCGCGCAGTGCCATCACCGCGCCCATGTCCACCTCGTTGAAGGTGGTGAGCATGGCAGCAGTGTTCTGCGCCTGCTTCAGCCGCTCGGCGATGCGCCGGCGCAGGCGTGTCATCGGCACCCGCTCCTCGTTCGGCGCCAGCGCGCGCGGCACATGCGGGGCCTCAGGCTGCGGGACCGGGCGCGCTGATGGCTCAGGTTGCGGCGCGGGACGCGCCGCGGGCGGCTGCGGTGCTGCCGGAGCGGGCGAAATCTGCGGCGGGAAAG
>JADMIO011227214.1_pt1 | contig 35038 bp, 28 predicted proteins | sample 8958161 | NCBI WGS metagenome assembly JADMIO01 (sample SAMN16585339, study PRJNA669376) | soil metagenome | isolation source: Crop rotation soil | place: USA: Cullars Rotation, Alabama | collected 2011
GGTGGGGGATACGAACGACCTCGATTACATGCACGCGCGGTATTACGGGCCGGGGTGGGGGCGGTTCCTGACCGTCGATCCAACGCTGGACGTTCGGACGGCGTTGCGAGCTCCTGAGACTTGGAATCGATACGCATATGCCCGAAACAGCCCGCTTCGATTTACCGATCCTGACGGCCGGATTGCGATAGCCGACGATGTGGTGGTCGGCGCGGCAATCGGTGTCGTCATCCTTACGGCGTACGTTCAAGCGCCCAGTGTTGCTGTTCCGGGGAAGACGAATGGCCAGGTGCTTGTGCAGAGCGCAATCGATGGGTTCCAGGCGCTGGGCAGGGCTATTGGATCGAAGATACCAGGCAGGCAGCCGACGACTCTGCCACCTCCGCCACCACCGACCAGACCCGCACAGCCGAGTACACCGGGAACGCAACCGACGGCAGGCGTCAATCCGGTCGCGCCGATTCAGGCGCACGTCGTGAACACCACGCAGGGCCCTGTAACGATTCCATCGGGCTACACGTCACGACCCGCTGACAACGGGAAAGGAACGGTGTACCAGGCTCCCGGTGCGACGGGTAATGCAGACATGATTCGAGTGATGGACCCGACGCCGAGATATCCGGATGGATATGTTCGTATTTACAACAAGCATGGACAGCCAACGAACATCGACGGCAAGCCGCTCGGTCCCGCCGAGACGCATCTTCCGATCGTGAAATGAAGGATCCGCTCGAGCAGAAATATGACGTCCATTGTTGAGAAAATCGATGCGTATGAGATCTCATCGGCGGGTCTGGTTGTCGCCGATTGCCGGCGAGACTCGGCTTCATTGCAGCTGGAGCTTCATTCGGCAAACGCAAATTGGACCGTCGTCATCGAAGGGTCGTTCTCCGTAAGGCGGGGCACGGATGGTGACCATCATGCGCTCATGCCGGGCATTGCTGATCTCGTCGGTGAACCGGTCTTGCTCATACGCGCCCGCAAGGTCGATGGCGAGCTCGAAGTGAAGCTGGGCCACGATTGGGTAGTCACCGTGCAGCCGGATGAGCAGTATGAGGCGTGGCAGATGTACTCAAGTGGCGGCGAAAGACTTGTGGCTGTCCCGGGCGACGGGATTGCGGTATGGGGAGTGGCAAGATAACGGTCGCCACAGACCAGCTACCAACCACCAGCTGCCAGCGACGGCAGTAGGCCTTTCGGGCCTACTGCCGATCGATCGTCACGTTCCCGTTCGCCGTCACCAGCTCCAGGCGGCAGCCGCCGCCGTTGATCGTGCCGGTCAGGCTCTCGTCGCTGGCGGAGGTCGTGGTCACCGGCAGGTCGGTGCTGATGTGGCCGAAGCTCGTGCGGGCGTTGACGTTGTAGCGCGCGTTCGGTGGCAGGGCCAGCTTGATCGACGAGAAGCTCGTGCGCAGCGAGACGTCGTGGCAGGGCTGGCGCACGCCGGTGACCGAGATCGCGCCGTTCTGATTGCGCACGTCGATCGCCCCGTCGACCATCTCCAGGAAGACCGAGCCGAAGCTCGTGCTCACCGTCGCGCTGCCGTCCACGTCGTTCAGCGTCACGCTCCCGTTCTGATTGTCTACGTCCGCCGAGCCGCGGATGTGCTCGGCGCGCACCAGGCCGAAGCGCGTGTCGACGGAGAGGTCCCCCGCCACGTCCGAGACGACCACGTTGCCGTTCGCGTCGGAGAGCTTTGCCGCGCCATTGATGTTGCGCGCCTCGATCGAGCCGAACGAGGTGCTGATCGTGGCCGGCCCGTGGATCGACGCCGCCTCCACCCGCGCGTTCTGCCCCGTCACCGTCAGGTCGCCGGCGATCTCCACCGCCCGGATGTTGCCGAACGCGCCGCGCAGCGCCGTGCGGCCGCCGATGTTCGTCACCTCGATGCGGCCGTTCGGGTTCGACACCTCCAGCCCTCCCTTGACGTGGTCGGCCGTCACGGAGGCGAACGAGTTGTCGATCTTCGCCGCGCCGCCCGCGTTGCGCAGCTCTACGTTGCCGTTGCCGTTGCGGATGATCACGTTGCGCGCGGCGTCGGTCACCACGATCGTGCCGAAGCGGCTGGCCACGTCGAGGTTCCCGCCGATCTGCGACGCGCTCACGTTGCCGTTCGCGTTGCGGATGATCGTGTCGCCGTCGCTGTCCGTCACCTCGATCGTCCCGAAGGCGTTCTCGATGCGCTGCGCCCCCTTCGCGTCGCGGAAATGCACCGATCCCTGGGCGTTGACGATCTCGCTCGCGGCGCGGAGGCCGGAGGCCTCCACGTTGCCGAAGCGGTTGCGCAGCGCCACCGGCGCGCTGGCCGGCACCGCCACCTCCAGGTCGACCGAGTACGAGACGTTGCCGCCGCGGATATGAATGTCCGGGAAGTCGGTGCGGATCGTTACCCCGCCCTCGCCTTCCGTGGCCACGACCCGGATCTCCTGCCCGATCTGCGCCGAGGAGGCGCGGATGGTGGCTTTCATGCTGACGCTCGAGCCGCCCTGCGTGCGCAGCGTGACGTCGCCGAACTTGTTGTCGATCGTCACCTTCCCCCCGCGGAAGGGGAGGGTCTTGGCGTCGACGCGGCGGTACTCGTCCGCGCGCGCCGCGGCCGCCGCCGCGATGAGGGCGAAGACGGCGAGAACTCTACTGATTCGAAGCATGGGAAACGTCCTCTCTCAGCACGTCCTGCAGCGTCTTCTGCTTTTCCGAGTAGATGGCCAGAAGCTGCCGGCGGAGGTGCGCGTTCTGTCGGTTCTGTTGGATGTTCGCCTGGCACTCGGCGATGGCGTCGTCGAGGAGCATGAGCTTTTCCTTGTAGCTGACCAGGAGCGGCGTCGGCGCCTCGTCGAGCTTCGGCCCGGCGAGCTTCTCCAGGTTGGCGATGGCCGCCTGGTGCCGCCGCTCCGCCGCCTCGACCTCCTCCACCGCGCTGGCGTTGATGATCCGCTTTTCGAAGGCCTGCTGCTCGCTGCGCACGTGCAGCGCGCGCCAGCTCACCGCGCCGAGGCCGATGGTCAGGAGGAGGGCGGCGGCGATCCGCCAGAGGTGGTTGCGACCCCTTCGCCGCTCCTGCCGCAGCGCGCGCTCGATGCGCGGCCAGAGCATGTCGTTCTCCCACGTGGTGTGCAGCGAGCCGGCGGCGGCGGAGATCTCGTTCCACTCGGTAAGAGTCTGGAGGCACCGGGGGCAGTCCTCGGCGTGCCGCGCGGCGATCTGCAGCGAGTAGGAGTCGCCTTCCAGGAGGAGGTCGTCGAGCTGTTCGCAGGTGATGTTCATGGTCTCGATTTCCACTGCTGTTGGAGCTGTTTCTTGGTGGCGAAGAGGATCCATTTGGAGTTCCCCTCGCTGATGCCGAGGATCCCGGCGATCTCGGCGTGGCTGAGCCCTTCGATCTCGAAGAGCGTGAAGACGCTGCGCCGCTGCTCCGGCAGGCCGGCCAGGAGCTTGCGGAGCGTGATGCGCTTGGCGTCGTCGACGGTCGAGGCGGGGCGCTCGGCGAAGAGGAGGTCGTCGTCGAGGGACGACTCGTCGCCGCGCCGCCGCCGCTTCCGCAGGAGGTCGTAGCAGGTGTTGATGAGGATGCGGTAGACCCAGGTGGAGAAGGAGGCCTCGCCGCTGTACGTCGCCGCCGCCCGGTGGATCTTGATGAATGTCTCCTGCACCGCATCCTCGGCGTCGGAGACGTTGCCCAGGTGGTTGTAGGCGATCGACTTCATCCGCTCGCCGTGCGTGCGGTAGAGGCGCTCGAACGCGCCGCTCTCGCCGGCGGCGCACGCCGCCGCCAGCCGGCGGTCCTCGTCATTCGCGGCAATGGGGCTCACGGTCGGAGGCAAGGATAGGGCGGCGGACGCGGCGGCAAGCATGTTCTTGGGGAAATAGACGTGGGGTGGGGGAGAAAGGTTAGAGCTCGTCGATCGACTTCGGCCAGTCCCCCTTCAGCAGCCGCGACAGCGCCCGGTCCGCCAGCAGCTTCCCGCCCGTCTGGCAACGCGCGCAGTAGTTCGTCTCGTTGTCGGCGTAGACGATGCGCTGCACGGGCGAGCCGCAGACGGGGCAGGGCTGGCCGAAGCGGCCGTGGACGGCCATCCCGTCGCGGAACGCCGTCACCTTCTCCGGGAAGCCGTCGCCGGCGTCGCGGCGCAGGCGGTCGGTCCAGTCGACTAGCGTCTCCCGCACCGCCCGCCAGAGGCGCTCGATCTCTTCCTCGCCGAGGTTCGTCGTCAGCTGGACGGGGGAGAGGCGGGCGCGGTGGAGGATCTCGTCCGAGTAGGCGTTGCCGATGCCGCTGAAGACGTGCGGATCGGTGAGCGTCCGCTTGAGCGTGTGCCGCTCGCGGGTGAGCGCGGCGCGGAAATCGTCCAGCGACGTCTCCAGCGGCTCGATGCCGCCCGGGTCCTGCGCCGCCACCGCCGCCTTGCCGCGCAGGAGATGGATCGACGCCCGCCGCTTCGACCCCGCTTCGGTGAGCACGAGCGTGCCGTTCGGAAAATCGAGCGCGGCCAGGCCGAGCTTGCCCGGAACCTTCGCGCCCGGCGGCAGCCAGCGGAAGCGGCCGGCAATCATGAGGTGGATGACGATGAAGAGGTCGTTTTCGAGGCCGATGACGATCCGTTTTCCGACCCGGCGCAGCGAGACAACCTGTCGTCCGGCGAGGTCGGAGGGGGCGGGCTCGACCGTGCGGAGGACGAAAGGACTCGTCAGCCTCAGCTTTGTAAGTGACTGACCCAGAATGCGCTTTTCCAGCGCCTCGATGTAGACGGTCACATCGGGAAGTTCAGGCACGGGATCATCATTATCTCCTCCACATGCGAACCGCGTATGCGTTCTTCAGCGGGCTGGTGCTCGGCGCCGTGACGGTGCTGATGATCAACCCGTCCCGCGCCGAGGCGAGAAAGAGGGATGACGTGCTTCCTCCGTCGCGGCCGGTGACGGCAGTGCCGCTCTCTATCCAGCTGCCCTCCGGGCTGGTCATGCCGGTTCTCGGGATCGACCCGAGCCAGCTGCACGACAACTTCGACGGCCTGCGCAGCGGCGGGCGCGTGCACGGCGCGCTCGACATCATGGCCCCGCGCGGCACTCCGGTCGTCGCCGCGGTGGACGGGACGATCCAGAAGCTCTTCACCAGCCATGCGGGTGGCATCACGGTGTACGAGTTCGACGTCCCGGCGGAGAAGGTCTACTACTACGCGCATCTCGACCGCTACGCGGATGGGCTCTCGGAAGGGATGCACGTCTCGGCTGGCACGGTGATCGGCTATGTCGGCACGACCGGCAACGCGCCGCCGGGCTCGCCGCACCTCCACTTCGCCATCGAGCAGCTGATGCCGGAGAAGCACTGGTGGCAGGGGACGCCGATCAATCCGTATCCGCTGTTGGCTCAGGCGTCGCGTTAGCCCCCGACCCGCTTCAGCGCTTCCTGGATCTGCTTCGACTCCGGTGAGAGCTTCAGCGCCGCGGCGTAGCTCGCCCGCGCCTCCGCTTTCCGTCCGCCCTTCTCGTACACCATCCCCAGCCAGTAGTTCGCGTCGCGGAGCGACGGCTCCCCCTCCTTCGGCTGATAGGCAAGGTAGCGCTTGAGCGACTCCTCTCCCCGCGGCAGGTTCGTGCCGGAGTTGGCGGCGATCTGGCCGAGGCGGAAGAGGGCGGGCATATAAGAAGGATCTGTTTTCAGCGCCGTCTCCGCTTCCGTCCACGCCGCGGCGTAGTTCTTATCCACGCCGAGGTAGAAGCCGGCCAGGCTGTTGTGCGCGCGGGCGGAGGCCGGCTGCTCCTTCACCGCGGCCAGCCACTCATTGCGGGCCAGGTCGGGCTTCTTCTGGTAGTTGTAGATGCGGGCGTAGGCGCGGTGGCCCAGCAGCGCGTCGTGCTTGCGGATCTCCGCCGCCTGCTCCTGCGCCTTCTCCACGCTGCCGCCGATGATGCCCGGCGCCTGGAGGTAGAACTCCAGGAGGCCCATGCGCGCGTCGACGTAATTCGGATCGAGAGCCACCGCGCGCTCCAGCTCCTCCTTCGCCTTCTTCCCCAGCGTGGCCTGGCGGAACAGGCTGGCCTTTTCCGCCGCCGTTCCGTACGCGTTGCCGAGCCAGTAGTGGTACTCCGCGACGTTCGGCCGCTTGGCCACCGCCTTCTCCAGCAGCTCGACCGCCCTGTCGGCGTCGCCCTTCTGCATGGCCGCTTTGCCGGCCAGAAACTCCGGGTCATTCTGCGCCAAAAGCGGAATGGCGACGGCCATCGCCAGGAGGACCAGCCCGATGTGTCTCATGTGATCGCATTACGTCCTCCGGTTGGGAAAGGTTTTGCATACAATGGCGCGCCCCATGGCGGACACGATTCTGCAGCCCGAGATCCCGACCGACGCGGCCGACGACCGCGCCCTCCTCCCCGTCTACAACGCGGCCGAGCTGACCCGCGCCGCGGACGAGGCGTTGGCCGTGGCCAGGCGGCTGCTGCGGGAGATCGAGTCCGTCCCTCTCGACCAGGCCGACTCCGAGACCATCCTCGCCGCCTGGGACGGCGCGGCCATCGTCCTCGAGGACGCCTTCGGTCCCATCTCGCTCCTCAACAGCGTCCATCCCGACCGCGAGGTGCGCGACGCCGGCGACGTCGCCCTGGTCCAGGAGTCGAGCTTCATCACCGAGCTCTTTCAGAACGAGGAGTTCTACACCCGCGTGCGGCGCGTCGAGCCGCGCTCCATCGCCGACCGCCAGCTGCAGAAGGACCTCCTGGAGAACTTCGAGGACAGCGGCATCGCCCTCCCCCCCGCCAAGCGCGCCCGCTTCAAGGAGATCTCCGAGCGCCTGACCGAGCTGGGGCAGGAGTTCGCCCGCAACATCCGCGACAACGAGACGAAGCTGCGCTTCACCCCCGCCGAGTGCGCCGGCCTGCCGCAGGCCTGGCTCGACCGCGTGCCGCGCGACGCCGAGGGGAACGTCGTCGTCGGATTCGACTACCCCGACTACGTCCCCTTCATGATGTACGCCCGCGACGCGGCGGCCCGCAAGCGCTACTACGTCGCGAACACGAACCGCGGCACGCCGCGCAACCTGGAGGCCCTCGACGAGATCGTCGCCCTGCGCAAGGAGATCGCCGACCTCTACGAGGTGCCGAGCTACGCCCATTACGTCACCAAGCGGCGGATGGTGGAGAATCCGGAGACGGTCCACCGCTTCCTCGATGAGGTGCACCAGGTGGTCACCGAGGCCGAGGTCCGCGACCTCGGGCATCTGGCCGAGGTCAAGGGACGGCTGGAGGGGATGCCGGCCGAGAAGGCGCGCATCGATCGGTGGGACGTCTCGTATTACCGCGAGCGCCTGCGCGAGGAGCGCTACGCCATCGACCAGGAGGCGTTGCGCGCCTACTTCCCCACCGATCCGACCGTGGAGTGGATGCTCGACGTCAGCGCGCGGCTGTACGGCGTCCGCTTCGAGCGCGCCGTCGTGCCGGTGTGGCATCCCGACGTCATCTATCTCGACGTCCGCGACGCCGCGGGGGGCGACTTTATCGGCGGTATTTATCTCGATCTCTTCCCTCGCGACGGCAAGTACAAGCACGCCGCCGCCTGGCCGGTGCGCGGGGTGAGCCTGCGCGCGGGGCGGAAGCCGGTCAGCGTCCTGGTGACGAACTTCAACCGCGACGGCCTGACCCACGACGAGGTGGAGACGCTGCTGCACGAGTTCGGGCACGTCCTGCACGGCGTGCTGTCGAAGACGCACTACCTCGAGCACTCCGGGACGAGCGTGGAGCGCGACTTCGTCGAGGCGCCGTCGCAGATGTACGAGGAGTGGGCGGGGCGGATGGAGAGCCTATCGCTGATCCGCAACCATTGTGCGACCTGCCCGGCCATCGACGAGGAGCTCGTGCGGCGCCTGGTGGCGGCGAAGAAGTTCGGGGCGGGGATCGACTACGGGCGGCAGCACCTCTACGCGTCGTTCGACATGGCGTTGGCCAGCGAGCAGCCGGGACGCTGCCTCGAAGTGTGGGAGGCGATGGAAGGCGCCACGCCGCTCGGCTACGTCGAGGAGACGTCCTTCCCCGGCACGTTCGAGCACATCGCCAGCGGCTACGCCGCCGGCTACTACGGCTACATGTGGGCGAAGGTGATCGCCCTCGACATGGTCTCGATCTTCGGCGCCGACCTGATGAACGGCGAGGTCGGCCGCCGCTTCCGGGAGATCATCCTCGGCCGCGGCAGCGAAGAGCCGGCCCGGGAGCTGGTGGAGAAGTTCCTCGGGCGGCCGGTGTCGAGCGAGGCGTTCTTCGCGAGGATCCAGGGGGAGTAGCTACCTCACGTCCACGGCCGGCTCGTGATCGTTGCTCACACCGATCGCCAAGACCGAGTCAGAATCATCACGGCCCGGCTGGCTCTGCCGAAAGAGCGTCGATTTTATGAGCAACGAACCTGATCCTGTCGAAGACGACGACATTCCCGAGATGGACCTGCGCGGCGGTGTTCGCGGCAAGTACTACGAGCGCTACATGAAAGGCACGAATGTCGTTTTGCTGGAGCCGGACATGGCACGCGTGTTTCACGATTCCGCGGTCGTGAATCAGGCCTTGCGGGAGTATTTGTCCGAGCACGGCGCGCCCCCCGAGCTTCCGAAACGGGCCGGCTGATTCATCTCACCTCCACCGTCGCCGTCCCCATCGCCATCACCCGCACCGTGATCCCCTGGTCGTGCGGCACCGCCGACACCGGCTCCAGCGACGTCACCGATCCGCGCATCGTCACGCCCCGCGCCAGCGGTCGGCTGATGGCCTTGTCGATCTCCGCGCGGATGGCCGCCAGCTCGGCGGCGATGGGCCAGCGTGCGTTCTGGCGGAGCTGCGCGCGGAGGGCGTCGTGCACGGCGCGCTCGACCATGCGCAGGAACGGATTGCGACGCTTCTCCAGCGCGTAGTCGAGATCGGGGAGAGTCACCGTGCTCGTCGCCGCGTCGTAGGTCGGCGTCCCTTCGAAGCGCACCAGCCCGCGGTAGCCGCGCAGCGGCCCGCCGCGATAGTCGAGATCGACCGCCACGGAGATCTTCCCGCCCGCGGCCGGCGCGAGGGCGATGCCTTCGACGCGGAGATCGCGCCCTTCGATCCGATACGTTCTCTTGCCGTATTCCGCGGTCAGCAGGCGCCCGGCCTCGGCGTACGGCAGCTCGACGTCCAGCGGCACGCGGATGCCACCGCCGGCCGGCTCGGCCACCCGCAGCGGCGGCAGCGGCCGCGCCGCGGTCGAAGGCCGCTCCCCGACCACCACCCGCGTCCGGGCACGCAGGGTCAGGGTGCTGAAGACGGTCGTCCCCGAGCCGCGCAGCGGCGCGAGCGCCACGTCCACCGGCTCGAAGACGAGCCAGGTGCGCGGCGCCAGCTCGGACGGCGTCTGCAGCGAGGTCCACACCTCCTGCGCCACCGGGCGGATGCTGGTGAGCTTCGGCGCGTCGCGGTCGATGGTCTTGGCCACGTCGCGCAACTGCTGGTCGACCATCGGCCCGATCTTCCACTCCGAGAGGTCGATGTTCAGCAGGGTGACGGTGCACGGCCTGGGGAACTCCACCGGCCGCGCCTTGGTCACCGAGCGGATGCGCCACTGCGCGTCCCACTCCAGCCGCGCGTCGATGATGATGTGCGCCTCGCGCATCGGCTCGCCGAAGCCGCACGACACGCACGGCCACATGCGCGTGGAGCGGACGCACCCCTCCAGCGCGAAGCGCACGGTGGTCGTCGCGTGCAGCCCGAAGTTCTGCATGTAGACGGCGATCGGATCGCGCTCGACCTTGTAGCGCAGCCCGAAGCGGTTCTGCGGGTCCATCTCGTACCCATCGAGCTTCTCGATCTTCCTCGGCACCTGCCGCTCGGCCTCGGCGGAGAGCTGGTCGAGGGTGGAGCGGATGGGGATCTCGATGATCGATTCCTCCGCGGGCGGGGCGGGGCCGAGTTGGACGGTCGGCGGGAGAGGCGTTGCGGCGCAGGAGAGGACGAGCGCGACCGCGGCGAGGAGCCCGAATTTCATCGCATATGATCCTCGCATGATTTATACGAACCTCGGCGGCACCGGCCTCAAAGTCTCCCGCCTCTGCCTCGGCACAATGACCTACGGCTCGAAGTCGTGGCGCGACTGGATCCTCGATGAGGAGGAGGCCCGGCCGTTCTTCCGGCGGGCCTTCGAGGCGGGGATCAACTTCTTCGATACCGCCGACATGTACTCCCGCGGAGCGAGCGAGGAGATCGTCGGCCGCCAGCTGAGGGAGCTGGCCAAGCGGCACGAGATCGTCATCGCCACCAAGGTCTTCTTCCCCATCTTCTCCGGCCCGAACGGCGGCGGCCTCTCGCGCAAGCACATCATGGAGGCGGTCGACGCCTCCCTCCGCCGCCTCGGCGTCGACTACATCGATCTCTACCAGATCCACCGCTTCGATCCCCACACGCCGATCGAGGAGACGCTCGAGGCGCTGCACGACGTGGTCAAGGCCGGCAAGGCGCTCTACATCGGCGCGTCCAGCATGTACGCCTGGCAGTTCGCGCGCATGCTGCACGCCGCCGAGCGCCGCGGCTGGACGCGCTTCGTCTCCATGCAGCCGCACTACAACCTCATCTACCGCGAGGAGGAGCGGGAGATGCTCCCCCTCTGCATGGCGGAAGGGGTGGGAGTCATCCCCTGGAGCCCGCTGGCCCGCGGTTTCCTGGCCGGCAACCGGACCCGCGAGCAGAAGAGCGGCGAGACGACGCGCGCGAAGAGCGACGAATACGCGCAGGACATGTACTACGCCGCCCACGACTTCGACGTGGTCGACCGGGTGGTGGAGCTGGCGAAGCGCCGCGGCGTCGCGCCGGCCCAGATCGCCCTGGCCTGGGTCCTCCACCGGCCGGGCATCACCGCCCCGATCATCGGCGCCTCGAAGATCGAGCAGCTCGACCAGTCCATCGCCGCCCTGGAGATCCGGCTCGACGCCGAGGAGATGAAGTTCCTGGAGGAGCCGTATCAACCGCATCGGGTGCTGGGACACAGGTAGGGTTGACAGTTGACGGTTCACGGTTGACGGTTGAGCCCGCAGTCGGTACCGTCAACCGTCAACTGTGAACCGTCAACCATGAGTGACACCACCACCCGCGGAATCCGAATCCAAGTGGAAAGCTTTTACGTCGAAGAAAGAAGCGAGCCGGAGGCGCAATACTTCTTCTTCGCCTACCACGTCCGCATTGCGAACGGCGGCTCGGAGACCGCGAAGCTGCTCAGCCGTGAATGGATCATCACTGACTCTGATGGAAACGTCGAACGCGTCGTCGGCCCCGGTGTGGTGGGCGAGCAGCCGGTGCTCGCGCCGGGGGAGGCGTTCGAGTACACGAGCTTCTGCCCCCTGCGCACCTCGGTCGGCTCGATGCACGGCAGCTACCAGATGCTCACCGCGGGCGGCGAGCCGTTCGACGCCGTCATCGCCCCTTTCACCCTCGCCGTCCCCGGCGTGGTCAACTGAGTGCGGGGAGCCCCGACCGTGAGCCGCTTCCGCTTCTCGTTCCTCCCCGTCTTCTTCCTCTGCCTCGGCACGGCCTTCGCCGCCGCCGTCTTCATCCGCGTCCACGACTACCGCGCCGACCTCCGCGCCCAGGATGGACTGGCTTCCGGCTCCACGGCCGAAGCGCGGGCGCGGTCGGAGGCCGAGCGGCGGCGCCGGGCGGCCGACGACGCCCTGCCCATCGACGGCGTCACCTCGCCCGAGACCGGCACGGTCATCCCGGTCGGCGAGACCGCGTCGCCGGAGAGCATCGCCGCCGCCCGCGCGGCGCGCGAGCAGCGCTACCGCGAGCTTCTGGCCGGCGGCGGACACCAGACGCCGGGGCAGCAGAGCTCCGCCGAGGACACCTCCGAGCCCGAGCCGGTCAACCCGGCCACGCCGCAGCCGAAGGCGGAGTCGACCCTCAGCCGCCTCACGCACTCCATCGTCAGCGCCGTCACCGGCCGGCAGAGCTCCACTCCCCAGCCCATGAGCTCCACCGCCACCACGACGTCCGGCGATAACCGGAATCCCCGCGGCCACGAGCCGGACCCGAAGGACCCGTCGTCCGACACCACGCCGCCGCAGGTGATGAGCATCGACTTCATCCCCAACAGCGTTCACGACGGCCAGGAGACGGTCCTCAGCGTCGTGGCCATCGACGACCTCTCCGGCGTGCGGACGATCTCCGGCTCGATCGTCAGCCCCAGCAACGGCCTGCAAGGTTTCGCCCTGCAGCGGGAAGGGGATACCAACCGCTACTCCTCGCGCATCCTGATCCCCAAGGACTCGCCGGAAGGGATCTGGCGCGTGAACTATCTCAATCTCACCGACAACGCCGGCAACCCCCTCTCCCTGACCTACAACGGCGGCGGCGCGCCGATCCTGGCCAACGCGCAGTTCCGCGTCGTCTCCTCCCGCCCCGACTCCGCCGGCCCCACGCTGCAGAACGTCTGGCTCGACAAGGGGGCCATCCGGGAGGGGGAGCGGACCCTCGTCTACGTGCAGGCCGACGACGACAAGTCGGGCGTGCATCTGGTCAGCGGCGTGTTCCAGAGCCCGCAGAAGCTGGCCCGCATCGGCTTCGGCTGCCGGGCCCCGGCGGAGGGGAGCGGCGGCCCGTGGGTGTGCGAGGTCACCACCCCCGCCTGCCTCGACTGCGGCGACTGGCAGCTGGAGCAGATCCAGCTGCAGGACAACGCGAACAACATGACCACCGTCCGCGGCGACGACCCGGCCGTGAAGCGGGTCCGCCTGAACATCACCGGCGAGCAGTGCGACTCGCAGGCGCCGGTGCTGGAGGCGGCCGTGCTCGATCAGACCGTGGTCAGCAACGCCGAGGTCAGTACGATCACCATGACCGTCACGGCCAGCGACGACGTCTGCGGCCTGGCCAGCATCAGCGGCCAGGCGGCCGGCCCGCAGACTGAAGGCGGCCAGCCCCCACGCATCTACTTCTCCTTCACCCAGGCCGGCGATCCGAACACCTGGGTGGGCCGCATCACCATCCCCAAGCTCGCCGCCAAGGGAATCTGGAACGTCGCCTGGATGCAGCTCCTGGACAAGGGGAACAATCTGAAGACCTACTCGCACGCGGACGCGGTGCTGGCGAACGCGGTGTTTCGCGTGCAGTGAGTCCTACGACGGGTTCTCTCCCCCATCCTCATCCCAGATCCGCGACAGCCGATTCCTCGGCATCGCCGGCACGCTCGCCCTGGTGTAATGCGAGGTGTCGTTGAACAGGGAGAGGCGGGCGTGGGCCAGCTCCTTGAAGTCGAGGACGTTCAGCGCGGCGGGGCTCTGATCGAGGCGGTCGCGGTACTTGCGCGGGTCGAAGCCGAGGAGGGAGCTGAGGAGGAGGCGGATCGTCGCCTTGTGGGAGACGACGAGGAAGGGCTTTCCCTGGTGCCGATCCACCAGCTCGAGCAGCGCCGGGAGGGCGCGGGCCGTCACCTGCAGGCCGGTCTCGCCCCCTTGCGGCGCGAAGGAGTAGGGATCGGCTTCGTATCGCTCGTACTCCTCCGGGTAAGCCTGCTCGACCTCCTTGCGCGTCTTTCCCTCCCACCGTCCATGGTTGATCTCCCGCAGCGCCTTGACCGGCTTGACGGGCAGCCGCTGCGGCTCGGCGATCAGCTCGGCCGTGGTCACGGTGCGCTTCATGGGGCTGGCGTAGACGGCGCAGATCGGCTCGCCGGCCAGCCGCTCGCCGAGCAGCCGCGCCTGCTCCCGCCCCTCGGCGGAGAGCAGCACGTCCACCGCGCCGGCGAACCGATCCTCGGCCGACAGCTCGGTCGCCCCGTGGCGGACCAGGTAGACGCGGGTGATCACGGTGAGGGGAATGATACGCGGGAAAACAAGAAAGGCTCGCGGTCCTTGGTCCCGCGAGCCCATTCTCGATCCGTTGACAGCCACCAAGGGGCATCCGAACCGACCATCCCGCCGATCCCTTGCCTCACGGGACGTCTTGCGACTCGTTGACAGCTGCAAGGAGCATCCGAGTCGCCCGCTTCGGGATCCAACGCCTCTCGAAGCACCTGCAGCCCGTTGGCATCTGCGCTGGAGCATCCGGACTGGAGGTGACGAACAATCTAGGGCCCATTCGTGCGGCTGGCAATATCCACGGCAGGTTTTTTTGCAGCCGCGTTCGGCATCAGCGCCGGCCGACGCCGGGGCGCGAATGAGGAAGAAAGGTAACAGCGCTCCTGTTGCTCCGAGTCCAATTCCGCGAGTAACATACGCGGTCCCAACCCAATCTCAGGACCGAGATTCATTTCACGAAAGGTACACAGCACTCCATGAGCCAGTCGAGAGATCACGCCGACGCGAGTTTTGCCGAGGCGTTGGAAGCGAGTCTGAATTTCAAGACCCCCGAGCAGGGTGAAGTGCTCCGCGGCGAGATCGTTTCGATCGCCGGCGACGACGCGTACGTCAGCTACGGCGGACCGTCCGAAGCCGTGATCGCGGCGGCCGAGTTGGAAGGACTCGACGTCGGCGACACGATCGAGGGGACGGTCGTCAAGACCACCCCGGAGATGCGGATCTCGCGCAAGCTGCTCAAGGGGAAGGCTTCGCTCGACCAGCTTCGGCAGATGTACGAGAACCACCTCCCGGTGGAGGGAAAGGTCTCGGGCCGCAACAAGGGCGGCTTCGAAGTGAACGTCAGCAGCCTGCGCGCGTTCTGCCCCCTCTCCCAGATCGCCCTTGGCAAGATCGAGAGCCCCGACGCCTTCGTCGGGCAGACGTACGAGTTCCGGGTCACGGAGATGTCCGAGGACGGGCGGCGCATCGTCGTCTCCCGCGCCGCCCTGCTCAAGGAGGCGGCCGCCGCGCGGGCCGAGGAGACCCGCCAGCGCATCGTCCCCGGCGCCGAGCTCACGGGCCGGGTGAAAACGCTTACGCCGTTCGGCGCCTTCATCGATCTGGGGGGCGTCGACGGCCTCCTGCACGTCTCCGAGATGAGCCGCCGCCGGGTGACCGATCCGAAGGAAGTGGTCCAGATCGGGCAGGAAGTGCACGTCAAGGTCATCAAGGTCGACAACGACGGCAAGCGCATCTCGCTGTCGATGAAGGATCAGGAGCCCGATCCCTGGTCGGACGTGGCCGACCGCTACGCGCCCGGCGCGCAGTTCACCGGCCGCATCGTCCGCTCCACCGACTTCGGCTACTTCGTCGAGGTCGAGCCGGGCTTGGACGGCCTGGTCCACCTCTCCCAGCTCCCCCTCGGCGTGAAGCCGGGCGACCCGGCGGTCTCCATCGGCTCGGCGGTGAGCGGCTGGGTGCGCGAGGTCGATCCGTCGAAGAAGCGCCTCTCCCTCTCCCTGCGCGAGGTGGCCATCTCCGATCCGTGGGAGGGCGCCGCGCAGAGATACTCCATCGGCAAGGTGGTGGAGGGGACGGTCGATCACGTCGCCGCCCCCGGTGTCTTCGTCCAGCTCGAGGCGGGCCTGACCGGCCTCATTCCGGCCTCGGAGCTGAGCCTTGCGCCGGGCCAGGACGCGGCGTCGACCTACCATCCGGGCGACAAGCTGGGGGTGCGCGTCATGAGCGTCGATCCGCAGCGCAAGCGCATCTCCCTCAGCCACGAGGCGGCCAAAGCCGCCGCCGAGCGCGACGAGTACATGAAGTTCATGGAAGACCGCACCGACGGCAGCGAAGGCAAGAGCGCCATGGCCCTCGCCTTCGAGCGCGCCATGGGCAAGAAGGGGTAGCTGCCTCTCGTCTCGCCGGCGCGCGTCGTCAGCCGCTGGGAGTCCCGCCGGCGGTGACGTCGCCGTGTCATTCTTCGCCGCGCACGGTCGCGCTATTTACGCTCCGCCGAGGTAAGATCCATCGCGATGGACGATCAGATCCTCGAAGTGCTCAAGGACATCCGCGAGGAAGCGAAGCTGACGAATACGCGGCTTGCGTCCGTCGAAGAGGAAGCGAAGCTGACGAATGTGCGGCTTGCCTCGCTCGAGGGACGTGTTGAGTTCCTGGAGAAGAGAACATCGAAGGGCTTCGAGACTCTCAACGAGCGCTTGGAAGCGCACGTGGAGAGACTCGAGCTTCTCTCGCGCGAGCAGGCCGAGAGCGAGATCCGGCTGACCACGGAAGTGGTTTCGCTCGCTGAGGTCACGCGCGAAGTGCGCGATCTCATCGACCGAAAGCTCGACGACCACAAAATGGTGTTGAAGCACGAAGAACAGATCAAAGAGCTTCAGAGTCGCGTCTTTGACCGCGGCAAGAATTAGCGCTGTCTCGTCACAACATGGCCCATCAGGATCTTTGGCACAGCGAGCCGAGCAGGCGAAGAGACATCGCCGAGCGCGCGAAAGAGCTTTGGATGGGGATGTTCGGAAGAAACGGATGTCATCCTCGCTTCGCCAACGATCCCTGCTTTTCGCCAGCGATCCACCCCTGCGCCCTGCGGTCACTAAGTACCGTTCCCCGGAAATTGGTGTCCACGTCATCCTGAGCTGCGTAGACAGCGAAGGATCTCGGCGGCGAGGATGGAGCGTCGTGTCCGAGACCCTTCGCCGTCTACGCGGCTCAGGGTGACGCGGAATGGACACTCTCTTCCGGGGAGCTGTACTAAGAGGCGTATAATCGCGCCTCTCTCCGCTTCAGCTTCGGGGATTCGCTGCTTGCTCGGCAGGACGGTATCGCACTACGAGGTCACGCGCGCCCTCGGCGCGGGCGCAATGGGGACGGTGTTTGCGGCGCACGACACGCTGCTGGGCCGCGACGTGGCGCTCAAGATCTTGCAGGACGGCGGCGTCGCCACCGAGGAGAGCCGGCTGCGCTTCCTGCAGGAGGCGCGCGCCGCGTCGGCCCTGAACCATCCCAACATCGTCACCATCTACGACGTCGTGCGCGACGGGGAGACCGACTACATCGTCATGGAGCTGGTCAGCGGCCAGACGCTCGAGGACCGCATGCTGTGCGGGCTGATCCCCCTGGACGAAACGCTCGACATCCTCGACCGCATCGCCGACGCCCTCGGCGCGGCGCACAAGCGCGGAATCGTCCATCGCGACCTCAAGCCGGCCAACGTGATGCTCACCCCCTCCGGCGGGTTGAAGGTCCTCGACTTCGGCCTGGCCAAGCAGCTCATCCCTGCCGACGCTCCTCCCGACCTGCCGCCGATGCTGCGCACGCAGTCAGGCATCGTGGTCGGGACTCCTTCCTTCATGTCGCCCGAGCAGGCCCTCGGCCAGCCACTCGACGGCCGCTCCGATCTCTTTTCCCTCGGCTCGATCGGCGTGGAGATGCTCACCGGCCGCAATCCCTTCGAGGTGGACTCTGCCATGGCGACGATGTACCGGATCGCTCACGGGAAGCCGATCTCGCTCGACGCCGTCCCGCCGGTGGCCAGGGCGATGTTCGAGCGCCTCCTGGCCCGCGACCGGGCGGATCGCTATCAGTCGGCCGGCGAGCTCCGATCGGCGATTGCCGACATCCGCCCGGCCCGGACGGTGCGTCTCGCCGCGGATCACCGCAAGACGGCCGCCGAGCGGGCGCAGCGCCACAGCGGCGCGCTCGTCGAGCGGCGCCACGTCACCATCGTCCGCTGCCAGCTCATCCCCACCGAGCCGGACGGCGGCGCCGTCGACGCCGAAGATCTTCCCGAGATCCTGCATCAGATCGCCGGCGAGTATCAGCGCGTCTGCGCGGAGATCTTCGGCCGCTTCGAGGGGGAGGTTCTGCGCGCCTCGGGCGGCGCGGTCACGGTGTCGTTCGGCTATCCGCTGGTCCACGAAGACGACGCGCGGCGGGCCGTACGCGCCGCGCTGGCGGTGCAGGAGGCGGTCGCCGGTCTCTCGCCGCGCATCGAGCGCGAGCTCGGCGTGCGGCTGTCGGTCCGGGCCGGCGTGCACACCGCCATGACGGTCGTCGATACGGGAGCGGGGGCCGGCGATGCGATCGCCGACAGCGAGACGGCCGCCTTCGCCGGCCGCATCCTCAACTTCGGGCCGCCGAGCGGCGTGATCGTCGGCGACGCAACCCAGCGGCGCATCGACGGGTTCTTCGAGACGTCGGAGCTGGGAGTCTTTCCGGTCGGTCCGGAGCGGCAGTCGGCGCGCGTGCTCCGCATCGAGCGCGACCGCGGATTCGAGAGCCGCCTGGAGGCGAAGTCGGCCGGCAACCGGATGACCGAGCTGGTGGGACGCGACTCCGAGCTCGATCTGCTTCTCCGCCGATGGGCCGAGGCCAAGAGGGGAGACGGTCAGGTCGTCCTGCTGCGGGCCGAGGCGGGCATCGGCAAGTCGCGGCTCGTGGCCGAGCTGCGCAAACGCACCGGCGGCGAGACGCGGACGTGGATCGAAGGGCGCTGCTCGCCGCTGTACTGCAACAGCGCCCTCTTTCCGGCGGTGCGCTCGCTGGCGGTGTGGCTCGGGCTCGACGTCGACGGCGGCGCGGCGCGGAAGCTGGAGGTCGTGGAGCGGGCCCTGGCCCGCGCCGGGGCTCCGCTCGAATCGGCCCTGCCGCCCATCGCCACGCTCCTCTCCATCCCCTGGGAGCAGAAGTACGCGCCGCCGCAAGCCAATCCGCGCGAGCAGAAGCAGCTGGTGATCGAGACCATCGTCCGGCTCTTCGCCGGAGAGGCGTCCTACAAGCCGGTGCTCTTCGTCGTGGAGGACCTGCACTGGGTCGATCCGTCGACGGTGGAGCTGCTCGACCTGCTGATCGAGCAGGTGCCGTCGCTGCCCATCCTGATCCTCTTCACGTTCCGGCCCGAATACGAGCCGCCGGCGGAGTGGCTCCGGCGGGCGAACGCCAGCATCGTCGCGCTCGACCGGCTCGACGAGGCGGCGGTGCGCGGCATGACCCGCAATCTGGCCGGCGGGAAAGAGCTGCCGCCGGAAGTCTTCGAGCAGATCTTCGCCAGGACGGAGGGCTTTCCCCTCTTCGTGGAGGACCTCACGCGGATGGTGCTGGAGTCGGAGATGCTGACCGAGACCGGCGGCCGCTACGTTCTGACCGGCGCGTTCCAGCCGTTGGCGATTCCCGACACCTTGCAGGAGACGCTCATGGCGCGCGTCTCCCGGCTGGCCACGGCCAAGCCGGTGGCCCAGGTCGGCGCGGCGATCGGCCGCGAGTTCGAAGAGGACATGCTGCGCGCCGTGGGGGGATTCGATGACCGGACGCTGACCAAGGCGCTGGGCGACCTCGTCTCCGCCGGACTGCTCCACCGGCGCGGGCTGCTGACCCGTCCCCGCTACGTGTTCAAGCACGTCCTGGTGCAGGAGGCGCTGTATCAGTCGCTGCTGAAGAAGCAGCGGCGCGAGTACCACGTGCGCATCGCCGAAGTGCTGGTGACCCAGTTCGCCAGCCTCGTGCAGGCCCATCCGGAGCTCGTGGCCTGGCATCACGAGAAGGGCGGCGAGGTCGCCAAGGCCGTGGAGTACCTGCGCCGGGCCGCCGAGCTGGCGCTGAGCCGCAGCGCGAACCGGGAGGCGCTCAGCCATGTACGGCACGCGCTGAACGTGCTGTCGTCGCTCCCCGAGGGGGAGGAGCGATGGTCCGCCGAGCTGGCGCTGCGCATCATCGAGGCGACCGTGCTGCTTGCGCTCGAAGGATGGGCCGCCTCTCTGAAGAGCGGCTGTTACGATCGGGCCCGCGAGCTTTGCCGCACCCTCCACGATCCGCGCCTCTTCGCCGTGCTGCGCGGCCTCTGGTCCGTCCACCTCAGCAACGCCGACCTGAGCGAGGCGCTGGCCGTGGCGCAGGAGCTGCGGGAGATGGCCACGGCGGCGAACGACGAGGACATGCTGCTGGAGGCGCATTACACGCTCAACTCCTCGCTGTCCTTCGTGGGACGTCTGGAGGAGGCGCTGGAGCATCAGCGCGCGGTGATGGCCATCTACGACCCCGAGCGGCACCACCTCTCGCATGCCATCGCCTACGGGCACGATCCGGCCTTCGCCGTCTACGGCCAGTCGGTGGCGGCGCTGTCGCTCCTCGGGCGCATCCGCGAATCGCGCCGCCGCGAAGCGGAAGCGCTCGCCCTGCTGGACCGCAGCTCTCATCCCTACAGCCACGCGCACCTGATCTACCGGTTGTGCCGGAACGCCATCCAGATTCGCGACGTCGAGGCGGCGGCCCGCTACGGGCAGAGGCTGGTCGACCTGGCCACCGAGCATCACTTCACGGCCTGGCTCTCCTTCGCGCGGTTCTGCGTCGGATGGGCCATGGCGGCGGGCGGCGACACGGAGGCCGGAATCCCCCGCGCCATCGAGGGGGTGCTGCAGTGGTTCGCCACCGGCGCCAAATTGGGGGCCCGCTATTTCCCGGCCTTCATCGCCGATCTCGCCGTCCGCGCCGGACGCCTGGAGGAGGCGGAGCAGTGGGTGGAGGAGGGGCTGGCCGGGCTGGAAGGATCGGAGGATCGGCACTACCTCTCCGAGCTCTATCGCGTGCGGGGAGAGATCCTCGCCGCGCACGGCCGGGACGAGGAAGCGCTGACCTGGTTCCGGACCGCCGTGGAGACGGCCTGCCAGGGGCAGGAGAAGCTGCACGCCTTGCGCGCCGCGACCGGCATGGCGCGGCTGTACGTCCGCGCCGGCGACCCGGCCGCCGCCGCGGCCGCAATGCAGCCGTTCGCCTGGATGCTGGAGGAGGACGAGGTGCCGGACGTCCTCGAGGCGAAGGCGGTGATGGCGCACGGCACGGCCTGACACCCGATACCCGACACCCGACACTCCCCGAGCTCGACCTCGATCTGCTCACGTCGATGCTCGACCGCGGCACGCTCACCCAGGCCGTGCGCGATTTCAGACAGGCGCTTGACGCCATTAAGCATGCCATGGACTAAGTGAGTCTCGGTTTGGACATGCTTAGTACAGCTCCCCGGGAACGGGTGTCCAGTAGAATGGAGTTCGATCTGGGAAAGAAGACTCGGTGAGGGAGGACGCGATGGGATGGGAGACACCGATTCGAATCGAGCTGGAAGAGAGTGAGCGTGCGGAACTGGAAGTGATGGCTCGCTCTCATGCGATTGCGCACGGGCTGGTAGTTCGAGCGAAGATCATCCTGGGGGTTGCGGCAGGCCACTCGCTTACAGCAGTGGGGAAAGAAGTGGGACGCGGTCGGCGAATCGTGAGGAAGTGGGCTCAGCGATTCAGTCGGAAGCGAATGGCGGGACTGAGCGATGAGCCGCGTCCCGGTCGGCGACCGGTTTTCCCCCCCAGCGGTGGCCGCGCACTTGGTAAAGCTGGCCTGCGAACTGCCTGACGATCAGAAGCGATCGCTGTCGTTGTGGACATGCGCGGAGCTGGCTCGGACTCTAGAGCGCGAGGGCGTGGTCGGGTCGATTTCCCCGCAGACGGTTCAGCGGATGCTGGCTTCGTATCGGCTCAAACCGTGGCGTGTTCACTACTGGTTGAACGCGAAGGCTCCGCGAGACGCCGAATTTCGGCGACGAACCGAAGAGATCTGCGATCTGTACACGCGTGTGTCCGGCGTCAACTAGAACTGCGGGGTCGCGACCACTAAAAACTGCGGGATCAGTGGCCGGTTTGTAGTAGTCGCCGGACCGATCAGGTCCGGCGGGAGGATGATGGCGGTCGACAGACCGCCCACCTTTTCGGTTCGGGTTCTCTCCCTCGTCGTCTTGGTTTCTCGTCGTAGGCCCTGTGGGAAAGTGGGAAACGCGGCTTCATCGCGTTTTCCACTTTTCCAGCAGGGCGGTTCTCCTTTCTTTTTTGCTTCTTTTTTCTTTACGAATAACCCTCGTTTCCTCAGGCTTTTCCACAGATTCGGCCCGCTCTCACCCCTCTCCCCGTGCCCGGGCCATGGCCGCTTCGGCTCGGAAGCTCTTCGGCCCCAGCTCGAGAATCACCGAGTGATGCACCACCCGGTCGACCGCCGCAGCCGTGGTCATGGTGTCCTTGAAGATCTGATCCCACTGGCTGAACACCAGGTTGCTCGTGATCAGCACGCTCTTTCGCTCGTAGCGTTCGGCCAAAAGAGTGAAGAGCACCTCCATCTCCTCCCGCTCCTGCTGGACGTAGCCGATGTCGTCGAGGATCAGGGCCTCGAACCGATCCAGCTTGCGCAGCTCCGGGGTCAGACGCAGGTCGCGCTTGGCGGCAAGAAGCCGCTGCACGATCTGGAAAGTCGGCGCGAACAGCACCGTGCGGTTCTGCCGCACCAGCTCGTGACCCAGAGCGGCGACCAGATGCGTCTTACCCGTGCCCGGGTTGCCGAAGGCGATCACGTTGACCGCTCCGTCGAGGAAGCCTCCGTCCCGCAAGGCTGCGAAGCTGGTGCGCGACTTGGCCGGCAGCCGCTCGAGCTGATAGCTGCCCAGCGTCTTCTCCCGAGGGAGTTTGGACTCCTCGAGCAGGCGCGCGGTCCTCCTGGCCTGTCGTTCCGCCGCCTCGATCTCGGCCAGAGCCAACAGATACTCGGCATGGGTGAGCCCTTCGGCTGCCGCCCGGTCGGCCAGCGTTCCGTACTCGCGCACGAAGGCCGGCAGCTTGAACGAGCGCAACAGCATCGGCAGGCTTGCCTCGGTTCGCCTCGTCTGTGCCCCGCTCACTGCTCACCTCCCACGGCCGTGAGTGCGTCATACGAGCGAAGGTCCGGCGGCTCGAGGTTGTAGGTCGGAACCTCGACCTGCTCGGGCGTCGCCGCGGCGCGCACCTGGGCGTAGTCGTGCAGCTCGCCTTGGTCGAGCAGTTGCCCCAAGACGCGCTCCACCGCCGTCTCGCTCGTGGAGGCGGCCAGATGCAGGATCCTTACGTACTCCACGTCCGCTCCGCTGCCCAGCCGTTCCACCAGCGCGTCGTACGCGCGGCGGAAGGTGAGGGTGGGGAACAGCGCTTCCCGATACCGGTAGCGGGCGAACGCTCCCGGCTTGCGCACCAGCGACCAGATTACGTGCCGATAGTCGATGGTCACGTTCCCTCGCCCACGCTGCCGCTCCATCGTCGCCACCAGCCGCTCGCCGTGCCAGACCTCGATGGTCTCGGCGTACAGCCGCAGATCGACCATCTCTCCGATCAGCCGTGAGCTGACCGAGTACGTGTTCTCCGCCCCTCGGATGGTCGAGAAGCGCGTCACCATCACCCGCTCCCGCCGGAAGTCCTCGATCCGCATCGGCGGAAGCTCCTTCATCCCCTGCAGGTCATCGCACAACGAGGTGCGCCGCTTATTGCGCCCGGCGAAGATCTCCCTCAGGAACGCTTCGTAGCTCGCTCGGTCGGCGAACTGGCGCGAGCCGCGCATCAGCAGCGCCTGCTCGACCGCTCGCTTGAAGCGGTGGTGTGCCTGCTCGACCGATCCGTTCTCATGCGCTCGTCCCGGCGTGTTCCGATCCGCTTCCACTCCGTAGTGGGCCATCGCTCCGAGGTAGCGCTCGTTGAAGGCCCGTCGGCCGTCCTTCAGGTCGTGCGTGGCGGCCGACAGGTTGTCGGTCCGATGCTTGTGCGGCACCTTCCCCAGTTCGCCCACCGCCCGCTGGAACCCGGCGATCAGCGTCTCGAACGACTCCGAGAAGCACACCATCCCCGTCTCCCAGCGCGAGTACGGCAACACGAAGTGATACAGCAGATGATCGAACTTCTCCCCGCCGATGGTGATCCCCAGATCATTCATCGACGTGAAGTCGCTCTGTCCGTACTCGCCCGGCCGGTGCTGCTGGGGAAACATCACTTCCTTCTGCGGGCCGTGCTCGGCGCGCCAGCGCCGGATCTTCCGCTGCAAGGTGCGCAGCTGCCCTTCGCTGAACGTGCTGTCCGGTCGCTCCAGCAGCCGGACCATGATCGTCCTGGCTTCCAGCCCCGGCGCCGTCTCCAGCATCTTCTCCACTTCCGACCACACCGTCTCGAACGGATCTGGCCGCGTGCGATACGTCCGTGGCGGACGACGTCCCTTCGACACCGCCCCCTTCCGATACCGTCGCGCTGTGTTCTCGCTCATCCCGCTCTTCAGCGCTGCACGCTCGAGCGTCTCTCCCTCGTTCAACTCTTTCATCAGTCTCCTCACTTGTCGGTCATCGACCAATCGCGCCCTCCCTTTCCGGCCGGCGCACGATAGTCGACTCTCACCCTTGCTTGTTGTTGGTTATTCGGAGGAAACCGACCCCGCAGATTTAGTTGTCGTTAGCCTGCAGGTCTAATGGTCGCTGAACACGCGTGAGTTGGAGCCATACGAACGGGTTCTCTCGGTGGACGAGAAGACCTCTCTGCAACCACGAACCAGGAAATTCGCGACGCGAGCGGCCGGTCCGGCCGTACCGGTGCGGTTGGAGCATGAGTACAAACGGTGTGGTGCCCTGCAGTTGTTCGCAGCCTTTGACACGCGAAGCGGAGAGGTCATTGGCGTGTGCCGGCCGCGGAAGCGGCAGCAGGACTTCATCGAACTTTCTGAACGAAATCGATCGTCAGACGCCCTCGTCGATCAGCCTCATTCACATCGTCTGCGACAACCTGCGAATGCATTCCGGCAAGGAGGTTCAAGCGTGGCTTGAGCGTCATCCGCGCTTTCGCTTTCACTTCACGCCGGTGCACTGCTCATGGATGAATCAGATCGAACAGTGGTTCTCGATTCTGCAGCGGAAACGTCTTTCGGCACCGAACTTCCACAACCTCGAAGATCTCGCCGAGAAACTTCACGCGTTCATCGCTGAATGGAACCAGTGCGCTCATCCCTTTCGATGGTCGAAACGCTCGTTCGCAAAAATCCTCGCTGTCGTCGAAGACTCTCTCCCGCTCGTTGCTTGATCCTGGACACCCGTTTCCGGGGCGCTGTACTTAGTGAATACCATGGATGTAACAAGCCTGTCCCGTGGGTGGCTTCAGGTGCTCTGGAGGCACATTCATCGACTCTACGGGTCCACTCGTGGAACCATGGATATGGTGAGTGCACTTTTGGAGAATGAAAACTCGACCCAGGATGAAGTTCATGGACTCGGTGAGCACGTTAGTGTGTTCCATGGTTTGCTTGAATGCCCCGACGCAGCCTCCTTCCGGTCTTTAAAGCCGATAAAGGCGCGCTTCCGATATGCTTTAGCATCCATGGCCATTGGTTGATCCAGTCAGCGATGAGATAAGTTAAGCCATGGATGTAGTTCCGGCACTCGAATCATTCACCCATTTGTACCATGGGTGAGTTATCCTTCTCCGCATGCCACCGTCACGCACTCGCAGCATCGATGCCGAGCGTTTCGGCGCTCTTCTCCGCAGCGCCCGCGAGGAGCGCGGCTGGACGCGGCGCAAGCTCGCACAGCGAGCCGGCCTGACCGAGCAATATCTCGGCATCGTCGAGCAGGGCGGCAACGTTCCCACCCTCAGCACCATCCTCGAGCTGACCGAAGTCCTCGGCGTCGACGTCGGCGACATCATGCGCCAGCTCGCCGCCGCCCGCACCGCCCGCCCGGCGCCCCCGCCTCTACCGCCGCCCGCCGAGCAGACGCCGGAGGGGTAAACGGATGCATTCCGAAGCTGAGGTTCTTGCCTTCTGGCAGGAGCGGCGGATTGCTTCCCGAAGCATGTCTCGCGGCTCGACCCCCTTCGTCTTCTTCGAAGGCCCACCCACCGCCAACGGCAAGCCGGGCATCCATCACGTCGCGGCGCGCTCGTTCAAGGATCTCTACCCGCGCTACAAGACCATGTGCGGGTACAAGGTCCTGCGGCGGGCGGGGTGGGATACGCATGGGCTGCCGGTCGAAGTGGAGATCGAGAAGAGGATCGGTTCGACGGGGAAGCAGGACATCGAGAAGTTCGGCATTGCGGAGTTCAACCGGCTGTGCAAGGAATCGGTCTTCAGCTACATCGGCGACTGGAACCGGCTCACGGAGCGCATCGGCTTCTGGATCGATCTCGAGCATCCCTACATCACCTACACCAACGACTACATCGAGACGTGCTGGTGGATCCTCCAGGATCTCTTCGACCGCGGCTTCCTCTACGAGGCCTACCGCACCACCATGCACTGCCCGCGCTGCAATACGTCGCTGGCGGACCACGAAGTCTCCCTCGGCATGCGCGAGGAGGTCGACGACCCTTCGGTCTGGCCGAAGTTTCGGGTGCAGGGCTTCACCGACGATGCGCGGCCGGTGTCGTTCCTGGCCTGGACCACCACGCCGTGGACCCTGCCGGCCAATGCGGCGCTGTGCGTGAAGCCCGGCGCGACGTACGTCCTGGCCGAAGCGCCGGCTCGGCATAGTCAGAGCGACGGGCCGCGGGAGCTGTACATCCTGGCCGAAGCGCTCCTCGGCGCGACGTTCGCCGAGGGGACGTTCGAGGTCGTGAAGACCCTCGGCGCCGAAGAGCTGGTCGGCTTGCATTACCAGCCGCTGTTTCATGGCCACGTACCGCCGGGAGCGAGTCTCGACAATGCCTTCCGCGTCATCGCCGACGATTTCGTCAGCCTGGAGGACGGTACCGGCATCGTGCACATCGCGCCGGCCTACGGCGACCTGGAGATCGGCCAGAAATTCGATCTGCCGGCCATCTTCAGCGTCGACCTGAGCGGCGCGATGCACTCCGACGTCCGGTTCGCGGGTGACCTCGACGCGCCGCCGGAGCTGTCCGGCCTCTTCTTCAAGGAAGCCGACCCGGTGATCACCCGCGCCCTGACCCGCTCCGGATCGATGTTCCGCTCCGGACGCGTCGAGCATGCTTATCCCTTCTGCTGGCGCGACGGCACGCCGCTGCTCTTCTACGCCAAGAACAGCTGGTACATCCGCACCACCTGGATCAAGGACAAGCTCCTCGGCAACAACGCGAAGATCGACTGGGTGCCGAAGACCATCGGCACGGGCCGCTTCGGTAACTGGCTGGAGAACAACATCGATTGGTCGCTCTCCCGCGAGCGGTACTGGGGCTGTCCGCTGCCGATCTGGGAGAGCGAAGAGGGCGATCGGATCTGCGTGGGCAGCGTCGAGCAGTTGTCGCGCCTGGCGGGCCGCGACCTCGGCGGTCTCGATCTCCACCGGCCGTACGTCGACGAGATCACGTTCGAACAGGGCGGAAAGCAGTACCGCCGCGTTCCCTACACCATCGACGTCTGGTTCGAGTCGGGAGCCATGCCGTATGCGCAGTGGCATTACCCGTTCGAGAACCGGCAGGAGTTTCTGGAGAACTTTCCGGCCGATTTCATCTGCGAGGCGCTCGACCAGACCCGCGGCTGGTTCTATACCCTGCACGCGATCGCCGCACTGCTGACCGACACCGGCGGCGAGGGCCGCCGCCCCGGTCCGCTCGCGGAGCGGTTCCCCGACTCTCCCGCCTTCAGGAACTGCGTGGTCCTCGGCCTGCTCACCGACAAGTACGGCAAGAAGATGTCGAAGTCGCTGGGCAACGTGGTCGATCCCTGGTCGGTCCTGGACAACCAGGGCGCGGACGCCTTGCGCTGGTATCTCTACTCGTCCGGTCCGCCCGATCAGACGAAGGGCTTCGACGTCGACAAAGTGACAGAGGTGCTGCGCGGCTTCCTGATGACGCTTACCAACACTTGCAACTTCTTCGAGCTGTATGCGGGCGTCGACAAGCCGGACCTGTCGCGGCCGGTGCCATTCGCGGAGCGTCCGGAGATCGATCGCTGGCTGCTGGCCGACCTGCAGCGTCTCATCGAGACCGTGACCGCGTCCCTCGACCGCTACGACGCGATGACCGCCTCGCGGGAGATCCAGAGCTTCGTGGTCGACCATCTCTCCAACTGGTACGTGCGCAACAACCGGCGGCGCTTCTGGAAATCGGACGACGATCGCGACAAGCTGGCCGCCTATCAGACGCTCCACGAGGCGCTCGTGGCGGTGGCCGGGCTGATGGCGCCGATGGCGCCGTTCATGGCCGAGGAAGTCTATCGGCGGCTCGTCGTTACGCGCGATCCGGGCGCTCCCGAGTCGGTGCATCTGACCGACTGGCCGGCCTCCGATCCGGCCAAGGCCGACGCGGCGCTGATCGAGGCGATGGACCTCGCCTTGCGCGTCGTGGAGCTCGGCCGGGCGGCGCGCGCGCAGGCCCAGATCCGCACGCGCCAGCCGCTGCCGGAGCTGATCGTGCGCCTCGGCAGCGAGGCGCAGAGGGACGCGCTGCGGCGGCTTGGGGCCCTCGTGCTGCGCGAGTTGAACGTCAAGGGCCTGACGCTGCTCGACGTGAACACGCGCTTCGTCGGCTACACCATCCGCCCGAACCTGCCCGTGGTCGGCAAGATCCTCGGCCGCGACACCGGAAAGCTGCAGGGCGCGCTCGATGCCATCGATGCCTACGCCGTGGTCGACAACGTCCATCGCGGCGCGCCGACAGAAGTACGGGTAGGCGAGCGGATCGTCTCCCTGCAGCCCGATGCGTTTCTGATCTCGGTCAAGAGCCCGGAAGGATTCAGTACGGTGGAGAACGAAGGGATCCTGGTCGCCTTGCGTACCGACCTCACGGACGAGCTGCTCGGCGAAGGCCGCGTGCGCGAGCTGGTGCGGCACGTCCAGGAGACGCGAAAGAAGAAGCGCCTGGAGATCACGGACCGGATCCGTTTGCGCGTCGATGCCGCCCCCGAATTGCGGGCCGCCATCGATCGGCTGGGTGACTACATCGCCGAGGAGACCCTCGCCGTCGGCATCGACCTGACCGGCGCCTTTTCCGGCGAGGATGCGGCGGTCACGATCGACGGCCTGACGGCTCGCTTTGCCATCGAGCGGGCGTAAAGCCCCTACATCCGCTCGATCTTCAGATAGCGGATGAAATCAGGGATGAAGCGGAAGACGGCCAGGACGGCGAGCGCCGCGCCGAGCACTCCGAGGATCTGTTTCTTCATGCATCACTCCTTGTCGATGAGCCCCTGCGGTCTAGCCTTGCGACCTGACGTGGGAGATGTCCGCGTACCGATTCGTTGCTCACATTGTCCTATGCATCGAGCACGGCTGAAACGTTCGCACGAAGTACCGCCTCTTCGCTCCTCGTGACACCGTATAAGCGATTGACAGTGGCGTTTAGCTCGTGCGTCAGCAAGTCGATTTCTCGGTCGATCTCAATCCGCTCCTGCGGTCTTCTTGCTTCGCGCCGACGTTGTACGATCGTCGAGATCAACCGCGCACGCTCGGCGAATTGTGCAACCTCGGACGCCGTTGGCAGGACGATCGGAAGACGCGCGAGATACCTCGGCTCGTAGGCGTACCAGTCGTTTTGAAAAGGTGAACTAATACGCTGAAAGTAGAATGTCAGCAGAGCAGAGTTCAGAATATAGATCAAACAATCCCGGATATCCGTGTCTTCAATCACGATGCCGCATCCGCCGCCGGCTCCCTGCGGAAAGAAGTGTCCTCGCTGATCAACGGCAAAGGCATTCATCGGGGACAGAGTTGGAGTCACTATTTTGGGTGGCAAGAACATCTTGAGTGAGGAGGCAAAGCTGAGACCGTACCAAGATGGCCCTTCGAGCTTGCCCTTTTGGCGAGCCTCCAGAACGTTGCGGTGTGCTTGCAGGTATTGCCATGTCCGCGGATATTTCCGCTTCATCTCCCCTTCGGGAATAAGAACGGTCTCCTCTCCCTCAAGCCTGTATGGATACAGCAGCCGGCGTTTTCCCGGGATGACCTCGTAGCGCTTTAGTGATTCCGCCTTCACGTAGGGAACGATGAGGTCTGTCTCAACGCGTACGGGTTCGGGCGATCCCTCAGGCCAGACATCCACAAGCTGATCACGTTGTCGGAACCGGTCGAACACAAATACATTGTTGGCACCCGTCTTCACGCCCGTGATCGAACGCTCCGCGAGCGATGCCAGCCGCGTGGGGATCGCCTCGAGGCGACGTAAGAGCGCAGTTTCCACGCTCGACGCGGCGAGCCACGGCGTCTCACCGAATTCGCCGTGCTGGCGCGGCTCGTCCGCCGAAACGTCCAGAAAGTCGGTAGCTCTCGCATAGGTCTTATTGAAACGAGTGCGCAGGCTCTTCTGTCGATTGCCCGCAAGAAAGAGCAGGCAGGTATACGTCGTGGCGCGTTCAAACACTTGTGCCGTACCGAAATCGACTAGTTCGCGCAATCGCGCACTTGTCGTCAATAGCCGGCGGAGGTTGAACCCGTAGTGTATCTGTTTACCGTCTGAGCTGGACGAGGCAGCTTGAGCTAAACTTGCCGGGGGGGGGGTGCTGGGTGGCCGCGGAAGACGACAAGGACCGACGGATCGCGGAGCTTGAGCAACAGCTCGCTGAACGTGAGCGAGTGCTCGCTGAACGTGATCGAGCGATCGAGAACCTCCAGCGCAGGATCGAACGGCTTGAGCGGATCAATGAAGACCTACGGCGGGCGAACAAGCGCCAGGCGACACCATTCAGCCGAGGTGCACCGAAAGACAACCCGAAGCGGCGAGGCCGGAAGCGCGGGAAGCGCTACGGTGCTCGGAGATCGAGACCGATTCCGAAGAGGGACCGGGTGGTCCATGTTCCGGCGCCGCTTTTCTGCCATGAGTGTCAGGCCGCCGCGAAGTTGGTCGAACAGAGAAAGCAATGGCAGACCGACATTGCGCTGATGACGGCGGTGACGACCGAGTACCAGATTGACGTGTCGCGGTGCAGCCAGTGCGGACGCCTGTTGCACAGCCGCCATCCCGAACAGACATCCGATGCGACGGGCGCGGCAGCGGTGCAGATCGGGCCGCGTGCGATCGCGTTCGCCGCAAAGCTGAACAAAGAGTGCGGCGTTTCCTACGGTCGGATCGCGGACATCCTCGCGAAGGGGTTCGGCCTATCGACGAACCGGTCCACGCTCAATCGAGCAGTGACGCGACTGGCGGACCGGCTGGCGCCGGCGTACGAAGAGATTGCCCAACAAGTTCGAAGCAGTCCGATGCTTTCCCCGGACGAGACGGGCTGGAAAGTGGGAGGACACAAAGCCTGGCTGCACACTGCGGCCACGCGCGAAGCATCGGTGTTCAAGATCGCGCGGGGCCGGGGTCGAACAGAGGCCGAAGGGTTGATCGGCCGCGACTACGCAGGAACGATCGTCCGTGACGGATGGATCGGGTATCGCGGCAAAGGAGCGTTCCCCAAGGCTCGAAGTCAGACGTGCCTCGGTCACCTGTTGCGACGAATCCATGGGCTGATCGAACTGTCTCCGGAGGAGCCGGCCCTTCACTGGTTGTGCGCACTCAAGAAGATCCTGCAACGAGCCATCCGGATTCGGGATCGTCGAGATCAAGCCGAAATCGGTCCCCACGGACTGATGGTTGCCATCGGGCAGGTCGAAGCCGAAATCGACCGCCTGATCGAGAACTGTCCCGATCACGCCGGCTGCCGCCGCCTTGCAGCCCATGCCCGGCGTGAGCGGGCGGCGATCTTCACATTCCTTCATCAGGATGCTGTACCGGCCACCAACTATCTCGCCGAGCAGGCGCTTCGGCCTGCGGTCGTGAATCGCAAAATGAGCGGTGGCAACAACACGCCACGAGGTGCAAGAGCTCAGGAAATCCTCATGACTGTTCTTCACACCGCCCGCAAGCGCGCCGCCGATGGAATCGCGATCGCCGTTCGCGCCCTCACACACCCTGCCTCTGTCTCAGAGCTCTTCAAGCGGTAAACAGATACCCCGTAGTCAGCTTGCATAAACTTGTTCGGTACAATAAATCCGAGAAAACCATCCGCATGGAGAAGACAGAGAGCTCGCTCGATAAATGGAACGTAGATGTCTACCCTGCCGTCGCGTGCAGTCTCATAGTAGCGCTGGATAAGTCGCACCTCAAGCGGGTAGTAGTCGACGAGGTTATGAATACGTATATACGGTGGGTTACCGATGATGGCATGGAACCCTCCTTCCCTAACGATACGTGGAAACTCGCGCTCCCAGTCGAATGGATTGACGCGCTTCATCTCCTCTGGATCTGGGAACAATCCGCCGCGCAACGCTTTGGGGCTGATGAGCGAGTTGCCGCACTTTATGTTTAACTCAAGACTAGGCAGTGCGCGTTCACCAAAGAGTGACTGTTGCGTCAGCGTCTCATTGTTCTCACCCTCGAGAACCTTGAGGAGGAGCGAGAGCTTCGTGACCTCTACCGCTTGGCGATCAATATCGACCCCAAAGATGCTGTTGAGGAGAATGCGGCGTTTCTCGGCGGCCGTGAGTCGCCAGCCTACTCGCGTCAAGAAGACCTGATTCTTGTGCTTCTCTGGTTGGTGTTCTTGATACCACGCGAGGTGTGCATCCAAGAGGTACTGATACGCGACGAGAAGGAACGACCCCGACCCGCAGGCGGGATCGACAATGCGCAGTTTCTCCATCTGCCTCGGGGATTTCCCAGCCGTGAGGACGCCGACCGTCTGCTCGACAATGTACTCCACGATGTACGACGGCGTGTAATAGACGCCGCCCGCCTTCTTGACCTCGGGCTTCTCCTCGACGACTGCACGATGCCCTTTCGTCAGGCGAATGACTTTGCCAAGAAACTGCTCGTAAACATTCCCGAGAATCTCAGCGGGGAGTACAGAGAATTCCACTCGTGTCCAAAACAGCTTCAGTATGATGACTCGCAAGCCCACCCCCTACGTGGCAGAATCGAGCGTGTTTGCAAGACGACGGTTCTGCGAGAACGCAGGAGGAGGGCGAATCGATGGTAGCGACGGCGAGCTTGTTCAGTCAACTGCTGGCGATGTTTCCGCGCTCGGAGTTCGCGGCGCTGGTCACGAAGCATGGGGCGGAGCGAAATGCGAAAGGGTTCACGACATGGACGCAGTTCGTGTCGATGCTGTTCTGCCAATTGGCACGAGCGGACTCCCTGAGAGAAATCTGCAACGGTCTGGCGTGCTGTCTTGGGAAACTGACCCATCTCGGGATCATGGAGGCACCAAACCGCTCGACGCTGTCGTACGCGAATAGTCACCGGCCGCACGAGTTGTTCGAAGAGCTGTTCTTCGCCGCGATGGATCGCTTTCGTGCGCAGAGCGGTTTGGGCGCTCGGAAGAGCAAGTTTCGTTTCAAGAACAAGTTGTATTCGCTCGATTCGACGACGATCTCCCTCTGCCTGAGTCTGTTCCCGTGGGCCAGTTACAGGCGCACGAAAGGCGGGGTGAAGGCACACGTGCTGCTCGACCACGACGACTACATGCCCTCGTATGTTCATCTGACCGAGGCGCGGCGACACGACGTGACCATCGCTCGCGGCCTGCGCATCCCTCCGGGGTCCATCGTGGTAATGGATCGCGGGTACACCGACTACGACCTGTTCGCCGAATGGGACCGCCTCGGCCTCTTTTTCGTCACCCGGCTCAAGGATGGCGCTGTGTACGAAGTGTTCGAAGATCTCGAGGTGGCCAATCGCGGGAACGTGCTGTCCGACCAAGCCATCACCCTGACCGGCACCCGTGGAGAGCAAGCCTGTCCTGGTGTCCTATTCCGACGCATCGTGGTGTGGGACGAGGTGCACGAATGCGAAATTGTCCTGCTCACGAACATGCCCACACTCGCTGCATCGACGATTGCGGCTATCTACAAGGAGCGCTGGGAGATCGAGCTGTTCTTCAAATGTCTAAAGCAGAACCTGAAGGTCAAGACCTTCGTGGGGACGACCGAGAATGCGCTTCGCATCCAGATCTGGGCAGCGTTGATCGCCCTGCTGCTCATCAAATGGGCGCATCACCTCTCTCGCGCGAGCTGGTCGCTCTCCAATCTCGCTTCGATGCTGCGCCTGAACCTGTTCACCTATCGCAACTTCACGGACTGGCTGCACGATCCGTTCGGCACACCGCCCGTGTCGCCACAGGCGGAACAACTGCTCTTACCTGTTTCGTCTCTTGGACAGCCGGCTTACGTCTGAAGGGGGGGACCTCATCCGAGAAGCCCTCCCGAACCTGTCAAGAACCCGCATGCCTACGCGGCCCGCCAGTTCAGATTCTGGCTATTTTGGACAGCAGTGAGAGAATTCATAGGGTGAGTTTGGGTAGTACAGATTGACCAGGATCTGTTTCAGGATCTTGTCGTCAACCGAGAGAGTTGGTGTGAGGCGGTCGGCGGCGAAGTCGAAGAGGCCAGAATTATAGCGGTCGTCTGCGGCGCGATATAACTGGAAAAGCTTCGTGTAAATGCCGACGTTCTTCGTCAGCGCCAAGAGACGTCCGTAGGCCTCTGCGCCGCGATCTTCCGCGATGCGCAGGAAAATAATGCGATCGATGTTCGCTTGGACGGCGAAGTTGAGATCGTCGGTTGTGAGGTCCGGATTCCGCCGCGCGAGGTTCTTCGCAAGCTCCTCGCGCCAGCTTTCGATCTCCTTCAAGAACTCCTCATCCACTAGTGAGGTCCCACGCTTTCCTCGCGTATCCTCGATATAGCGATCGAACGAGCCCTTGAGGACTGCCTCCTTCGAGAGAATGTTCCAAATCTCATCGAGGTGATCAAGCAACTCATCGAATCGAAGGTAGAGAATGCGACCCACGGACGCCTTGTCACCCTCGCGCGGCTTAATTCTTGTGTCATAGACAGCGAATTCGGAGAAATCGGTGAGCACCGAGAGCGGCAGCTTTGCGCTCCATGCGTATCGTCTAAGTTGATACGCTGGAGCCGGGTCGGACTTCAGATCTACGGACGGTTTTTTCGCTTCGACGAAGAACTTTCGGATCCCGCCGAACCGAAACGTGTAGTCGGGGGCCTTCGCGTACTCGCCGACCTTGATACTCTCTTCGTGGATAACGTCTTTGTACTGTTCCGCCGCACCGATTCGATTCGAGATATCCCAACCGAGGGCCTCGAAAAATGGGCTGATGAACTCATTTCGAGCGGTTTCTTCGTTATATCCTGACGACTCATACCGTTCGCGATTCGCTCGGTACCGTTCGACTAACTCGGTAATCACAGCCCGCGCGGTATTCAGCGAGCCGAACGTCTGCTGCATTCGGAGGCTCTCCTTTCGACGGATGAGTGCGGAAATAAGCAGAGGTGATGACGGAGGGATACTAACATCGCGTCCCGCCCTCGTTCTAGGCTGGGCGCGCCCGTGAGGAACGCGGCTGGACGCGCCGCAAACTCGCAAAGCGAGCCGGCCTGACCGAGCAATATCTCGGCATCGTCAAGCAGGGGGGCAACGTTCCCACGCTCACGACCATCCTGGAACTGACCGAAGTCCTCGGCGTCGACGTCGGCGACATCATGCGCCAGCTCGCCGCCG
>JADMIO011101938.1_pt1 | contig 35026 bp, 23 predicted proteins | sample 8958161 | NCBI WGS metagenome assembly JADMIO01 (sample SAMN16585339, study PRJNA669376) | soil metagenome | isolation source: Crop rotation soil | place: USA: Cullars Rotation, Alabama | collected 2011
CGACAACTTGTCCACGTGGAATTCTAAGCTTAGGATCCCAATGTGCTGGAAAGACCATCTTTTACAATAGTTGCTTTAGATAAAATCCCAGAACTTCCTTTACGAACGTCATCCAAAATATGTTTGATCAGTTGCTCGCCAAAATATCTCGATGCATCTCTTGGTAATTCATTCGGCAAGTTTCCAACCGCCATCATGTCTACTGAGCCAGGCAAAAAAGGGGCTGTAAGCTGGCCTGTTATTCTATCCACTCCATACACAGGATCATCAATGGTTGAATCGCCGATGTTGCACGGAACAGAACCATTCAGGTCATCAGAAATATCTGCAATGGTTTTTATTTTGAAATCTTCTTTGGCCAGGTCTTCCATTTCAAACAAACGCGGAATATTTTTTTCCCAGTAAACTCCATTCATTAAAATGTCGGTAACAGGTAAATAGGATGAAACCAAGGACCTGTAATTCTGCGGATGATCATGAAAATCCAAACGATTATAGTTTCCTGTTTGTTTGTGCTGGTAAAGATCTGCGCCTTTGAGATGAACATATACCGGGTAAGAAAATTCTTTCGACAAAAAAAGATCAGGTTCTGTTTCATGAATTCCCATCAGGTTCATTATCTCTACAACACCATGTGCTACTCTCCCGCTTCCTGTAACAGCAATTTTTATCGCAGGGATTTTCAATCCGAAATAGGTATGAATGAGATGACGAAAATCTTTTTGAGCGCTTACTCTTTGTAATTGAAAAGTTCCCGTTCGTTGCCCGTAAGCCCTCATGCCATTGTGTGCCCCGACGATCCCTGCAAAAAAACCAAACCCGAGAATTCGAGTGCCATCCTCATGCTCGAGGCATTCGTAATCTATCAGTGTGATGTTCTTCTTAATTATTTCCTGCAACAATTTCCTGTTATGCGGTTGTAATTTTTTTGTGTGAGAAAAAAAGAAATAGGTCTTGCCGGGAATCAGCATATCTACCGGAACTTCTTTTATTCCAAGCAAAATATCACAGTCACTCACATCATCTTTCACTTCAACTCCTGCTTTCCTGTATTCATCATCACTGAAACATCTTTTATCACTATGCTGAACAACGATAGATACGTCGTTTACATTTCTATGAATCCATTTGCATTGCGACGGCGTAAATGCAACCCTGTTATCGGCAGGAATTTTTCCTTCTCTAATTAATCCTATTTTCTGCATATAATTGATTACAAATTACAGATTACAAATTACAAATTGAGACCTCTAACAATCTGTAATTTGCAATCTCTAATTTGCAATTCTATCTATGAATTATTTTGAATTATTCGAAATCCCCATCAATCTGCGGGTAAACAAGCCTGAGGTTTCAAAAAAGTATTTTGAACTGCAGAAGAAATATCATCCTGATTTTTTTTCCAATGCCGATGAGGAGGAACAACAGGAGATGCTTGACAAATCTTCAATGATAAACAAGGGTTATAAAATTTTGCAGAACCCTGATGAAACGATCAGGTATGTTTTGCAATTGAAAGGCTTGATTGAAAACGAAGAAAAATATGAATTGCCGCCGGATTTTTTAATGGAGATGCTTGAGCTGAATGAAGAGCTGATGAATATTGATGAAGCAAAAGTGAATACTATAGAAGAGTCGATCCACCGGATCGAAAACGATCTTTATAAAAAAGTGAAACCAGTGATTGAATCTTATAATAAACAAACAACCAACGAAGATTTGTTGCAGGTGAAAGATTATTATTTTAAAAAGAAATATCTCAAACGCATTTTGGAGAGGTTGGAGGGAATGCGTAATATTGCACCCCTTTAAATGAGTTCGGAGTTAAGAGTTAGGAGTTACGAGCCAATGCATTCTCAATAACGGGAAGTAACTGCTCTGAACTCCGAACTAATAACTCCGAACTCAAAAAGCCCGGGTGGCGGAATTGGTAGACGCAGCAGACTCAAAATCTGCCGTTCGCAAGGATGTGCTGGTTCGATTCCAGTCCCGGGCACGCACAGAAAATGACCTTGTAAATCAAGTTTACAGGGTCATTTCTTTTTGATCCCACATTGGAGAACCAAACTTTTGATTATATAGAGCCGGCGTACTGGTGATTTCAAAGCAACTTCTCCCCTCCGAGCTTATGTGCCTGGCGGGACGTTGCGGCGTTTAGGGTGAAGAGATTGTTGCATTTTAAATCCACCCTTCTTATATTATCCAGCGTATTTGACCTAAGGGCAATCGACGTCAGCAACACAGGGAAAATCATCAAACAATTTTTGCGGAATATTATATAACACGAGAGCATAGAGAATATGCTATATCAAATTTTTTATCGGCATCTGACGTGGGTTTCGTTTGGTTGTAACCTGCATCATCATAGCCCGCAACGTCCAGCCCACGCACGAGCTTTGAGTGGAGACGTTGCTTCGAAGGGAAGATGAACATAGAAATTACTTAATGCTTTTTTATTTGTAAAAACAAAGGCTTTAGTTTATACAACATGCCTAGTTCGTCCTTGAATTGGTTCGGCTTTATCAGGGTGATCGATCATTTAATGTAATCAAATTTAATACTAATGCAATACCGTCAGCGTCACTCCTGCATTCACTGTAAACACTACTCCCGGTGCAAGTTTCAGCGTTCTGCAAATCCCATTCGCAGCCACAACTACAGTCCCGCTATTTACAAACACATCCGTGCCAGCATCAGGCACTACCCCGCAACTCCAGTTTGCAGGATTATTCCATGAAGCATTTGTGGTGCCTGTCCAGATATTTGAAAATCTAAGTAAAAACGCATCACTGTCAAATCCGCTAACGCGACATTTGTACATATAACCGTACCACGCAGAAGGGATATTGATTAAGTTCAGGGTACGGGTGTTGGTGCCACTATAGTTACTATTATTTACTATGAAATTGAAATTTACGCTGTCAACACTTACATCCCATTGGTAATTTGAACCCGTCACAAAGGATGTGAGCGTGGCATTACCTCCAGGGCAGAGCACGACAGCCGCAGGAACTTTATTTCTCAGGACAGAAAAAGTATTTGAATTTAAATTTGCTGATGCCAGTTCCGGTCTGCCATCACCATCAAGATCAACTGCACAAATACTTTTGGGATTAGTTCCCACTCCAAATTCCACCTTCGCAGTGAATGAAATGATTCCTGCCCTGCTTACATTCTTTAATACTGAAATGGTGTTGAAGCTGTAGTTTCCCACACTAATATCTGGCTTTCCATCACCATCTATGTCGGTTATCGAAATACTTTCCGGCAAGCTGGCGGTGGCATAATCAATCTTGGGAGCAAAAGATATCCCGCTGACCCCTGTATTTCTGAAAATTGAAATTTGGTTCGAAACCCAGCATGCCGTGGCTATATCAGCCTTCCCGTCCCCATCAAGATCGCCAATAGCTATTCCAAGGTCACCTCTTGATTTTGGATAGTCTATCTTGTTGTCAAACGACAGAGTTCCGGAAGTACTGGTATTTTTAAAAATCGAGATCGAATCATAAACTGCCGTATAATCTGAGACGGCAATGTCTGTCTTGCCGTCGCCATCCAGATCACCTATTGCAATACGTTGCGGGAGTAAATTTCCGGTAGATAAGTCTACTCTGTTGCCAAAAGAAATATTGCCGATCGTGCCCGTATTTCTGATCACTGAAACTGATGAAGAATTAGTATTTACTGCGGCAATATCTGTTTTCCCGTCTCCATCAAAATCTCCTGTTACCATATCCTGGGGAGACGATCCCACCGCGACCTCGACACTTGGGGCAAAGGAGATAGTCCCACTAACAGATGTATTCCTCAATATGCCAATTGTGTTGGTTGCATTATTTGATGCAAGAATATCAAGTTTACCATCGCCGTCAACATCTCCCAGGGAAACAGTTTGAAGGGGGGATGATCCTATTGAATAATCCAGCCTTGATGCAAAAGAGATATTACCATTCAAAGTTGTATTTCGGAATACGGAAATCCCGGAAAAATTATTCCCGATCACTATATCAGGTTTGCCATCACCGTCAATATCTCCTGACGCTATACCGATAGGATTGCTTGCTGTTGCGAAGTCAGACTTTGGCCTGAAGGCGGTTGACTGAATTATTTCGGCAGTTGCAAATGTCACTACGAATTTCGCAGAGGAATACCCGGTCAATCCATTTACGGCGACACTAACTGGCTGGTATGTTGTCCCGACGGGAACTGAAACTAACAGCGATGTAGGTGAAGCTGTAGACACCGTTGCTCTTACTGTACCAAAATAAACGAGATTATTTGAAGGAGTTGGATCGAAGTTAATTCCTATAATTGTTACTGCTGTTCCAGCGGGCCCCGATGTTGGAGAGAAAGAAGTTATTGTTGGTTGGGCAAATAGATTAGATGTGTAGAAAAGTATGATAAGTACGGGGATAAATTTTTTCAGGGAATGATAGGTCACTGCTGTTAGTAAGGTTATTAGGGTGCTTAATCGGGTGTTTGTAAATGTAATCAAAAATTATCCAAATGCAACCTGTCAACGTCACTCTCCTCTTTATGAAAAATTTTCAGGGGAAATTTGTTTCATTGGTATAATATTCCGAAAATTATTCCAGCAATAATTTCTTTGTGGTATTTGTTATGGAGTGACTATTTTTTCAGTTCGTAAGCTTCCCGCAGCCAGGTTAAAAGTTCTTTATCCAGTTCTTTTTGATTGTTCAAACGGATGGTATGGTGAAAGCGGTTTGCAGATGGCTGTTCAACTTTTGTTACTCTCGGACTATCAAGTTTGTAATTCAAATGTACTTCCAGGTTGATATAGCCTTTTCTTGTATACACACCTGCGAAACCAAATCGATTGCCTAAATGAATGCTGGTTTTTTTAGGTTCAATCTTAAGAGGACCGAACTCCTGCAATTTGTTGACTAAATGATAGTAGGTTTTTACAACTTCCGGTTCCTTGTCTTCCAGGTGGTCTAATTCTGTATAGCTCATGGCAGGACATTTTGGTGTATAGCAATTTAAGATTTTTTGTAAACCGGAAACAAATTGCCTCAATTGTCACTAAAACTATCGCTTGATTTTCTTTAAAGCATGCTGATAAATTTTCTTTACAGCATTGTCTTCTTCCCTCTGAATAATAGCTTCGGCAAACGGTATCAGTTCTTTGTTCAAAGCCGTGTTCAGTAGCATGATTTTAGATAAGGCTGTAGCGGCGCTCCATCTTACCACATTTCCGCTATGTTCGGTATTGGCTAATAGATTTACGACTGCCTTGTCCAACAATTTCGGAAACAAATGAGCTGAATTACTGATAACCTTCGCTGCTTCCCATTTTACCCTTGGTGCATTATCTTCAAGAGATTGAATGGAAAACTGAAAACCTTTTTCATTCATGATTTCGGGATTGTTTTTTGAAGTAAACTCTATTGCTTCAATAAGTGTGGCTTTGACCGTATCTTTCGTTGCCCTTGCTGTTTCCACCAATTCATCAATGGTAACTTTCTTTTCAAGAAGCAGGTCACTTAACAGCCTTACTTTTTCTTTTGCTTTCGCGGCTTTATTTTGAACAATGACAATGAGAATATTCTCTTGATTTGAGGAAGTAGATACTCCATTGTTTGGAGTTTGCTTTTTTGACCTGCTTTTTGACATTAGTCAAATTTAAAAAAAACAGCCAAATCGGATTTTTCTGGTTTAACTCGAATAGAAATCATTCCCGAATTGATTTTGCGGTAAGTAATGGCTTAGCTTGTATAATAGCTGCAATTCTTCTTTGAATTGTTTCGATAATTCTAATGTGGCGCATAGAAACCTCAACACCGTTTGAGGTTTTTTTCTTTCATACCATTTCTGATTTCGCTTTTTTCGACTTCCGTCCTCAGTTTTACAATTCTAATTTTTCACTTTTATTAAGTTTTAAATGATTCTCTGTAGATTGGCAACAATGTATAGCCGATCCATTTATAACACTACCTAATTATAGCCGTATGAATTGCAGATTCATCTTCATTCTCATCTTATTTATTTCCTGTTCTGCATTAAAGCAAACCACAGGATCAGAAAAAATTCGTAACAGCGACAGCAAGCCTGGTCCGCATGACCTGAATGAATTTGCTTTGTTTGTTGATTCAGTAATTAATACTCAAATAAAAAAAGAGAATATTCCGGGGGCAGCTTTCGTTTTTGTCAAAGATGGAAAAGTCTATTATTCCAAAGGCTACGGCTTAGCCAATGTTGAGAAGAACATTCAAGTTGATCCAGGCAAAACAATTTTCCGAATAGGTTCAATAAGCAAAGTGTTCACAGCAGATGCGCTTTTACAATTAGCAGATAAAGGCCTGCTCGACCTCAACAAGGATGTGAATAGTTATTTAAAAACGATTAAAGTACCGTCTTCATTTTCAAAACCACTTACAGCATCTCACATACTTACTCATACCGCTGGCCTTGATGAAATTCGTCCCGGGACCCAGGCTGCAGAGGCAGCGGGAATTCTGCCCTTAGATGATTTTCTGAAAACAAAACTGGTAAGACTTTGGCCCCCTGGTGAAATTGTAATGTATTCAACTTATGGAATTACACTGGGTGGGTTAATTGTTGAAGATATTAGCGGACAAGCTTTTGAAAATTATTTAGCACGCAATATTTGGAAGCCACTGCAAATGACCAGCACCTGCATAACTATTCCTGCCAGCCTGAAGGACAAAGCAGCGATGGGTTATGAAATTATGGGGGGCATTAACGTCCCGCAAAATTGGGAATGGTATCACACGGCGCCCGCTTCTTCTGTTAACAGTACGGCAGAAGATATGGCACACTGGCTGATTGCTCACTTAAATAAAGGAGAATACAGAAATGATAGGATCATGTCTGAATCAATGATGCAAGAGATGACAAAACATCAATTTTCAATGCACCCGGCAATGTATGGGATGGCATATGGTTTCTTTGAGGAATACTATAAAGACATACGTTTTTTGCATCATGGCGGCAACATGGCTGGCTTTAATTCCTTAGCAGTGCTGATTCCATCCATGAATGCAGGATTCTTCTTTGTGTCACAGCATGAGAACAGTTCTATCCGGGAAAATTTACAATGGGCGATCTTTCAAAAGTTCTACAACACTTCTTCCGCACCTTCCAAGCCAGTGAACAGTTCGCAAAATTCAGAAAGCCCAAAAATATTTGCAGGGCAATACAGGTTTAATTGCTATTGTCATACCTGCGATGTTCAACCTCAAACAATGACTTTTACCGTTTCTGCGAATGCGGATGGAACAATTCAGGTAAATGGAAGAAAGTGGATTGAAACCCGGGAGAACTTATTTGTGAGAGAAGATGGAGAATCAAAAATCGCGTTTAGAACAGATAGTTCAGGAACAGTAACTCATATGTATTTTGGGGGTTACTGGACATTCGAAAAGAAATAAAACAGAGATTATCTTTTGATAACGCAAAGTCAGAAATAGCTATTGCCGGCACACAAAAAAATTTCTTTTCTGTTTCTTTCCTGACCAAATTATTCTATCCGGAATTAATCATGATATGTCGAAATAACCTCTCACCAAATATTTATTACATTTATCAACTACAACTGCACATAGAAAAATGAAGTTTGAAAATGCTCACTCATTTCTTATTGAGAAACTAGATAAAGAATTACCGGATTATCTTTCCTATCATAATATTGAGCATACCAAGAATGTTTTGCATTATGCCGAATACCTTGCCAAAGCGGAAGGGATTTCTGATCATGAAATCATGTTACTAAAAACGGCTGCATTATTTCATGATTCAGGATTTATTGAAGCCATGCACAACCACGAAGAAATTTCATGTTCGATCGCAAAAACATTTCTTCCTGAATTTGAATACTCCGAAAAAGAAATTGGTGAGATCTGCCGGTTGATAATGGCAACTAAAATGCCGCAACGACCAACTGATCATCTCACAAGAATCATTTGCGATGCGGACCTGCTTTATTTAGGAACAAACAAATATTACAAGGGAGCTGAAAATTTATTTGAAGAATTAAAGCATTTGAAGCTGATAAAAAACTGGAACGAGTGGCGCCAGAAACAAATTGATTTCCTTGAATCACATCAATTCTTTACTGAAACAGCCAATAAAGAGTTCGCCATAAAAAAAACTCATAATCTTCTTCTTTTCAAATCAGAAGGAAGCAGTCATAAGTGGAATGAAAAATTATACAATACAACCAACGCAATTAAGGATGGTCTCCTGATTATAATTGGTGTGTTAGCCGCAGGCTTTGCGATGAACGGGTTTCTTGTGCCGAATCATTTTTTTGACGGAGGAATAACAGGCATCTCTTTGCTTTTACGACAGATATTTAATTTCCACCTGGCAGCTACAACAATAGTTTTAAATCTGCCTCTTATCATCACAACATTTTTTTTAGTAAATAAAAGGTTTGCCTATAAAACATTCATCTGCATTTTGCTTTATGCTCTCTGTTTATTGTTTGTTCCTTATCCAACAATAACTCATGATAAACTACTCATAGCAATTTTTGGCGGCTTTTTTATCGGGTTAGGCGGGGGGCTTATAATCAGGGCCGGCTGTGCCCTTGATGGCATAGACATCCTTGCATTGTATACAGGCAAAAAAACAAGCTTTACAGTCACTGAAATCACATTAGGCATCAACATCATCATTTTTATCATCGCTGCATTTTATTTTGGAATTGAAACAGCTTTATATTCTATACTAACTTTTTTTACTGCTACCAAAACAATGGATTATGTTGCTGAAGGAATAGAAGAGTACACGGGAGTAACTATTATTTCCGGGCAAAGTGAAATAATAAAAAACAGGGTGGTTAATGAACTGGGCAGGAGTATTACTGTTTATAAAGGCGAACGAGGATTTATGCCGGGACATATTGAAATCAAAAACGACTGTGATATTATATTTACTGTAATAACCCGTTTGGAACTTCGCAAACTTAAAAACCTGGTCAGTGAAATTGATCCGCATGCATTTGTTTTTGCAAATACCATAAAAGAGGCTTCAGGCGGAATTATCAAACGAAGACACATAGAATAAAGCTCTCTTTTAAAAGATTAATGTTTATCTTAATTCATCTCATTTCTGTTGTATCTTGTTATAGATTCCAATCCTGCATAAAAATCAACCCAATCGATTGTCATAAAACATAAGATGCCGCTGTGAAAAGTTCATACACCAGGTTGTCGAAATGGTATTAGTATTTGTGTAACAGTTTGCTTCTTTTGTTTTTTATTCAAAGAGTAATTCTCCCTTACAAAAAAATACTACTTATGCGACCATCTTTCTTAATCCGTTGTTTATTTTTCTTTACTGTTTTATCATGTATCAATAATCATGTAACTGCACAGACCGGCCCACCTTCCGCTCAGTTAAACATCAGGAACTTTTCAATTTTCGGTGGAGATCAAAGCAGCCCATTAATTGATTCAACCCTTTCAGGCGTATTTTTTACAGGGGGTGGAATAGTAAATTCCGGATCGATAGGAAGCTATTCGTTTGTAGTATCCCTGGTACAAGATAATCTTAACGCTAATGTTTATAGCGGTCACCACATTCATTTCGGCTCTTCTGATGCGATCCGTGGAAGTGTGACCTCAGGAATCAGTTTTCCTCATAATGATACTGTAATAAAGTCCGGAACAGGAACTTTTTTTGGACCCGGTGGTACATATGGATCGTATGGATCGGATCCCGGTAGTCTTACAGCAAATGGGAGTATTGCTTTAGGTGCAAATAATACAGTCACCGGGGCTGTGAGAATTCCTGCAGGTCGCGCTTACATTGGCCCTACCCCCGGCGGTGGTCTGCTCACAGGTTCAGTTAACTTTCCCCAATTACCACAGATGCCTCCTACCAGTCCATGGGGAGTTCCGGGTGTAGGAGCAGATCTTACTTCAACGGGTGATGTTGTGCCTGGTGTATATCATAACATAAATCTTACAGGCGGTCAAACGCTTACTTTCAGGGGACCCGGCAAATATATTTTTAATGCAATCGCAAACACTGCCGGTAGTGGCGGAACATCGAACACTTTTGTTTTTGATTTTCAAAATACAGAAACGGGCACGTTTCAATTGTATATAAATGGAAATGTTGATCTGCAGAAATTAAAAGTACAGGTGATAAATAATGGCCGCCAGGCGGCAGGAGGAGAACGTATTTATACCGAGGTGCATGGCAGCGGTAATGCGAATGGCTATGCTTTCAATCTCGAAGGCGACCCGGGTTTGGCTCCATCTGGTCCTCCTTCGCCTTCCACATGGTTGGGAACTGTTTGGGCAACTAAGGGCGGTATCAGGATCGGTTCAGGCGGCCCAACAGGTACAACAGTCGCAATAGTAAATGGATGTTTATGGAGCGTTTCAAAAGTGAGGATAGAAGGATTTTCAGTAGTGAATTATGTTCCGCTTGTACTTTCCGTTAATCCAGTTCCAAACGTTGATATCCTTCCCTACTATCCTCCACCTGATGGCGGGAAAGTGAACCAGTCAATAGGATCAGAATTAGAATCGCTGTATGAGAATTTCAACCCGGCAAATAATACTTCCGGTAATAGTAACGTGAACTTTATTTACCAGATCACCGGCAATAAAGTTAAGATAGAAGTGATCGCACTCCAGGGTATGTTGGCACAAACGCTGGCGTTCCTGCAGAGTAAAGGGTTTGTTTTAATTAATTCGCATGGTCTTGTTCTTACCGGAAGTTTCCCTATTCCTAATTTATTACAATTAAATACGAGACCTGACCTTATTGATTACAGCCGTCCGCTTTATCTTCCTTTAAATAATAGCGGTCTTACAACCACGCAGGGTGATTCCGCGATGCGAACAAATTTTGTCAAGAAGAATTTTAATATAAATGGTGAAGGAGTTAAAGTGGGCGTTATCTCCAATAGTTATAATACAATACTTGGCGACTTTGCAAGTGTAGATGTTGCTAATGGCGATCTTCCGGGAGCAACAAATCCTAATGGCTATTTAACCCCGGTAGATGTTGTAATGGACTATCCTACGGGTCATCTCTCAGATGAAGGAAGAGCAATGTTGCAGATAGTACATGATGTGGCACCTAAAGCGCCGCTTGCATTCAGAACGGGTTTCATATGTGCAGGTGATTTTGCGCAAGGGATCCAGCAGTTGGCAACCGGCGGATGCAAAGTAATTGTGGATGATGTTACATATATCACTGAACCTTTTTTCAGGGATGGTGTAATAGCCCAGGCAGTAAACCAGGTAGTAGCAGCTGGTGTTAGTTATTTTTCTGCGGCTGGAAATTTTGGAAGAAAAGCTTTTGATGGTGTCTTTAACGGAATTCCGGCACCAAATGGTTTAGGAATATCCGGGCTCGTACACGATTTCGGCGGCGGTAATGCACTTCAGCAATTAACCTTTTTAGACCCGGGAAGTTATACGATTGTTCTGCAGTGGGACGATGATATTTATTCTGTTGGTTCTCCTTCTTCAGGAACACAAACCGACCTGGATATATACCTTGTTGACAATGGTGGCACCACTCTTTTTGGGTTCAACAGGAATAACCTTGGAACAGATCCTTTTGAAGTTTTGCCTTTCACCGTTACTACTCCTACAACGGGTCAATTACTCATCGCAAAAGCTTCGGGCCCGGCTGTTCCATTTAAATTGATTGTTTTCAGAGGCAACCTCATCATAAACGGATATGCAGGAGCTTCCACATTAGTGGGCCAGGCAAATGCCGCAGGGGCAAATGCTGTTGGTGCAGTTTATTTTGGAAATACTCCAGCCTTTGGAGTAAATCCTCCAACTATCGCTTCTTTTTCTTCAGTGGGTGGTACAATTGTGAATGGAGCTGTAAGAAACAAACCTGAGTTTACAGCACCTAACGGCGTCAACACTACCGTATTTATGGGTAGTCTTTTTTCGGATGGCGATATTTTCCCGAATTTCTTTGGTACTTCAGCAGCAGCTCCTCATGCTGCCGCTGCAGCTGCACTTTTAATCCAGGCAAAACAAAAATTCCAGAGCCAGGTAATGACGCCAGCACAGGTCACAAATCTTTTAAAATCAACTGCAATAGATATGGGCGCTGCGGGATATGATCCCGAATCCGGTGCAGGATTTATTCAGCCTTTTGCTGCGATACGAACTTTTGCAAGTCCGGCACCCACTATTACAGGATTAATCGTGCCACCAGGAGTTACTCCGGGTCTGCAGGTTTTTACAGTAACCGTAACAGGTGAATATCTGAATCCTCAGACAAAAGTTTTTTTCAGAGGCAGTGAGTTGGCAACAACTTATGACCCTGCACATCCTAACCAGGTAACAGCATCTATTCCTCTTTTTGCTGATAATCCGCCTGTACAATTATATAATCCTCCAATCACCAGCAGTACTCTCGACGGAGGATTGTCGGATGCTTTGTATTTCAAACACAGACCGCATGTAGTAGTTACAGCAGACAACCAAATGAAGAAATATGGAGAAATGGTTCCTCCATTTTCTTCAACAATAACAGTAGACGGACAACCTTTATCATCTACACCTTTTACTGCACAACAATTGGGATTGAATAATCTTCAATACCAAACTTCGGCAACAAGTGCAAGTAATGTGGGAAATTATTTTATCCGCCCACTCAATCCTTTTAACCCGGCTAACCCGGCTGACGCTGCATTGCTGGAACTTTATTCTTATGAATTTATTGATGGAATATTGACAGTACAAAAGATGCCGCTTCATATCACTCCAAGAGATACGACCGTAGTTTTTGGAGCACCTATAAAAGGAATCAATTTTAATTACCTGGTTGGGCCTTCTCAAACTATTCAAAACCCGGATAGTCTCATCAATGCAATTGACCTGTCTCACAAATCTCTGATCATTGACAGTGTTATTGCTTTAGTTAATGTAACACCTGCAGATACAAGAGCATTAGTTAACAGTGACCTTGATAATATGAGCATCATTGTAAGCGGTGGTTCTGCTGCGGATACAAGAGCATTGGTAAATGGAGATCCTCCGGGCACAAATCATGTTATCGATGTGGCCGTTCAGTCTATTATAAATTACCAGTCTGATCCTGCCAATGGAGTTCTTATTAATGGCGGCGCAGGCGCAGATACACGTGCACTGGTAAATGGCGACGCACTGGCAAATGGAACTGCAGGTGCAGATACACGTGCTTTGGTAAACGGCGATCCTACATTGCTAAATGATAACACGGCGAGTGCAACCAGCAATGCCAACGCTGCTGTTATTGTGAGCTCATCTGACGTGCCTGCATTAACCAATAACGAAATAGAATTGCAAACGGTTAATATGGTTACCGGCCTTACACCGGGTACTCATGCAATAGTTCCTGCTGCATTTCTTTCCGAAAATTTCGATATAACATATGGCATTGGAACTTTGACAATTCTTCCGGGAGGTCACAACTGGTATGTCTCTGTTACAGGAAGTGATATAACCGGGGATGGATCATTAGCAAATCCATGGCGGCATATGCAGTTTGCAAATGATAATCCGCTTGTTCATGGAACTGATGTTATAAATGTTCTTGCAGGAGATTATACAGAGTTTGTGAATGTAACAAAGTCACTGAGATTTTATGGACCAAACTGGGACGTATCTCCAAATAATCCTGCCACGCCGCGTGTTGCTGAAGCAGTGATCCATGCATCATCATCAGCAGCAGCACCACATCTTGCAAACGGCACTACTGTTTTCGAAATTCGTACATCAGGAATTAATGTGGAAGTGAAAGGATTTAAACTAATGGACGGAAACCCGATTCACGACGGACACATGCACAGGGACGGAACTAATCCGCAGGACATCGTTGTATTGTTTGAGAAGAACTGGGTGCAAAATGCAGATCACGTTTTTGCAGGAACTCTCACAAGATGGATCAATGTAACAATAAGAGACAATTTCTTCGACAACATCAATTTTATTCCAAATTCGTCAAGCGCTATCATGTTGCACGACCAGGTAACAACATTGTCGGGACCACATACACCAACCGTCACAGCGCTGATAGAAGATAACGTGATCAGCAATACACAATTTGCAGGAATCCTTGTCGATAACCTTGCCAGTGCCACAGTGAGAAGAAATAAACTCACGAACATGAAGGGAGAAGCAGGAATACAACTTGCAGGTGGGATGGTTAATGCAACTGTTACGATGAATGAAATAACAAATGCAAACACTGCATCTGCTGCAGGTGCAGATGATGGAGGAATAAAAATTTACGGATCAGAATTTACAGGAAATATAACGATCACAAACAATCTTGTAACAGGATGCCTGAATGGATTTGCTGTGAAAAATGGAGAAGTGATCACTGATGGAAACATTCATGTAAATAATAACTCGTTTGGCGGCAACACTAACAAATCGATGTATCATGGTGGAACAAATCCCGGGGGACTAGGCGGAAGCAGCGCACAACCGGGCACACTTGATGGAGAATGCAACTGGCATGGAGCTTCGGATAATCCTACAGTGGTTACAAAAGTGCAGGGGCCGATTGACTATGTATTCTACCTGAGCAACGGTACAGACGGAGATCCCGCAACGATCGGCTTCCAGCCTTCAGGATTTTGTACAGGAGGCCCGATAGCGCCACCACCTCTTGATCAGGACGATCATGTAAGAATTTTCCCAATGCCTGTTACAAGCATAATGAAGGTTGAATACATTGCGCCCGAACAAAAGAAAGTTGACATTGTAATAGTGGATCATTCGGGAAGAATACTGGTGAAAGAAAACACAGTAGCAATGAAAGGAATTAACTTAATAAATTTTGATGTGCATCTTTTGATCAAAGGAATTTATACAGTGATAATAAGTGATGGAACAAAACAGTGGCATCAAAAAATTATCAAGCTATGACCTGTAAAACATTTTTCTGCGGTCTGCTGTTGGCATGGTCCCTGAATGCCTGGTCGCAAAAAGATGAAGGTAAAGCCGCAGCAGGCGCAGATAGTAATTCAGTGAATTCATTGTTGTCGTTAAGCAAGGAAAATTTTTCCAAAGACTCAGCAAAGGCTATCTCTTACAGTTTGCAGGCAAAGGAACTTGCTGAAAAAATACATTTTCCAAAAGGAGTTGCTCTGGCGCTAAAGAATATTGGTATTGTATACTATTTAAACAGCAATTACCTCGAAGCGATGGATTATTATAACCAGTCGCTGAAAGTATTTCAAACAATGAATGATGATGTAGGCGTTTCGAACCTCCTGAGCAATATCGGGGCAGTTTACATGAAACAGCTTGATGAAGCGAAAGCGCTGGACTACTATTTAAAATCGTTGACGTATGCGGAAAAAGCAGGGGACAAACTGAGGATAGTAACAGCACTGATCAATATTGGCGCTGTGTATGGACATAAAAAAGGTTCGCAGGATACTGCGTTAAGTTACGAATTAAGAGCACTGCCCTTAGCCGAAGAGTTAACGAATAAATCTGCCATTGTAACTATTTCGATCAACATCGGGGAAGTGTATATTGAGCAAAAAAAATTTACCGACGCAAGGCGATATTTTGAAAAGGCATTAATGGCTGCGGACAATGGTGAAGACAGTGCCGCCGCTTTCAATTCAATCGGGAAAGCATACATGAAGCAGCGTACGTTTGATCGTGCTTTGGAATTTCATCAACGTGCATATGCGCTGGCAAAAAAAATAAATGATCAAACAAGTGTAGTGCAGGCCTTAAAGGGACTTGGCAGAACGGATCTTGCCGGTGGGAATTATAAATCTGCTGTAACTAATTTTAAAAAGGCTGAAATAATAGCAAAGGAGATAAATGTTCCTAATGATTTAATTGATGTGTACAAGGATATTTCAGAAGCATTCGACAGCCTGCGTGATAATGAGAATGCTAAAATTTACCAGATTAAATACGCCAATTTAAAAGATACTATTTACAATGATGCGGTTCAAAAACAATTGGCTGGTTTGAAATTCAATTACGATCTGCAGGCAAAAGAAGGACAGATCACTTTATTAAGAAAAGACAATGAAATCCGCGAGTCGGAATTAAAAGTCCAGGAATCTGAATTAAGAAGACAAAAACTTGCAAGAAGGGGGCTCATCATTGGGCTGGCGCTCGCTTTTATTCTTGCAATTTATATCTACAGTAATTACCGGAAGAAAGCAAAGATGAACAGGATACTCGATCAGCAAAAAGACGAGATCGAAGGTTTACTGTTAAATATTTTACCTGCAGAAGTTGCAAAGGAATTACAAACAAGTGGCAAGGCCACGCCGCGCCATTACGAATCTGTTTCAGTTTTGTTTACCGACTTCAAGGGATTCACAGCTCTTGCAGATAAACTTCCGCCGGCAGAAGTTGTAAAAGAGTTGAACAATTGTTTTATGGCATTCGACAACATTGTTGAAAAATATGGTCTCGAAAAAATAAAAACAATTGGTGATTCCTACATGTGCGCCGGTGGTATTCCCACTTATCACAAAGATCATGTTTGCCAAATGGTAAAGGCCAGCCTTGAAATGCTTGGTTTTATTCAAAAAAATAATGAAGAAAGAAGTAAACAGGGATTGCCTGTTTGGGACATCAGGGTAGGTATTCACGTTGGCCCCGTTGTAGCAGGAGTTGTGGGTAAAAAGAAATATGCTTACGACATCTGGGGAAGCACCGTGAATATTGCAAGCAGGATGGAAAGTAATGGTGAGCCGGGAATGGTAAATATTTCTGCAGCAACTTATGAACTGATAAAGCACAGGTATGCATGCAATCACAGGGGTAAGATCCATGCAAAAAACGTGGGGCACATGGACATGTATTTTGTGACCAATGAAATCACTGATCGCTCACAACAAGAAGAGGTCATTCCAAATTCTGCATTTGATTCTTCAAAACAATCTGTTCAAATTCCGAAGATCTGAATTAAGATTTCTGACGTTAGAGGACTGGAGTCAGGGATCATCTCTACATCGCGACTGATCGTGAGCGATCATTCACAGGGAGATTAATGATAGAAATTGAAGCATCGAATAGTAAAAAGGATAAAAAAATTTTTGTAACCTCCCCGGATTCTTATTTTAATGTTTTTTACCAGGATTCATTGGCGAGATGTGGCCGTTTAATAGCTGGGCCACTTGAAGTCCAGGTCAACAGTTATAAAAAGCGAAGGTAACTGCAGTGTTTGCAGAAGTGCTGTATTACGATCAACACATTTATAAATGGTTTTTAAAAGAAGCTCAAATTCCTAAAGAACTTATTAATATAATTTGGAGAACAAAATAGCTAACGACATTGATCAGGTTAAGTTATTTTTAATTGCCATGTTCAAAATTCAAACGTTAATACTCTTTATCATTCTCTTTGTCACGAGCTACGCAACATTTTCTCAAAAGCCCGCAATCGAAAATCTTTCCGACGCACTTCACACATTTCAAAATATACAAGACAGCACCCGAACAAAAGTCTGGTGGTTTCATGGCGAAACAGAAACAACAAAAGAAGGTATAACAGCCGACCTCGAAGCTTTCAAACGAATGGGTGTTGGAGGTGTCATTTATTATGACCAGTCTCATGGAAAAGCAGAGAATGCTTTGCCTGGCTTTTCTCCGGAATGGTGGAAGATGCTAAGGTTTGCAGCAGAAGAAGCAAAACGTTTAGGACTCACATTCGAAGTGCATATCTCAAACGGCTATGTTGCAGGCGGGCCATGGATCACCAACGAGACAGGCATGAAAAGACTGACAGCAACAGAAACTGTTGTCAAAGGCGGTTCGTCATTTACTGGAAAATTGGAAGAGCCTGTCAACCGCTATAAATTTTTTCATGATGTTGCAGTTCTTGCTTTTCCTGTACAAACTGAGTCAGCTCTTCATTCTTTTGATCGTCCTCTCAGGATAACATCGACTGTAGCAGGCGCAGATTTTTCAGGAATGTTTGATATTAAAAACACATCATTAACGAAAGTTTCTGCAAAAGAAAATGGAGTGTACATCAACATAGAATTTCAAAAAAGTTTTGAAGCAAGAAATATAAGTTATGAAGTAGCTCCAAAAGGAAAAGCAACTACAAGTGCTACTAATGTGCCGGGCCCGCCATCAGAAATATTTGTTGGCACAGGTTATCGTGTTCTTCCAAACATCGGTCAACTGGAAGCTTCAGACGATGGCGTTCATTATCGAAAAGTCTGCGACTTAAAACCGATTTATCGTGCACACGAAAGCTGGCGACAAAAAACTATTTCGTTCCCTGCAGTTAAAGCAAAATATTTTCGTCTTCATTTACATGATTGGTGGGAGAAAGAAGAAACCAATCGTGATCTTCAAATAGGATCTGTTGTGTTAAACGCTTCTGCGAAGCTTGATCAATGGGAAGAAAAGGCAGGACTTTTTTCTGAATACATCGAAGCAGATAAAACACCAAACTATACGCGTTCAGAAACTATCGATGCAAAAAGCATTATCAATCTTACTGATAAAATGGATGCACAAGGTGTGCTACGATGGAATGCACTTCCCGGGAATTGGATAGTGATGCGCTTCGCTTATATACCAACAGGCGCTAACATAAAACATGGAAGAGAAAATTTGATGGGAAGAGAATGCGATAAACTTTCTGTTGCAGCAGCAGAGTTGCATTGGAAAAATTATGTCGGAAAAATAGTTGATTCGCTTACGTTTTCTAACAGCGGAAGTATTTCAGGAGTTGCGATGGACAGTCACGAAGCAGGCGCACAAAACTGGACCGACAATTTTATCGAAGAGTTCAAATCGCGACAGGGATATGATCCTACACTTTACCTGCCTGCGATGATGGGCTATGTTGTAAACGGAGTGAAAGAGTCAGATGGCTTTTTGTTTGATGTGCGTCGCAACATTGCCGATATGATTTCAGATAATTATTATGGAACGTTTAATCGACTGTGTAAACAACGCGGCCTCACATTTACAGCGCAGGCAATCGGTAATGCGTTGTGCATTGTTGGCGATCCTATCCAGGCGAAGAGTAAAGTTGACAAACCACAGGGTGAATTTTGGGTGATACATCCCGACGGAAATTATGATATCAAAGAAAGTTCTTCTGCCGCTCATCTATATGGAAAAAAAATTGCGTCTGCAGAAGCCTTTACTGATGCGCAATACAACACTTCGCTCGCCGATTTAAAATCGATTGCAGATTGTGCTTATGCTTTTGGGATAAATGAATTTGTGATTTGCGCCTCGCCATACCAGCCATGGCTCGATAAAATTCCGGGAAGTACGGGAGGTGGACGACAATATGCAATTAATCGAAACAATTCATGGTGGAATTACAGCAAACCTTTTTGGGATTACCAGGCAAGAAATGCAGGCATCATGAGAGCTGGGAAATCGTCGATAGATCTTTGTGTTTATCTCGGGGAAAATGCGCCTGTAAAAATTCTTACGTATCGCTTGCCTGGTATTCCGGGAGGATTTGATTTTGATGCGTTCACAACTGATGCATTGCTCACACGCATGGAAGCAAAAGATGGAAAAGTGATGTTGCCTGATGGAGCGAATTATAAAATGATGATACTTCCGCGAAACGGCGACATTACATTTAAAGCGTTGCAAAAAATTGCTTCGCTTGTTGAAGATGGAGTGATGATTTATGGGCACAAACCGTTGCGATCAGGTTCGACAATTGATATTGAAAAAGAAAAGCAATACAAACAACTTGCAGATAAACTTTGGGGCGAGAATCCTTCAGGATCAGGATCGCATAGATATGGAAAAGGAATTGTTTACTGGGGAATGTCTTTAGCTGATGCGATCAAATCGGCGAACATAATTCCTGATGTTGCGATGCAGTCGGGCGATACAAAGAGTTTAAAAATTTATTTCTCGCATCGAAAAGTTTCTGATGCTGATATTTATTTTCTTCACAATCATAAGGATTCACCCGAAATAAATCTTTTTACGTTTGCGTCGCCAGGTAAATATGTTCAATTATGGAATGCAGTTACAGGCGAACATTTTTCATTGCCTGTTGTAAAATCAGATAATAAAACTGTGACTGTTCACTTGCATTTAGCCTCTCGTGAATCTTTCTTTGTTATCATCACCGATAAAAATGAAAAGTTACCTGCTATGTCATGGCCTCAATCATCAGATAAACCAGAAATCATCTCAGGCGGATGGAAAGTTTATTTTGACAAAAAATTTGGAGGCCCGGGAGAACGAACATTTGAAAATCTTCACGACTGGACAAAAGATGATGAAGCAGGAATAAAATATTTTTCCGGCACAGCAATCTATAAAAAGAGCATAACAATCGATCCTGCAGGAGATGATATTTACATAGACGTTGGCAATCCGAATTTTGTAGCCCAGGTTTTTGTAAACGGACACGATGCAGGAATTGTCTGGTGCTCTCCCTGGCAATTGAAAATTAGTTCATTTGTAAAGAAAGGCACGAATGAAATTGAAATACACGTCGCAAATTCTCTCATGAACCGGATGATCTACGATGCAAAATTGCCGATTGACAAACGAATTACTTATGCTTACCCGATGATCGTTTCTCCTAATGATCGATTGCAGGCTTCGGGGTTGCGGGAAGTGAAGTTGGTGAGGAGAATGGGTGTGAGATGAATCGTTGGAATTGTAGCGTTTGTATTTGGAAAAATTTTTCTTTAGGAATAGACTTTCGTTTTTTACTTAAATGATTTGTAAAAGACCTATCAGAAAATTGTTTTGGATTTTTGAAGGATAAGAACCTTCGTACATTTATGAGTTGGGCGTAATTTTTTCGACCTTCCTTATGACACCTTTTAATAAATACAATTATTTCAAACTTTCAATTATTGACGATGAGATCGAAAGCGTTTTTAAAAACTTCAAGAATTATTTGACTGAAAAAGGGGACGGCTTTGAAAGCACCTTCAAATCAAAAATTGACTTTGAATTAATTTGTAATCGACACGAACTCGATTACAGTGGCGATTCTAAATTCTTGCTCTTTGAGCCTGCAACAAACCCAGGAAAGACAGTTTTCTTTTCTAATTTAAGTGATGGCTGGTATACCGCTGTTTATAACTATGCAAGGCTTTTCAAGAGGCAAGTTTATCAAATTGGTTTGACTGTCAATAAAAGTTTAGAGGAATATCCTGCATATTTCTTTGTAAAATTCTTTTACAATGACAAAGGAAATTTTCAAGAACGAGTTATTTATTTAATAAAGGAAAACAAATGGACATTCTATGAAAACTCAGACAAAGTAGAACCTTTAGAAATTGAAGCAACTCAGAATTACACGGCAAAAAGAAAAACAGATAGAATAAATACAGACATTATTCTTGATTACATGAGCAAAGCTGGATTTGACCTAATGGACAAAAAATTTTTCTCGACGGATAAACATGTTTATTACTGTATATGGAAATAAAACTACGCCCAATATGCGGTTTGGCGCTATGGCAACAGACGGATATATTCTCAACTTTTGTTCGCTATTAGGCTTCAGTTCCAGCAGACGAATATTCTCAGGCCAATAGAATAAGCAATGAACATATAGTTATAAATTTAGCAGCGGTTGCGGGCTGACGATTTTCAAATGCCGCCACATCGCCAAGCCCTGAGCGTTGGCTGCAACCCAAAAGAGCATTAAATGCCAAACAGCATACATAAAACTTTAGCAACTCTATTTTTAGCCTTGATCATTTTAATTTCCTGCAATTCTCCAAAAGGAAATTCAAATGTGATCCTTACATCTCTCTTTGCATTTGATACATCTTATCCCCATTTAATGTCTGGGATCTATGGAATTTCTGACTCTGACACTGCAACTATAAAGGAGCTTTTTAGTTTCATTAAGGATGCAAAAAATTCTAAAGTTGAAAAGTATGGCTTAGAAACTAAGGACTTTGTATCCTTTAAAAACATAGATACGATTTACCGTGAGAGTTCAATAGAAAACGATAATCAATACTACAATATAGCGGTGAAACTTAATCCAACAGGCAGGAAATCGTTATACAATCTCACGAAACAATGTGAAACACTAAAAGGAGAAGCTAAGTATGACGGTTTATTAATTGGAATTGTTGTCAAAAACACTCTACTCCAAATTTCTCATGTACTAAAACCTATTGACACAAACCTAATTTCAATTTCAGGCAGCAATTTTAATAAGAAAACCGTTGATGACATAATAGAATATTTGAAAGATGATTTAAAACTTCAATAATGGGCTGCAGCTAATATCGGTTTAGCAAAATGCTGGCTGGAGGAAAGTACAATCATCAGTTTTGCAAAGCCAGCCAGTAGTTTCTTCTCTCCAGGCAACATCTCCCCATAACTAAACATTAAATTGAAAAGAATTTTTTCGGGGGACATTGCGGTCAGTCGTAAAGATTTTCCAACCAATCAGAAATTCTATACAACCAAATTGAAAATAAAAAAAGTTATCCTCAAAGCCCACCGCCAATTCTTCTCACTTCATGAGTTTACGCTGGCGAGACATTGCCTGGAAGAACGTACCAATATTTTATACCCCACTATTTTAAATTATCTTGTTTTGACATAATTAATATCAGGTTAGCCAGGGATTGACATTCATTTTTAACTCTAAAAAATTATCAACATGAAAATCCTCATTTCGTTCTTGCTGGCTCTGTCACTTTTCTTTAATCTACAAGGCCAGAATGTAGGCATTGGTACTTTAACTCCTGCAAAACTTCTTGATGTTAACGGTGATGTATTACTTAATGGAGTTGTTGTAGGACGTGGAGCCGGTTCTGGTAATGCTACCAATACTACGGCTGGCATTGGCGTACTCCAGGTGAATACTACAGGCTTCAACAATGTGGGTATTGGCTATCAATCATTGGTCTCTAATTCAACAGGTAACGCAAATGTTGCGGTGGGAACAGCAACTTTAAGAAACAGCAATAGCAATTTCAATTCTGCTTTTGGCGACAGTGCATTGTTTTCAAATGTTTCCGGTTCCGGCAATACCGCTTTGGGAGCTTATACGATGTTATTCAATAACTCGGGTGCAAATAATACAGCCGTTGGTGCCAATTCCTTACTCTCCAACATATCGGGAATTAGTAACACTGCTGTAGGTGCATTTTCATTGCAAACAAATACTGCCAATAATAATACGGCCGTAGGATTTAATTCAATGGTTTTTAATACTAGCGGCCTGGGCAATACAGCTTGCGGGTCGGGTTCTTTAAGAACTAACACATCAGGCGGATTTAATACAGCGGCCGGGTTCAGGTCATTATTATCCAACACGACAGGTAATTACAATACTGCCACAGGAGATAGTGCATTACACAAGAATACGACCGGCTCTTTTAATACAGCAACAGGGATTTATTCATTGCTCACCAATATTACAGGCAATAACAATACTGCTTTGGGTTTTGGTGCCGACGTTACTATCGATGGATTAACGAATGCAACGGCGATTGGCAATGGGGCTACCGTAAATGCCAGTAACAAAATAAGATTGGGCAATGGCAGTGTAACTGTAATTGAAGGGAATGCCCTTTTTACCGTAAGTGATGGGCGGTTTAAACAAAATATCACGGAAAATGTGCCCGGGCTCGATTTCATTAAGGGATTAAGACCGCTTACCTATCAATACAAAAGTTTTGAAATGGAAAAGTTTTTAAACCAAAACAATCCCGGGCGGATGAACACACTAAAGCAAGGTGATTTTGCCGAAGTAGAAAGAATGGTCCACATGGGCTTCATAGCGCAAGAGGTAGATAAGCTGGTAAAAGAAAAAGGTTATGGTCTTTCACTGGTGCATGCACCTACTAATGCTACCGATAATTATAGCATAGCTTATGGCGAACTTGTGGTACCCCTGGTAAAAGCAGTTCAGGAGCAACAGAAAATGATAGAAGAATTGATAAAGAAAAATGAGCAGTTGGAAAAAGATATCATGCTGCTGAAGAGCAGGGGGAACTAAATTAAATTTTGGGCGATTTGTGTTGGTAGAAAAAAAACTTTTTAAAATTGATTTGATGATGAATGAATTTAATTTCGGATAAAAGTCAAATTAAAATCAGTATGAATAAAGCTATTATGAAAGCATCTTTTTTCTTTTACTGGCTTATTTTACTAATTGGCTGTAATCAAAATAAAAAAGAAAATCTATTAATAGACAAAACTTTGAACATAAACTTAATGTTATCGAACGAACGTATTTCTCAAAATACAACAAGCATGATTCAAACGTTTCGAAATTACTCGGATGATCCGGCAGCATCTAAAATAACAAACCCGAAGCTTGAAAACATGGAGCTTGTACGAAAAATAACATCAGGTACAATAGAATACTTTGACGAATTAAAACGAAGTTTAAAAATCGAGGCGGGATTAAAACTTATTAATTTGAAAGAGACATTTGAAGAAAACAACTTTAATGCTGTTGTAAGCATTTTTAAAAATAAAAAGAAAGGAATCGAAGTTTATGAGCATCTAATCAAATATCAAACTGATATCCAGCAAATCAACCCTGATCTTTTTGTATCACTAAAAAATCCAGACTATTTTTTTGATTTTTTCTCCATTCCCAAAGAACAACTCGAGACTGAATTTACCAGCATGTATTTTGACAACATTAATACAATTTCCGCATTGGCCGTGTTGACGAAGTTTGAAAATGATGTAAGAATTTATGAAAATAAGGGTAACTATATATCAGTTGGGACAAGTGTTTGTCCCAACTCATATATAGTTACCAAAATAAGGCAGTGAATTTTTTCTTTACAAACGTTGCGATAGATAGACCACTAATGGCGCGCTAATTCCAATACACCTGGCCGCCATACGTCCGCCGACAATTTATTTCACCTCATAAGTTTGAGCTGGCGATTGCTGGAAGAGAATTTTGTCAATAAACTCTATAAGTAATCTCGTGATTTGCGTATCTTTTGAACAGTACAACACCAATATTCTTGCAGCACTATTAATCAAAAAAATTAAAACGATGCAAGCACAAATCATCACCTATCAATTAAGCGATATTTCACAAGCGGAATATCTTAAACAAATGGTTGAACCCGATGCACCTGTTATAGCGAATGTAAAGGGTCTTCTTTCGAAGGTTTGGTTAGCAGATGAAGAAAAAAATTCCTTTGGAGGATTTTATTTATGGGAAAGTAAAACAGCTATGGAAGAGTTTATGCACTCTGACCTTGTAAAGGCGGTAGTGAGCAGACCATTTTTAAAAAATGTATCGTCAGTAGACTACGAGGTAAACGAAAAGGCATCTCTAATAACCCGTGGACTGAAATAAAAAGTTGCTTTGTTTCTTCCAGGCGATGTCTCCTCAAGGAATGAAGATTAAAATTCAAAAGAATTTTTCGGAGGACTTTTCGTGCGATCATGAAGATTATCCATTCAGAATTCTATTCAGCCAAAATTGAGAACAAAGTTGCCCGACAATATTTTTCACTTCATAAGTTTACGCTGGCGAAAGGTTGCGTAAAAGCAGCGGATAATTCCACTTCCTGAAGATAAATGAAGATAAATGTTTGATAAATGGTACGCAGCGTGATCAAATGATCGCTGATGTAAGGACAGGCGGGTTGGAGTAATCCTGTTTCCCGCCTTATCTTACTGCCTCAATTGATTTGATGAAAACATCTGCACGCGTAGCCATTATATTTATTTTTCTCTTCTTTATATTTTTCAATGGGCTGCAGGTCTACCTGGTCTCACAACGCATTGCAGCCGCAAAAGCGAAATTTAATGATGCCTGCACGAATGCATTGCTCACGACACTTTTTGAATACAATAAATTGAAGGGAAATGATGATGTTGCAAGACCAAAGAATGCATTAATTACCTGGTCGCTCATTGACATGGCTGTGAATCGCGTCGATTCGCAAAACATAGCTGTGCAATCTCCATCATCCAGGCTCTATGCCATGAGAGTAGATCCGGCAGCGATCGAGGCAATTGTAACGAGACCTAAACCACTTTCATTAGATCTTACTTTGCTTGCCAATATTTATAAGAAAGCATTGGATTCATTTAAAGTCAATTCGAAATTCCGCCTTGATACATTTCCAATACCCTTCAAAACAGAAAATGCCGGAACAGATTTACAACAGCGGATCAAGAATGCCTGGACGCTGAGAAGAAACAAAGAATATTCCTACTCCACTAACCCTCAGCGCATATTTTTTTATCCCACCGCTTTGATCTTTGCCGAAGTTAAATACGACTATAACTTTTTTTGGAAAGATCTGTTTGGGCCAATGCTGGCATTCTTCTTCATCCTGCTCATCAGCAATACTGCACTCGTATTTGTGTATAGGACCATCAGGAAGCAAAAAAGGATCAATGAACTGAAGACTGACTTCATCAACAATATTACCCATGAAATGAAAACACCGATCACAATTGCCTCTGCAGGACTGGAAGCGCTCGAACATCATATATCACCAACGGAGCGTACCAGTTTTTACCTGGATACAAGCAAAAGACAAATACGCATGCTCAATGAATTCGTGGAAAGGATCGTGGATGCAGCAGTGGAGGATGTTTCAGACCTCACGTTAAAAAAAGAAAAAATAGACCTGCATGCTCTCTTTAGCGAGCTTGTACAAAGCCATTCCGTTTTACAGGGAAAACAAGTCAGATTCCATTTGACAGGAGAAAGTCCTGCTTTCATACAGGGTGACCGGCTCCACCTGGAAACTGCCTTTCACAACCTTATAGATAATGCTATCAAATATTCCGATGGTTCTGTGGAGATCTATATTGATATTGTTGAAAACGGCAGAGACTATATCATAAAGATCCGCGATAATGGAATGGGTATACCACCGCAATACATCAAAAATATATTTGAAAAATTTTTCCGTGTACCGCAGGGTGATGCACAGTCTATAAAAGGATTCGGGCTTGGCTTGTACTATGTCAGCAACATTATTAAAAAACATTCGGGCAACATTACTGTGAATTCGAAATGGCAATCAGGAACTGAATTTATTATAACACTACCAAAAACGCATGATACCGATCCTATTGATAGAAGACCAGGTTGAGCTCTGCCAGATATTAAAAGATACGCTGGCGCTTTATGACTTTGATGTCAGCTATGCTCATAATGGCGAGGATGGATACCGCTTATTCACTACCCTGGATCCAAAGCTTGCTATCATTGATATCATGATGCCCGGCAGTGATGGATTTAGTGCTGTAAAAAAAATAAGGACCATTAATAAAGAAGTTCCTATTATAATGCTGACGGCTAAACCGCTAACAGAAGACCTTGTGAAAGCATTTGACCTTGGCTGCAATGATTTTGTGCGAAAACCTTTCGTGATGGAAGAATTGATAGCAAGAATAAAATCCTTTGCTAAGGTATCGGGGAATGATTCAGCTGCTTCACAAAACATGTACAAATTAGGCAGCTTCACTCTTAACGCATCCACGCATGAATTATCAAATGATTGGAACCGGTTTCAGCTTTCCTATAAAGAAGTTGAACTGCTAAAAAAACTTTGCGAAGCGAAGTCAACCGTTGTTGACAGGCAGTCGCTATTGGAAGAATTATGGGGCAGCGATAGTGTGTTCAACAGCAAAACGATGAACGTGTATATAAACAGGTTGCGGAATTACCTGGATAGTGATAAGTCGGTAGAGATATTGACGATTAGGGGATTTGGATATAAACTCATCGAACGGAATCATTAAAATGTAAAATTAAAAATGCAAAATGTAAAAGATCGCGGCGGCCATGTTTTACATTTTGCATTTTACATTTTGCATTTACCTGGGCATATCCCTATTGCTGCTGGTAAGCAGTATATACAGCTTTTATCTGGTCAGCCGTCAATGGAATCTCACTGTACTTTTTTTCCTTAGCAGTTTTAATTTCTGCAAGCTTTGCAGTGCGGTCAGCATCGTTAAGGCCTTGTAAGCTAGTCGCTGCCTGTACGCGGGTTTCAAGATTGATTTCTATAACTCTTTCTGCCTGTGCTTCGGTCAGCCCGGCCTTTTCTACCAACAGGGGAACTTGTTTTGCTTTAGCTTCCTGTAGCATGGTTGCCAGCTGTTCTTTAGAAAATTGTGGCGTAGCTGGTTTCGTAGTCATCGCAGGACCGTTTTGCGCCAGCGCCGTAGTTGAGATTAATGCAGTAATTAGACTCAGAAATAATAATTTTTTCATAATTTATAATTTAGAGTTTAAAATTATCTCATTCCTATATTAATGAATATTAATTAAGATTAACTGGTACAGGCGGCATTTCAATGATAAAAGCGTGTCGGAAAGTTACATTACTGTCTGAAGAAGTCAACGTGTTTACTATCCTGGTGCTGGTTGCTGTTATATAAACAGGCTACGAAACTATTTGGAAAGCAATAAGTCTGTAGGAAATCTTCACATCAGGCATATGGATGTGAGTGGTGCATCAGTTTTTAAGTAGTTAGATTTGAAGGAAGAATATACCTGAAGGAATATTTGACACTTAATAAAGAATACAGCCATCATAAATACTTTTCAGCTGGCTGCAAATTTTATAAAACACTTTATGACACAGAAAGATTTAATATTTATGGAACATGATGGAGCGGTAGACGACCTGCTCTCACAACTGCTTTTGATGACAATGGAGGACAAAGAAATCATTGGTATAAACGTAACTCCCGCAGATTGCTTTTTGGAACCTGCAACAGAAAGTACCTACAAAATTCTGCAATTGTTCAACAGGGAAGATATTGAAATAGGAAGGAGCGATCATAGTGGCATCAATGCTTTTCCAAGTGAATGGAGAGCCAGACCTGAAATAATAAACGCTTTTCCGCTGCTAATAAATTTTCCTAAATCTCCAAATCCATACAACTATAAAGAGGCTTCGCAATTATTAATAGAGAAAGTAATGCAAGCTCCAGGTTCTGTTTCTATCATAATGACCGGACCTTGTTCAAATCTTGTTGCTGCAATCAAAAAGCAACCTGCCATACAAAACAAAATAAAACAGGTAGTATGGATGGGCGGAGCTTTCAGAACATCGGGCAATGTTCAGACTTATCAACATAATGGCACTGCTGAATGGAATGTTTATTGGGATCCAAAAAGTTCAAAAGAAATGTTTGAAATGAATTTGCCTTTAGTATGCATACCACTTGATGTTACAAACCACGTTCCGGTAACAAAAGAATTTTTATCCAAATTAGCTTTCCAGGCTGATTATAGAATTTCAAATTTAGCCGGACAGTTTTGGGCTTTAACAATAGATACAATTCCTAATTATTATTACACTTATTTTATGTGGGACATGTTGGCCACGAGCTTTCTTGCCATTCCACATGAATTTACTTTAGAGAAGGTGAAGGCTTTGATTAGTGAACGCCCTCCAAATGCAGGGCAAACTATAATATCTGATGAAGGATATGAAGTTTCTGTCGCAATCGATGTTAATAAGAATGCTTTTTACGATTATGTTTTGACACAGTTCCAGAGAAACTAAACCTGCACCATCGGCAATGCCAGTTCGTTATGCATCACATGACACAGCCCCGTAATCAAAATGAACAGAGAAGAATTTAAATACAGATTAGATTCAAGCGGACTTGGAAAGTATTTTGACAAGTTGCAGCCACTTCTAAGAAACACAATCAGACTTTACCCAAAGGCGACCGATGAAAACAATCTTACTATCGGACAATCTAAAATTGGTGGGAGACCCGACTTGCCAGCAGAAATAACCTGGGTCACAGAAACAAATATTGCAGAAACGACAGAAAAGACGTTTATAATTTTCAATAGCAAAAAGAAAGAGACAATTACAAAACCACTTTCATTTATTGCACAGATAAATCTTGCTGAAACTGCTCCTTTGGACGAAGAAAATTTATTACCTGAAACAGGACTTTTATATTTTTTCTATTCGGCAGAACAAGAAGCCTGGGGTTTCGACCATAAAGACAAAAATAAATTTAAGGTTGTTTATTGGAATGGAAACTTATCAAGTTTAAATCGAACAGAATTCCCTACAGACTTACCTGAATATTCCCGGTATAAGCCTTGTTCGGTAGATATAAAACCGGAGGTTAGTCTGCCATCTTACGGACACGACGTTTATGAAGAATTTGCTAACGGAGAAGATGACAAGTTTTGGGATGAAGTTTATGATGATGGAAATCTCAACAAACTTTTAGGTTACGCTGACAATATCCAGGATGAAATGGAACTGGAGTGTGAACTCGTAACAAATGGACTTTATTGTGGCAACTCCTCAGGTTACAACGACCCGAGAGCAAAAGCACTTAAACCAAATGCAAAAAATTGGCGACTGCTTTTGCAAATTGATAGCAATGAAGAAAATGAGATGATGTGGGGCGACTGTGGACGTCTTTATTTTTGGATAAAAAAGAACGATTTATTGCACAAGTATTTTGATAAATCCTGGTTCAGTTTACAATGCTGTTAGGAGAAGACGAACAGCTACATCGTATTGGTAAGTGGGAGAACGGCCCTTGGTAGAATTAACAAACATGCCGTAAAATAACACAAACCCGTTAGCGATCATTGTAAAGCGACATTCTACAATACATTAATAATGCAAAAGCAAACACCACAAATAAAAACAATTGATGTTCTCTATAAAGACAGAATTTTCAGCATTGAGTTTTTTTATCGCCAGGGACACAAAGAAACTATTGTATTGCTTCACGGGCTTGGCGGCGCAAAAGAAAACTATTACGAAGCCTGCAAATCAGACGCTCTTGCAGAACATACACTAATATTTTTTGATAATCCAGGCACAGGCAACTCTACTTATTATGAGGATTGCTTACTTAATGTAGATGACCTGGCAGCAATCAGTTCATTGTTTATTGAACAGCTTAACGTCTCTGATTTTATTCTTTGTGGAACAAGTATGGGTGGGCTGACAACTTTACTCTATTTAAAAAATGGCGGAAATAAAAAAGTGAAAGGCTATATAAATATTGAAGGAAACTTAATGCCTGAAGATTGTATGTTTTCCAGTAAAGTAGTTACTTATGACTTTGACACTTTTGAAACTCAGGTTTTCCCAAAAACTATTTCAGATATGAAAGCGAACGGTAACACAGGCTATCATATCATTGCAAACAACCTGCAGCTAAACACAAATGTAAAATCATATTACAATTACAGTTTTCAGACTGTTGAATATTCAGCAACAGGCGACTTGCTTAAACAATTTATTACTCTCAATATTCCGAAAGTATTTATTTACGGACACGAAAACAGTTCGCTGTCTTATATTCCAACACTCATAAAAAATGGCGTAACGGTTAAAGAAATTTCTAACAGCAATCATTTTGTTTTTTATGACAACCCAAAAGAATTGTACGAGGTTATCGGGGATTTTGTAAACACACTTATGTGAAGAGAAGATTTGTTGGAAGAAAAAAATAAACGATAACCTTGCTATCGCAAAAATCCCTGGCAAATGTTTAGAAGTCTTTTAATCATAACTGCTATTACATTATTGATCACATCCTGCACAGATAAAAGAAAGGAAATGTTCCTCGGAACATGGAAACTTTTGCATGATAGTATTACCTGCACCAATTCTCTGGAGGATTCAGTTACAGCCGCAAAGCGAGGTGTTTACCTGTCGCCTGAAGCTGCACTTGCAGAGCAATCGAAGGGATCTGTTATAAGAGGTGAAACACTTTTATTCAGGGATAATGGAACCTATGTAGAAAATAAATTTCATGAGGGCGAATATCAATTACAAGACAGTGGGGTAATACTTATTTTCATGGGAATTGTTAGTGCTGTTTACACAATCAATAATCTTACAGATAAAGAATTAACGATGACAAAGGGTTTTAGTATGCGGGGGCATTCTCATACATACAGGAGGGATTTTATAAAAGTGAAATAAAGTTTAGACTAACCCTACTTTCATTTCTTTCCTTCGCCGACGACTCTCCCCGCAGCAGAGACCTTTGAAATGAAAGAAACTTTCGCGGGGGACTCGTCGCAGAAGTGAAAGCAATCACTGCCCTGGCAGCAAAACCGCCTTGATACAATTATCAATTTTTTTATCAAACACATGGTAAGCCTTTGCTCCTTCATGCAAAGAAAATTGGTGTGTAATGATATCCTCTATACTATATCGTTGCACTACTTCTTCCCGCAATAGTTTTTCTGCATAGTAGCGTGCAGGGCAGCGACCAGATTTATAAGTAAGATTTTTATCATACGCTTCCCCGGGAGAAAAGGAGAAATTTTTTGAAGTATGTACACCCACAGATGAAATAGTTCCGCCCGGGCGAACCAGGTCGATTGCAAGCTTTAATGTTTTATCACTACCAACTACTTCCATTACAGCATCAGCGCCGCGTCCGTAAGTGCTGCTAAAAATTTCTTCTCTGACATCTGTAAGCGAGGGATTCAATGGAATAGCACCAAACTTTTCTGCCTGTGCCAGTCTCCCTGGCACAAGGTCTATGGCAAACAACTTTTCTGCGCCAAGATGCTTTGCAGCAAGTATAGCCATCAGACCTACAGGACCACAGCCAATCACAGTATAAACAGAGCCTGGTTTTATTCCCGCATTGTCGGCACAGAAATAACCTGTAGAAAAAACATCGCCCAGCAGTAATCCTTTCTTTTCGTTGAGGTCTGCACTTAGTGGTAAGAGGGTTGTGTCGGCCAGTGGCACACGTACATATGCGGCCTGCGCTCCGTGAAGGCCATCACCCTTTTCCACCCAGCCAAATAAGCTACCTTTTTCGCAGCGGCACGAAAGGCCGGTGACACAATAAAAACATTCTCCGCACGAAGTTGTAAAAGGACTCAGCACCCTTGATCCTTTTTTAAATTTTCTTACCTCACTGCCCGCTTCTTCCACAACTCCTGTGAACTCGTGGCCCATCACGGTTCCATGATCCAATCCCGTTTCCCGGCCATGATACACATGCAGGTCTGATCCGCAAATACCAGCCATTGTTACTCGCACAATTGCATCTGTTGGATATAGCAGCCCGGGATCTTTCACAGTGCTGTACTCAATAATTTCTTTTCCGCCAAATGTTAGTGCGTGCATAATGTGAAGATAAAGATTCCCTTCGCCGGGGAGTTTTCTATGACACAAGAAAACTCGTCGGAGAAGTGAAATCGGATAGGTTGGCTGAAGAAATTCATCAAACGAAAAAGCCGTCCCAAAATTTTGAGACGGCTTTTTGCAAAATGACTTTTTTAATTTCCTTTCAACAACTTCAGCGAAAGCACGGTATACCCGCCACCGGCTTCTGCTATCATCCTGCAGTGATAAATGCCATTTGAAAATTTACCGAGGTTAAGCATCATTGAATATTTCCCGGCCTGTTTATCGGCGTCCACAATCGTCGTTATTTCGCGTCCTAACAGATCATAAACTTTGATGCTGATGTGTGCATCTACGGGCACATAATATTGTATGCTCGCGGAGGCATCAAATGGATTTGGATAACTGCTCAGCGAAAAACTCATGGCTATGGACACAGAAAGATCTTTCGACTCATTTTGAACTGCTACCGGCGCCGTCGCTCCGCAGTAACCCAGCGTCCAGCCCTGGCTCAATCTCTTCGGCACATCCTTTTCCTTCACACAATGTAATTTACCTTTATGACACATCAGTACCTTACCGTCTTTACATGGCATAGCACATGGACCCAACACCCATCCGTCATTTTGTTTCTTTAAAATGTCTTTAACTTTTACACATTCCTGCTTGTTGTTACGGCACATCAGCACCTCGTTGTTTTCCGGATGTTTGGTGTCATTCTTCGCGTCATCACAATCGTAATTATTCATCACCCATTTACCTGCGGGTGGAATGCATCCAGTGAACATAATATTCGGGTTGCCATAACCGTCAGCATCATCATCCCTCCACCAGTCGGTTTCCGGGTTGATATCGTCGTCATTATCGTTGCAGTCCTCATTATTGGTAACATATCCTGTAGGTGGCGTGGATTGACAAATAATCATTTTATTGGCCGGATCACCATAGCCGTCCTGGTCAAAATCGCGATAGTAAGTCTGAACGTAATGAACAGCAGGATCGTTGTCATTGCAATCAGAGCCTAATGTTGTTGCTTTATATCCAGACGGTGGTGTAGAAGAACAGAACATCGCAGTACCGCCATCATAACCATCATTGTCGCTGTCCTTATAATATAATTGTTGATAGTGAACCGAAGCATCGGCGTCATTGCAGTCATCTGTGCCGGTGCTGCCAGCTGCGAGCTCGTTCAACAAATATCCATGAGACGGGCGGCTGCATTGTGTTACCGATGATCCGCCATAATGATCACCATCCGCATCAATATACCAGGTTTGACCCGGATGTTCATTGGCATCATTGTCATTGCAATCGCTACCTAGTGTCGTTACTTTATATCCAGACGGAGGTGTAGAATAACAGAACATCACAGTGCCACCATCATAACCATCATTGTCGCTATCCTTATAATAAAGTTTTGGATAATGAACAGAAGGATCCGCATCATTGCAGTCATCCGTGCCGGTGCTGCCTGCTGCTAATTCGCTCAACAAAAATCCATGAGCCGGACGGCTGCATTGTGTTACCGATGATCCGCCATAATGATCACCATCCGCATCAATGTACCAGGTTTGACCCGGATGTTCATTGGCATCATTGTCATTGCAATCGCTACCCAGTGTTGTTGCTTTATATCCAGACGGAGGTGTGGAAGAACAGAACATCGCAGTGCCACCATCATAACCATCATTGTCGTTGTCCTTGTAATATAATTGTTGATAGTGAACGGAAGCATCGGCATCGTTGCAATCATCGGTGCCGGTGCTGCCAGCTGCGAGCTCACTTAACAAATAGCCATTAGGCGGACGGTTGCATTGTGTTTGCGTTGATCCGCCATAATGATCACCATCCGCATCGATGTACCAGGTTTGGCCCGGATGTTCATTAGGATCAGTATCATTGCAATCGCTGCCGAGTGTTGTTGCTTTATATCCTGATGGCGGTGTGGAAGAACAGAACATCGCAGTGCCGCCATCATAACCATCATTGTCGCTAT
>JADMIO010828267.1_pt1 | contig 35023 bp, 40 predicted proteins | sample 8958161 | NCBI WGS metagenome assembly JADMIO01 (sample SAMN16585339, study PRJNA669376) | soil metagenome | isolation source: Crop rotation soil | place: USA: Cullars Rotation, Alabama | collected 2011
CTTTCCCGGGGGGGTGCCCTATGCGTACCCGGTGTCTCGACTGTAGGGACTGGGCTACTCATGGTGGGCGCTGTGCTCAGCACCACGCCACCTATCAGGCACAGCGCAGTGTGAAGAGCCATGCGAAGCGGCGTGCTGCTATCGCCCGTGGGAACAACGCTGCGGCGAAGATGCGTCGTGCTATCCGTAAGGCAGTGGGCGCGCACTGTGCTACCTGCCTGGGTTGGTACCACTAGAAAGCTTCTCGAGCGGATCGATCCTGCAGGAATTCCCGGGCATAACTGTTCCACTTGTATCGTCGGTCTGATAATCAGACTGGGACCACGGTCCCACTCGTATCGTCGGTCTGATTATTAGTCTGGGACCACGGTCCCACTCGTATCGTCGGTCTGATTATTAGTCTGGGACCACGATCCCACTCGTGTTGTCGGTCTGATTATCGGTCTGGGACCACGGTCCCACTTGTATTGTCGATCAGACTATCAGCGTGAGACTACGATTCCATCAATGCCTGTCAAGGGCAAGTATTGACATTCGTCGTAACCTGTAGAACGGAGTAACCTCGGTGTGCGGTTGTATGCCTGCTGTGGATTGCTGCTGTGTCCTGCTTATCCACAACATTTTGCGCACGGTTATGTGGACAAAATACCTGGTTACCCAGGCCGTGCCGGCACGTTAACCGGGCTGCATCCGATGCAAGTGTGTCGCTGTCGACGAGCTCGCGAGCTCGGACATGAGGTTGCCCCGTATTCAGTGTCGCTGATTTGTATTGTCTGAAGTTGCTTTTACGTTAAGTTGATGCAGATCAATTAATACGATACCTGCGTCATAATTGATTATTTGACGTGGTTTGATGGCCTCCACGCACGTTGTGATATGTAGATGATAATCATTATCACTTTACGGGTCCTTTCCGGTGATCCGACAGGTTACGGGGCGGCGACCTCGCGGGTTTTCGCTATTTATGAAAATTTTCCGGTTTAAGGCGTTTCCGTTCTTCTTCGTCATAACTTAATGTTTTTATTTAAAATACCCTCTGAAAAGAAAGGAAACGACAGGTGCTGAAAGCGAGCTTTTTGGCCTCTGTCGTTTCCTTTCTCTGTTTTTGTCCGTGGAATGAACAATGGAAGTCCGAGCTCATCGCTAATAACTTCGTATAGCATACATTATACGAAGTTATATTCGATGCGGCCGATCTAGCAGAAAGTCAAAAGCCTCCGACCGGAGGCTTTTAACTTCTGTCACCTAGGTTACGCCCCGCCCTGCCACTCATCGCAGTACTGTTGTAATTCATTAAGCATTCTGCCGACATGGAAGCCATCACAAACGGCATGATGAACCTGAATCGCCAGCGGCATCAGCACCTTGTCGCCTTGCGTATAATATTTGCCCATGGTGAAAACGGGGGCGAAGAAGTTGTCCATATTGGCCACGTTTAAATCAAAACTGGTGAAACTCACCCAGGGATTGGCTGAGACGAAAAACATATTCTCAATAAACCCTTTAGGGAAATAGGCCAGGTTTTCACCGTAACACGCCACATCTTGCGAATATATGTGTAGAAACTGCCGGAAATCGTCGTGGTATTCACTCCAGAGCGATGAAAACGTTTCAGTTTGCTCATGGAAAACGGTGTAACAAGGGTGAACACTATCCCATATCACCAGCTCACCGTCTTTCATTGCCATACGAAATTCCGGATGAGCATTCATCAGGCGGGCAAGAATGTGAATAAAGGCCGGATAAAACTTGTGCTTATTTTTCTTTACGGTCTTTAAAAAGGCCGTAATATCCAGCTGAACGGTCTGGTTATAGGTACATTGAGCAACTGACTGAAATGCCTCAAAATGTTCTTTACGATGCCATTGGGATATATCAACGGTGGTATATCCAGTGATTTTTTTCTCCATTTTAGCTTCCTTAGCTCCTGAAAATCTCGATAACTCAAAAAATACGCCCGGTAGTGATCTTATTTCATTATGGTGAAAGTTGGAACCTCTTACGTGCCGATCAGATTAAAACGAAAGGCCCAGTCTTTCGACTGAGCCTTTCGTTTTATTTGACCATGTTGGTATGATTTAAATTAATACGACTCACTATAGGGTCAGTGCGGCCGCGACTTCAAGTCACGTGAATTCCAAGCTTCGGATCCCACTGTGCTGGAAAGAAATTTGTGCCAAAATCTCGCCGCCAACTTTTTCGTAGCGGGCTTTCTTTCCACTCATCAAACCTCTTGAGGTGGAAACAATATTGATTCCGTAACCGCCGAGAACTCTCGGAATTTCGGATGAGCCTACATAAACCCGTCTACCCGGGGTTGAAACTCTCGATAAATGTGTAATAGAAGATGTTCCCTTTGCATCATAGCGCAGGAAAATACGAATCGAAGATTTTACGCCTTCACCTTTGGTGACGTAGTTATTGATATAACCTTCTTCTTTTAAGATTCGTGCAATTTCTAATTTTAACTTTGAGCCCGGGATGTCTACACGTGTGTGCTTTGCTGCAATAGCATTGCGGATTCGTGTAAGCATATCGGCGATTGGATCTGTCATTTTCGCTTTTACTCCAAATATATTTTAGGTTTCAGCACTATTGCTGACTACTAAATATTAAAAACCTTTTACCAGCTTGATTTAACTACGCCCGGGATTTGTCCTCGCAGGGCAAGCTCTCTCAAAGCAACACGGGAAATTCCGAATTTACGCAGAAATCCGCGTGGACGACCTGTTTGTGAACAGCGATTGCGAACGCGCACTGCGCTGGCATCACGCGGCAAGCTTTGTAATCCCAAAACTGCTGCATCAATCTCTTCAAAACTTGAGTTCGGATTGTTAATAATCTTCTTGAATTCCGCGCGTTTAGTCGCATATTTTGCAACTGTCTTCTTACGCATTTCGTTCTTGACGACTTTACTTGTTTTCGCCATATCTTTACTTAATCTCCAAAACTATTGTCGGAACGGCATTCCGAGTGCTTTCAACAAGGTACGCGCCTGCTCATCGTTTTCTGCCGTCGTTACGATCGAGATATTCATACCGCGTGTTTTATCAACTTTATTAAAATCAATTTCCGGGAAAATCAATTGCTCACGAATTCCAAGTGTATAGTTCCCGCGTCCGTCAAACGCTTTTCCGGAAACTCCGCGAAAATCGCGTACACGCGGCAGAGCGACTGAAATCAAGCGATCAAGAAATTCATACATTCTGTCGCCGCGCAAAGTTACCATTGTGCCAATATTCATCCCTTGACGCAATTTGAAAGATGCGATTGATTTTTTTGCTTTGGTAACAACCGGTTTTTGACCTGTTACGGATTTGAGCTCATCAACTGCCGTGTCAAGGATTTTTGCGTTGCTGATTGCTTCGCCCATTCCCATATTAACGACAACTTTTGATATTTTCGGCACTGCCATCGGATTTTTAATTCCGAATTCTTTAGCTAAAGCCGGAGCAATTTCGTTACGATATTTTTCTTTTAATCTTGCCATTGTTTGAGTTCCTTATTTTTGCTGCTTGGGACCCAACTGAGGATTTTGGATTTTGGATTTTGGATTTTGGATTTTCAAGAAAAATAATTTCCTCTTTAATCTAAAATCTAAAATCGGCAATCTAAAATCGTTTGTTTTTTCCAAACCTCAAACTTAAAACTTACTCAGATTTATCATCTGCGTTTTTAGTTGCTTTTTTCTTTTCGGTATTAGCATTTTCGCTAATTACCTTGCCGCTTTTTGCGACCCGAACTTTTTTACCGTCTCTGACTTCGTATTTAACGCGTGTCGGTTTTCCGGTTTCCGGATCCAATAAAGCAACGTTTGAAATATTAACCCACGCTTCTTTTTCTTTGATTCCGCCTTCGATATTCATTTGCGGAACAGGTTTTTGGTGTTTTTTAATGATATTCGCACCACCAACCTTTACTTTTCCATTACGCGGATCTACTTCAATCACTTCACCGCGAGCCGGATTACGTTTTCCGTTGCCGTCAAAACGGTTATATTCTTTTCCGGCAATGAAAACAACCGTGTCGCCTTTTTTAATTTTGGCTCTAATTGTTCCTTTCTTAACTTCCTTCATTGCTTAAATAACCTCCGGTGCGAGTGAAACGATTTTCATAAAGTTTTTATCGCGCAGTTCGCGGGCAACCGGACCGAAAACACGGGTTCCGAGTGGCGAACCATCGTCTTTAATAAGCACAGCGGCGTTGTCATCGAACCGAATATACGTTCCATCTTTACGACGAATTTCTTTATGCGTTCTCACGATCACAGCACTGTAAACTTTACCTTTTTTAGCTGTACCATCCGGCGCGGCTTCTTTAACGGCAACTTTGATTTTGTCGCCGATTGAAGCTGTTTTACCGGTTGAACCGCCCATGGCGTTAATCATTTCAACCCGTTTCGCACCTGAATTGTCTGCGACCACTAACGAGGTCTGCATCTGAATCATATCTTTACTCTCCGATTTTGGATTTTAGATTTTGGATTTTGGATTAAAGCGGAAAAATTCATTCTTTTTCAATCTAAAATCTAAAATCTAAAATCTAAAATTACTTAGCTGCTTTCTGTACAATTTCAGCAACGCGCCAACGTTTGCGAGCTGAAAGCGGTCTTGTTTCAACAATACGAACTTTATCGCCGATTGATGCTCCGAGTTCATCGTGTGCCATAAATTGTTTTTTACGGCGAACATATCTGCGGTACTTTGGATGCTTAATCAAGCGGTCAACCCGAACGACAACGGTTTTCGTCATTTTGTCGGATGTGACAACACCAATTCTTTGAGCACGATTTGTAGCTGACGTTTTAGCAGATTCCGTTGTTGAACTGCCTACTAAACTGCTGACAGTATCTACGACAGTATTTGTTACTGTTTCGACAGCAGAAGCCACAGTTTCTATTACACTGTCAATAATCGATGGTTCGGTAGCAGCTTCGGTTTCGGCAGCCGTATCTGCGGCTTCAACTGTGTCATCTGCCGTTGCTTCAACCGCCTCTTCTTCAGTAGTTTCCGCCTGCGTTCCTTCTACTTCCGTTTCGTCTTCTTTCTTCTTTTTAGCCATTTCTTTTCAACCTATTTAACTTTTGCTTCCGCCTCTTTCTGATTGATTAAGGTAAAAACTCTAGCTAAAGTTTTCTTTTCGCGTCTGATGTCACTGTTCGTATCACCAACGCCTAACGTTTTTCTGAATTTCAAGCGAAAGAGCGATTCTTTCAAACTGTCAGCCTGTTCACGCAATTCATCGATCGACATATCACGAAGTTGGTCTAATTGTTCTTTTGCTTTCATTTTAAACAATACCTCCTTCCATATCGGCGCGGGTTACAAATTTCACTTTAACAGGAAGTTTTTGCGCCGCGAGATTCATTGCTTCGCGTGCCAACGCTTCACTTACACCCTGGATTTCGTACAAAATACGTCCTGGTCTAATAACTGCCACAAAGTGATCAGGTGCACCTTTACCGCTACCCATACGGGTTTCAGCCGGTTTTTTCGTAATCGGCTTATCCGGAAACATCCGGATCCAAATTTTTCCGCCACGTTTAATATGACGTGTCATTGCAATACGAGCCGCTTCAATTTGACGGTCGGTTATCCAACCCGGCTCTAAGGTTTTCAGTCCAAAATCACCGAAGTTCAGTTTGTCGCCGCGAGAAGCAACGCCTCTCATACGACCTTTCATCACTCTGCGGTGCTTGACCTTTTTTGGCATCAACATAACGAGTTACTCCATTTGCGATTTTTGATTTCGGACCTCGGATCGTTTCTGACAATCGCTTTTCAATCTAAAATCTAAAATCTAAAATCTAAAATCTTTTAGCCTCTATCGTTTCTATTATCACGACGGCGCGGTGGTCTGCGGTCATTTCGTCCGCCGCCGACAACCTTCGGCTCATTTATCGGATCGGTAGTTGTTCCGCGTGCGATCGACGCATTCGGATCAAGAATTTCTCCGCGATAAATCCAAACTTTAACGCCGATAATTCCAAATGTGGTTAACGCTTCGGCAAATCCGTAATCAATATCGGCTCTTAAAGTATGCAGCGGGAGACGACCTTCGAGCGTCCATTCCGTGCGGGCGATTTCAGCACCGTTCAAACGTCCGGCGATCATTACTTTAATTCCCTGTGCGCCGAATCTCTGTGATTCTTCGATGATTTTCTTCATCGCGCGGCGGAAAGCGATACGTTTTTCCAATTGCTGGGCAATCTTTTCAGCTTGGAGCTGAGCATTCAATTCAGGTTTTTGAACTTCCTGAATCGAAATGATTACTTCGCGTCCGGTCTTTTTCGACAAATCTTCTTTGAGTTTTTCGATCTCCGAACCTTTACGTCCGATGATGATTCCCGGTCGTGAAGTATAGATGATAATTTTCAAGCGATTGGCAGCGCGTTCAACGTCAATATGTGAAACTCCTGCTCCGTTAAAGCGTTTTTTCAGATCGCGCTTTAATTGCATGTCTTCCGCCAGATATTCAGCAAATTCCTTTTTGGCAAACCAGTGTGAGTGCCAGTCTTTGTTATATCCGACCCGGAAGCCGTATGGATGAACTTTTTGTCCCATAATTAAATCCTATTGTCTTTCCAATTCCTCGTTATTATCGAGCTGCGCTTCGTCCGCAGGTTTGCTTTCATTCTTTTCTGCCGGTGTTTGCGATTCAGCATCTTTTACATCTGCAACTTCAGCTTCGTTTTTCGCAGATTCGGTTGCTGCTGTTTCAGTAACTTTCGGTGCTTCCGTTTCAATAGCTTCAGCAGTTGTTGCCGTTGTTTGTACTTCTTCAACTTTTGCTTCCTCGGCTTTCGCTTTTTTATCTTCTTTTACGCTACCCGCTTTCTTCGCCGGATCTTGTGAATTGGTTTTGCTTGCCGATTTACCTGAACCTTTTGATTTACTTTCATTGCCGGTCTTATCTTTCTTGCCAAGTACTTTCTCTTCTTCAGCAGGTTTGTCGCTGGAAACCAAAATTGTAATGTGGCAATAGTGACGCTGTTCACGATATGCGCGACCTTGCGGTGCAGGACGCATACGACGGCGATTTTTATGCGGTCCCATATCTACAAAACAAGACTTGACAAACAACTCGTCCGGATCAATCGCAATATTTTGTTTTTCCGCTGCGAATGTTGCGTTGGCGATCGCCGACTGCAAAGTTTTGGCAATCGGATCAGCGGCTCGCTTGTCCGTAAATTTCAAAATTGCCAATGCTTGCGAAACATTTCGTCCACGAATCAGATCAATGACAAGACGTGCTTTTCGCGGCGAGCCCTTTAAATTTTTTGTTTTTGCTATTGCTTCCATAATTCATTTTGGATTTTGAATTTTGAATTTTGGATTTGATTGTTAACCTTAAGCCCAATCTATAATCTAAAATCTAAAATCTAAAATTATTTCCTTTTTGCCATTTTCTCCGCTTTTGTTCCCGGATGACCTTTATAAGTTCTGGTCGGCGAAAATTCTCCGAGTTTGTGTCCGACCATATTTTCCGTAACATATACAGGAATATGACGTTTGCCGTTATGAACACCGAAGGTTAAACCAACCATATCCGGTGAAATTGTTGAACGGCGCGACCAGGTTTTGATTGCCTGCGGCTTATTTCCGCCTTCTGCAATTTTTCTCATGACCTTTTGAACACTTAAATCAATGAAAGGTCCTTTTTTTAATGAACGTGGCATATTTCGATTTTGGATTGCGGATTTTGGATTTTGGATTTTCGTCCATATCACATTCCGCGTTCAATTTATTCTTTCAATGAACTTTGGATTTTCTGTTTTGGATTTGAATATGTTCTTTATGACAATCCAAAATCCAAAATCTAAAATCCAAAATCCGTTTATTTTCTTCTGTCGCGCACGATAAATTTCTGTGTGCGTTTATTATTACGGGTTTTGTAACCGCGTGTCGGTTGTCCCCAAGGAGTTACCGGATGACGACCACCCGAAGTTTTACCTTCACCACCACCATGGGGGTGATCTACGGGGTTCATCGCAACACCGCGAACTTTCGGACGCAAGCCTTTCCAGCGTGAACGTCCGGCTTTACCTAATGAAACGTTTTCATTTTCGGTATTGCCAACTTGTCCAACGGTTGCCATACAAACAAGCAGAACACGTCGAACTTCGCCTGACGGCATACGAAGCTGTGCGAAATCACCGTCTTTTGCAACTAATTGAGCAAAAGCCCCTGCCGAACGTGCCATCTGTCCGCCTTTACCCGGACGCAATTCAATATTATGAATCTGTGTACCGAGCGGAATATTTTTAATCGGCAAAGCATTTCCCGGCAAAATATCGGCATCGACTCCGCTCATAACCATTTTTCCGACTTCCAAACCGACTGGTGAAATGATGTAACGTTTTTCGCCGTCAAGGTATGTAATCAAAGCAATATGTGATGAACGATTTGGATCGTACTCAATTTGTGTAACTCGTCCCGGGATGCCTGCTTTATCGCGTTTGAAATCAACGATACGATAATGACGCTTGTGACCTCCGCCGCGACGGCGAACTGTAATACGTCCATCGCTATTATGCCCTGAAATTCTGATCTTCGGCTCCAGCAAAGATTTTTCCGGCTTAGCATTCGGTGTTAATTCATCGCGCGTCAAATATGTTTGATAACGTCGCGCCGGTGATGTCGGTTTTAATTTCTTAATTCCCATAATTCAATTTCGGATTGCGGACTTAGGATTTGGGATTTTATTTTATTCTAAAATCTTTACACCCTCCGCGTTTGAATTTGAGTAACTTTGAGTGGGTTTGCAAATCCGCAATCCCAAATCCCAAATCCCAAATTAAATGGCTTCTGCGTAATCAACTACCGGCTCACCTTTTTTCAAAGTAACGTAAGCCTTTTTCCAATTCGGACGGCGACCTTCGGTGCGTCCGCGACGTTTCAGTTTGCCTTCGTAATTAACGGTGCGAACTGTTGATACTTTAACGTTGAAAATTTCTTCAACCGCTTTGCGAATATCGTCTTTTCCGGCACCGACTGCAACACGAAAAGTCAAAACCTGTGCATCGCCTTCTTCGCTCGATGCTTCTTTTAAAAGAACTGATTTTTCGGTAACGACCGGCGACTTTAAAACATCCCAAACACTTAATTTAATACTCATTGTTGTGCCGCCTCCTCTGTCGCTGCGACTTCTCTGTTCGGATCAAGCATTCTGCTTAATTCATCAATCGCCGATTTAGAGATCAAAAGTTTTTCGTGATACAGCAAATCGTAAATGTTCACCCCATAGCTGTTTGTAACTTTGGTTTTCTGCACATTGCGCGATGAACGAATTAAGTTTTCGTTATCCAGCGAATCAACGATCAAAGTTTTCGCAGGCTTTTTGCCTTCAGCGAGCTGTAATCCGCCGATAATGCTGAGAAATTCTTTCGTTTTCGGGTTATCGATGGTGAAATCTTCAATAATAATCAGATTTCCTTCACGCAATCTTTCGCTTAACGCTGAACGCAGAGCACCACGACGCATTTTCTTAGGCAAACTGTATGACCAATCGCGCGGTTGAGGTCCGTGGACGTTACCGCCGCCTTTCCACAATGGCGAACGAAGCGACGCAATACGCGCACGACCTGTTCCCTTTTGCTTCCAAAGTTTACGACCTGATCCGGAAACATCGCCGCGAGTTTTCGTGGCTGATGTACCTTGTCGGCGATTTGCCAAAAAATTTTTGACTGCCGCGTGAACTAAAGCTTCATTATAATCAACTGCAAACACAGCATCAGAAAGCGTTACTTCACCGACTTCTTTATTCTTTAAATTGCGAACCTTTACGGTAGGCATAATCTTACTCCGTTAGAGTCGTGAGTCGTGAGTCGTGAGTCGTGAGTCGATTTGACTCTGGACTCTGGACTCTGGACTCCGGACTATTTCTTACTAGATTTCTTAACTACAACCAAACTTCCGTTTGCGCCCGGAACTGCTCCGCGAATCAGAATGAGATTGTTTTCAACATCAACTCTTGCCACAGTCAAACCTGTAACCGTTACTTGTGCATCGCCCATGTGACCCGAAGAACGAGTTCCTTTGATTACACGTGACGGATAAGCCGATTGACCGATTGAACCCGGCGCGCGAACTGACATCGAACCGTGCGATTCAGGACCGCGATGAAATTTGTGACGTTTGATCGTCCCTGCAAATCCGCGTCCTTTTGATTTACCGACAACTTCGACTTTATCGCCGTCCGTAAAAAGATCATTAGCTTTGATCTGGTCGCCGATGTTTACATCGGCTTCGTTTTCAAGGCGTATTTCTTTTAAAACGCGTGTCGGCGGTGTTCCGCTTCCGGTTTTTTCAAAATGTCCGCGCAGAGGCTTTGAAACGTTTTTCAACTTGATCGGATTGTCTTCAACGAATCCGAGTTGAACCGCATTATAACCGTCTTTTCCGGCTGCACTTTTGGTTTGCACAACAACACAAGGTCCTGCTTTAACAACGGTTACAGGTGTTACTGTACCGTCTTCCGCGAAGATTTGCGTCATCCCAACTTTTCTACCGATGATACCGTTAATCATCATTTCTCCAATTATTGGATTTGGGATTTAGGATTTGGGATTTGGGATTATTAAGAAATTCTATTCCTTTTAAATCCCAATCCGCATTCCATAATCCGAAATCGATTAGTTTTTGCCAAATGCCTTGATTTCTACATCAACGCCGGCGGGTAAATCCAATTTCATTAACGCATCAACCGTTTCCGGCGTTGGGTCAAGAATGTCCATTAAACGCTTGTGGGTTCTGATCTCAAACTGCTCACGTGATTTTTTATCAACGTGCGGCGAGCGTAAAACCGTCCACTTATTTTTAATTGTCGGAAGCGGAATCGGTCCCGCGACTCTTGCCCCTGTTCTCCGCGCTGTTTCGACAATCTCTTGTGTTGATTGATCTAAAACGCGATGATCGTAGGCTTTCAACTTGATGCGAATTTTTTCGTTTAACATAAATCTTTGGTCTTTGGTCTTTGGCTTTTGGTTTTCGGTTTTAGTTAAGACCAAATACCGAAAACCAAAGACCTAATTTATTACTCAACAATATCGGAGACGGTTCCGGCTCCAACTGTTCTGCCGCCTTCTCTGATCGCAAAGCGAAGTCCTTTCTCCATTGCGATCGGCGCGATCAACTCGATTTCCATTTGGATGTTATCTCCCGGCATTACCATTTCCACTCCTGCCGGTAAATGTGCAACTCCCGTGACATCCGTTGTTCTGAAATAAAACTGCGGTCGGTATCCCGTAAAGAACGGGGTGTGTCTGCCGCCTTCTTCTTTCGTCAATACATAGGCTTCCGCTTTGAACTTCGTGTGCGGATTGATCGTTCCCGGTTTAACTATTACTTGTCCGCGTTCGATCTCTTTTCTATCAACGCCTCTTAAGAGTAAGCCGACGTTATCTCCGGCTCGTCCTTCATCAAGCAATTTCTTGAACATTTCAACACCTGTGACAACCGTCGTGCGTGTATCTTTGATGCCGACAATCTCAACCGTTTCGTTGACTTTGACAATGCCGCGTTCGATTCTGCCCGTCGCCACCGTTCCGCGTCCCTGAATCGTGAAAATATCTTCGACCGGCATCAGGAACGGTTTATCCGTTTCACGCTGCGGGGTCGGAATATAATCATCAACCGTCTGCATCAATTCATCGATCTTGGCTTCCCATTGCGGTTCACCATTCAAGCCGCCTAATGCTGACCCTTGCGTGATCGGAATATCATCGCCAGGAAATTCATAGCTTGAAAGTAATTCTCTGATTTCCAGTTCAACCAATTCCAGCAATTCTTCGTCATCGACCATATCAACTTTATTCATAAAGACGACGATCGAAGGAACACCGACCTGACGTGCCAAGAGAATGTGTTCACGGGTTTGCGGCATCGGTCCGTCGGTCGCAGCCACTACCAGAATAGCTCCGTCCATCTGCGCCGCGCCGGTAATCATATTCTTAACGTAGTCGGCGTGACCCGGACAATCAACATGAGCATAATGACGATTCGGTGTTTCATACTCAACGTGAGCAGTCGCAATCGTGATACCTCGTGCTTTTTCTTCCGGCGCATTATCAATCGAATCAAATGAACGAAACACCATCTTCGGATTATGTTTGCTCATTACTTTCGTAATCGCCGCTGTCAATGTCGTCTTACCGTGGTCAACGTGTCCGATCGTCCCGATATTTACGTGCGGTTTACTTCGGTCAAACTTCTCTTTACTCATCTTTTTACTCCGTTAAATAATTCCTTAATTTCTTAGCTAACTGCGCCTTTAACTTTGGCAATAATTTCTTCTGCAACATTGCGCGGTGCTTGATCGTAACGCTCAAAGTGCATTGATGATGTCGCGCGTCCCTGTGTCGCTGAACGTAAATCCGTCGTATATCCGAACATTTCGGATAATGGAACGAATGCGGTTACAACCTGAACACCACCCGGACGAGGATTCATACCTTCGATTTGTCCGCGACGACGATTTAAATCGCCGTTGACCGAACCCATATATTCTTCCGGTGTCACAACTTCAACTTTCATGATCGGTTCGAGCAATACAGGAGTTGCTTTTTTGACCGCATCCTGAAATGCAAGTGAACCTGCAATTTGGAATGAACGTTCGTCCGAGTCAACTTCGTGGAATGAACCGAAAACGAGTCTGGCTTTAATATCAACCAATTCGTAGCCAGCTAAATAACCGCGACGCATTGCATCTCTGATACCTTCAGACACAGGTTTAATGAACTGTTTCGGAATTGCGCCGCCGGTGATTTTGTCTTCAAAGACAAATCCTTCACCCGGTGCCGGTTCGATTTCAACCTCAACGTGGGCAAATTGACCACGACCACCGGATTGTTTCTTGAAGATTTCTTTACCCGGTGCAGATCTCGTAATTGTTTCGCGGTAAGCAACCTGCGGTTTACCAACGTTTGCTTCAACGCCGAATTCACGCTTCATACGGTCAACGATAATTTCCAAATGGAGCTCGCCCATTCCGGCGATGATCGTCTGACCTGTTTCGTGATCGGTATTAACGCGGAAACTCGGATCTTCCTGAGCTAATTTATTAAGCGCAAGTCCCATCTTATCCTGGTCTTGGCGAGTTTTCGGCTCAACCGCAACTCTGACAACCGGATCAGGAAATTCCATTGATTCGAGAATAATCTGATGTGTTTCGTCGCAAACCGTTTCGCCTGTGGTGACATTTTTCATACCGCCGATAGCGATAATTTCACCTGCTGACGCTTCCTCAATGTCTTCCTGTTTGTTGGCGTGCATACGAAGCAAGCGACCGACACGTTCTTTTGAACCTTTGATCGGATTATAAACATACGAACCCGATTTAATGGTTCCGCTGTAAATTCTAACGAACGATAATTGTCCGAGATATTTATCAACGGCGAGCTTAAAAACCAAACCTGCGAACGGAGCTTTTGCATCCGGCGGACGACTTTCAACTTCATCCGTATCTGGATTAACACCTTCGATCGCCGGAATATCAAGCGGGCTCGGCAGAAAATCTACAACGGCATCAAGCAAAGTTTGAACGCCTTTATTTTTGAAAGCCGAACCTGTGACGACAGGAACAATCTTCATAGCCAAAGTTCCTTTACGAAGAGCAGCGCGAATTTCAGCTTCGGTGACTTCTTCGCCCTCAAGGTACTTCATGGCAATATCGTCATCAATATCAGCCACGGCTTCTAAAAGTTTTTCGCGTGCGGCTTCGGCATCAGCTTGCAAATCGGCAGGAATATCAGTAATTTCATATTCCGCGCCTTTATTTTCATTGCTCCAAACCAAACCTTTCATCGTAACCAGATCAACTACGCCTTTGAGCTGATCTTCTAAACCGATCGGAATCTGCAGAGCAACGGCATTTGCGCCTAAACGATCAATAATTGATTGAAACGAGCGGTCAAACGAAGCACCAGCACGATCTAATTTGTTGATGAAACAAATTCTCGGCACACCATATTTATCGGCTTGCCGCCAAACTGTTTCGGATTGCGGCTCAACACCCGCAACGCCGTCAAAAACACAAACCGCGCCATCAAGTACACGAAGCGAACGTTCGACTTCCATTGTGAAATCAACGTGACCCGGTGTATCAATGATGTTAATTCTGTATTCGATCTTTTTGTGTGTCCAAAAACAAGTCGTCGCGGCAGATGTAATCGTAATTCCGCGCTCTTGTTCCTGCGGCATCCAGTCCATTGTGGCTGTGCCTTCGTGAACTTCGCCAATTTTGTGCGAAACACCCGTGTAGAAAAGCACACGTTCGGTTGTCGTGGTTTTACCCGCGTCAATGTGCGCCATAATGCCGATGTTTCTAAATCTGTCTAACGTAATGTTTGCCATATCTTTTAGTGACGAGTAACGAGTGGCGAGTGACGGGTAACAACTTTCTTGTCCCTTGTCACTTTTCCCTCGTCCCTAATTATTAAAACCTATAATGTGCGAATGCCTTATTCGCATCTGCCATACGATGAACTTCTTCTTTCTTCTTCACCGCACTTCCACGATTGTTGAGCGCATCGAGCAATTCGCCAACCAGTCTGTCTTCCATGGTTTTTTCGTTGCGTTTGCGAGCATTAATCACAATCCAACGAATTGCCAATGTGTGGCGACGGTCAACGTTTACTTCGATCGGTACTTGATAAGTCGCGCCGCCAATACGGCGTGATTTAACTTCAAGTGTCGGTTTAACGTTATCAACCGCTTTTTTGAAAACTTTCAAAGGCTCTTCACCGGTTTTTTCACCGATTTTGATCATCGCACCGTAAAAAACTTTTTCGGCAGTTGATTTTTTTCCTGCCAACATTACACCGTTGATAAATTTGGTGACCAAATTACTGCTGTAAATCGGATCAGGAATAATGTCTCTTTTTATTGCAACTCTTCTTCTTGGCATATCTTTAATTAATTACGAATTACGAATTTCAAATTACGCTTTTCTCAAAACTTTTTAATCTCCGCAATTTCTATATAACTTTTTATAAGTTGTAAATTACTATCAATCAATTACAAATTTATGTTTCTCTGGAAACCGTAATTCGTAATTTGAAATTCGTAATTACTTCTTCTTAGCTCCGCCTTTACCTGCTGCGGCTGCTCCGGCTTTCGGACGTTTCGCACCGTATTTTGAACGCGATTGGTTGCGGTTGGCAACACCCGATGAATCAAGCGTTCCGCGAATAATATGGTAACGAACACCCGGTAAATCTTTTACACGACCGCCGCGAAGCAAAACGATTGAATGTTCCTGCAAGTTATGTCCGATACCCGGGATATAAGTTGTTACTTCGATTCCGTTGGTCAAACGAACACGAGCTACTTTACGTAAAGCTGAGTTCGGTTTTTTCGGGGTTTGCGTATAAACACGGGTGCAGACCCCACGTTTCTGCGGATTCGCCTGCAATGCAGGACTGGCAGTTTTATACTTAACTGCTGTGCGACCTTTGCGAACTAATTGATTAATTGTCGGCATTCTTTAAACTCTCTTTTAAAAACCAAAAGGCAAAAGTAATCCTCTTACCTGACTCTTGCCGAAATAATTTCCGGCAGTTAGCACAAGCGGTTACTTGCGTCTTAAATTAAATTGATTAAACCTTAATTAAATTTATTCGGGTTTCAACTTTGCTGTAGCGTGGCATTTAATATGATGTGTTCAATTTAAGCCGCGCGTCCGATAGGCTCGGTGTTTTACGCTACAATTCCTGCTTCAACCTTCAAAAATCTTTCATCAACATCTTTTCAAATGCTGTCTGTTAAGTCAGACGGTAATGTCCGAAACTTCAGATTCTACAAATTTGCAAACCCATTGTCAAGCAGAGTGCGTGATTTTACATATAAAATAAGATTGTCAGCTAATTATGAGTTGATTTTCATCTTTAAAAACTAAAATTCAGACTAAATCTCATACTTCGCGGATTGCTCGCTGATAAAAATCCGCCGCCTGACAATATAAATTCAGGGTTAAATGATCCTCCCTCCGCAGAAGAGCCTGAAATTATCCGTACGAAATTTGGCGATGACATATTACCGATCGGATTTCCTTTGTTGTTTATATTAAAAACATTGGAAATCGCTATCCCGATCGAAAGCCTTTGCTTAGGCGGTTTCTTATTTTTCTTGTCCTGATTAAAACCGAATGATTTAAAAATACTCGCATCCGCGCTCATACTGCTCGGACCTCTGCCTAAATTACGCGGAATTATTTTGTCTCCGGGCGATGGATTAGGATCGAGCAATCCGTATTTTGTGGCGACAACACCCGGTTTATTCGGGTTAGAGGCAAATGCAGGTCTTTCAAGATAATATCCGTCACCGTTCGTATCGCGTCCGGTCGTAATATTAAATCTTGAACCGGTTTGAAACGACCAGTTTAAACCGATCCCGATTTGATACGGCAAGGTTTGATTAATAAAACCGCCAAAATTATGAACGCCGTCCGAGGTAGTAGGCGCAAATTCACGGCTGAAATCATACGCGTCAAAAGGTGAACCGCTTCCGCCCACACTATTGCTTCGACCTTTACCAAAACCATAAGTGACTCTGAAAGATGTTGTTTGCTTTCCCCAAAGTTTAAATTCGGGAAAAGTCGGATTAACGAAAAATCGAATTGATTCGGATCTGCCGGCAGAACGCATTTGATAAATATTGCCCGGACTTCCCGAAGGATAAACGGCTGATGTCGGATTTAAAGGATCATAAGTTCCCGCCAGAGGTGCGTTGATATTTATCGTCACCGCGTTTCGTGCATTTCTCGTATATGAAAATGAAAAGTTGATGCCGACCTTTGGAAGTAATTTTTTATTTACGCTGACATTATAAGTTGTTTGAAGTGGAGTTTGAATTTTCGGATCAATAAATTGGCGGCTTTTCGTTTGGGCGATTTTTTCAAGCAGATCGAGCGAAGGCACATTCGGAAAAACATCGAGGATCGCCGAATTGGAAATAAAATAAGATGTTCGATCATCGCTATTGGCTTGCCTGATGCTGATAAGATTACTCATTCCGAATCGGGAATAAAAAGTTCCTACACCTGCGCTGATGCGCGGCAGTTCAAAAAGCGGCTTCTTCTTTTTAACCGATTTGGGCGACCAAATCACACTGAATCGCGGTGATATATTAAAATTGCTGTTGATATTCGTTTGATTTTCATAACGCAAGCCAACCGCCACGCTTAACGATTCATTTATTTTATAACTGTTATCAATATAGAAATCATATTCAATTTGAGAAGCGGAAAGTTTCGGATTACCGCCCGAAATTGTAAATTGATCGGCACCGCCGCCTAGCGCACGAATTTGCGAACCTGTATAACCGAGCTTGCGAAACAAAAGATTGCGGCGATAACTTTCAATACTCGTTATCTGTCCGGTAATAATATTTCCGTTGGAATCAGTGAGAACATTATTGTTTTCATCGAGTAGCGGCGCGATTCGACCGCTGAAGTTATAAGTCCCGTTAAAATTTGAACGCGAAATTAAATCATTTCGCTCCCAATCAAAACTAAAACCATACTCCAAAGAGTTTTTTCCAAATTGATGCGTCGTGCTGTTAGAGATCGATAAATCATAATTTTTAGTTGAGCTGTCGCTTGGCGAACCGCCGCCCGAAAAAGCTTCGGAAACATTTATCGCCGGGCTTTTAATTCCGCCGGAAGATGCCGTATCTCGATAACTGGCAGAAAATATCGTCCGGCTCATAAAATTAGGAGTAGGCAGATACATATGAGAAAAACCGAGCGAATGATATTGGCTGTCATTATTAACGGCTCTTTCCGGAAGCGAAAAATTGCCCACTCCCTGCCCTTTTCCGCTGTTGGAACTGAAGTTGTAATTTAGATAGAGTTTATGTTTTTTGATCGGATCATAGTTGATCATAAACTGAAAACTGTTGGAAACACGCGGCGTTGGAAAGGTTTGTTTGTATTCGACTTGCTGCAGAGCCGAATTTAGAATTATGGCATTGATAACCGAACCCGAATCTCCGCTGCTATGATTTACCGAAAAAGAAAATGATGCTTTTTTGCCAAGCGGACCTGACAGACTGAATCGATAACTTCTCGATTGCGACGGAACTCTTTTGCCCAAAAAAGGATTTCCCGCATTTAAACGCGAATCGGCAAAACCCAAATTCACCGTTCCTCTAAATTTGTTCATTCCCGCTTTGGTAATAATTTCAATGCCCGAACCGCCGCTTCCCGCATTCTTGGCGGAAAAAATATTTCGGTCAACCCGGATCTGTTCGATCATTTCTTTTGGCGGAAGTTCGCCGCCTTCGATTCCGTTAACGTTTATCGGTAATTCTTCGCCCGTAACCGACTGCCCGATAATTTTTCTGACCGCTTTCCAAAATTCTTCCGGATCATCGGGCAGGTTTTTAAAATCTTCCTGCGTTAAAACATTGGCTGCGCCGTAATCATTTTTGTCCACACTATCTGCCTGATCGACTACTACTTCCGATTCAACCGGAGCGATTTCAAGAATAATTTCCAAATGTTTGACCTCATCCGTTTTAAGATTGATCGATTCACTTTTATAATCCTTAAAGCCTTTTGAAGTGACGGTTATTGAAAATTCTCCGTCGGAAAGTTTGGTAAATTGTCCCGTTCCCTGTTTATTCGATTTAATTTGTCTTTCTTTTTTATCAGATTTAAAAAGTGTGATTTGCGCGTCGGGAATGACATTATCAAGCTGATCTTTGACAGTAACGTTGAGGCTGTTTTCTATTGTTTGGCTGAAAGAAACTGTGATTAAGCCAAACAAAATGAGCGATATAAAAATACAGTTCTTACAATAAGACATCAAAAATCTCCTGTAACCTAAGTAAAGTAAAATATCTAAGATCGATGAAGCAGGGTCTTAAATCTTTCGGAGGCGAGAGGATTCTAACACGATGTCTATTTGAGTTCAAAAGATTTTCCTGATATGTTTTTCATTTGTTTAATCAGCAATATTTCTACATATTTTATCTAACATACATATTTAAGTTCTATGACTACAAAATTTGAGACTTTTTTAAACACTTTTGACGAAAAAGCGTGGCTGAACACGTTAAATACGCTTTTGCCCGAAATTCACGAAGTTGACCGAATTGCAGCGCAAATCTGGTTTCGATTTTATCCTTTGGAATTGTTCCGCACTTTGCAAAATGCCGAAAACAGAGATGAATTAATTCAGAAATTCGTTATCCAAGGCAATTACGAATTGAAAGATCAAATCGATTCTTCGCATAAATTTTTATACGGACACCGTTTTTGGAAAGAAACAAAAGATGCAATTACCAAACACGCTGAAAATTTTCATACTGAAAATGCCGATTTGGCAAACGAAATTCGCACGATTGCAAAAACCGTTGCCCAAGCGGCAAAAACCAGCGAATTTCCTTGTCTGGGAATAACAACAGTCGGTTTGATGACGTTAGTTCAGGTCGGATTGGAAGCATTCAAAAATGCCGAAGGCAAAGTTTACATCGATGCCAAACAAGCGAAAAAATCGGCGCAGCAGGTTTTGGAAGACCGCGCCAAAGATGATTCACAGGGAATGTTTGGTTTCCTCAAGACGATCGATAAAAAATACACCGTTATTTATGATGAAACGACCACTGACGGCAAATTCAGAATTATCAATGCCGAAGACATTGCCTCCGCATCAGGACGCGACCAATCGAAGAACTGGAAAGAAGCCGATGAACGCTGCTGGGAAGGCGTGGTTCCTGTCGAATGCCGTTCGGCATCGTGCGGAACCTGCTGGGTCGGCGTGATCGGCGGACAGGAAAAACTTTCCGATGTCGCCCGGCTGGAAAGAAAACAAATGAAAGTTTTCGGCTACAATCAACCGGCAGACGCAAAACCGTTTATGCGCCTTGCCTGTCAGGCAAAAGCCGAAGGAAATGTAACGATTGTCATTCCGCCCTGGAACGGTGTTTTCGGTAAAAAAGTTTACGGCAACGTCGAACTCGCCGAATTAGAACCCGCAACTTCTGCCGCTAAAGCCCTGCGCGAAAAAATCGCGGCGGCGGTTAAAGAATCCAACGAATAGCCTTTCAAGTTGACTGAGTTGACTGAGTTTGCTGAGTTAAGAAGAATCTTTCTCAATAAACTTATTTAACTCAGTCAACTCAGCAAACTCAGTCAACTCTTATGAAACTTTCCCCCGTTTGGATGGTCGTGATTGCTGTACTTATATGGAGTACGGGCGGGATGTTTATCAAACTCACAACGCTTGACGCATCTCAAGTTACTTTTTTCCGCTCGCTTTTAGCCGCTGGTACTGTTGCAATTCTCACTCGCAAAGACGGTTTTAAAATTACGCCTTTCGTTGTTTTACATTCAATAATTTACGCTTTACTTCTCTTTCTTTTCGTGTGGGCAACCAAACATACGACGGCTGCCAACGCGATTTTTCTGCAATACACCGCGCCGATTTACATCTTGATATTGTCCCCGTTTCTGATCGGCGAAAAATTTCATCTGCGCGATTTAATTATCGTGATTATTTGTCTGGGCGGGATGAGTTTATTTTTTGTCGGGCAATTGCAAATCGATGATTACTGGGGAAATGCGGCGGCTCTGGCTTCAGGCGTTTTTCTCGGGCTTTACATAATGCTTTTGCGTCATCCGAAGGCAAATCAGGGAACGAATCCGGCGATTGCCGTCATTCTTGGAAATCTTTTATTAGCTTTATTCAATGCGCCTTTTGGAATTCCTGCCATTCCGACATTGATCTGGACAGATATTTTAGCTGTCTCATTTCTCGGGATTATTCAAATCGGAATTTCTTATGTCCTTTTCATCAAAGGCGTAAACGGCGGAACGCGCCCGCTTGATGCCAGTATCATCGGATTTCTCGAACCGATTCTCAATCCTGTTTGGGTATTTCTTTTCATCGGCGAAAAGCCTTCAAACTGGGCGATTTTAGGCGGCGCAATCATCATTGGTGCGGTCATCCTCCACACTTTCAATCAACAAAAATTAAAATCTGCAACAGGATAATCAAATCATAAACAAAAAAACTTTGCGCCCTTCGCGTTTTTGCGTGAGATAAAAATCTTTCCCGCAAAGACGCAAAGTTCGCCAAGAAGATTTAAGCAAAAAATATCATCAAGTATGAATATTTTTACTTACCTGTATTAACAGTTTTTATTAATGGTGTGATAATATATTTTTATAATGAATCTTATTTTTCAAGCTACTGTTCAAAAACACGAACGCAGTTTCAGAAAATATTGATTCATTTGGCTTTTTTAATCTAGTTTATTTTTATCTTTTTATTAACAAAAACAAATATTTAAGGGTCTTATTTGGAGAAAATATTTATGGCAAATTTAAACATTCCGTCGAATGTTACAAATAAAGAATTAATACGTTGGGTGACAAAAATGGTTGAGCTTTGTAAACCCGACAACGTTCATTTTTGCGATGGTTCGCAGGAAGAATATGACAGACTTTGTGAAGAAATGGTGCAGGCGGGAACATTTATCCGTTTGAATCAGGAAAAACGCCCCAATTCATTTCTCGCCCGTTCGCACCCGTCAGACGTGGCGCGTGTGGAAGACAGAACATACATTTGTTCGCTGGCAAAAGGCGATGCGGGACCAACCAATAACTGGATGGCACCGAAAGAAATGAAGGAAACCCTCACCCCGAAATTTGACGGCTCGATGAAAGGGCGGACGATGTATGTCATCCCGTTTTGTATGGGTCCGATCGGTTCGCCAATTTCGCAATTCGGCGTTCAAGTGAGTGATTCGCCTTATGTTGTCGTCAATATGAAAATTATGACACGCATGGGCAACAAAGCGCTCGAAGCAATGGGCGACGGCGAATTCGTTCACTGTCTGCACTCGGTCGGAATGCCGCTTGCCGAAGGTCAAAAAGATATTCCGTGGGCGTGTTCGCCTGATCCGAAAGACAAATATATCGTTCATTTCCCTGAAGAAAGAGCGATTTGGAGTTACGGTTCTGGTTACGGCGGCAATGCTTTGTTAGGGAAAAAATGTTTGGCGTTGCGTATTGCTTCAACCTTGGGACGTGAACAAGGTTGGTTAGCCGAACACATGCTGATCGTTGGCGTAAAATCGCCTGATGGTCAGAAAGATTATGTTTGCGCCGCGTTCCCTTCGGCTTGCGGTAAGACAAACTTTGCGATGCTGATTCCGCCGAAACCCTTTCAGGAAGAAGGTTGGGAAGTAACGACGGTCGGCGACGACATCGCCTGGATCAAGCCTGATGAACAAGGAAAGCTCCACGCTATCAATCCCGAAGCCGGTTTCTTCGGCGTTGCGCCCGGCACAAATTACAAAACTAATCAGAACGCAATGGAATCAATCCGTGAAAACACGATTTTCACTAATGTTGCTTTGACCGATGACGGCGATATTTGGTGGGAAGGCATGGACGGCGAACCGCCTGCTCATGCGATCGATTGGCAAGGAAACGATTGGACTCCGAAATCGGAAGCGAAAGCCGCCCATCCGAATGCTCGTTTTACTGCGCCGATCGAGCAATGTCCGGTCGTTGACGAAGATTTTGATAATCCGAAAGGTGTTCCGATTTCTGCATTTGTTTTCGGCGGTCGCCGAAACAGTGTTGTGCCTTTGATTATGCAGTCATTTAATTGGGCGTTCGGCGTTTATATGGCGGCAACGATGGGTTCGGAAATGACCGCTGCCGCTTTCGGCAACATCGGCGAAGTCCGCCGTGATCCGTTTGCCATGCTCCCTTTTTGCGGTTATCACATGGGCGATTATTTCGGACACTGGCTTAATTTCGGTCGTCAAATCCCCGAACCGCCGCGCATTTTCTCGGTCAACTGGTTCCGCAAAGGTGAAGACGGTAAATTCCTCTGGAACGGTTTCGGAGAAAATATGCGTGTCTTGAAATGGATCGTCGAACGCGCTCGCGGACAATCGAAAGGTATCGAAATGCCTTTGGGCTGGATGCCGCGTTACGAAGATATGGACTGGCGCGGACTGGAAGAATTTACGAAAGATGATTTTGAAAAAGTGATGAGTATTGACCGTGATATGTGGATCAAAGAGATCGCCATGCACGACGAACTCTTTTTCAAACTCTATGATCGTCTGCCCAAAGAAATGACGTTTATCCGCGAACTTCTTTTATCAAACTTGTGGCGTTCCAATCAAAAAGGTAAGGCTTATGCCGAACGCATTGAGCCAAAACCTGTTGATGCGGTAAAGGCGGCAAGTAAAGCAGAGTAAGCTTAAATATAATTTAAATAATTAAGGAAAGATGTATAAATTTATGCATCTTTCCCTTTTTTTATTATTTCACACCTGATTGATCATATTTTAAACAAGTATTTTTTAAAAAGTATCAACACACTTGCGTAACCGTTCAGTTACACGTATATTAGTAACCGTTCAGTTACAGAACAATAAAAACCTATGCGACGTGATGTATTTCAAGCAATAGCCGACCCAACGAGACGAGAGATAATTAATCTTTTAGCTCATCAAACATTAAATCTGAATTCGGTTGCCGATAAATTTATTATTAGCCGCCCGGCTATTTCAAAACATATCAAAATCCTGACCGAGTGCGGACTAATTGAAATTGAACAGCAAGGCAGAGAAAGATTTTGCAAAGCAAATCTTGAAACGCTTGATGAAGTTTCCAAATGGGTTGAGCAATATCGTCAATTCTGGGAGTCAAAACTGGACAATCTGGAAAAATATCTAAGCGAAATTCAATCAAAAGAAGAAGAAGAGAAATAAATTATGCAAACCGAAAAGAAACAAGATACGAGTGACCGCGAGATACGTATTTCAAGAGTTTTAAAGGCTCCGCGTGAGCTGGTTTGGGAAGTATGGACTAATCCAAAACATATTGAAAAATGGTGGGGACCTAACGAATTTACCAACACGATTTCGGTAATGGATGTTCAAACGGGCGGTGAGTGGAATTTAGTAATGCACAGTCCCGACGGAACTGATTACAAGAACAAAAGCATTTTCAAGGAAATTGTAAAACCTGAACGCCTCGTTTACGAACATATTTCAGTTCCGAAATTTACGGCAACTATTGAATTTATTGCCGACGGTGATAATACCTTACTCAAATGGCATATGCTTTTTGAAACACGTGATCTGTTTGAAAATGTCGTCAAAACTTTCAAAGCCGATGAAGGCTTGAAACAAAACGTCGAAAAACTGGAGCAATATTTAGCACAAGAGGTCAATACAAAAATGAATAATCAACCGATCGTCGTCGAACGCACATTTAACGCACCTATCAACAAGGTCTGGAAAGCAATTACCGATAAAGAAGAAATGAGGAAATGGTATTTCGACCTGTCTGCCTTTAAACCTGAAATAGGTTTTAAGTTTGAATTTACGGGCGGCGAAAAAGGTGGGAAACAGTATCGGCATCTTTGCGAAATAACCGAGATTATTCCCGAAAAGAAACTTACCTATAGTTGGCGTTACGATGGTTTTCCGGGAAATTCATTTGTTACCTTTGAACTTTTTGAACAGGAAGATAAAACTCTTCTAAAACTTACACACGAAGGCGTTGAAACATTTCCGACTGACGATCCTAATTTTCATTCAGGAAGCTTTAAGGCTGGCTGGAATCATATCATTAATATTTCGCTTAAAAATTATTTAGATTAAGAAATATTAACCGCTAGTTGTAAAAGTAATATAAAAACTATGATAAAAATGATAAAAACTTTGACAATCGGGTTTTCTTTTTTGTATTCTATATCCAAGGGAGGTGATAGATATGACAGAAAGTTCAGTCGAAACACCGCCAGATTATTTACGCCGGTAAAAACCGGTTAAGAAGTCTGGAAAGGTTATCATAACTAAAGGACGAGGTTGATAATCAGGAAGTTGAAAACAGAGAAAATGCCGGTAGATAAAAAATAAGAAGATCATGCCGGAATTTCAGTAGCAACAGTTAAGATTAATTAACCGAATCAAACAAAAAAATTTAATACAGATCAGGCGACTCTATAACGGGTCGCCTTTTTTGTTCTTCATACTCATATAGGTTATTGGCAACTCATTTGCGTAAGATTACAAATTCAATTAATTCTTAATTTAGTGTAAATCTCACTATTTATTGAATAAATAATGTGTGGCATAACAATCGCAATACTAATATGCGGGAAAAGAGTTTTAGGGAAAAGGTAATCTTATGAATAAAAATATATTAACACGCAGCTTACGCATCGCCGGATTAGCATTTTCGTTAGTTTTCGGATTTATTGCTTTGTCGGCAACAACGGCAAATGCACAATACCGGACCGATAATCAAAACAATCGTCGGGATGATCGTAATAGAAACGACCGTAATGACCGCAATGATAATTACGGTAACAATAATAACTCCGCTATTCAGCAAGCCTATCGTGAAGGTTTGAGTCAAGGAATGCAGGATGCCAGAGCAGGTCGCCGCAATAATGCACAGAGAGCAGCAGGTCGTATGACGGGACAGGCACGAAATAATTCACGCAACGGTAATCAGGGTTCCTTCAAACAAGCTTATCGTGAAGCATTTATTCGCGGTTATCAGGAAGGATATAATCGTAACGACAATCGCAGCAACAATCGCAATAACAGATCGAACAACCGCAACTATCCGAATAATTATTAATTCATAGTTTCAAATAAATAATCTCAAGCGCAGTTTTTATAAAAACTGCGCTTTTTTGATTTTATAAGTTGATGTTATTTCCCTTAATTTGATAATCGGATACAATTTTGATAATCAAATATACGTATGAATAAAAAGAAGATCAGACAAAAGTTAAAACAGAAGGCTATAAATCGAATTGACAGAAAATATATCGGCTTTCACGTTTACCGTTCGGCAAATGAATCACTGCCTTTTATATTTTGGGAAAGATTAACGGATGAGCCGATCCCGGACGGGAATTTCAACGATCCGGCGGCTCAACTTGGACAACGTTTTTATTACAAGCTCACGCAGGTTGATGCCCAAGGCAATGAAAGCGCACCGATCACGCCGCAAACAACTTATACAGATCACGCCGGAAATCAATTTGAGCAAAACCCCTTGGTTGATTTTGTCGGTTATAATATGTATCGCTCTGCCGATGAAGATATTCCGCTCGGTCAATGGGAACGCCGTAATAAAGAGCCGATACCAACCACGGAATATAAAGATGAAGGCGTTGAATCAGGCGAGATATATTTTTATTATGTCCGTGCCGTTGATTCAAAGGGCAATGAAAGTGCACCCGGCGAAGTCATTCGAGTTATTAGAAAATAGATATAAATTTTGTTATTAACATATTTACTGCTGATAAAAAAATTTCTTTTTATCGGTTTAGTTAGATGCTATGGTAGAAGTTCCAAATAAATTTCAAGGAGGTTGGGTTTATGGTTAAGAAAGGAATATTTGTCAGATTAGAAGCCAAATTCGGCAAAGAAGCTGATGTTGAGAATTTTTTAGACAGCGGACTGGAATTGGTTAATGAAGAACCGCTTACTGTTACGTGGTATGCGGTCAAATTCAGCGAGTCAACGTTTGGGATCTTTGACACATTCGAAGGTGATGAAGGACGTGATGCTCATTTAAACGGCAAAGTAGCCGCCGCTTTAATGGCAAAAGCCGATGAGCTTTTTGCCGAGCCGCCGAAAATTGAAAAGGTTGACATACTTGTTGCAAAATAGCTTTAAGTTAATTGTACAAATTAGATTTAAAAAGGCGGTTTATATGAGCCGCCTTTTGTTTTGAGAAAATAATGAGCAAATTCAAACAAATAATTCATTTTATAAAAGCTATTGTTTTACTTACAATTATCGCTTTCTCAATAAATGTAAAAGCCCAAACCGCCCCGTTCGATGTCATTAATTATGATGCTAAAATTCAGCCTGATCTAACAAATAAAACTGTAAAAGGCGAAGTTTCAATTCAATTTATCTCATTGAAAGATAACCTGATAGGAATTCAACTAAACGCCGGAAGTTTGGAAATTGATTCAATTCGTGAAGGTAAACACATATTAAAGTTTGAAAAGAAAGATAGTCTTTTGAATATTACTTTGGTAAGTTCTGCCAAGCTGAACGAAAAGCGTATAATTCATATTATCTATCACGGAATACCAAAATACGGTGTCAAATTTTATCCCGAGCAATCACAGGTTTATACGGTTTTTTCGACCAGTCAATGGATGCCTTGTGTTGATGCCCCCAGTGATAGAGCAACATTTCACTTGAATTTAATTACTTCCAAGGATTCGAAAGTTGTCGGAAACGGACGTTTTATCAAACAAATCAATTTACCCGATAACAAAATTTCTTCCGTTTGGGAGCAAAAGATTCCTGTTTCAACCTATCTTTTCGGTTTTGCGGCGGGAAATTTTCGTGAAATTATTGAAAAACAAAACAATATTACATTTCGCTATTTAGCTTCGCCGCAATTTACTGAAACAGAAATAAAACAAATCTTTCGTGATACAGCCGATATGATTGACTTTTATCAAGAAAAAGCGGGCATAAAATATGCCGATAAAGTTTATACGCAAGTTCTGGCATTGGGCGGGGCGGAACAGGAAATGTCGAGCTTTACGGCTTTAAATGAAGATTACGGGCGCGGAGTTTTAAAGGATCAGCAGTCTATTTGGCTCGGCGCACACGAATTCGCGCATCAATGGTGGGGGAATATGGTCACAAATTACGAATGGACGCATTTTTGGCTAAATGAAGGAATCACTAATTTTATGACCGCCGCTTATCTTGAACATCGTTTTGGTCGCACAAAATATCTGGCTCAAATCGAAGAATATCACACATCCTACGAAAACGTTCGAGCCGCCGGAAAAGATAAATCGCTTGTTTTTCCTGATTGGAACAAACCAACCCGCGAAGACCGCCGAATTGTGTATAACAAAGGCGCATATGTTACACATCTTTTGCGCGAAGAAATGGGAGATGCCGCATTTTGGAAAGGGTTTAAAGCATATACGCAAAAGTATTGGGGAAAATCCGTGACGACCATTGATTTTCAACAAACGATGGAAAAATCAAGCGGCAAAGATCTGTCAAACTTTTTTAATAAATGGGTATATTTAAAAAATTAAAACATACCAGGATAGCGAATTCACAGTAAAAACTACCCGATTTATTAAAATTATTTTCTGATAAAACAGAACACTACCTTTTTAGGTGGTGTTTTTTATTTTGGGCTCAACTATGATTCATTCATTCGGCAGCAAATGCCGTTTATTTAATAAGGTTTTATTTATATGAGTCAAAATATTTATACAGATCAAAATATTATACAAGTCCAACCGCGAACGTGCTTTAAGTGCAAATACGAAGCCGATATTGCCCAATCAAAATGCCCGAGCTGCGGCGGAAATATGAAAACTAGAACTCAAATTCGTGTGCTTGGGTTCATTATGACGTTGTTAAGCGGCTTTCTCGTTGTGTTTATGAGTGTGACGGCATTCTATATGTACAACCTCATTCAGCAATCCGGCAAACCGGATATATCCGCCAAATTTACGGGTGATCAAAACGACATCCTGATGATTATTGCAGTTTTCGGTTTGGTCATTCTATTCGGAGTTGTAGGTTTAATAGCAGGTCTTTGGCAAATGATTCTCGGCAAAAGAAATTTAGTTTTAGTTTATACGGTGCTTGGAATTGGTGCCGTGCTTTATATATGCGGATTTATATTCAAATTTTATATCGGAAAATAATAAATACTATGAAAATCAATAATTTAAAATGTATTTCTATCATTATCGCTGCGTTATTGCTGAGTAGTTTTGCTTTTGCGCAAAAATCTAAAACAGCATATAAAGTTCGTGCTAAAGGAGTTACATTGGTCGTAACTTATCAAGGCAAAGCACATACGCTCAACACGGCTGAACAAATCGATGCCGCGAAAGTTACGGATACAGAGATTTTGTTTGCAAACCGTAAAGCTGATTTTACTTATTTGGTTATCGCGGTTGGCGGTCAATCAAAAGCTAAACAGGATGACCGTCAATGCGGCGCAGGCGAAGAAGATAATCTTTTATGGATAAAACTCGATTCAAAATGGAAAATTGCCGATATAAAATCAATCCGCTATGAGTCCTGCTGGTCACCAACGACTTCCGAAGACGGCTATAAGATAAAAGGCAATACTTTAACTATTCAAATTTCGGATTTTCATAGAGATGTAGATGCGTTAGTTTCCTACAATGCCAATGAGCCCGAAAAGGGTTTTATAATAAAAGAAACAGCGATAGAAAAACAATAAAATGGAAAAATGGTTGCGAATCGCATTATTTGCGACTGCCGTGATGAATATCTTCGGCTCTATCACATTTGTTCCCGCTAATAGAATCGGGCGCGAGCTTTTAAAACTTCCCGAACCGCATCCGCTCTATCTTTGGATACTTGCTGTTTGGATATTTGCTTTCGGCATTTGTTATTTATGGATGGCTGTCACGCAAAAACGTGAATGGCTTTTTATCGTTATCGGAGCCATCGGTAAACTTTCATTCTTTGGAATATTGGCAATAAATGCTTTTACAGGCGAAATTCCGTTTCAAACAATGCTTGCCGGAGCAGGAGATTTGATTTTCGGTATCATATTTATCTTTTGGATTGTAAAACATCGAAACGTTTAAGAAATACGGACACTAAGCAATCATCAGAGATTCATAATTGCTTAGTGTCCATACTCGTTGGAAAAACCTAATTAACTTCCCTTTAAATCACTGTTAACTCATTCAAATAAATCTCTACAAATTTAACAATTTAAGCTATAATGTCTGTATGAATTCGCTATTGACCGATAGATTTCGGGCTGTGATAAACAGGCAAACAAAATCAACAAAATATCGTCTAATAGCAAGAGGAAAAAATGAATAATTACACAAACACATTTGGTCACACGGCAGCAGAAGCAATACCTGAAGAACGTGCGGCTTTTATCCGCAAAACATATTTGCATCTGGCGGGAGCGGTTTTAATATTTGTTTTAATGGAAACATATCTCGTGGCTTCCGGTGCAGGTTTGGCGATTGCTCAAACAATGCTTGGCGGACGCTGGTCATGGGCGATTGTTCTACTGCTTTTTATGGGCATTTCGATGCTCGCGCAGTGGTGGGCAAATTCACAAACGTCTAAACCTTTGCAGTATGCCGGATTAGGGCTCTTTATCGTTGCAGAATCAATTATCTTTCTGCCTTTGCTCTTTATGGCGGCGGTTCGCTCAAACAGTCTTGAGATTTTTGCTCAGGCAGGAATTACGACACTCGGTTTATTTTTAGGATTAACGGCGGTTGTGTTTCTGACACGTAAAGACTTTTCTTTTCTGGGTCCCATCCTGACAATTGCAGGATTCGTTGCACTCGGAGCTATTGTCGCCGGAATTATGTTCGGATTCTCGCTCGGCAGCTTCTTTGCATTCGCTATGGTAGCATTTGCGGGCGGTGCGATTTTGTATGACACGTCAAACATTCTGCACCGTTACAACACCAATCAGCATGTTGCGGCTTCACTTTCATTATTTGCAAGCGTGGCACTTCTCTTCTGGTATATCCTGAGAATCTTTATGGGTTCAAGAAACTAAGAAAAATTAAAAGCTAATTTGGACAAAAGGCGTGAGAAATTGCGCCTTTTGTCGTATAAACCGGATAAACTCTCATTTCAATTCAATATCATTTTGGTTTTAACTGTTTTCAATCCATTATCTTAACAAATTCGATTATGACGTATGGAAAACGCTCCATATTATCCGATTTCCTGGTAATAATTTTGTCTGGATTTAATAAACTTTCTCGCTTATATTGTTGATAATTGATTTCAGAAAATGGAGAAAAAATTATGCATCCAGCAAGGCAATTCGCGCCGTGTCCGAAGTGTCAGCAATCAAATGCGCAGCAAATGTCTTTTACATGGTGGGGAGGTTTGATCGGACCTAAAATTTTGACACACGTCAAATGTCAGACCTGTGCGACAACCTACAACGGCAAAACGGGTAAAGACAATACAACCAACATTATTATTTATTCGGTTGTCGTCTTATTTATCGTCTTCGCCATTTTATTCGGGATACTGATAGTGTTTGCCGCCGTTGCAATGATGTCAAGATAAACGAGCTAAAACGGCGTTTCGTCTTCGTCATCATCGAAAACTATCCGGCGTTTGATCTTCGGGGCTTTCTCTTCGCGCAAGTCTTCTTTTTCAATGGCTTGCAGAGTCGGATTGCCTTCCTCATCTTTCAGTAAAACTTCGATCCGGCGTTCGGCTTGGCTGAGGCGTTCCTGACATTCGCGCGACAATTTTACGCCGTTTTCAAACAGTTTGAGGCTTTCTTCTAAGGACAAATCGCCTTGCTCAAGTTCGCGCACGATTTTTCCGAGTGTGGTTAGTGATTCTTCAAAAGAGTTTTTAGAGCTCATATATAGATTTTAGATTTTAGATTATTCGTAATTTTTGAAAATAGATAACTTCCCTACCCAATTCAAAATCCAAAATCTAAAATCACTTAAAAATATCGTTTATAGTCTTTAATGTGTCGCCGATATTAACGCCGGATTGTTTGCCTATTTTATCAAGTCCGCCTTTTGTTACCGCCGTAATAACTTCCTGTCCGATCTTTTCGGCGATTTTTCTGGCTAAAGCATCATCTTTAACCGAAACGATCTGCCAAACATCGCCGTTGCGTTTCATTGTTAATTCAAGCTGTCGGTCGGCAATTTTACTCGTAATATTAGCCGTATCGCCTTCCTGTTTAACGGCAATTGCCCTTTCCGCAAACAACGCAATTACCCAATACGGAATGCTTTTGGCGGGTTCCGTTTTTTCACGTATAAGGCGCGGCAATTCTGCTTTGACACGCTCTTTAACCGCCGGCATCATCGGTGTCAAAACCTGCGAAACTTTAGCAATCTTAACGGCAGGCAAATTTTTTCCGTAAAGTTCAACTGCTTTGTCAGTAATCTGCGGAACAAAACCATCAATCACCTGATCGGTATTAAGAAGCTGTTCAATTTGCTGTTTATCGTCGCGCCGTGCCGCATCAACTATCAAAGCCAATGAGTACTGCGGAGTTTTTTTGACGCTTTGCCAATAAAAATAACCGCCGATTCCGCAAATTAACAAAACCGCTAAGATCAGAACTCCTAAAACACCCAAAATCCTCAAACATCCTCTGCGCTTTTTGGGTTTAGAAATATTCGTATTCTTCTGAGAATAATCACTTTGCGGAGTAAAATTGTTTTGCGGAGCTTTATCCGTTTGAAAATTCGGCGATTCTTTTGGCTTCGGCTCGTCTAAATTTACAACAAATCGTGACATATTTATAAAATCTTAATAATTACTTAATCTCTGGTTTGAGGCGTTAAATTGATTTAAAGTTTACCTGAAAACTTAATGCAAATAAACACCCGCTATTAGACCGGATTTATTTTCCGATTTGCGGACAGCGAAATACAAATATACTTACGAGCAGATAAAATCGGCACAACAAAATAAGCTAAAACTTCCTGCCAAAATATTTTGATAGAAAAGGAGTTTACCGTCAAACTTCGTAATTTTTATAAAATTATTTGCTTTAAATTATTCGTCTTTGATAAATTGTTCTTACTAAAGCAAAAACATTTATCAAATGAAATACTTAACAGGAACCTGTAAAATGAAACTTCTCGTCTTTTTAGCCATCGTTGTTCTTTTTTCAGCCTGCACTTCTTCAAATAATGCACCGAAAAATACAGTGATAGAGGCAACGCCTGTTCCTGATACTCAATTAATCTATAATGTTGAACCGACATCAGACGGCAAATTGAAAGTTGCCGGACAAACGAATTTACCTGATGAAACCAATCTAGAAGTGCGCGTGCGCGGAGCAGCCAACAAATATGACACGATGTCGGCAATCAAAGTTAAAGCAGGAGAATTTCACAGCGCAGAATTTCACTTAAACGGGAAAGGTCTTGAACCGGGATTATATATTGTAACCGTTATAATGCCTTTATCTACCATGCAGCCTCCGGCAGTACGAGCTGCTATCGGTAAAAACGGTGAAAAATTAACAGGTCCGATTGTCAGACGTTATGAAAATTCCGGCGCGACAATCGAAGTGAGAAAAGCCTTCCAGTTAAAACCTGACGGAAACATCGTACCCGCTGATGCAAAAGGCATACATTAATACTCTTCCTTTACAATACTTAACTTTGCGAACTTTGCGCCTTTGCGCGAGATAAACTTGTTTTTAATTAAGTATGATATTTCACGCAAAGGCGCAAAGTTCGCAAAACAAGCATGCAGTCAAATAAATCACCTTTTATCCGAAGATAAAACTTTGGCGAGTATTTCCCCCTTCGCCAGACGAATTTTCACATTATCATTTACTTTAACTTTTTCCGTATCCCGCAAAATTTCGCCGTTTTCCGTTTCAACGATCGAAAATCCGCGCTTTAAAACCGACAACGGGGAAAGCGCGTCCAAAGATGCCATCGAAATTTTTAATTTCTCATCTTTAGAATCAATTATTTTCTTTATCGCGGCAGTTTGTTTCTGCTCCAAAAGCGCGAGACGGATTTTATTTTCGCTTAACCTTGCAGCAAGTTTTATGGGTGAAAGCCGGTTCGTTAAAATATCCAGTTGCTTTTCTTTCGACTTTAGTTTTTCAGCCAAAATATCGTTTAACTTCTCACTGAAATCTTCAACCGCATACTGCCAATCTTTAATCTTTTGAGGAAATTCGACAAACACCGGAGAAAGCGCAAGCTCCTGCAAATCAGAGCGTGAGACGAGCAGTTTGTAGTTGATTAATTGAAACAGGTCTTCCGTTTTTTGCTCAATAAAAGCTTCAATTTGGTCTTCGCTTTCCGCCACTATTTCGGCAGCGGCAGAAGGCGTCGGCGCACGGCGATCTGCCACAAAATCGGCGATCGTAAAATCAATTTCGTGTCCGACGGCGGAAATGATCGGGATTTCAGAATTACGAATTGCCCGCGCGACCCGTTCTTCATTAAACGCCCACAGATCTTCCGACGAACCGCCGCCGCGCCCGACGATCAAGACATCTATTTTCTCGCCCGAATTTCGATTATATTTATTGGCAAGTTTTATTGCCCTTTCGATTTCCTCGCCTGCGCTCTCACCCTGCACACGCGTAGGAATGAGCGTTACGTGAACGGTTCGCGTCCGGCGCGACAGAACATTTAAAATATCGTGAAAAGCCGCGCCGTTCGGCGAAGTGATAACTCCGACTCTGCGCGGAAAAAACGGCAGATCACGTTTTAAATCTTCATCAAAAAGTCCCTCTTTTTTCAGCTTCGCCTTAATTTGTTCAAACGCGACTTTTAATGCACCTTCACCAACCGGTTCCAGCGATTCGACCAGCATTTGATATTCGCCTTTCGGTTGATAAACGCTTAATTTTCCGCGCACACGCACCTGTAAGCCATCGAACGGCTGAAACCGAATCCGCATATTGTTGCGAATATAACAAGCCGCCTTTAACTGCGAAAAACCGTCGTGCAAAGTAAAATACCAATGCCCGGAATTTGCCGCCACGAAATTAACGATTTCAGCCTCGATCCAAACAGATGCAAAACCACGCTCCAACACGCCTTTGACCTCTTCGTTCAATTCCGAAACCGTCAAAGGTCGGCGTTCCTGATCGTCAAAAAGTGATTCTAAAAGTTTCGATTTCATTCTATTAAGACCCAAAATTCTATATTTCAATAGAATCTATTTCTTTAAATTTCGATAATGGGATTTTTGATCTTTATCAAAATGCTCAACAGCATAGCTTAACATCGTGCGCGGCATTGCGGCAGCGTGTTTTTCCAGAAAATCTATTAGCTGCGTTCTGTTCGATGAACGCAGCATCCATCCGGTCGCTTTGTGAATTAAATCTTCTTTATCATTAAGCAGGATTTCAGAAATTTTAAAAGTGTCGGAAAACTCGCCTTTTTTAATAAAATATCCGGTGCTGATAATAGCGGTGCGGCGTTCCCAAATATTTTTTGAATGCGCCAATTCATATAAAATATCGCGCGGCTTATCGGGGAAAG
>JADMIO010803668.1_pt1 | contig 35015 bp, 30 predicted proteins | sample 8958161 | NCBI WGS metagenome assembly JADMIO01 (sample SAMN16585339, study PRJNA669376) | soil metagenome | isolation source: Crop rotation soil | place: USA: Cullars Rotation, Alabama | collected 2011
CCGCGACAACTTGTCCACGTGGAATTCTAAGCTTAGGATCCCAATGTGCTGGAAAGTCGGAATTCCGCTCGTCAACGGTTCCTTTCGACAGCCGGTATTCTGGGAGCACTTTGGTTTCGTACTCGTACTGCCGTTAATCTTCGTACTGCCTTTTGTGCTTTTTGGAGTCGTTAACGCGCGTAGCGATGGACCATGTGGGTGCAGAAGTCGGCGTATTCTTCGAGGTGGCGTGGGGCGCTCGTGTGGTGCGGGTTGATGCCTTTCGATTCGGGCGTAAAGCAGAACGTCAAGGTCACGTCGAAAGGCTCGAGCGCCTTCATCATGCGATCGAACCACGCCTCGTAGTCTTCTCGCTCAGTGTCAGACCAGCTCAATCCCGTGCGCAGGTACTTCACACCGAAATGCTTCAACCACCGAACCGCCTCGTCAAGCCGGTGATCGTCAAAATGAAACCACTGACACACTCCAAGCGCCGGCGTGTAATCCGCAAACTGCCACGACGCACGCTTCGGAGTTCCATTCTCATCCAGCAAGCCCATGTGAAAGTGACGATAGTAAGCAGAGCCCTCCGCCTCGCGATGGCGCGTCGTCGCAGGCCAGGCTTTCGGCAGATCGTAAAGACTGTACCAGTGAATGCGCGGCACTTGCCCGATCAGTAGCTCAGCGGAACGGCGTAACCCAAACTCCTGAACCTCTTCGGCGCCAAAAGTCGAAGCACCAACTTCCGAAATCCAGATCGGCAGCGACGTCACGTCGCGAATTTCCTGAATCTTGTCCGGCCATTCGTGGATGGTCCAGTGATTCCAGTCGAGTGGAAAACCGTGCAGTGCCACGACGTCGAGACACTTCAACACACCTTTCGCATCCATGTTCCTGATGAAGTCGGGATCGATCGGTGAAATACCTCCGAGCACTTGCAGCAGCTTCGGATTCTCTGCTCGCACCGCTCCGGAGGCGAGCTTCACCATCTCCGCAAACATCTTCCAGTCAGGATCGACTTCAAAATCCCAGTGGGATTTGTTATTCGGCTCGTTCCAGAACATGACTGCTTCGATCATCGCGTTATCTCCCGCAACTCGTCCTTGGGATTGACCGGTCCAGTCAATTCGGTGCGACGGCAAATGAAGACCTCCTCTTCCGGATGGTCCATGATTTCAAAACCAGCGCTGCGCAACATCGCTTCGAAACACGCTTGATTTGGAATCCACCAGTTTGTCGGATCGTTCGCATAGCGCTGCTCGATAAAATACATCCGCGGAAACGCTTCGTCCTCAAACACCTCTTCTTCCCAGAAGTGAAGATCCGATGGCAGTTCAAGACTTTCCGTTGAGCCACGAAGCATCGACTGCGCTACGAGCAGATCGCCGACAACGTGCTCGTGAAGGAGGTCCAATGCGAGTAGCGGATGGCGCAGGTGATAGAGCACGCCCATAAACAGCACGAGATCAAACTGCTCCTTCAATTCGCCGACGCGATAGACGGAAAGATTTCGAAACTCGATCTCCGCGTCACTCACTTCCGCTGCAAAACGCGCCTGGGCCAGGTACTTCTCATCGGTATCGATCGCCACGACGCGTTCGGCGCCACGCTTCTTCATCTGAATCGAATAAAAGCCCGCGTTGCAGCCGACGTCCAGCACGGATTTTCCGGTTAGATCTTCGGGGATGGCCGATGCGAACCGCTGCCATTTGACCTGCGGGTAGTCTCCGAGAAAGTGATCCGGAGCGGTCATCACACCACCGAGGTCGAGGTTGTGAAACCATTGGCCCAACTCCGCCACACGCCGGCGGATCTGTTCCCGATCGTTTGTCACTGCGCTCATGCTTTCATCGCTTGCGTCTCAAAATGTCTAAGGGCCGAACTGTGAACGTCACCCAATACACGCATCGCCTCGCGATAGCCGTTCAACGTGCCTACATCGACGTACACTTCGCCTGCCGGAACTGCGAGCGCTTCGCCGCCCTCTGCCAGAAACGCATTCACGAGCGAGCCGATGTATTCATCACAACGATTGCGTTTGCACCACAACTCATAAAGCTGATGCAGAACAGTTCCCGGCATCTTGAATGCTCCCCAAACCCACGATGATCCGGCGTCTGTTTTCTTCACGTCGATGCGTAGGACGCGGCCGTGTTCGTCAGCCACCACGGCATCGAAGAACTCGGGATGTTCAACCGGGAACACGAGAAACGAAAGTCGATCGTCGGGCAGAAAACAGAAACCATCTTCGGGGAACCAGATCGTGTCGGGCAGACCGATAACAACAACGTCGCTGATGTCGATAAAAGGCAACGCGCGAAAGATCGCATCGCACAAGCCAGCCGGAATCGGTTGCACCGTGTAGCAGAGCGTTGCCGGCCCAATCTCGCCGCCGAAGTATTCAAAGATGTCAGACTTGCCCGGGCTGACGACGAAACAGATCTTGCTCGCGCCACCCGTGATCATTCTCTCGACGAGATACTCGCTCACCGCTCGCGGACGTTCGTTGCCGTTTTCGTTGCGACTGCCCACGGGCAGCAGCTCTTTGGAAAACGCGAGTGGCTGAATACGGCTGCCAATGCCCGCCGCCGGCACGATTCCCCACATGGCTCAAACCTCAGCAACCATTTGAAGTGTTTCGAGCACAGGCATACTCAGAGCGGTGTCGAAGATCCGCTCCAGCTCAGCCGCGCGATGAGCCGCGGTGTGCGACTCGAGCACTCTTTGACGGCCCGCGCGAGCGATCCGCGCAAGCTCCGCATTTGAAAGTTGCACCGCTGCGATCACGTCGTCGGTGTCGCGCGCAACGAGAATCTCAACGCCCGGTTCGAAAAATGTATCCAGTCCGGCCCATTCGTCTGACACAATCGCAACGCCACACGCGGCGGCTTCGAATAGTCGGCCCGACGGGCAGTAGCCCATTCGCGCCATCGCGGCTCGCGTGACGTTGAGAGTCAGCGGTGAAGAGCAAAAGAACGTCGCGTGCGCTGAAGGCGGAACGTGCTGCACGTACCAGATGTTTTGCTGCCACGGAAAATCGTTCGGATACTTCGAGCCGCCGACGACGAAACGACGTGTTGGCGATCTGCGTGCCACCTGAATGAACAAACTATCGAGCAGCCACTGGCGATCGGGAGCGTAGGTGCCGAGATAAGAGAGATCCGCGACATAGGCTTCGCGCGTCGGAGCCGGATGATGAACGTCCGGGTCGACACTGCCGAATAGCGATACGACGCGACGCGCATCGAGTTCATCGCGCAAAGCATCGAGCGCCGTGCCGCCCGTGTAACTCAGCACGAGATCGAAGTCAGCCAGCTTGCGCGGACCGATGTAAGCGAGTTGTTCGCCGTTCTGTAGCGCCTCGAGCGTGACGGGGGTGTCGAGATCGTAGAAGACGCTAAGGTTCACGTTCGACGAAGCTACGAGCTCGGTGGCGTCGATTCCATCGGGACAATACGATGTGACCACGGCGACATCTGACTCCGCGACTACCTGGCGCGCTTTGGCTGAGACGTCGTGCCACTCGTTATAAAGACAGAGCTCGACGCCCGGCATTTCTACGAGATCGCGATGAGCGGCGTAATAAGGAACGTCACGTTCGAAAAAAACAATCTCATGACGCCGCGCGGTCAGCGACTTAAAGAGCCCACGAAGGAGCGTCGCGTGGCCATTACCCCACGATGAGCTGATTGTCAGTCCGAAGAAAACGATCTTCATATTCTTAACTGCTTCTCTGCGCAACCTCTGTGTTCTCTGCGTCTCTGTGGTTGTTGTATCGCGCATTCCTATAACCACAGAGACGCAGAGAACACAGAGGTTGCACAGAGAAAACTAAGCCGACCATAACTCACTCAGTTCGCATCGGTTGTTTATTGTCAGTAGTGTTGCGCACGCGCTGCCGAGTGCAACCACACTTACCGAACACGGTGAAATTTCTATGCGCTCGATCAGGTCGATCGGAGTCGCTGCGAAGTAACCCACCGCGGCCCTGATGACGTCGGCGTGCGACACGAGCGCCACGCGTGCGTTGGCGTGTTGATGCGAAAGCACATCGAGCTCTTTGACGACTCTGTTCTGAACTTCGAGAAACGACTCTCCGTTAGGAATAGTTGTCATGCTGCGACAACTGTTGAAGCGGCGCCAACGTTCGTCAGTCGAGAGGATTTCGAACGACTTCCCGGTCCAATCGCCGTAATCAATCTCGTTCAAAGCTGAGTCCTTCTTAACCTCGAGCCTCATGTTTTGCGCAAGCATTTCTGCGGTTTCCAAAGCGCGTTCGAGTGGACTGCTGTAAAGCGCCTGCAGCTTGATGCCTTCGAACCGCTGTGCCAGCCGCTGTGCCTGAAGTTTTCCTTTTTCATTCAGACAAACGTTCGGCGTGCGGCCCCAGAGCGTTTGCCCGAGCCCGCCGCACGCTGCATGCCTGATGAGAAAGAAAGTCGTCATGCGATTGCTCCCGCGGATTGAGTGCTGAGCGTCGTTGCAGTTGTTGTTTTCATGACTTCGGCAACGTAACTCTCGAGTTCCATGGCTCTTTGTTCGGATGTATGGCTTGCCAGCACGCGCAATCGCGCGCGCTCACCCATTGCGCGACTATCCGTGTTGAGGTAAGTGAGAACTTCTTCAGCGGAAGAGGCGATCAGAATCTCTTTGTCGAGCTCGAAGAAAGTTTCCAGTCCAGGCCAGTAGTCGCTGATGATCGGCGTGCCGCACGCGGCCGCTTCGAACATGCGGACGCTGGGCGAATAACCCGCCGTGCGCATGTCGGCGCGCGTGAGATTAAGTGTGAACCGCTGCGAATTGTAGAAGCGACGATGAGACGCCGGCGGCAAGTGTTCGATCCTTTCGACGTTCCTGGGCCACGCCAGATCTCGCGGATACATCGGCCCGGCAACCACAGTCTTCAATTCAGGCGAACGCCTTGCAGGATCGACCAGCAACAGATCGAGTGACGGTTGGCGATCGACGCTGTACGTGCCCATGTAACCGAGGTCCCACTTCAGCGCGCGCTCTTCCGGGAAGTAGACCTTCGGATCTACGGAGCAGTACAACGCACGCGCCATCGGCGATCCGAGCTCGTTCTCGATCTTTCTGAGTACTGGTCCACCGGCGAACGACAGGTAGAGGTCGTAACGACGGACCAGGCGCGCCGTCACGTACTCCGCGTCGCCCGCAGCGAGTTTCGCAAGCGTCACGGGCGTGTCGATGTCGTAGAACGCCTTCACGCCGCGACACGTGCGCAGCACCCACTCGCCGATGGCAACGCCGTCGGGAACATACGACCCAACAATGCAGAGATCAGCGTTCATCACCTTCTGCGCGAATCGGCGTTTTAATTCGGCTACGGATTTGTAGAGCTGAGTCAGGCCGTAAGGTGGATTGGGCATGTCGCGATGCTCGGCGTACCACGGCATGTCGCGTTCGAGAAAGCAGACGTTGTGCCCGCGCGCGGTGAGCGCACGGACGAGCGCGCGAAATGTAGTCGCATGCCCGTTGCCCCAGGACGAGGTAATGGACAGGCCAAAGATTACGATGTCCAGCGGTTTAGTCATATCTCGGTTGCACAATTTCAAATTACACCGGCGACAGCACACCCCCTTTCAACTTCACCTTCGAGGAGACGCTGCAATTGTTGCGCACGATGTTTATATGTGTGTTCAGCCAGCACTCGCTGCCGTGCCGCTTCGCCAATCTGCCTGGCCTTCGTTTGGCCCAACGACATTAAGTGCTGGACCACGTCGTCAGCATCACGCGCGACGAGGACTTCGCGATCGGGGGTCAGAAACGTTTCGACTCCTTCCCACGCATCGGTGATTAAGCAAGCCGCTGCCCCCGCTGCTTCAAAGATGCGTGTCGGCGGTGAGAACCCGTAACTGGCCATACTGTCTCGATTCACGTTCAGCACCGCGCGCGCCGAGCAGTTGAAGGCGTTGTGATCGCGCGTGTAGACGTGGCCTACGTAATTCACATTCGCCGGCATCGGTTTATCAGCCCAGCCACTACCGCCGAGCATGAAGCGATGATCCGGCAGTCTCTTCGCTGCTTCGAGGAAGAACTGCTCGATTCGTGCTTCGCGGTCCGGGAGTCGATTGGCGAGCAGGGCGAGGTCACATTCAAATCGCTCTTCCGCCGGTACAGGATGATGCGTGTCCGGGTCGAGTGCGTTATAGATCGGCACACACACCTGCGCGCCCAGCGCTTTGTAATTCCTGACCACCGGTTCGCCGCCACCGTACGTGAGGATCAGATCGTAAAGCGGAATCAGCTCGTTGAACGGATCGGAAGCGTCAGCTTTGACACGGTCCAGTGTCGCGGGCGCATCGACGTCCCAGAAGACTGAAAGTGTGTGTGAACTTTTAAGGTCAAGGATCGCAGCTTCGAGCAGCTCATCGTGAGCGCCGACGCCACTCGTCTTCACGGCCATATCAACACCGCGTGCTTCCTTAACCGCTTCCAGCACGTCCGCCTCGCTATCGATCTGATAGACCACTACACGAGCCCAATCGGGATCGGGGATGTCGCGATGCTTCTGGCGGTCGTACGCGTCGGGCTCGTAGAAGGTGATTTGATGTCCGAGCTCGTGCAGCGCGCGAATGATGCCGCGGTAGTAAGTAGCGGCGCCGTTCCAGTAAGCCGAAACCAGACTCGATCCGAAGAATGCGATGTTCATGTTCATTTCGCTGCCATTGCGTGTTGCGTTTCCGCCATCATCTCCGCGTAGATCGCGAGCAGTTCGTCAACACGATGTCCGCACGTGTGCTTTTGCTTGATCGTCGCGAGGCCGTTGATGGCAAGTTCTTCGGCAAACGCGGGATCGTTCAGCACCTGGGAAATGAGTTGTTTCATTTCGTCGCTGTTGTGAGCGATCAGAAAGTCGCTGCCGGGTTTGAACAAGTGCTCGGTGTCGTGCCACGGCGAGCAGATGAGCGGGACGCCGCACGCCAAGGCTTCGAAGGGGCGAATGGTCGGGATGCCGGGAAGCTCTCGCACGTACGGCCGACGCGGAATGTGCAAAGTCACGCGCGACCGTGCGAACACTTCGGGGACTTTGTAATTCGGCAACCAACCGCAGTAGCGAATGCCTGCACTCTCGAGTGTCGAGATCGCTTCCTCCGGATAACGAACGCCATAAACTTTCGCGTTCAATCGCAGCTCTTTCACTGGTTCGACAAGAAATTCCTGCAACTCTGCGGTGCGCTCGTCGTCACCCCAGTTTCCGATCCAGACGAGATCGATCGAGCGAGCGATTTTTGGCAAAGGTTGAAATACACGCACGTCGGCGGCCTCGTGCCAGGTCCAGGCGCGCCTGGTCCAACCGTTGCGCAAGTACTTGTCAGTGAGAACCTGGCCATAAGCGAGCACGCCGTCGTAGTTTTGCAAACTAAATGGAAGAGCATCTTGAGCGGCCATGCGATGGTGCGTGTCGTGAAAGAGCAGGAGAAAGTCGGGGTGGCGGCGGCGGTATTCGCCGATACGTTCGATCAGCGCAGGCTCGTTCCATTCGTGGACGATTACGAGTTGCGCACGGTGGAGCGCTTCTTCGAGGTTCAGTTGATTCGGGTTGTAGCGGTGAGACCAGAGCTCCGGATAAGCGTTGTAAAACTCGAACAACGGTTGCGGGCCGTGTTCCGCGATTAGGTTCTGCACGCTCCAGGAATCGTGCGGCTCGTAAACCCCGACTTCATGTCCGCGCGCGATCAGCTCGGAAGCAATGCCGCGCAGGAAATGGGCATTCCCGTGATTCCAATCCGAGATCAGTGAGTGGTAAAACAGCACTATGCGCATTGCGCGAACTTCTCCTGTGCTACTTTCGACGTGAGCAACAACTCTTCATACGCTGTGAAATAGTTCTCGGCCATGCGCATGCTGGTGAACTCGAGTGCTCGTTCGCGTGCGCGTTGAGCCATCTCATGCCGGCGTTGCCGATTCTCGATCAGATCCAGTAATTCGACTTTCAATGCCTCGCTGTCGTTTGGGTCGACGAAAACGGCTGCATCGCCCCAGATCTCACGCAGCGAATCGATGTCGCCAAGCACCAAAGCACAACCGGATAACGCGGCTTCGAGCGGTGTGTAACCGAATGGTTCGTAGAGAGCGGGAAGCGCGTACACTGATGCAGCAGCGAAATAGCGGCGCAGTTGTGTTTCGGAAAGCGAGCCGAGCCAACGGCAGTGGTTTTCGATCGAGCGACGCGGAGCTGCGTGGTCCGGGTGTTGAAAATCACCTGCGACAAGGACCGGCCACGGCAACTGCGGCGCAATCTCCGCAACGCAATCGATGTTTTTCGCAGCGTCCCACAAACGACCGGCGCACAAAACGAATGGTCGCTTCGAACGCGCTTTGAAGTGTTCCGGATTTCGTCCGTTTGGGATGACGAGCGTTTTGTCGATTGGTCCGTAGTGATCGTGTAGCGACTGCATCATCGCGGCACTCGGCGTGACGACGAGATCTGCGGACATTAATCCGTTCGTAACTTCCGTCTTGTAACGTCGCCATTCCGCCGGAGGTGTGTCGCCTCGGACAGCTTGCCACCACGAGAAGACGCACGAATGTCCGGCGACGAGTGTCGGGCTTTGCCACGGCAGATTCGCGTGCGCGTAGCCGTTGAGATGGACCACGTCGGGCTGCAAACGATCCTCGAGGTGCAGCAACCAGTAGCCGGCTCGCTTGACGTCAGACCAGCAGTCGGGCATCCATTCGAGTTTGTAGTTGCTTTTGAAAAGATTGAGATTGCTGATGCTGTGAGCGTCGTCACGTTGCGCTTCGCTCAGCGGTGGTCCCATGACAGCCAGCAACACCTCGACGCCATAAGGCTGCAGAGCGCGCGTCAACTCCAGCGCATAGGTCCAAACACCGCCAACAGTGTCGGCCGTCATCAAAATTCGTTTGACGCTCATAATTTAATCCGCGTTAATCTGCGTAAACGCTATCAATCACCTCAGCCAGCGAGACGTAATGTTCGGCGTCCGGATCGAAGCCTTCGTCAGCAGCGAGCCGCTTCACCCACTCAATCGCCGCCAGACCGCCCCACTGCCACTTCGAATCCTGCGGGTCGCTCAGCAACTCAGTGTGCGTTCCCCGGAAGCGTTCACCAACAAAGTCATAAAAAGAGCCATCGAGGTTTCGCAGCCTCGCGCCGCCTTCAGTTCCATAAAAACCGATCTCAATATCCGCTTCGCGACCGACATGAAGATTCCAGCAACAACTCAGATTGATCACCGTGTCGTCCACCGTCTCAATCGTCGCGACGCCATAGTCCTCCACCGTTTCTTTCTTCAGCGACTCTCCATTCGCAAACAACGAGCTTTGCACGCGTGCGATGCGCGGCCACCCGAGCGGTCGCAGAGCCAGATCGAGCAGGTGCGATCCGAGATCCAGCACACATCCGCCACCGGAGAGCGAGAAGTCGCGAAACCACGGCTTGTCAGGTCCATAGCCGTTGTGAAACTTCGCATCAATCGCAAAGATCTTCCCGAGCTCACCACTCTCGACCAGCGCACTAATCCTCTGCATCGCCGGTATCGCGCTGTATGACAAGTCAACTCCGAGCAGACAGTCTGCACTTCGCGCTGCCTCGACGATCCGTCGCGTTTCAAACGCATTGCGACCGAGAGGTTTCTGACAGAACACCGCAATCCCTTGCTCGAGTGCAGCGATGGACTGCTCGGCGTGAAAGCAATTGGGCGTAGCGATTACAACTCCATCGAGATCGTCTTTGAGCAACTCTTCAAACGCAGAGAAGATCACCGCATCGGGCGAGAGCTTCAGTCCTTCAGCCACCGCATCCGCCTGCACGTCGTGAACAGTAGCAACGTCCGCAACCCCTGCTTGCACGATCGACTGAAGCCGATTCCGTCCAATCCAGCCCAGCCCGACAAAACCGAGCCGTGGCTTGCGTGAAGCAGTATCGATGTGTACGACTGCACTGCTCATAAAGTAATCAGCGCCTTGATAAACCCTTCGGGCGAGTTCTCGAGCGTGTCGAAAGCGTGTGACAGCTCGTCGAGCTTGAACGTGTGCGTGTAGAGCGGCCGCGGATCCATTCGGCCCGCTTGCACCGCCGCAATTGCCTCGCGCATGCCTTCGACGTACACGAACGGATCTCTTTCATGCGCGTTGATGATATCTAAGCCACGCCAGTTCCAGAGCTGCATATTTACTTGTCGTGGTCCATCCTGGTGATAACCGGCGATGACGAGCCGTCCTCTCTCACACGTAAGTTCACTCGCCAGATCGAGCGACTCCTGAGTCCCCGCAGCTTCGATCACGCACTCACAACCACGTCCATGCGTTAGCCGCTCGACGCTTTGCACAGCCCGCTGTTCGTCATCGATGGAAATAGTTGCTGCCGCACCAAACTCTTCCGCCAACTTTAACGACGAGCGTCTGTGCGAAAGCGCTAGCACGCGCGCACCTGCATTCGCAGCCAGTTGCGTCAGCAGCGTGCCGAGGAATCCGATGCCTACGATCGCGACAGTCTCACCAGGGCGGATGAGTGCACGTTTGAAAATGTTGATGGCGCAGCCGAGCGGTTCGGCAGGAAACGGCGATTCGTCCAACGCTGCCGGCAGTTGGACCAACTCGCCTGTGGAAGCAAAGTCGTATTCCGCGAACGCATGCGACGACAACATCGCCACACGATCGCCCGGTGCGAAACCAGTGACACCTTCACCAATCACATCGATACGTCCCCACGCCTCGTGGCCCGGCGCGCCTGGGTCCAGCGGATATTCGAACCACGGCTTTCCTTCCCAAACCGGCAAATTCGAGGCGCACACGCCGCAGCCTTCGATTCGCACGCGGACCTCGCGTGCCGCAGGCTCGCGAAATTCAACGACCTGCAAGTCGATCTGCTGAGGTTTGGAAATGACTGCGGCCTGGCCCAGTACGGCGCGTGCCGACAGCGGTGCCTCGATTGTTTTCACTGATTGCACTTTGCTTTGCTCCGCACTAGAACTTGGCCGCTGCTGCTCGGCTGACGCTCGCATAGTTCGCCACGCCGACACGCTCCGTAGAGAAGTCGTCGCTGCCCGTCTTGATCCATTCGTACAAACGCCGGACGCCTTCATGGACTCCAACTCGTGGTTGCCAGCCAGTCAGCCCGCTGAACTTACCCGTGTCCGCGACGTAATAGCGTTGATCCGCCGCTCGCCAGTCTTCGAAACGGACCATAAGATCGCCGCCGTGGAGTTCCGCCAGCAGATCAAGTAACTCCAGCAGGCTGATACTGTTCGCTGGACCGCCTCCGATATTGAAGGCATTCCCCGAAAGCTTTTTCATGTGCTGTTGAGCAAGAAGAAACGCATCGACGAGATCGTCGATGAACAGGATGTCGCGTACCTGCCTGCCGTCGCCGTAGATCGTGATGGACTTGCTGCGTATTGAGCGGATCACGAAGTGCGCCACCCAACCCTGGTCCTCGTTTCCATATTGGTGCGGGCCGTAGATGCAACTCATGCGAAAGACGAGCGCGGGAATTCGATACGTGCGAGCGTAGTCGACGACGTATTGATCGGCCGCGCCTTTCGAGCAGCCATACGGACTGTGAAAGTCGAGCGGCCTGTTCTCCGCGATACCTCGCTCATTGATTGAGGGATTGAGCGGAGCATAACGAGTAGGTTGTTTAGTGAACTCGAGATCGGCGAGATTGCCGTAGACTTTATTGGTCGAAGTGAAAACGAGCGGCGGCGGATTTTGCACCGCGCGAATCGCCTCCAGCACATTCAACGTACCACGCGCATTGATCTCGAAATCTTCAATGGGATCGACCAGGCTTGAAGTCACCGCCACCTGGGCTGCGAAGTGAAACACCTGCGACGCATCTTTGACCGCTTGCCTGATGATCGAGAGATTGCGGAGATCCGGGACTTCTATGTCGACGAGATCGCCGTGAGTCTCGATGAGCCAGCGCAGATTACGTTCGACGCCCGCACGCGAAAGATTATCGAGCAGACGAACGCGATGTCCCGCGGAGAGCAAACGATGCGCAAGATTTGAACCGACGAAGCCGGCACCGCCCGTGATTAGAATTGGTTTGGATTTTCCGTTTGAATGACTACGGTCGTTGCCATTGCTGGGCGCGCTGGTTTTACCCCTTGTCATATGTTGAACCCCTTGATCGATCTCTGCCGCCTATGTGGGTGCTGCTGAGGTTGAGGAAAGTACATGCGGAAGATAGGGATATCCGTACGTAAGCGTACGTGAATCCGAGAAAAGTAAAGACCGTGAAGAATTTGTTAGGAACTCGCGTGTTTGTGCTGGATTTGGCTACTCATTTCGTCTTGCTGCGCGACGATGATGGCGTAACAACTACAAGCCACTTTCTCCAGCCCTTTGCGGTCGGGAAACCTGATGCGGCCGCGAACAGACTCGATGAGATTACTGTCCTGCAGTTGATTTGAAGCTTGCGTGACGGTGGCGCGGCGGGTCCCGAGCAGGCGTGCGAGGAGGTCTTGAGTGATGCGCAGCTCGCTGGTGCTCATGCGGTCGTTGATCATCAACAAGAGGCGCGCAAGTCGAGCTTGCGGCGTGTGATAGCGATGACAAGCGGCGAGTTGCGCACTCTGTGCGAGCAACGCGTTTGCGTAAGTGAGTATAACTTCGCGCACGCGGCTGCTTCGTTTAGCCTCTTTCCTCAGGACTGCGGCCGGCAGGCGCAGCGCTTTACCTTCAGTGAGTATGAGAGCCTGGCTGTTCGAGTGCTTTGCGCCCATGAGAATCTGAGCGCCGACCAATCCTTCGTTGCCAATCAATCCCACTTCGACACTGGCTTCTGCTTCAACTGAACTGATCAAAACGACGATGCAATCAAGTGGGAAGTAAACGAAGTTCAGTTCTTCTCCTGTTTCGTGAACAGTTTCCTTCGCGAAGAGCGTGAGCATTTCCAACTGCGGAATGAGACGAGCTCGATCCCGTTCAGGAAGCGACGCTAACAATCGATTCTCCTGCCAACGTTCTTCTACGCTTTCGGGCACCACTCCTCCGGCAGAAACTCAGTTGTAACTTTGGAGTTTGGCACTGTACGCTTGCAACTATGTACGTTCCGTTCGTTCGCGTACCATTATGAAGAAAACAAGATATCGAAACGATTAGCGTGATCTTTGTAGATGAGCAACGTTGGTGTAGACAAGAACAAGGAATGGATCGACGCGATGCGTCGCGGCGATTTTGCGGCGGCGTGGAACATAAGCGATGCAGTGTTACTCAATCGTCGCGACGAAGATCAGTGGAAGCTTCAGCGCTGGCAGCAAAGTATTTGGAATGGTAGTGCTGTTGAGGGAAGGCGAGTGCTGGTGCGTTGTTATCACGGTCTCGGCGACACGATCCAGTTCATTCGCTATGCAGCTTTGTTGAAGAGGGTAGCGGCGGAGGTAATCGTTTGGGTGCAACCTTCTTTGATCCCTTTGCTGCGCGGCGTGAGTGGTGTCGATCGACTAATGCCGTTGCACGATGGCGTGCCTGAAGTTGAATACGATGTCCATGTTGAGCTCGGCGAGTTGCCGTATGTATTTAGAACTACGATGGCGAGTGTTCCTGCAGACGTTCCGTATATTTTTGTCGAGCCGGCGAAGTTGGAGTCGAGCGGACGTTTGCGAGTTGGCTTAATCTGGGAGTCAGGAGATTGGGACGCGCGCCGCTCGGTTCCTTTTTCGGAGTTGCAGCGACTGGCTTCACCTGGAATCGAGTGGCACATCCTGCAACGCGAGCCGCTGCGTGCCGGGTGGGATGGGAAGCTGGGCGTGATCTCAGGCGGTGATAATCCGCTGGACGATGCGCGTGTGATGCGAGCACTCGACCTCGTGATCTCGGTTGATACGATGACTGCTCACCTCGCCGGCGCACTCGGACAAACAACGTGGACGCTGCTTCCGTTTGATGCCGACTGGCGCTGGATGCTCGACCGCAGCGATAGTCCATGGTATCCGACGATGCGTCTCTTTCGACAGCCGCAACCCGGACGCTGGGACGCTGTGATCGACGAGGTTGGATCAGCGCTGATCCGCATTTATAATCCGTGAAATCTGTGGCTAAAATACTTCTTCTCATAGCAATCTGCCCTTTATTAGTACAAGCGCAGACCAAAGACTACCTCGTCTACGTCTTATCAGAAGGAGCAGACAAGATCTCGCTCGTCCGTTTTGGTCCGGATGGCGCGCGTGTCGATCGTCAGATCGATACTGGTGACATGCCGGTGGACATTGATGGTCCACACGGGATCGTCGTCTCGCCTGACCGGCAGTTTTATTACGTCTCGATTGCACACGGGCGGCCGTTTGGATCGGTTTGGAAGTATGCGACCAAAAACGACGCGTTCGTTGGAAAGACCACGCTCGGTTATTTTCCGGCGACGATGGACATCTCGCCTGACGGCAATTTTCTCTTTGTCGTGAATTTCAATCTGCACGGCGATATGACGCCGTCGTCTGTGTCAGTGGTGTCGACGCAGACGATGACAGAAGTCTCGCGGATACAGACGTGTACGATGCCGCACGGGTCGCGTTTGAATGCGCAGGGAACGAAGCAGTATTCGGCTTGCATGATGGACGATATGCTGGTCGAGATCGACACGCGTTCGTTGAAGGTGGCGCGGCATTTCATCGTCACGAAGGGTCAGGAAAGGGGCGTGATTGGGCCACCGCAGTACCCGCGCGAAATGAACCCAACACATTCAATGCACGCGCCTGGGCATGGCTCTGAGGCGCCGAAGCCTGGCGATGTTTCGTGCTCGCCAACATGGGCTGAGCCTTCGGCTGATTCCGTTTTTGTGGCCTGCAACGGTTCGAGTGAGATCGTCGAAGTGAATGTGAATAGCTGGCAACTCGTCAGGCGTATTTCCGCACGCCCCGGCGTCTACAACCTCGACATCACTCACGATGGTCAACGCCTGATTGCGACGAACAAACGAGATCAGTCAGTTTCGATTTACGATCTCAAGAGTGGAAGGGAACTGGCGCGACTCCCGACGAAACGGAAAGTGCTGCACGGCGTGGTCGTCTCGCCTGACGATCGTTACGCATTCGTAACGGTGGAGGGTGTCGGCTCCGAACCCGGCACAGTCGAGATCATCGATCTCACGGCATTGAAAACCGTCACCACCCTGGACATCCCCGAAGCCGCCGCCGGCATTGATTTCTTCAAGACGGAACCACGAGTTAAGCAATAGTGGAACAACCCCGAATGATTTATTGACCCGGCGCGGTTGTTGAGCCTTTGTCGATCTTCTCGCCGAGCTTCATGATCCAGATACCCGAGAAGACGTCGTTGAAGTAGATCAACCCGTTGTGAGGTTGTGCGCCCCAGGTAAACGGAAGGTTTGGATGATAGCCGTTGGGATCGCCGGTCCAGACGCGCGCGATCTCCCGACCTTGCCGGTAAAGATCGCCGCGCAGTTCGCCCGACACGTCGACAACGCGCCCGCCTCCACTGTAATAACCCACATACATCACATCATCCTCAACCCACATGTTATGCGCGCCGCCCTCGGGCACCGGATACTCCGCGACTTTGTGCGGATGGTTGATGTCTGCCACGTCGACAACATGAACGATGCCGCGCACGGGAGTACGTTTGGGTGACTTCAAATCGAAGATCGCCGGAAACACCTCATCGCCGATAAAGACATAATTGCGATAGCGATAGACTGAATGCGTGCCGGCCAGCCAACCGTTGCCATAGAGCTCGTTGTGATTGAAACGCAACTGACTCACAAGCTGCGGACGCTCCGGACTTCCACCTTTCAATCCCGCACCAACGTCGAGAATCACGAGGCCATCGTGCCAGTAAGCGAGATACGCCAGACCATCCTTAACGTAGACATCGTGAATGTATCGCCCGGCGATTGATTCCCCTTCCTGCGTGCGGATCGTTGCCGCAAACGGATTCTCAGTCTGCCAGCGCGCTACTTCTTTCGGGTTCTTGACGTCGGCGAAATCGATCACGCGCAACGAGCCGGTTGCGTCATCCGTTAGATAAACGTAGTGCTTATCGACGAAGGCGCTGTGAACGCCGCCCGTGACCGTTGCCGTGTATTCCGAAATCAGCTTCGGATGCGCTGGATCGGACGTGTCGTAGAAAGCGATTCCGTTTTTACGATTCGACGCGCCTTCACGCGAGATCACGAGAATCTTGCCGTCTGCGGTAGTCGAGATGTCGTTGACGATACGCGCGTCAACTTTGATCGTGTCAGTCAGTTTCGGTTGCGCCGGATCGGAGATGTCATAGACGAAGAAACGATCGGCAATCGTGGAGTAGTAGGCGTAGTTGCCGATAATCCATTGTTCTGCGCCCTGGAACTCTTTCATCGGGGCGCGGCCTACGAGCTCCAGCTCGCGCTCGAGAGTGCGAGGAGTCACGACGACGGCAGTGCTCGAAGAAAGGTTTCCGCTCGTGCCGGTGACGATGTAGGGTCCGGGTTGATCGGCGACGAATGCGCCGTCAGCATCGATGGTGGCTCCGTTGCCGCTGACGGACCAGCGCGTGGCGAAGTCACCGGCGGGATCTCCGTGGGCCGTCAACCTGATCACATCACCAGTGCGCGCAGCCTTTGCGCTTGCTGAGATAGCCAGACTGCGCAAATTGCTTTTGACGACGGAGACTGTGGTTTTTGCGCTGGCTGCGCCGGACGTGGCGGTGATGGTCGCACTGCCTGGTCCAACACCCGTTATCACGCCGCCTGCATCGACCGTCGTGACCTGCGGATTGTCGGAAGTCCAGTTGATCGGAACGCCAGTACGCGGATCGCCGTTGAAAATTCGCGTGACCGCGTCGAGTTGCATGCTGCCACCGACGACGAGCGGGCTCTTGAGCGAACGGATGTCAATGGTCTTTATGCTCGGCGGCTTGACCATGAATTTGCTGAAGCCTGGCTTGCCGCCGACAATCGCGCCCACGACGACTTCACCCGTGCCGTACAGCTTAACGTTTCCGTTCTCGTCCGCCGCGGCGATGTCGAATGGTCCGGCGAAATACGTTGAAGGCTTTTCGTTTATGACGTTGCCGGAGCCGTCCGTGGCAACGACGGTGAGCTTCACGTCCTGACCGACTTCGGCTTCGTTTACAGAGGTCGTTATCTGAACGTTCTTGACGCTCGGAGTCAGGTTCTTGGCTTCCTGGGCCATGACGTTGAGCGTAAGTAACAACACGGTGACGATAGTCGCGAAGAGGGAACGGATGTTTCTCATAGTGGACGGAAGGATAACGATCTGTGAGGGCTTGTGGCAATGGTTGAGAGCGGTCTATTGAAACTTGTTGTACTAACTTTCGGTCACCGCCGAAAATCAAAAGATCGTGAAGTTACATGTAACGAACCACAGGTTGCGAACATGATCGGATAGGGATGCGTTTGTTTTTTGTGAGGGAATATAGGGGCGGTTTTCGCGTTAGTACGACAAGCAGGAGCCATTTGCCCAGAGGGTCCTGGACCAGCTTTTGTGATTCGACCGGCCGCTAGTCACAGTCACTTGCTACCAGTCATACGGAGAGCGAGCAGTCCGGGGGGCTTAATAAAAGGTTCAGTTCTCGCGCCTAACTCAGCGGTGTTTCCCCTGGGTGCGGATCCTGAACTACTCACCAGGCAAGAACCGGTAGTACCGGCAGGAGGTTTGTATGCCTACAGATGATTATCGTGCAGAAGATTACACACAAGCACAAATTAACGCAGGACAACGAAAAATTAACTACGCTCTCACCCTGGCAGACAGAAAACTCATAGCCACTCTCGTCGCCATAAAAAACGCGCTTAGCGGGCCGCCCGGAGAGATCCAACACCATATTTCCAAAATCGAAGCAGCAATAAAGGAATCTTCCTGGGTTGTTGAGGAGGTGGCGGGAATCAAGCCGCCGGGCTGCGACCCAACCTGGCCAAACTAATTACGACAATCGCGACGATTAGCAACAGCAAACATGCAATAACATTCACGGTTCGCTGTTGCTAATCATCATCACGTCATTGGTCCTATTCCCGCGTACACAGGCGATCTGCTTGTAGTCAGGCGACCATGCGTATGCGTAAATCTGATCGGCGTTGAACTGCGTGATCTGTCTCGACTTCCCCGTATAGAGATCGTATGTCCAGATATTCGAGTAGCCATTTTCGTTGTTCACGTAACTCAGCTCATGGCCGTTTGGGAGCCATTGAATGCGTTGCCATTCCTGTACCGGAACCTTGAAATATCTCAACGGCCGGCCGCCCTGTGCGGGAAAGATGGCCACGTCACGGGATCCTGAATCGGTGTCGTAGCGAGCCGCGATGAATTGATTAGTGGGTGAAAATACCGGCATACGGTATTTATCACCTACTTTGACTGGCTCACCGCCCGCCAGCAGCACTTTCCAAACACTTGTGCTCGCGTTGACCAGATTGTCATAAGCAACCCACTGACTGTCCGGCGATACCGAAGGGTAGAAGTTGCCGTCGTTAAAGGTCAGTTGTGTCGGATTGCTGCCATCGTCGTTCATGCGCCAGATATTAAAAGGACCGTTCCGGTTTGACGTAAACACGATGAACTGCCCATCGGGTGATGACGCAGGCGAGTAATTGTCGCCTGCATTGGCGGTGAGTTGCACCGGGTTAGACCCATCGGGTTCGATACTGGAGATGTTTTGTCTATCCGCGGCCATCGATGAGAAGACGATTTTTCCCTTACTGGTCCAGCTAATGCCATAAGTGAAACCCCTGCCCTGCGCGATCGCCGTTGTTTTGTCGAGGTGGTCGAGAGGCACGACCCATATCCTCCACTTATGATCTTTTCGTACGGTTACGATATTGTTGCCTGCAAAGCTGACATTCTCGTACTCGGCGGAATCGTTGGTTAAGTTTTGCGGCGTGCCGTCGGGGAAAGACATCCACCACACCCGGTGAGGGAAAGTTTCGCGTTCTCGAGCGCTGAAGAACAGATGAGACATGTCTTCCTGCCATGCGACCTGCAGGATCGAGAACCACGGTAGATTGCTGATTCGTTGCTCGTTTCCGCTCTTCAGATCGAACCCCATCAGGTTCATGTGAAAGCCATTTCCCCAATAGCCGGCGGGGCAAACAATCATGCCGCCATCGGGTGACCAGGCGGGCCCATGAACTGAAAACGTATCGCCGTTCTTGCGAGTAGCGACGACTTGCTCGTTCGTCCCGTCGACGTTCGACAACATCAACGAATATTCAGTTGTCTTTTTATTATGACGGACGAAAGCAAAGCGATCGCCCTGGGGAGAGAAGCTGATCGGACTGTCAACGTGTTCTTTTACTTTTATTGGCTGATTGTTGCCGGGCCATGCGAGCCGGTAGAGATTGCCGGCGCCATTCTCTTCTGAGGTGAAATAGAGATAACTGTTGTCGCGCGAGAATGAAATGCCAAGGTATTGCACGTCGTCCGCGGGAACAGCGACAGATGAGCTGAAGGTGACGGTGTTCGTTACGAGCAACTGCTGCTTGCCATTTTGTTCTTCCGCATGCGCGATTAATTTGCCGTCCGGAGAGATCGCCGCGCAGACTGAGGTTCCGGAGTTCGTCAACGATTTTATCGATGGTCCATTAACAACGTTGCCCGGTTGTTGGACCGGAGGTGGCGAGAACAGCCCCGGAAGCGGGAGCCAACGCGGAAGGAAGAAAAGCACAAGCAAAGCGAGGACGCTGGTTCCTCCAGCGAAGACTGACGCCGTCTTGTGCGTTTTGATCTCAGTAAACAGCGAATCGGCGGTTAAGATTGCCTGCGACTTGAGTCGAGTGAAGATTGTTGGACCATGAAAAATCGGTTCCGCCGGCAGTTCCGGAATTGTGTAACTTTCCTCGTTGTGTTCCAGCTCCCATTTCAGCTTGCGCAGATCAGCAGTGAGCTTCGTTACGGTTTGGTAGCGTTGCGCGCGGTCTTTTTCGAGAGCCTTCCTGACGATTTCGCGAAGCCGGATCGGGATTTCGTCGCTAAACCGAAATTCCGCTGGTTGTGGTGCAAGGATGAGAGCGATTGAATCGTTAGGCGCTCGCGCTTCGAAAGGTGTGGCGCCGGTAAGCATTTCATAAAGCACGACGCCGAGACTCCAGATGTCCGTTTGCTCGTCCACCGGGACTTCCCGCAGTTGTTCGGGAGACATGTACTTGACCGTGCCCATCAACGTGTGCGCCTCGGTAAGCACTTGTGTTCCCGGTTCACCGGTATGTCGCTGCTCCGGCACGATTTCGGTGAGTTTCGCGAGGCCGAAGTCGACCACCTTCACGATGCCGTCCGGGCGCAACATAATGTTTTCGGGCTTGATGTCGCGGTGAACGATGCGCTTTGCGTGTGCGCTGGCCAGCGCGTCTCCGACCTGAATAATGATTTGCAGAGCTTCGAGAGGCGTGAATGGTCCTCGCAACGTGAGTTTATCCCGGAGCGTGGAGCCCAGGATGAATTCCATGGCGATGAAGTGACGGCCATTCTCCGTCTTCCCGACGTCGTGGATCACGCACACGTTGGGATGATTGAGGGCGGAGGCGGCGCGGGCTTCCTGTTCGAAACGTTGTACGCGGCGATGGTTAGTTGCGAATTCCGGTGAGATGAATTTCAGCGCGATCTTGCGGCCCAACTTTGTATCGTGGGCTTCATAGATCTGGCCCATACCACCCGCGCCCAGCAAGCACTCGATCTTATACTGTCCGACTTCCTGACCGGCAGAGAACTCGCTTAGCTCATCTGCGAACAGGCTGGCGGCAAACTCGTATGCCGGTGAACTCAGAAAATCTTCGTTGTCGGCGTCTGCGGTAAGCAAGGCTTCCACCTCTTCCCGCATCGCCGCATCGTTTCCGCAAACTTCATCGAGAAACGCTGAGCGCTCGGCCGGAGTGTGCTCCTGGGCAGAGTAAAATATCTCCTTTATTTGTTGCCATCTGTCATGGATGATCATGTCAATCTTGAGGTTGTGGTTGCATGGTTGCTGACTATAACGCGGGATCTGTCGGCTAAGTCCCTCAAGGGCGATTGTTGTTGGTCCTGGTCAGTTCGTGCTTCAAGTAGGCCTTGGCTAATTTCCATTCGCGTTCGACCGTCGCGTGCGACATATTCATCACTTCCGCAGTTTCTTTGATTGTCAGACCGCCAAAAAACTTTAGTTCAACAATCTGCGCTTGCGCCGGATCCATCTCCTCGAGTTTGTTCAAGGCGACGTGGAGCGCCAGTAGATTTACATCAGGCTGATCACCGAAAGCGGCGATGTTTCGGAGCGACACGCAGTAGCGGTCGCCGCCGCGCTTCAAGGCTAAATGAGATCGAGCGTGATCGATGAGAATGCGTCGCATGAGTTGTGCTGCAACGCCGAAAAACTGCGCTCGGTTCTGCCAGCTCATGCTGTGTTGCTCGGAGATCTTCAGGAAAAGTTCATTTACCAGGGCCGTAGGTTGTAACGTGTGTCCCCCGCGTTCGCGCTTCAGGTATGTGCCCGCGAGCCGGCGCAGTTCGTCATAAACAAGCGACATCAACTCGTCACGTGCTTTTTCCTCACCATTGCTCCAGCGATTGAGTAGTTGAGTGATGCCGCCGTCGGAGCCTGTCGCCATTCCGTTATCTCTTTCTGTCGGGCCGAAACCATAACGAGAGTGCGGGAGTGGGGGCAATTTGCAAGGCGCCCCGAGGGCCTGATTCTAACATCGGAAAAAATCTGAGGGAATCTTACAGCGGATTTCGCGTTTAGCTTAGACAAGGAAAACAGGAGGGTTCCTGTAGAAGAGCTATAGAAGAGATTGATCATCTCCCTATTGATTAACTCACCCCGCGCCCCCACTAGAGCAAAGCGGCTGAGCATGCTCCAGAATTCCGCCCTGCCGCTTTGTTTCTTTGGAGGGTGTTGTGTGTCTTTAGCTGTGGTTGACGCCGATCGCCAGGAGCTTGTCGTTCAGGGACAGCAGGACTTTGTTGTTGAGCAGGTTACTGATTGCGGGCTCAAGCTCTTCCATGGAGATTTGTGTACCGCGTGCGGTGCTTAGCTGAGACTTCAGCGCGGTGGCTGGGCGCGCCGTGTCGCACAAACGATAAATGTCTGCTTCCAGGCCTTCGATGGTCCACCTGCGCTGGATAGCGCACGGGCGCGTGTCCAGGAACCGCAGGCGATCGCCGTCGTCGTAAACCTCGAGAACAGGCCGCGCGTTACGCCAGAGGTTGTTCCACTCGCTCGTCACGTACTGCAATCGCTGTTGTCCGGGCTCGTCACACAGCCCCCGGTGCATGTGTCCCGGGCGCTTTGTGTCTTCGAATGAATAGGCGAGACGCATCAGCGCTTCCTTCGACAACGGGTAGACGTAAGGATATGTCCGGCTCGGTTCGAGCGTGAGATCGAAATCGTGCGGGCGCATCTGATACGGGCTGAAGCGATCGTAGCGGATGCGGATCACTCCCGACGGCGGCTGCAAGTGAAAGATCGCCGGCAGCCACTCCGCCATCTTTACATACCAATCGTCCGACTCACCGGGAATTCCGGTCAGGAAGTTCCACGAAACATCGATACCGTATTCGCAGGACCACTTCAAAAGCTGTACGTTCACCGACGTGGAGTTGCCTTTAGCGAGAAGCGTGAGAATTCTGTCGTCGAGACTCTCGATGCCGGGTTGGATGTATCGGACGCCGGCGCGCGCCAGTAGTTCGACCTGCTCGCGTTTGAGATTGGCCTTAGTCTCGAAGAACAGCAAGTACTTCTCCTCGGACGCTGCAAGCTTTGGCAGCACCGTTTTGAAGTACGACATGTCGAGGATGTTGTCGACGAACTGGATGAATCCGATGCCATAGAGCCTCTTCAGCTCCGATATTTCGTCGAGCACTCGCTCGGGTGATTTCAAGCGATACTGCATGCCCACGCCGTTCAGGCCACAGAAAGTGCAGTGAAACTTCTCACCCCACCAACAGCCTCGCGAGCTCTCGGCCAGAAGCTCGGGTTTGATCAGGTTGGTTAAGGTCGAAGCTTCGAGAGCCTGGAAGTAGTGAGAGTAGTCGGGCAGCGGCAGCGAGTCCATGTCGTGGATCAGTGAACGCGGCGCTGCGAGTGGCTGTTGTGAAAGGATCGGAAAGACGTTCTTTAAATGACGCTGTGAGACAGCGCCATCGGGCAGCGAGGAAGGATCGGCGTTGCGTCCGCGATCGAGCAAGACTCTGCACAGATCGGGAAAGAGCGCATCAGCTTCCCCGGAGACGATGCAGTCGACCCAGGGGAACGATCGCAAGGTCTGCATACCCATCTCGCCTTCGCAGTTTGCGCCGCCCATCAACAGGATCGTATCAGGACTTAACTCGTGAATTCGCTTGAGCAACGCGAGTGATGCGCAGTGTTGTTGGAACACCGAGCTGCAACCAACAATTCTCGGTTTCTTCGCGACGATGGCTTCGGCCAGCGAGTCTACAAACGCCGCGCACTGCCGGCGCACCCAGCGTATGTGATCTTTTCGTTCTTCGAGTTCGTTGGGGAAGCCATTGCACCGCACTTCCAGGACCAGGTTGAGGTACTCCTCGTCGGTGGCTTCGGCGTCGGGAAATAGACGGCCGGCAAAACACCATTCACCGAGCAGGTGATCGGTCGGCGTCGATTGCATCGCATGGTACGCGACCAATCCGATCCGCTCGGCCAACCCGAAGTTACCGTAGACAACTTCGCTCTGAATATCGGTCTTGGCCAGTGAGGCGTGCAGCAGGCCCAGCGCTATCGAGGGGCGCTGGACCTCCGCAAAAGGCATGCATACCAGAACAACATCCATAAGGAATGATTTTTGTGTCTTTTGTGCCTTTTCGTGGCGATATTAAGCGACTTGAATGCCGGCTGCTTCGCGATCGCCTTCGTAGAAGGTCCAGGTCTTGTCGAAACCTCCTACCGGACCGGGTATCGGGCTGTGATCCTGATGCACCCACTCGTAATAGTTAACCACTTCGTTCACCAGCCGGGCTTCTTCTTTCTTTTCGTGTTCCGTCAACCCGTCGAGATAACTCGTATCGCGCTCGAGAACCGAAAGCGGCGTTGCTTCCATGTGGTCGACCGCGCAACGCAGCGTGTAGCACGCAACGCGATTACAAACAGCCGTCAGGTAATGAAGGTAATTCTTTTGCGCCTCCGACACCGGATTCGGCGAAGGCAACCTGAGATGTGCTTCGAAAAGCAAACCTCGCAAAATGTGACACAGTCCCTGGTTGGTAAAGTTTCGCTCATAGAACGTTCTCACCATCCAGTCGTAAAACATATCAAGCTTGGGATCGAGAAACTTGTAGTCAGGATCGAACGACGTCCCAAGCATCCGTCCTTCTGATTCAAGCCGTCGCTTGATGGGCGTACCCGCGTACGGCAGCATCCGGCAAAACGGCGCAACTGTCCAGCCGTCGCCGATGAACTCTTCAAGAAAACACACATTCTGACGAATGCTGCGGAATGTCGAATACGGATCGACGAGCATAAAGCCGAAGTCGAACGATAAGCCGAAGCTCTTCAAAATGCGTCCAGCTCTCAAATGAGCTTCCGGCTTGAGCCGTTTGCTCATATTGATCAAACCTTCCTCGTCACCTGATTCGACGCCCATGTAGACGTGAGTCAGGCCACCGGCAATCAGGCGCTCGATCACGTCTTCGTGAATCTCGTCAGACCGGCAACTGATCTTGAACGCCATTTTGCCGGCCAGTCCTTCTTTCGCGATTAGATCGGCAATCTCGATTGCCCAGTCCTTGGCTTTCCTGCCGCCGGCGAGGAAGTCGTCGTCCTGAAACAGAAAGATCGGGACACCGCGATTGCGGTGCAGATCGAGCATCTCGTCGACAACTGCTCGCGGCGCTCGCAAGCGGCGCAATGGACCACCTTGCTCCTCGTAAAACGGTCGAATGCTGCAGAACGAGCAATCCCACGGGCAACCGCGACTGCCGAGCACTGAAGCGGTCGGCATCGGATGACCTTCGTAGTCAATCGAGATCCGATCGGGCCAGGGAAGCAGATCGAGATCTTCAACAACAGGCGCGAGCGGCGGAACGTTGATCTCGCCGCCGTCCTTACGAAACGCGAGTCCCGGCAAGCCACGCCACTCTGAATTGGTGGCAAGACAGTTCAACAAGTTGACGAGAGTCATTTCGCCATCGAACCGGACGACGGTATCCAGGCCGGGAATGCGCCTGAGAATCTCGGTTGGTTCGAAGCTGGCGTAATGGCCTCCCATCGTGAAGTGCGCTGTGACGCCTGCTTCGCGCAGCGCTTCGATGACCTTCGCGAAGTCAGGCGCCATGTATTGAAAGATGAGCGAGAAGCCGACGACATCCGGTTTGTCATGACGGATGCGTTTCAGAATCTGCTCGGGATCGGAACGATAAGTCATGATGAACGCCTCGTGGCCCGAGGCGTTCACCGTCGACATCAGATAGCGCAACCCGAGATTGTCCTGGTCCTGAAAACCGATCAAGAGGACCTTTTGCGGGCGACCGGCTGGATCGCACACGGGTATTTGCATTGGCAGGGATGGCAGTTTTCGCACTTGTACCCTCCGTTCTAGGCCGGAAATCCTAATTATGATGTTAGCCTTGCTGTTTCCTCGCTGTCTCTAACTGTTTATTGATCAGCTGCTCCATTGAATCCAGCCGCGCCTTTTCAGCCGCGATGCTATGAAGCGCAGACTCGAGTTGTACGACTGAGAGTCTGCTGATGTCGGGCGGCGGAGGATCGCCAATGGGCCGTATTTGTCCAATCCTGGCGGCTGCGGCTGCCTGCGACTGCGCAAAGACAGCGGGATCAGCGATAGGATTGGGCCATGGCGCTGGATCAACCACTGGGTGTGGATAGGGGGCCGGATCAGCTATAAAACGTGGACGTCCCCATCCATACGGCCAGGGAGCGGGATCGACGACCGGCGAAGGTCTCGGGACAAATGTCCAACCGCCGGATGTCCAGGGGGCTGGATCGCTGATTGTTCCGGGGCCCGCCGTCAATCCGCCGCCGCTGACACCGCCGGCTGCGCGTTGCAGGTTCGCTTCCAAACGAGTGAGTCGCTCTTCAAGTATTTTCAGTCTTTCTTCTGCCATGATGATCTCCGTTGAGTCGATGCATTAATGGTAGGTCGAGATGGGATGGTCGAACATATCGCCGTCTCATGAAGTTTTTTGAATGCTATTCGTAAGCTCGTCGGGTGTAGGGGGGTCACCGGATCGGCAAGTCAACAAATTTGGTGAGGGCGTAGAATAGTACCAACGTGTATTTGAGTCAATGCACATTTTTGAATAGGGCATAATTGGGCAGAACATTATTTAGCTAAACAGGAGGTTGGTAATGGCAATAGACCCGCGTTGGTCGAAGCGTCTCGCGATCATCTCGATGGCAGTCGGGCTGATTGTGATTTGCGGTTGTATCATCATTTTCTGGAGGGGCTCGACTACGGTGATACTCGTAGTTCGCCACGCCGAGCGGAACGATCTCGAAAGCTGTGGTCCTGCGACAGTGAAAGGTCGCCCGAATCCCACTCTGGCTCTAACGGGAGGAGTAAGCGCGCGCGCGCAAGCCCTGGCCCACGTTGGCGGCGAGGACGGTATCGCCGCCATTTACGCGAGTGAGTTTTGCCGCACGCAACAAACCGTTCAGCCACTTGCGAGCCAACTCGGCCTCACGGTCAACGTCGTCGACCAATACAACGCTGACGGCACGACGGTCAATGTTGACAGTCTCGTCAATCAGATTTGGGCCAATAATACAGGACAGACGATTCTGGTTGCCGGACACAACAACACCGTGCCCGTGATAGTCAAGAAACTGTCGGGGATATCGATCGCCGCAATCGACGAAACGGACTTTGACAACCTATACGTGGTTATCGTGCCGCGATGGTGGGGCCGAACGAAAGTTGTCCGACTCAAATACGGAACGCCTACCTAAACGGTTTCGGCAGCGAACGCACCCCAAAACCGTTGAAACGGTTTTCTGCTTATAGCTTTCGCTTAGCACCGGGCTAAAGCCCGGTGAGAATGAGACGGTGTAACTAAGACGGCTGTAGAAGCGAAGCTTAACCAAACTCAATCTGAAATCGCGCGGCCATGCGATAGAGCGTCTTGCGGTTGATGCCGAGGATTTCGGCGGTGCGTTTGCGATTGTTGCCGGTGGCGTCGAGGACGTGGAGGATGTAGCGTCGCTCTATTTCATCGAGATTGGGAAGGCCCGAAAAGACCCTCGCGAGATCGTCGGCCGATAATGGGGGCGTGTCAGGTGATTGTTGCAGACGGATGCGTTGCGGGAGATCTTCAATCGTCACAACGCCGCCCTGGCTCAGGGTCACGGCCCGCTCGATCACGTTTTCCAGCTCCCGCACATTTCCGGGCCACGCGTATTCGGTCAGGCATTGCATCGTCTCTTTATCGAGGGTGATGGTCGCGGTTGCGTGCTTGCGTAGAAAATGCGCGACCAGCAGGTGAATGTCTTCGCGCCGCTGTCGCAATGGCGGCAGGTGTAGTTGAATGACGTTCAGACGATAGAGTAAATCGCCTCTGAAAGCTCCCGCAGCCGAAAGCTTCTCAAGATCCGAATTACTCGCAGCGATCACACGCGCTCTGACTTTAATCGGGTCCGTGCCTCCAACCGGAACGACCTCGCGTTCCTGCAACACTCGCAACAACTTAACCTGCAAACCGGCGCTTGTCTCGCTTATCTCGTCGAGAAACACAGTGCCTTCACCTGCCTGCTCGAAAATGCCGCGCTTGTTGGCTATCGCCCCCGTGAATGAACCCTTAACGTGTCCAAACAATTCCGACTCGAGCAGTGTCTCTGTGAGCGCGCCGCAATTGACGGCCACAAACGGCTCTGTCGATCGCGTGCCGTGATTGTGAATCGCCCGCGCCACCAACTCCTTGCCGGTTCCGGATTCACCTGTGATCAGCACCGCGGCGGGTGAGTCTGAAACGCGAGCGATCATCTTGTAGATCTCGAGCATTGAAGGAGTGCGCCCGATCAGTCCGGAGCTGCGCTCGTCGTCGTCGAGATCGGAGGCGAGCTTTTTGCTCGTTCCGTTCGAGAGTGCGCGTCGCACGATCGCTACGAGCTCGTCGATGTTGAAGGGCTTGCTGATGTAATCGAAAGCCCCTTCCTTAACTGCTCTGACCGCGGTCTCAATCGACCCAAAGGCTGTCATCAGCACGACTGGAACCGACGGATACTCGCGACGAACAATCTCCAGCAGTGACAGACCATCGAGACGTGTCTTCATGCGAATATCGCTGAGCAGAAGATCGGGACACTGCTGGGCCACCGCGGTCAGTGCAGCCTCGCCGCTATTCGCGAAAACAGCGCCAAAGCCCTCGCGAGTGAAAACTTCGCAGAGAAGCTCGCACGTGACTGCGTCGTCGTCGACGGTCAGGATCTGCGGAATCTTACGCGGCATCTAAACTCACCTCCGCTTCTACTACCGGCAAAACCACCCGGAACTCGGCGCCTTGCTGGACTTCCGTGATGCATCCGATTTCGCCGCCATGTTCGAGCACGATCTCACGCGCAATAGCAAGACCAAGGCCACTGCCGGCTTTCTTCGTGGTCCACATCGGCTCGAACAGGTGATCCCGAGCGTCGTCACAGATGCCCGTCCCGGAGTCGATAAATCGCACTTCAATCAGTTCTGCGTGCGCGATGTATCTCGTTACAAACTGCATCTCACCACCGTCCGGCATTGCGTCGATACTGTTATTGACGAGATTGAGAAATACCTGGTGCAGGCTCTCATGGTCAGCTAAGACACGCGGCAGCCCGGGGTCGAGATTTTGCAACACGCGGATGTTGTGTGATTCAAAGAGGGGAGCGACCAGCAGCAATAGTTCTTCGATGATCGTGTTGATGTCAGTAAGTTGGGGATTGATCGGTCGCCGGTGCGTGCGCTCGAGCAGACTCTTTACCGTTTGCACGATCGAAGCGAGTTGGTCATTGATGATCTTCAAGCGGCGCTGGGTGTCACCGCAATTCGGATGATTTCGATCGAGCAATTGCAGATGTCCGGCGATAGCGTTCAACGGCGTACCAATCTCATGGGCGAGGGAAGCCGTTACCTGTCCGATGGCTGCCAGCCGTTCCGCGTGTGATAGACGCTGTTGCGTGCGAAGCAGATTTCCGTTGGCGGCTCGCAATTCGTTTGTGGCCAGCATCACTTTTTTAACCAGCTCGTTGTTCAAACTGCTAACCTCGCGCATTAACTCCTCACGCTCGCGAGATCTGGACGCAATGTCATCTATCATCTGGTTAAAGCCAGTGGCGATTTCGCCTAACTCGTCGTCTCTGTGGACCGTGGCTCGAGCTGAGAGATCTCCCTTGCGAGCATGGGCCATTGTTTGGACGATGTCTTTCACTGGTTTGCGGAAGAAGTAAATGAACAGCAGATACAGCAGGAGCACCAACGCGATCACGGCGCCAATCAACACGAAGTTGTACTCGCGATGGAGACTGCTGACTAACTTGCGGTGATAGCTCTTGAGTACGAGTGCTTTGATGAAACCGGTGTGTTGGCCGTTTGCAATGGGTGTCGTGATGAGCCAGTAATCACCATTGTTTGTAGTGTCGCCGGTTCCGAGCGTGGCGATTAGTTGCGGGCCCGTTTGTTGGTTCTCGTAAACATCGATTTGTCTGAAATCCGGCCGCGAACTTACAACCAGTTGCATCTCCTGTTCGAGATCCTCGAGGTTGGAGAAGTAGTTGTACTTTGCGATCCGGTTACCAAGCGCGGCTGTTTGGTTAACGGCATTGTCGTAATGATCTTTTTCGATGAGCGATCGGATCCTGCCGCTGTGCAGGTACGACGAAGCGAGCAGGATCAGCGACATCGAACCTGCCACCAGGAGCAGGATCTTTTGCTGTAGATTCAGACGCAAACGCATCAGCCTCGATATGGCAATTCGCATACAAGCCACAAAAAGGGCACAAAAAGCACAAAATGAGTTGAGAACTCCTCATTAAATCTTTTGTGATTTATGTGCCTTTTTGTGGCTCTTTTGGACCTGGGGGCAAAATAGCCACACGCTATTCGCCGTTGCCATCGATGCCGAAGCGCTCGATCATGCGGTAGAGGGTGCGGCGATCGATGCCGAGGATCTCGGCGGCGCGCGTGCGATTACCACCGGCAACCTCCAGGACGTAAAGCAAGTAACGCCGTTCAAGTTCGTCGAGCGCCGGCAGGTCTTCGAAGAGAGCAGATAATGGCGAACGCGCGGCTGCGCGAACTTGCGCTGACTGAAGTTTTTCCGGCAAGTCTTCCGGCGCAATCTCGTGACCGCGCGTGTGCAGCACGGCGTATTCGATCGCCGATTCCAACTCGCGGACATTTCCCGGCCAGCCATAAGCCACGAGTGTCCTGATAGCTTCTTCCGAAAGCTTCAACTGTCTGTGTCCTTCTCTATCGAGCACTATTGCGAGGAAACGTTCCGCAAGCAAAGGAATATCGGTGCGACGCTCTTTCAACGCAGGCACACGCAGGGTTACGACACTGAGCCGGTAGAAAAGATCCTCTCGAAACTTTCCCGCCTTGACGTCCTGGTCCAGGTTTCTGTTGGTGGCCGCGAGGATGCGAGCGTCTACTGTTGTCGCCCGCGATGAACCTACTCGCCTGATCTCACCTTCCTGCAACGCACGCAGTAGTTTTACCTGGAATGCAGGACTGGTCTCGCCAATCTCGTCGAGGAAGAGCGTTCCCCCCGCCGCCTCTTCCCAGAGTCCTTTGCGATCGCTGACCGCGCCTGTAAATGCTCCGCGCACGTGGCCGAAGAGCTCTGCTTCCAAAAGTGTTTCTGTCAGTGCGCCGCAGTTTATGGCGACGAACGACCCAGTAGATCGTGTGCTGTGCTGGTGAATCGAGCGCGCGACCAACTCCTTTCCGGCGCCCGACTCGCCGACAATCAGAATCGTCGAGCGCGTAGGCGCCACACGCGCGATCTCTTTATAGAGCCCGATCATTACGGGCGAGCGTCCGAGTAGTCCTCCTTGTTCATAGTGCGCGGAAAGTTGCTCGGCGCCGCGGTCGGCGCTGCCGGTGTTGCGATCGTGCTCGAGAGCACGGCGCGCAATCGCCACAACTTCCTGAACTTTGAAAGGCTTCGAGATAAAATCCCATGCGCCTTCTCTCGCCGCTTCGACCGCAGAGTCGAGCGTGCCGAAGCCGGTTACCAAAATCACGGGACACTGCGTTCGCAAATCCTTTAACAGATCGAGGCCCGATTGATTTGCTTCCAGATTTACGTCGCTGACAACCAGATCGATCTTTTCATTCTCCGCCACACTGAATGCCTGCGACGGACTCAGCGCCGTGTCGACGTGCCAGCCTTCCGCGGAGAAGATCTCGCGCAGCAGTTCGCATGACTCCCGATCGTCGTCGACTACAAGAATACGTTTCATCACTAAACACCTAGCTGCATCTCATGCTCCTGGCTCTCAATCACGACCGGCAAATCGTTTGGTATCGCCGGGAAAGTAAGACGAAAGCGCGTACCTCTTCCCAACTCGCTTTCTACTTCCAGTGTGCCGCCGAGCTCGGACACGACCTGATTGACGATCACCAACCCCAATCCGGTTCCGCGGCCGCGATCTTTCGTTGTGTAGAGTGGATCGAAGATGTGACTCATCACTTCCGGAGTCATTCCTGATCCGGTGTCGGTGAAGTCGACGACGATGCGTTGCGCTTTGCCGGGCTTGCCTTCGAGCGCGGTGCGAATCCGAATCTCTCCGCCGTCCGACATCGCATCGAGACTGTTGTTAACGAGGTTCAAAAACAGTTGCTGCAAGCGATCTGACGAACCCGCCATGAGCGGGAGTTTGTCGGCGAACGTCTCCTTTAATTGAATGTTGCGTTTATCGAATGCCGGTGACATCGCATCACACAGTTTGCGCAACACCACATTTAAATCTAGCGGCGACAGTTCTGTCTCAAACCTCGTCTTGTCGAGCATCCGGCGCACGATTCTTTCGATACGTTCGATCTGCGCGCTGATCGTTCTTATGCGTGATTCGGCGTCGCGCGGATCGCGATCGAGATCCGATTTGAGCAATTGCACGTGCCCGCTGATCAGGTTGAGCGGCGTGCCGACTTCGTGTGCGAAGTGAGCGGCTGTTTGACCGGCAGCAGCGAGACGACCCAGCTCGTTCATGCGGCGGTTCGTGTGCCAGAGCTCGAGATTGGTTTCCTGAAGTTGTTGATTTCGTTGCCGCAACTCGCTGGTGGCGTTGCGAACGCGTTGCTGAAGTATGCTTTGCTCCGTCTCGAGTTTTGTCGTCAACTGTAGTTGCCGGAGCAGGTAATAGGTGCCCAGCATCACGAGTGCGATGGCAATCAACGACATCCAGATCACGCTCATCAGGTAGTGAAACGAGACTGCCCAGATACTGTCGAAGCGCTGCACGATTTCGACCGCGCCGCTCGGGCGGCCGTTTTCAGACGTACTGGCGAAGACACGGTATGGCATTGCGCCGGCCACTGTTGGACCAGTACCGCGGAGCAGTGCGTTCTTCGTGCTTTCAGGTATGGGCGTCGCCGGCGTGCTGCCATTTGCCGAAGCCTTCTCGATAAAGTCTCCGTGTGAGAGCTCCCAGATGCGCACGCTGAGGATGTTGGGTCGCGTTCCTTTGATCAGATTGGCGGCGCGCGAGAGAGTTTCGGGATCGTGCGAACCGATGTCGGTGATGTGTTGCGCCAGATCGCGTGCCTGAATCTCTGCGAGGGTTTGGTCGTCATTGCGCTCGATGTTCGCGATCGCGGCACTCGTGATTGCGAGTGCAGCGAGCAGCATCGCCACGATAATCATCGAGCTCAGCAACGTTGTTTTAGTGTGGAGCCTAGATGTTCGCATCGCGCGGTCTGAGCAGATAGAAAACAAAACCGAGAGCAACGCAGACGAGCAACACGATTTCTACTCGCCTCACGTTAACGAGAATCAACGAAACGCTGGCGCTGAGCGCGAAGCCGAGACCAAACAGAAGCGTCGTTAATGCCAAACATGACACTCCATCAACCAACACGAATCTGCTTACGGCCGAGCCTCGCGCTCCCATGAAGGTCATCGTGGCAACGCGCGTTCCGTAGACGACGTGTGAAGCGGGGATCTGCCAGTTGCCGACACGCTGAAAAAGGATCTCTGCTTTTGATCTGAGGCGTTGCACTAATGCGCTGTTCTTGATCAGATTGCTTCGTCCCAGGTAAAACCAAACGCAGTCACCAGCAAGCGCTCCGAGACTCGCTGCGGCAACAGCGACAACCGGATCGAAGTAACCGCGATGCACCGCCACTCCCGCGAGTACGGGTATCACATCAGCCTCCAACATCGCCGCGAGGAAGATGGCAACGAGCCCGTATTTGACCAGGAGAAGCTCCATACCTACACACACAAGCACAAACGGCTCCGCTGAATCTTTCAGTTTTTTGTGCTGATTTGCGATGAAATGCGGTGTGGCGTTTTTGTCGTTCCAACAGACCTGCCACGCAACTTCGCCACCCGAAATGCACTTGGATACAGTCAGTACCACCTGCGATAGCGGGTGGGTCTAACCATGCGAATTAAAATCAATAGCAATCTTGCATGCTCATCATCGACCCACCCGCTATCGCAGGTGGTACTGACTGTATCCAACTGTGCAACTACTGGCATGACCGTTGCGAAATGCGCATCGCGAAGTTCGTAACTTTGAAAGGAAGGCTAATAAATGAAAAGACTAGTTTCATCTTTGCTCGGAGCCGCGTTGCTGTTTGGCGCCGCTGCACTCGGTTTGCAATCAGGCACCGCTAACGCGCGCGACCGGCACGACAACTGGCGCCATCATAAACACCATCGACATCACCGGCATTACATGCGAAACAAGTTGAGTTACTAAAGCTCATGCAAGTATCGCAAGCGAAACTCGATTCGTGGGTCCAACGTTACGGCACGAGCTCAAGCTCGTACGTGTTACTCGAAGGACCCAAATCCTATTTCACGTCGCCTGGCGTGGATGGATTTCTCGCATATCAGATTAGCGCCGGAATAGCGCTGATCGCCGGTGATCCCGTTTGCGCGCCGCACGAGGCGCGCCGGCTCATTCACGATTTCACGAGTGCCATGATGAGACCGGTGGGCGCGTATCAGGTTTCGCCGTTGATGTTAGACGCATTTCGCTACGAAGGCTTTGCCGATGTACAGATCGGCAAAGAGGCAATGTTCGATCTGGACCGCTTTACACTTGCAGGCGGAAAGATGGAATTAGTGCGGGCTGCCACCAACAAGGCGAAACGCGATGGAGTTGTAGTAAGTGAACATCATCCGTTTGCGAAAGACGCGGAAGCAATCAATGACGAGCTACGAGAGATCTCCGCCGAATGGCTGAAACGCAGAGGCAATCACGAAATGGGATTTGTGCTCGGGTCGATGGGCCTGGAGCATCAATCTGCCAAGCGCTATTTCATAGCACGGTCCAAGAATCGGATCGAGGGGTTCGTCGTCTGCGAACCGATTTACGGTCGTAGCGGCTATTACCTCGATGTGACGCGGCGCAGGCCCGATGCCGTGCGCGGGACGATGGAACTATTAACGACTGACATCCTTCGTCTATTGCGCGATGAGGGTTATCAAACGGCATCAATGGGGCTTGCGCCGCTCGCACTGCTCGACGATCCGGACCTGGAAAATCATCCCGTGCTGACACGGCTGATGCAGTTTGTCTATCAGCGAGTCAATCTCAACTACGATTTCAAGTTGCTGTATCGCTACAAAGCCAAGTATCACCCGCACACGTGGGAACCGCGATATTTCTGTTTCAATCAACGCCGGCTGTCGCTCAGCATGCTTTACGCAGTTATTCAGGTTCGTAACGCGCTCACTCTCGAGACGCTGCTCGGGCGCGGAGGTTTTCAGGAAAAGTTCAAGACATGGAAACACGCTGCCTCAATCATCGTTGGCTTCTGTTGGGCATTGCTTTCCTCGTTGTCGTAACGCGTGTCGCGGCGCAGGAGCCTCCGGATCACTACGATCCGGACGACACAAAGACGTGGTCTGACGTAGTCAGAGAGGATCGCGACGTCAGCGTTAGAGGGCAACTTTCCAGCACAGTGGGATCCGAAGCTTGGAATTCACGTGACTTGAAGTCGCGGC
>JADMIO011210335.1_pt1 | contig 35015 bp, 22 predicted proteins | sample 8958161 | NCBI WGS metagenome assembly JADMIO01 (sample SAMN16585339, study PRJNA669376) | soil metagenome | isolation source: Crop rotation soil | place: USA: Cullars Rotation, Alabama | collected 2011
GCCGCGACTTCAAGTCACGTGAATTCCAAGCTTCGGATCCCACTGTGCTGGAAAGTCGTTCATGTTTTTTATTTATTGATATTAATCAACAAACTCAACAACACCCCTGCAAACGAAGTAATAGCCGTGGCAATACCAATCACCTCGCCGGTTGAGAGTCTTCTTCTCTCCACTTCGTGACGTTTCGGAACAATAACTTCTGAGCCCGGAGTTACCGGAGGATAGCTTCTGAAAAAGAGAAAGTGGCTTGTCTTCGCCGCATTTCCATTCGGGTAAAGCACATATATCTTTGATTTGCGGGCATTTTCACCAACACCACCTGCCTGGCCAAGATAATCGTTGATGTCGTAGTTTTCATTAAACACCACACGCGTAGGAAACAGTACCTGCCCGCTAATTCTAACATCCATCTTCTCTTTCGGAATTGTGATGACATCGCCCTCTTCCAAAATCAAATCGTTGCGTCCACCGGGTTGCTTCATAATTGTTTGCAGGTCAAGGGCAATTTGGTCCGTTGGCCTGTCAACTTCTTTTGCAATCCTTCCAGTGGTGTCTTTCAGAAATTCCTGCAGCTTGCCTATTTTTTCCCTGCTCAGGTTGCTTCCCACGGTTTTGTTGTTTATTCTTGTTAGGTAAGCTCCTTGCGGAAATGCCTGCAGCGTGAGCCCCCCGGCTCTTTGAATGATGGCACTAATGCGCTCGTTTTTATTTTTCAAAACATAAGGCCCGGGGAAAACAACCTCACCTTCCATCCGCACATTAACCTGTGTTTGATAACCTGGATTTTTGCGCACTACTACTGCATCGTAAGGCTGCAGGATGATGTCATTTCCCAGGGCATTGAGGTCATCGATTGAAGTTATGTCGAACACTTCAGACACCTGCACATCTTTGATGTCAAATGTTGACTTGCGGAGTCTTCTGCCAACTTCAATGCGTTGGGGAATAGCCGCATCAGAGAAGCCCCCAGAGAGTAGTATCAAATCCTTCAGGCTCATGCTGTCAATGTAAGGGTACACGCCAATGTTCCTCACTTCACCAAAAATCGAAACGGTAAAATTCTCTTTTAGCTCACCAACTGATGAAATTGTTACACTGTCATTGGCCTTCAACTTTACATTGCCTTCGCCCGAGCTCATAACATTTGCAGGACTGAACGCAACAAACTCAGGACTGAGGTCTTGTTTCCTTCTTAAAATAAGTCCTCTTGTTCCATAGGCATCTTCCTTCAAGCCTCTTGCTTTCTGAATTAGGTCCTTCACGGTCATGCCTTCCTTCAATTCGTAATCGCCGGGGATGTACACTGCTCCTGCGATGGTCACTTTGTTAGTATAGTGCCCTATTACGGTCTTTACTACAAATTGCTCAGAGCGGGACGGCTTATACTTCTTAAACTGCGATTGATCTATATCGCTAATTTTTCGTTCAATATCTGTGAGCTTGTATGCTGTAATGCTTGCTGTGTAAGCGCTGTCGGAAAATCCGCCTGCAAAGTCAAGCAGGCTTTGAAGCGATTCGCCTTCCTTTATTTCGTATAAACCAGCTCGTTTTACCTGGCCACCAAGAGATACTCTTGTTTTGTAAGCCGGTATGCGAATTACATCCTGGTCGCGGAGACTGATATTGCCGGTCTGGTCACCTTTCACAAGAAAATCGTAAACATCCAAATGGTCAACAACTTTTCCGTTTCGCACTAGCTGTATGTCTCTCATGCTGCCATTTTCAGTTGGACCACCTGATAAATACAGCGCATTAAATACGGTGGCGAGAGAAGGAAGCGTGTAGCTGCCGGGCTTATTGGCTTCGCCCGTGATAAAAATTTTTATGCTACGGATTCTTCCAAGAGTCACATTCACTTTTGTAAGCCCTGTGCGAATGTTGGAATAGCCTGACGCTGCGAGCTTCGATTTTATTTTAGCTGTTGCCTGTTCAATGCTAAGTCCCGCAACGTACATCACTCCAACATAAGGAATGTTGATGTCGCCATCCGGTCCAACTTTGGCTGAGTATTTTGCTTCCTGGTAGCCGTAAATATTTATGTTGATTTCGTCGCCGGGACCGATGATGTAATCAACGGGAGTTGCAAGCTGCAGGTTTGGTTCAAAGGAAAGCACACCGTTGTTGAAGATTTCAAGACCAAAAATTTTTTTCGAATTTTTTACCTCGACTGTCTTATTTGTTATGCTGTCAGTAAGCCGGTTGTCGGATGGAGAGATCCTTCTTCTTTCGAAATCCGTTGATTGTAAGCCTTGGTTGCTACTTGCTAAATTATCGGTTGTCTTATCGATCCTTGTTTTTAGCAATCCGGCCTCTGTGGTGTTCATACCTCTACGTACCATAAGATCATAAGCCTGTTGAGACGTGATATGGTTTTGCTGCATGTAGGTCACCATTTGAATCACCTGGTCTTCGGTAACATCCGATGACTTGATGTTAGACAAATTGGACGGCAATGAAGGGAATTGAGAAAAGACTATTGTCGCGACAAATAAGAAGACTAAAACAAACGCAAACCTCAGCTTAATCATGATTTTGGGTAATAAAATTTAGAAACTTGCGATAATGCAATAGGGTTTTGCAGTGTTTTCCAATTCAATATTCCACTGTTTCCTTTTCCCTGCATTTATTAGGTGTGGTTAAAAAACGGGAAGAGTATTTTGACGAAACGAATTCTTGGAGCCTATTTATGAACACAGGCTCGTCATATTTCTCTGCATGTGCCCGAATGAATGATGGATTAAAAGACAAGGTTTCAAACAACCGCAGAGCTCGGTTTAATGATTCTGTAGTCTGCTTATCAAAAAAGACGGCAGTCGCTTTGTCTGCACCAATGCCTTCACTTACTGGGATCATCGTATCGAGTACACCGCCATGTCCGTATGCAATTACAGGTCTGCCCGATGCTGCAGCTTCAAGTGGTGTAATACCGTAGTCTTCATGCTGCGGGAAAATGAGCGCTTTGGCATTGGAGTAAATATGAGCAAGCTTTTCTGCGCTAACGCTGGTCATAAAAAATATGTTGCTGCCGGCCTTGCTCTTTAATTCATCTTCCATTGAACCGGAGCCTACAATCATCAATTTTTGATTTGGCAACTTATTGAACACATCCACAACCAGGTCAACTTTTTTATAAGGTTCGAAGCGGGATACCACAAGGAAATAATCGCCTTTGTTTTCAGAAACAAAAAAGTTCCGGCACTTTACAGGCGGGTTTATAACTGTTACTGCATGCTCTGGCTTATATGCGGCCATAATTCTTGGAACAACTTCTCTGGCATTTGCTATAAACCAATCAGTTCGCTTCGCAGCAGCCACGTCAATTTTGCGAAGCATGTTGATCACAAAATTGTACGCCACTCTTTTGAAGATATTTGCGTTGGCAACTGCATCATAGCTATCAGGGCGAAACACAAGCCTGAAAGGAGTATGGCAATAGGTCAGTACCAATGTATTTTCCTCAACCTGCACATACTTGGAGCAATGTGTTGTTGATTGTAATACCACGTCGTAACCCGTAACTTTCAGTTGCTTCATGGCAAGCACGCCAAAGGGCACGAAAAAGCGTTTAAGATTTTTATCGTTTTTTATAAATCTTCCAAACCAGCTTGTTTTGACTTTGCACGACTTAAACTCAGGATAAGTTTCCTCAGCATTGTAGGTAAGCGTGTATATAGGCGCATCGGGAAACGCCTTGTGAAAGCTCAGTACAACCTGCTCTGCGCCGCCCTTTCTTACCAACTCATCGTGGACTATGGCAATTTTCATTTTAGTCGAAAGATGTCAGTTTTGTGTTGTAACCCGTTAATGATGAGATATGCGGATTAGAAAACTTAGTGTTTCAAAAAGCCATCACCCCGCATAATCTTCAAGATAACTAAGCTTTTGTTCCATGGTCTTTTCCCAAGTGTATTTTTTTGCTTTTTCCAGCCCCTTTTCGATTAGTTCACTCCTAAAACTATTGTTACTGAGAATATCCAATAGGGCCTTTCCTGTCTCAGATGAAGAGAGCGGATTGAAGAAAGCCGCTGCATTGCCATAAATTTCAGGCAGGCACGCGGCATTAGAAGAAGCTACAGGACAACCGGCAGCCATTGCCTCAAGCGGTGGAAAGCCAAAGCCTTCGTACAAAGAAGGGAATATGAATGCCGCAGCATGTTGATAAAGCGCAGGCAAATCTTTGTTGTCTATCCAGCCTGTAAAATGCACCTTGTCTTTGTAGAATCTATCTTGTAACAAAACGTCAAGCTTTTTATCTTCAGTTATGAAACCTTCACGTTGCCCGACAATAATAAATTTGTAGTCAACGAAACGATTACCGGTACCACTAATTAGGTCTTTAAATCCCAATAATGCTCCCTTTAAATTTTTGTGCGGCTTGATGTTGCCTACATAAAGAATGTAAGGTTCGGTGATATCGTAACTTGAAAATACATTGGCTTTTACTTCATCAGAAGCTGGAGTGTTGAATCTTTTGAAATCAATACCATTGTACACCACTTTTATCTTTTCTTCATCGCACCTGATGTGGCGCAGAATTTCCCGCTTCGAAAATTCTGAAACAGTAAAAATCAAGTCCGACTTAAGCGCCTGCCGAAGCATGAGCTTTGCGTAAATTTTTTGCGTAAAGGTGAGAGTGTGATAATAAGCAAGATGGAATACATCATGGATTGTAACAACCTTCAGCCTTTTAGCATGATTAATGAGCGGGATATTATAGTGAGGTGACCAAAAAATGTCAGTATGATGTGTTTTCGATGAAGTCTGTATTAGTTCCTTCAGTGAATACATGCCTGCATCGTAGCGCACCATTTCCACTCCATCGTCTATGTTATCAAAAAAGCGCTTGTCTGCTTCCCGGTACAAAAGCCGAAGGGCATATTTATCTGATGTGAAGGTTTTGATGACGTTTTGCAAATAGCCACCAATGCCTGAGGTGCTTATCAGTCGTGCATCGAGTGTGAGTATCATAAGCCAGGATATTGAAACGTAATCACCAGTCTAAAGCTATCTTTAATAAGGAGACCATTAAAGCAATTTGAGTAAAACTTTAAGAAACCTGCATTTGCAATAGCGTGTTTCTTTTTTTATAGTAAAAAACATACCCGATGCCAAAGCTTATGTACACCCATAGAAAAAGGGAGTATTGGGGATGTACAGAGACCAATGCAATGAGGTTGAATAGAAACCCGATGAAAAACATTTTGTGATAACCGCTTTCATTTCTGTTTTTCCAAAACAAATGAAAGCATGCAGCAAGAAATGTAAGTAAGAAAAAAAAGCCAATAATGCCTTGTTCGCAAAGAACCAGGGTATAAAGGTTCTGGGGAAATACTCCCGGAAATAGCCTCTCCCCGAAAATAATGATACCCATTCTGAATTCGTAAGGAAACATGTAATAGATACTGTTCCCCACACCAACTCCGCTAAGTTTGGCAGTCTTAAAAATTTCAAATCCAATGCGGGCCGTATAATTTCTAAAGCCGCCGCTGCCTATTGTATTGGTAGGGGAGGTGACGAAATTATTAATCTTGTCAACGAAGTACGACGTAAAGACTTCGTGGTAATGGTATTTTATCAAAAAGAAGTTAACCAAAGCTATAAAAACACAAATGGAAATTACCACGATGGCGCGGGTGGCAAAGGAGTTGCGTAACAAAAAAATGGAAAGCAGAATGCTGGCAAAAAAGCCAAGTAATGTAGTAGACAATGTCAGCACCAATGCCAGCAAGTTAATAATGGTAAGTGAAGACCAAAAAACGGGTGAAAATAACTTTCTGGAGTACAGGCAAAAAAGAAAAATCCAGCCTTGATAAAGCACATAGAAACTTGGCTCCTGCGATAATCCCTGGCTCCTGAAGTGATACTTTTTCTTGTACTGAATAAACTTTGGCAAATCGGCAATAGGATCAGCAATAAACATTGCCATCAATGAATAAAGGGCGATACAGGTTCCGATAAGAATACAAATTTTCAAAATCAGGGGGAAGTATTCATACAACCTATCTGTATTGATGATCGTAGCAATCACCGCATAATTCAAAAACATGTAGATGAGTTGGAGAAACGGGTAGACATAGTAATTGAACTTAAAGGAATCTACTTGCGGATAATAATCGAAAAATTTATAAGGGTAAGGAAACTCTATCAATGATATGATGTAGCTAAGAACCGGTGACAACACAAAGAAAAGAAAAGCGCTCTGATTGATTAAGGAGTTCCTTTTAAGTTGGAAAGTGCTAAACGGAATAGAAGCAATTAAAATGATGGCGAGCATTTCATAGATTTTAAAACTGCCGCCCATTCTAATTACGGGAAATTGCTGAAAACCTACAAGTGCAATAATTGAAGCTGCCAGCAAGGCTATTGTCTTGGTCTTAAGTTCTGTGGGTTTTATCCTTTCAATGTGCATTTGATAACGCAGCATTTTTATTTAGAGGTTCTGTGGCCAGGCCAAGCATACTATTGTAACGGTGTATCATGGTTTGATAGCCAAACTTTTGTTTTACTTTTTCTCTTGCGGCTTTTCTTATTGGTTCAAGCTTTTCAATGTTGTTGACAACGTAGTCAATGATGCTTGTTAAAGCGTGCTCATCATCAGGAGCGAAAAGAAAACCGTTTGTGCCATCGTCGATTATTTCAGGCGTGCCTCCGGTATTTGAGCCAAGCACAATTGCTTCACAGCTCATGGCTTCATAAATCGTAGTGCCTAGAGGTTCACTCAAGGCAGCAGTGCTGTTATTTACCACCACATCGCAGCCATTAAAAAACTGTGGCATTCCCGGAAAGTGCCCGATATATTTTGCATTTGGCAATTCCTCTGCTAATCCTTTTACCTGCTGGTTATACTCGGCATCGTCCGGTCCTAAACTGCCGGCTATGATGAGTTGTACTTTGTTTAATCTTGCCGCTTTGCTGCATGCTTTCAGCAATTCCAACTGACCTTTTCTGGGACTAACAACTCCGGCTATTCCGAATAAAACGGTTTGATCTTCTACTCCGAATTGTTTCCTGAATGCCTGCCGAGCTTGTTTATCAGGCTCAAAAATTTCAGTGTCAAGCCCGTTGTATAAAACTTCAACCGAAGTTCTTAATGGATACTTTCTTTTAACGGCTTTTGAAGCTGCCAGCGTCAGGTTGAAAACGCGACTGCACAATGCTGAAAAATAATGGTCAATCCTTGCAAAGTGTTTGATGTCATAATCGCTCCATACCCAAAAAATCCTTTTCCGCAAAAGCTTAGACTTAATAATAGCGGGAATGCAGTAAGAAGCAGGCACTACTGTTACCGCATGAACTATGTCTATCTTATTATCCTGCGTATACTTTAATACAGAGTACGAAACGGAAAAATGGTTAAGGATAGCTTTTTTATAAAATTGCAACGTGCTTGCACTACTCCGGTTTAGTTTTCTTAGGGCTTCAACCTGAGTTACTTTATAAGGCTTGTTTGATGCCACCAGGGCCTGTGCAAATTTTCCCGGAGCTATAAAAATATGCGGCTCGACTGTAGCAAGGTTATGACTAAGAAGCCTTTCCATTACTATCTCTGCGCCTGAAGCCTGTTCGCCTCCAAAAACATACAGTACCTTTTTAGGAACAGGCGTCAAACTCTATCAATAGAAGGGTTGAACATAAAAGCTTTGCCCACCGATTTAAGGAACGTGCCTGCAAACTTCCACCTGTCTGTTTTTCTTTTTTTGAAAATCCGAAAAAGACTGTAGAATGTTTTTACAGGAGCAAATAGAAAAAAATAAATAAGACCCTTATCCCTTTTAATAATAAATAGTTCATTCCGGATGGCGTAAGCATGCTTCCAAAGATTGCTGAGGGAATCAGAATACATGTCCACCCTGTAGTTGGATGGCGTTTTATGGAGCGCTATACTTTCAGGGCAATACACGCCATAATACCCGGCCCTGATAATACGGTTTGTATATTCCTTGTCGTCGTACCAAATGTAGAATTGCTTATAAGGAAGCCCAAGCTCTTTCACCATTTTACTATTGAGCAGCATAGACACAAACGAACAACCATCTACAAGTAAAATGTTGTGCTTATCGAAAGAAGAAAATGGATATTGATCATTAGCCAGGGCATTTATCTCAGGCACGTTCATTAAATGAGGTGAGCCATCTTTCCAAACTGCTTTACTGCAGATGAACCCTGTTTTATCTGCGCCTGAAATAGGAATTTTTTCAACCAGCTTTTCAAGACATTCGACATTGCAAATTGTATCGTCGTCCATCAACCAAATCCAGTCTGCGCCTTTGTTTGATGCATATTTTATTCCCGTGTTAAATCCCCCTGCACCGCCGGTATTTTCCTGGTTAATGACGATAATGCCATGCTGTTCATTCAACCATTGAACGGTACCATCAGTACTGCTGTTGTTAATGACAACAATCTCTTTTGCAAGAAATGTTTGAGCTTTAACGGCGGCAATGCATTCTTTTAAAAGTGCTAAGCGATTGTGTGTGACGATAACTGCAATAACATTCATACTACTCCCCAAAATGCACTGTCACCTTCTTTAATGCCGATCCTATTATCTGGTGCATATCGTAGTAGCGATATTCTGCTAACCTTCCCCCGAAAATCACATTCGTTTCAGCATCTGCAAGTGCTTCATACTGCTTGAAGACTGCCATGTTCTTTTGGTCGTTCACAGGATAATATGGTTCACGTTCCGGTGTCCATTCCTGCGGAAACTCCTTGGTGACGACAGTTTTAGACTGAGTGCCGAATTCAAAATGTTTATGCTCGAGTATCCTGGTGTAAGGCACTTCTCTTTCTGTATAGTTCACAACAGCATTGCCCTGGTAGTTCTCTGTATCATGAACTTCATGCTCAAACTTAAGGCTGCGATATTCAAGCTGGCCAAACCGATAGTCATAATATTGATCGATTTTGCCGGTAAAAACAATCTGCTTTGCAGTCGCGTTCCACTCATCACGCTTGTGGAAATAATCCACGTTCAGCTTGATTTCAATGTCTTTCAAAAGACCATCAACAAGCTTATTGTACCCCCCAATAGGAATGCCTTGATACTTGTCGTTGAAATAATTGTTGTCGTAAGTAAACCTGACCGGCAAACGCTTTATGATAAAGGCCGGAAGCTCTGTTGCACTTCTGCCCCATTGTTTTTCGGTGTAGCCTTTGATTAACTTTTCATAAATGTCGCTGCCTACTAACGACAAAGCCTGCTCTTCGAGATTCGTAGGCTCTGAAATGTTGAGTTGATCTATCTGTGATTGAATTTTATCCTTCGCCTCCTTTGGTGTTTTTACTTTCCAAAGCTGGTAAAAAGTATTCATGTTGAAGGGCAGGTTGTACAGCTCATCTTTATACAAAGCAACAGGGCTATTGGTGTAGCGGTTAAACTCAACGAAGGAATTTACGTAGTCCCAAATATTCTTGTCGTTTGTATGAAAAATGTGAGCTCCATATTTATGAACATTAATGCCCTCAACATTTTCGCAATAAACATTGCCGCCTGCATGATTGCGTTTATCAATCACTAAGCATTTTTTTCCCCGCTTATTTGCTTCATGCGCAAACACGCAACCAAATAAACCGCTGCCCACTATTAAATAATCGTACTGCACTATTGTGTTGAATGTTGAATATTGAATGTTGAATTTGTTCCCGCTTCCGTCTTTTGCCTTTTAAGCTTAGTCAATACATTTTGCTTCATGTTTTCGATGTAAACATTGTTACCAAAAAACCACAGGAATGTAACGTAAGCAGCGCCGCAAGTAATTATGATAGTAATCTCTGCAACTGTGTGCTGGATGTTCAATTGCCTGATGCAAAATGCAATTGGAAAAAACAGTGCCACGCCAAACAGGCATTTAAAAAAGATGTCCTTATCAAGCTGAACATTGACAAACTTTCTTGCGTAGTGAAAAACGGAAGCGCTCACCACAACTTCAGTAAGCAGGTTAGTGATGGCAGAGCCTGTGTAAGAGAGCAATGGAATAAGACACAGATTTGCGCTAAGGCTAAAAATCATTCCCGTAAGTACGGCGCGAAACACCAGCTTTTCTTTGCCAATCGCATTTAAAATCTGCAGGCCGAAAATGTGTGCAAGACCAATAAGAATGATGACCCATGCCAGAATTTTTACAACGGGTATTGAATTCATGAAACGCTCACCGGCAAGCCATTCTACTAAAAAGTGCGACTCTAAAAATATACCTGTGGCTATCGGAAATGCCACTACGCAAACGAAGCTGAACGACTTGTGAATGAGCGATTTAATTGTTTGCAAATCAGCTTCTTTATAAGCCCTTGCCATTTGCGGAATAATCACAGTGCTGATGGAGCCGATGATTGCGTAAGGGAGCTTTACAATCCGCATAGCCGTGTTGTAAATGCCTACCGCCACATCTCCTTTCATGAAGCCGAGCATGATTACATCCATGATCAAATAAACACTGCTGGCTAATGAAGAGCCAAGAATAGTAAGCAAGGGCGTGATGTGTTGTTTTAGTGCAAGTCCTTTAAAGTTGATGGTGCAATGCTTTCGGAGATTGATAGTATTAAGCACAGCATTGATTGCAGGCCCGCTCACAATGAATAGGTAGTAAATAATAAGCGGTGATTCCTTTCTTAAAAAAACAAACAGGAAGATGACCGACAACGTTTTTGAAATGATGGACCTGATGCCGATGTAACGAAACTTTTCGGTGCCTTGGTAAAACCATTCAATGGTAAACACGTTTACAAACATGCTGACGATACCAACACATACCAGGTCAATTCTCTGGCGCAAAACAGGTACTGCAAATGCTGCGCTTAAATAAATAAGCGCGAAAGCGGCAACTGATGCAATGTGTATGAACAGGATTTCACTGGCGATTTTATTGAGCGCTACGGGATCATTTCTTCGCTTGCCCGTTTCTCTAACTGCATACAATGGAATTCCTAAGAAAGAAACGAGAATAAAATAGGTGGTGATGCTGTCAACGAAAACAACAGCGCCGATGCCTTCAGGGCCTAAAATGCGGGATGAATAAGGAAACGTAATGAGCGGAAAAAGGAAATTGCTGATAGAGAAAAGTGAGTTGTAAAAAATGTTTTTCTTCAGCATTGCTTATGCAAACGAGTAAGATGCGTTGAGGTAAATGTTGCGCATTTTGTCAAACGCCAGGCGGTGAAAGCCTTCGCGGTAGTCATAAAGTTTTACATTCTCAGATTCGCGGAGGTAAATGCAGGCCGTACTGCTTTCATGAAAAATGGAAATGTTGTTGCCATTTTTCAGCAATAGCATAAACATGATTTCGGCAACGAAATTTTCTTTGATCACATCAAACGGAAGCTTTGCTATTTCTGCTTCCAACTCAGGATTCTTGTAGAAAATCTGCGGGTGAATTTTAATTAAGATCCTGTCGTACAAATGCGCATCTTCTTTTAGCTTCTCAAAAACGTTGTCGTTGAGCCAATGCCCGGTAATGTAAATAGCTACCTTTTCATTTCTTATTTCTTCAAGCAGCCGGGGAACGGGAAACACCTTTTTGAGTGCCTCAAGATTATCGTCTAAAAATGTGTACAGCTCTTTTTTTAGCAGCCGGACTTTAGGATAAACCGAAGGGATGTTTGCTTTGAAGAAATCAGGGTTGTAAACATAAACATGTTTTGTTTTCCGGTTGGAGCCGAGATAAGCGCCCCATCCCAAAATGCTAGTAAACACGCCTCTTATCGGTTTCGTTATCGGATACTTCACATAATCGTCGCGAATACTTCTGTAATTCTGTGTGCCTTCTTCGTACACGTTCATTTCATTCACAATCAGCGACCAGCGATAGGGAGTTTTGCCCGTGTCAATATCGGTGTAAAGCGTAGATGCCTTGTGCTGTTTCAATAAGTCGGCAAGTTCTTCCCTTTCCTGTATCACTTGCACGCTGTCCCAGTATGGAAATGCCTGCTGCACCCGTTTAGCCACGTCTTCTGCATTGGGGAAGTGGTTGAGAATAAAAAGAACTTTTCTCACCGATTTATCCTCAAAGTCATAAGGCAAATTCAGTATGCTCACTAGCTGGTAGGGCTTGGAGCAAACGAATGCATGGGTGGAAGAAGTCAAATCAGGCTCTGATTTTCTGTATGGGAAAGCGGGTTTATTAAGTTAATTTCTATAACTCCGCTTCTTTTTTACTCAAGCTGGATTGATTTTCAATCCAGCCCGATTGATTCTTAATCGGTGTGGATTAATTTTCAATCCAGCTCGATTGATTTTTAATCGGCGTGGATTAATTTTCAATCCAGCTTGGATTGATTTTTAATCGGCTTCGATTGAATTTCAATCGGCCTCAATTGATTTTTAATCGACCTTGGGGAGACTAGGTAAAATTTTTTACTCTTCAATTCTAACTTTTGACAAATTTGGCTCTAAGGGAATTAGCCCCTTATCAAAAAGCATATCAATAAATTCCCGCACAGCTCCCTCGCCACCCTTTTTGGTGAGATGGATAATGCCGGGGATATTCTTAATTTTTTTTACTGCGTTATCGGGGCATGCCGCAAAACCTGCCGCGGACAACAACTCAAAGCAATTCACATCGTCGCCAATGTAAGCGGCCTCTTTTATACTAATGCCTTCCAGCTTACACATTTCCAAAGCAGCATCCAGCTTGCTTTGGTGCTTCATGCCCTGGTAGGTGTAATCTATTTTCAACTTTTTTGCACGGTTCTCAACAATCACCGTGTTTTCCGATGTCACAATTGCTGTTTTAACCCCGGCAGCCCGGAGCAAAGTGAAGCCCATGCCATCGTGTGTATTGAACTTTTTGAACTCGTCGCCGCTATTGGTGTAATACATGCCGGCATCGGTCATCACACCATCAACATCAGATATGAAGAGCTTAACCATAATTTTTTAGAATTCAAAAGTCAAAGTCAAAAATCAATTGCGCCGTGGGGTTTGGCTTTTTAATTTTGACTTTTGACTTGTTTCATGTGCTTTTCAAACAGATGCTCCATTATGATCCAGTCATCCGGCTCATCTATTTCAAAAGAGGAATATTCGGGCATTTCGTAAATCGCCACTTTGCCGCTAAGCCTGTTTTGGTTTTTCACAACATCGCCAGCTTTTGAAATGTAGAAGGCGCCATTCTCCATCAATTCCCCTGCGAACTCTTGCCTGCGTGGTCTTTTCTTGTAGTCGTAGTTTTTGGGAGTGCCGTCTTCATTCCAAAAAAAGCGTTTGTAGCGAACGCATGTCAGCAACGAATCAAAGCCGGAAGATTCTAATTTTTTGATTGCAAATTCAATATCCGCACTTCGTATAAAAGGATTGGTTGCCTGGACCAAAATAAAGAGTTCATTTTTTGGCAAAGGATGCTTTGCCAAATATTCAAGCATTACCGATTCGGTGGAAGAAGTGTCCTGTGCATTTTCAGCGCTTCTTTCATACACCTCCAATTTCGAAAATGAAAAAGCAATCACAGTGTCCATGATTGCTTTAGAGTCGGTGGCAACTATTATTTTTGAAACCGAAGGGGTATTTTGCAAAGCTTCTATAACCCAATAGCACAAAGGTTTTCCTAAAAAAGATTTTATGTTTTTAAGCGGTATGGATTTGCTGCCTCCTCTTAATGGAATGAATGCAACGGCCATTAGCTCGCCCTGTATTTTAGTTTATCACGTTGTTCCTGCTCAATCGGTAAGATTTCAGCCTGCTTGAAAGTCAAGGCTTCATAAGTGTGGTGTAAATCGCGAACAAGCTTTTGCAGGCCTCCCACTTCAAGCGATGCTGCATGGTCAGTGCCTTTCCAGGTTCTGTCTTTTGTGAAATGCCGTTCTATCCACTCGGCGCCTAACGAGTAAGCCGCAATATCTACGGCTATACCGAGATGATGCCCAGAGAAGCCAATGGATTTTACACGGTCGCCGTACATGTCTTTAAGCCCGATTATTTCGAGCAGGCAAATGTCTTTGAATGGAACAGGGTAACCTGACGTGCAATTGTAAACAACCAGCCTGTCTTTTGCCTGATTTGTTTCTTCGAAAAATAAAATGATTTGCTTAACCTCATCTTGGGTGGTCATGCCGGTGGACACATGCACATCGCCTTTGTACTCATCTCTTAAAAAGCGAAGCATCTCAAAATGGTTGTTGCATGCAGAAGGCACCTTCAAAAAGTCGGGCTTAAGCTCAGCCATTTCTTTGGCAGAAGTTAAATCCCAAACAGAAGTTGAATAACCAATGCCGATAGACTCCGCATATTTTTTCAGCTCGCTGTGTTGGTCTTGAGTGAACTCAAGAAACTCACGGTGCTCGCCGTAAGTGTTGCCGTAAGCGTTACGTGGGTTTGGATGGGGCGAAGTATATTGTTCATCGGTAAGTAACTCTTTGTTGTTGCGTTTTTGAAACTTACCATAGTCTGCATTGCAATCCTTCGACAGCTTCAACAGTTCCTTTGCGATGGCGAGATCGCCCATGTGGTTGCAACCTATTTCTGAAATAATTTTTGGTGTTTTATATCGTATGTTCATTCGGTGTGTTTAAGAAAATTTAAGGAACTAATTCTCCAATCTCATTCACAAACATCCACTTGTCGTAGTCGACCTTGTGGAGATCTTTCATTTTTGTTTCACCGGATAGTACGAGGATAAAATCGCAGTTAATGTTTTTAGCAAGCTGCATATCGGTGTAAATTCTGTCGCCAATAATTACCACATCTTTTGTGTTGGTTTTTTCAAGATGCGGCTCAATCATTTCTTTATATGGCTTGCCAAAAATTTTAAAAGGCTTCTCTCCTGAAGTGGTTTCTATGACCTGGCAAATGCTGCCTGTGTCAGGTATGTAGCCGTTTTCAGTAGGGCAGACGAGGTCGATGTTGGTAACTACAAACTTAATGCCTCGCTGGATGAAAAGGCATGCCTGCTGCAGCTTCTGATAAGTAAGCTCCGTATCGAAAGCAACCACAACGTACTGTGGATTTTGCGAGCAGGTATGTATGCCATGAGCTTGCAGGTAAGAAGTGAAAGCTGTATTACCAAGAACAAACGTTTCCTCAATATTGTTTGTAATCAACCATTGCATCAATGCATCTGTTGGCAAAATGATGTTTTGCTCAGTGCATTTAATGTTCATTGCCGCAAGTCGATCAACGTACTGCTTCTTAACCTTAGAGGTGTTATTTGAAAGAAAGAAATATTCAAGGCCTTTTTCCTTCAGCGACTTAAAAAATTCGCTTGCACCTTTAATAGGCATGTCGCCGAGATTAACCGTTCCATCAAGGTCGAAGAAGGCTTTCTTTTTGCTAAAGATGTCTATACCGTAGAGCATTGTGAGTTGGACTTTAAAACATCCTGTGCCTAAGTCGCCTGAAAAACATGGAAATAATACCGCCTTTCGATTTGGGAGTACCGTAACCATAGCCGTAGTTTTTGTTGCCATAGCCGTAAGAGCCGTAAGAACTTTCAAGGTCAACACCATTGAAAACAACGCCTGCCTTTTTAAAGATGCTTTTGTCAATTTCAGAGGCCACTTCTTTGAATTTTTGACAGGGTGTGTAATTGAATCTTACCACAAACAACGAACAATCGATGTAAGGGGATAGGCTTTTTGCATCCGATACCATACCTACAGGGCTTGTGTCGATAATGATGTAATCGTATTGCTCTCGCAGAATGTCAATAAGCTGCTTCATTTTCTCACTTTCAATCAGCTCAACAGGATTTGGAGGTATCGCTCCCGAGGGAATAATAAACAGGTTGTCGGTGTCTGGAACTTTCTTAATTATAGAATCAAGTGATTCTGTTCCAACCAGGTAATGCGTCAGTCCTTTTCCATTATTAATGCCCAGCGAAAGAGCAAGCTTGGGCTTACGCAAATCAAGCTCCAGCAAGATCGCTCTTTTATTATTGTAGGTTAATGCGTTGCCAAGATGCGATGAAATAAAGCTTTTACCCTCACCTGAAATGCTGGATGTAAACATAATTGCAGGGGTATGCTCAACCCCGGCAAGCAAAAATTTTAGGTTGTTGCGGAGGTTTAGAATTTGCTCTGCAAGCACAGTCCTTTCTCTCAGATCAACTCTTTTTGATTTCTCATCGTACTGGTATACTTCGGCAATGATTGGGATTTCGGTCACTTTCTCAATGTCTCCTTTACCTGTGATTGTGTTATTGAGCAAATACTTCAGCCGGATATAAATGGTGGTGACAATGAAGCCTGCAGCCAAAAAGAATAGGTAGATTATAATCCTGTTTGGCTTAATGGGCCTGATAGGTATAAATGCTGGTGAAATGATTTTGTTGTCCACGATATTGCTTGCATAAGCCACCGCTGATTCCTCTTTTCGCTGCAATAAGAAATTATATAGAGCATCTTTCACGCTTTGCTCTCTTTTAATGTTGATATACTGTCGTTCGTAAGTTGGAATTTGATTGATTCTACCTTCTACTTCGTCTACTTTTCTTTGAAGGCCTGTTCTCTGTGTCACCGCATTGCGGCGATAGCCAGCGATATAGTTCTTGATTGTTTGCCTGGTGTTTTTTATCTGGTCTTCAACTTCAATAAGCTGTGGTGTACCAGGCTGAAGCGACAACGACAATCGTGCTCGCTCTCTTACTGCAGCTTCATATTGCGTAATAAGAGAGGTAAGTGCCGGATCAACATTTCCAATGGGTGTGAATGGTGTGCCTTTGTCAGGGCTATTGATGTAATTATCAATTTCGTTGTAAACCGAGAGCTGTATGTTGGCTTCATTCAGTCTTTGGTCAGCTTCTTTTGCCTGCTCTAAAATAATCTTTGAACTTTCATTAATTTCAGTAATGCCTCTTGTTTTCTTAAAGGCTTCAACGTCCGTTTCCAGGCCTTTTAATTCACTTCGAAGTGAGTCAAGACGCCCTTCAATAAACCTGATAATGTTGAGGGTAATCTTGTTTTTATCGTCAAGAGTATATTGATTGTAAGCATCAGCCACCGCATTGAGAAAGTTAGCGCAACGCAACGGCATCTCATCTTCGTAAGTCATTTCAAACACAGAGCCCAAGCGGTTTACAAGAGTTGTTTGCAGCTCTTCTGATTTCCTGTAGGCGAGTGGCTGAATCGAGTCGATTACTACTTCAAAATCTTCATCTTCATTGGTATTAAGTTGCGGATAGTAATAAAGCGCAAACTTGTCTTTCTTAATGGTAAAAGGCTGTCCCGCCTTTGCATAAAAAGTGTGAGCCTTCTTTTTCTTCGACCCGTAAGCAATTTTGAAGCGATTATCTTTTAAAAGGTCAACGTCAAGATCATAATTACCCACGTTTGCACTGTCAGAGAGAATTTTAATTTCGATAGGCGACTTTTCATAAAGTTCAAGGTTAGCCACTTTGCCCCGCAGGAAGTAATAAATATTGAACCTGTTTTTCTTAATTACATCTGCAAGAATGAGCGGTGATTTAATCACCTCCATTTCATTCTCCACCACCTTTCCCGCGTTGAACACACCCATGTCTTCAAGCACGCTTTGAGCTCCACCACGCTTTTCGTCCTTAATGTAAATTTTAGCGGTGGATGAATAAACCGGCTTACTATAGCGCAGGTAAAGAGCTGCGCCTGCAATCGACAATAAGAACATCAGCACATACAGGGGCCAGTGAAACAAAAGCTTGTTGATGATGCCTTTTATGTCAATTACATCATTGTCAGACAGGGCTTTTTCCGGAAGATTTTTTATCATTATCTAAGAGGCAGCTTACTTCTTAATGGCGTTTGTGTAAATGACCAGCAGTAGCGAAATTGTAGTTGCTGCAATAGGTAACAATTGCAAAGCTGTGGTACTGGAAATGGCTCTATTTACACCGGGTCTCACGTAAAGGATATCGTTGTTCGCCATGTAATAATACGGTGATGAAAAGGCCTTGCTGTCATTGAGATCAATCGTTACGTAAGTTCTCTTGCCGTCTCTTTCTCTTATGAGCAGCACATCGTTACGTCGTGCCGAATAATTGACATCACCCGCGAGGCTTAACGCTTCCAGCACCGAAATTTTTTCATTTTGGATGGAATAGTTACCCGGTCGTGCCACGTCGCCTAACACCGATATTCTGAAATTGATAAGCCGGGTGGAAACAAAAGCATTTTTAAGGAGTTTGTCGATCTCAGTTTTAATGTCAACATTAAGGGCCTCGGTTGTTTTTCCTTTGGCGTATATTTTTCCAATCTGTGGCAATTCCACATAACCTTGCCTATCTACCAGGTAACCTTGTGCCGCGGGGTTTGCATTATTGTAAGTATTCGGCAGAGGATTGTACAGTTCCGAAATATCCTTATTGATGGTGGATACGGTGACTTGCAAAATGTCGCCAGGCTGAATTGTCAATTGCGGAACATAGGAAAGCGTATCAGTTTTATTAATGGTTTCGATGTCTTTAAAATACACAATTCTCTTGCGGCTGGCGCAGGAGAACAGCAATGGTATTGCAATGATGAAAGCAAAGAAAATTCTTTGGTAGCTCATACTATAAATTTAAAGGCACGGCTTCGCCACGTCAGTCACATTTGCGGCATTTGCAGCATAAATCATGTCCCTTATAGCGGCAAAGGCGAAAACACTCCAAAATGTATTTTGCTCAGGTAAACTTTGTAATTCGCCTAACGGGATTTACAAAATATACAGGAGAGTAAACAGCAACTTTCTTTGTGAGGGGAAAGGTGTTGGAGCATGACCGCATTGCCTTTCATAAAATAAGCTTAAGCTAAATTTAGCCAAAGCAGTTATGAAATATTTTTAAATAAATGCCGCCAAAGATAGCCGAAAACGATATTGACCTCCCTTGTCACTTAATGTGGCAAGCGATAATTAAGGTTATTTTAAAGAGATAAACATTCGCGGTAAGGCTTCAAATTACGCGGTTAATTCCCTGGGATTTGCGACCATTGCAATCTGGTAAAAGTGTTTTAACCGAATCTTCCATTTTTGTAAAATCATTTAAAGCAACTTTACTCCTTTACCTTGAATCAATTTTATCTCTTCATCCATTGAGTAACACATCTTTTTTGCAGGAAAATTATCTGAAGCAAATTCCCCCACAAGTCAAAAAGTTTTTCATCAGGGCCTTAATTGCTTTCATTGTCTGGAAGTTACTTTACCATCTTGTCTTGTTTCCTGCAAGAGTTCCTGATAGGCAACTTACAGAAGTGACTGCAGCGTCCACTGCTTGGTTATACCGCCATTTGCTTAACGAGCCCAGCATTACTTTTAAGCCCGACAACCGCGATGCTAATTTCCCCAAATCTGCTATTTACATACGCGGCGCAAGAAGCATTGGCATCGCCGACCCCTGCAATGGCCTGGAGTTGTATGTTCTTTACATTGGTTTCATAGTGTGCTTTCCAACTACTTTAAAAAGACAAGTCGCATTTATCGTCGTCGGGGTGGTGGGAATTTTTATTGCCAACAGCTTCAGATGTCTTGGTCTTGCATGGCTCAACTATCACAACTATGCGATTGCTGATTTTGCCCACCATTATCTTTTCAAAATCATTCTCTATGCAATGATTTTCTGGGCATGGATAGTCTATTCAAGAAAGTATTTCATCAATGAATAAGCGGGTAATCTTTGCCTTTGTCATCCTTCTATTTCTTTCTCTCATTGCCTACCAGGGCTATGAAACAAAGTATTTCTACCGCATTCCATTTTATGCAAAGCACCTAATCAACTTTGGGTTGCTTGCGTTAATTGCATTAGTCGGGTGGTGGGGCTTGTCAGCTCAGTCACAAAAGTGGATGTCGTCGCTCTGGATTTTATTGTACGCAGTGGTCATCATGCTCATGGTTATTATCGGCCTGTTAGACCTCAAGTTTAAGTTTGCCATCTCCAACTTCAGGGAGATGGTTCACAACCTGCGCATGTTTTTTACCACCCCTGTGCCTTTTGCTTTTTTGCTCTTCTTAAATTACAAGATGAAACGAAAGGACACTGCATGAACCAACGCTACTATTCCCTTGATGTCTTTCGTGGCGCCACCGTTGCACTTATGATACTGGTAAACAATCCGGGCAACTGGGGCAACATTTACACTCCTTTCGAACATGCTGAATGGCACGGCTGCACTCCAACTGATTTAGTGTTTCCTTTCTTCCTTTTCGCTGTAGGCAATGCTTTGGCCTTTGTGATGCCACGACTTCATGAAAGAGGTACAGGATATTTTTTGAGAAAGGTCTTCGTCAGAACCCTATGGATTTTTGGCCTCGGCCTGTTCCTGAACTGGTGGCCTTTCATAATGTGGAAGGATGATCATCTCGTGTTTAAGGTGTGGGAAAACATTAGGGTGCTGAATGTTTTGCAACGCATTGCCCTTTGCTATTTCTTCGCTTCGCTCATTGTTTACTTTTTCAAAACAAAGGCAGCGCTGGTCATAAGCGCAACCATTCTTTTAGGTTACTGGGCGCTCTGTTATTTTCTTGGTGCAGCCAACGAACCTTATAGTCTTGCAGGTTACTTTGGAACGGCAGTCGATAAATCTGTGCTTGGCGTAAGCCACATGTACAAAGGCGAAGGCATTCCCTTCGATCCCGAAGGCATCACCGGCACACTGCCTGCAATTGTGCAGGTTGTCTTCGGATATTTTGCCGGCAAATACATCCGTGACAACGGCAAGTCGTGGCAAATGCTTTCCCATATCTTCATTGCAGGTGCAGCTTTTGTTTTAGTCGGATTTTGTTGGGACATGGCTTTTCCCATCAACAAAAAGATCTGGAGCAGCAGCTATGTAGTGTACACCACCGGCATTGCCCTCACAACCATTGGCGTCCTCATCTATCTTCTTGAATTTAAAAACAAGCGCGGCGCATGGAGCAGTTTCTGCAATGCGTTTGGAAAAAATCCCTTGTTCATTTACTGCCTCAGTTTTTTCATCTCCCGTCTGCAGGCACTCATCCGCTGGGTCGACCATCTCGACGAGCAAGGCAAGCCCGTTTACATTACCCCGCTCCCCTGGTTCTACCAACATGTCTGCAAACCCATAAGCGAAAACCTGAAAGTAGGATCGATGCTTTATGCCGTTTGTATTGTCGTCTTTTATTGGCTTATAGCGTATTGGATGGACAAGAAAAGGGTTTACGTAAAAGTTTAGAGGCAGTCCAAACGGATTTCGGATTACTCCCAAAATTTTGTCCACAGGCGGACAAGATTACTCTCCGACAGACAGAATTAACCATTCAAAAAAATATTACATCATTTGGAAATGCTATTCAATCAGGCACCCTCCCGGTACCTCAGAACACCGTAACTTCAACCCCCAACAAAGCCGGTATAAGTTCCGGCAACATGCAGGTAGCCACCTTCAGCAAGTAACCCAAAGCAATGAAGAACTGTTTACTCCTTCTTTTATCATTGCTGTTAGTTTTTCAAAACCATCTTCATTCGCAAAAGCAGCAGCAAGAGTTCACCGACTCTATGCCTTATCTCAGGGCGACAATACACGATGATACATTGCGTGTGAGGGCACTGCTGGAGCAAAGCCGCGACCTGCTGCAGGAGGGCAAATACGATAGTGTGCAGGAGTGTACCGAAGTAGCCTTGAAGCTTTCGCAAAAGCACAATTACCATCGCGGAATTGCCACTGCCTACAACACCCGCGGCAACATGTACTACTACCAAAGCAACTACCCCGAAGCTTTGAAAAATTACTTCGCCGCCCTGAAGGTGAATGAGCAAACAGGCGACAAAAAATACCTTGCTAACTGCTACATAGGCATCGGCAATGTTTACTTTCAACAACATAGCCACGAGCAGGCGCTGAAGAACTATAAAACAGCACTGGCTTATAAAGAAGAGGCCGGCGACAAGCGGGGCATCGCCTATGTTTATGGCAATCTCTCCAATGTTTATTACTACATGGGGCGCTATCGCCAATCGCTCGATTACCAGTTTACCGCACTCAAAATCAACGAAGAAATATCGGATAAGGAAGGGATGACCGGCGCGCACAACAACATTGGCTACACCTACCTGCTCGAGAAAAAATACGACTCAGCCCTGCTGCACTTGTTTGCTGCGCTAAAGCTGAGCCAGGAAATAGACAACCGCCAGGTGATGCCCAATATCTACCTCAACATTGGCGATGTATATGTGAAGCAACAGAAGATTAGCGATGGCAAAAAGTGGATTGAAAAAGCACGGAGCCTTGCCATGGAAACCGGCAGCATTGAAGATGTAGCCGATGCTTACGAAAGCCTGTCCTATGCCGACAGTGTTTCCGGCGACTTTAAGTCGGCTTACAACAACTACCGGATGTACAAGTTCTACAAAGACAGCCTCAACAGCGAAGACAACACCAAGAAGACCGTGGAGCAGCAGTTGCGATACGACTTCTATAAAAAGCAGGTTGCCGACAGCGTGCGCAATGCGGAAGCTCAAAAGGTTGCCGCCGTTAAGCTGCAAAAGCAGCGAACGCTTACCTATGCAGGACTTGCGGGGGTGGTGGCATTGCTTCTCTTCATTTTTTTTATTGGCAAAAGCAACAGGTTGCTGGCGAAAGAAAAGCAGAAATCAGAAAAGCTGTTGCTGAATATTTTGCCCGGCGAAATAGCCCATGAGCTGAAAGAAACAGGCGCTTCAAAAGCAAAGCACCATTCGGATGTGACGGTACTTTTCACCGACTTCATTGACTTCACCGTGCTGAGCGAACACCTTTCAGCAGAGCAGGTAGTGAACGAAATAGACCGCTGCTTCAAAGCCTTTGATGCCATTATTCATAAGCATGGCATGGAGAAAATAAAAACCATAGGCGATGCCTACATGGCCGCAGCAGGCCTGCCCCTGCCCGATGATAATCACGCAATCAATGCCGTAAAGGCTGCCATCGAAATGAATGAATTCATTAACTCCTTGCCCCCCATAATTAATGGCCGGAAGCTGCAAATGCGTGCAGGCATCAACAGCGGGCCTGTGGTGGCAGGCATTGTTGGCGTTAAGAAATTTGCTTACGACATTTGGGGCGACACCGTAAACACTGCAGCAAGACTTGAACACCACAGCGAAGCCGGCAGAATAAACATCAGCGGCTCAACCTATGAGCTTGTAAAGACCACATTTGAATGTGTGCACCGCGGTAAGATAATGGCGAAAAACAAAGGCGAGATAGACATGTACTTCGTGAATGCGTAAATACAGTTTATGAAACTGCTTATCACTTTTTTGGTGGCGTGCTTTGGTTGCATTGCTTCACTGGCACAATCGCCAATTAATTCCGTCTTAAACTTCGAGTTTAAAGAGCCGCTTAAAGGCACCTACACTTTTCCAAACAACACCAACTCGTGGCTTGCTCCTTTGCCAGGCATCAGCGACAGTGTCACACACTTTGTCAAGCCCCTGTCCGGCGAGGCGTGGCTGCAAATTCGCTTCGCAAATGAAACAACACAGCCGGTAACCTACTACGTCACCATCCCCGGCGATTCCATTGATGTAATTCAGAAAAGCAAAGACCGCTTTTCATTTTACAGGTCAGGTTTACTCATTCCAAGAGATCAAAAGCCCGTCAGCCGTTTTCAAAATCTCATACCTGTTTTTCTCGCAGCAGGGGAGGAGCGTGACTTGTACTTTCATCTCAAAGAGACGGACATAACGGGCAGTTCTTTCACCGACACCTTTTCAATCATCAGCGACAAAGCAGTGAGGGCAGGCGAGTTCTTCAATGCCCTGTACGTCGCCATCATGGGGTTTCTTATTGCTTTGGGTGTGTTTCTCTTCTTTATGTTCAAAGACAAAGCATTTCTCATTATGGCTTTGCCTGTGTTCGGATTGCTTGTTTGGTTTGCCGACACTACTTACTTGCTTCACCAGTTGTTTAACACAGCTCCGCTTGCTGCAAAGCAATTCAATCCAAGGGTCACTTCCTGGTTCATGCCTTCAACATTGCTGGTCTTTCTTGCTTACCACCTTCGGCTTCTGCGAAAATTGCCCTGGGCTTTCTATTTATGCATGGCGCTGGTTCCTGTTTTTGTAATCGACAGCATCGTTGAAAATGCTTTGCACCATGAACCCCTTTATGTACTTAGCTACCTGTTGCTTGCAACCATTCCTTTCGCCATCAGTATTGCCATTCATCTTGCATTAAAAAAAGACAGGAATGCAAGAGTATGGCTGTTGTTTATTGCGCCTTTTGCCTTGTCGGGTGTGTGGCATCTGTTTTCGATGCTTCACATGGTGGAATCCGGCGTTAGCAACCTGCTTATTCTGCGGAGTAGCTCTTTGCTTTCAGGTTTCATCATTGGCTATGCGCTTTACGATCGTGTAATGACCACAGTGCGAGAACGCATTCATGCGATAGAAGAAAATGAGCGGCTGGTGAGAGAACAGAACATTATCCTTGAACACCGCGTGAATGAGCGAACCCTTGAGCTTAAGCAGGAAAAGGAAAAATCGGAAAACATTTTGCTCAACATTCTTCCCGCTGAAGTAGCGGATGAAATAAAGCAGAAAGGCAGCGCAGATGCAAAGCAATACGACAACGTAACGGTTCTCTTTACTGACTTTGTAAACTTCACAAAAGCAGCCGAAGCGCTTAGCCCGAAAGAACTGGTGAACGAGTTGCACACTTGCTTCAAGGCCTTCGACGAGATAATAGACAAATATGGCATCGAGAAAATTAAAACGATCGGCGACGCCTATCTCGCTGTTTGCGGCTTGCCCTTGGCTAAAGGCGAGCATGCGGTGGCAACGGTGAAAGCCGCCATCGAAATCAGGGACTTTATGAAAACACATGTGCAGGAAGCAATGGGCAAATCTTTCTCAATAAGAATAGGTATTCATTCAGGCTCAGTTGTAGCGGGCATTGTGGGTGTGAAGAAATATGCTTACGACATCTGGGGCGACACCGTGAACACAGCAGCCCGCATGGAGCAAAGCGGCGAGTCAGGTAAAATCAACATCAGCGGAGCCACTTACGAGCTTGTAAAAAACACATTTGAATGCGAGTATCGTGGCAAAGTAAAAGCCAAGAACAAGGGCGAGATTGACATGTATTTTGTAAGCTGATAACCATCTAATCTCTCCACTATTGTCTCATTCTTTCCTTTACCTTACTAGTGTTAGCGTCCCTTTCCTTCTTATCCTGTTTCCCTTATAGTCAGAAGCTTCTGCTTCCCATACATAACCATCTACGGGTTGGGGAGTTCCTTTGAACATGCCATCCCACCCCGGCAACTCGCTGTTAGAAGTAAACACAACAACGCCCCACCTGTTTATGATTTTGAAATAAATCAGCTTGCCCTGTCCCACAAGGAAGGGGAAGATGCGATCGTTGCTGCCATCGTTGTTGGGTGAAAATGCTGAGGGTACAAAAATGTCCATGTTTCCAAACACGCGAACAAGCTGTGTGTCAATAACACTGCATCCTGATGACTTCACCACCTGTATCAAATACTCCTGCTCTTTGATTGAATTGAATACAGGATTTTGGATGAGTGCATTACTTAAGAATGTTGATGGTAGCCATTTGTAGGTGATAGCGCTGTCTCTTGCTTTCAACTGCGTAGCTGTTGACACCAGGGCATTTACGGTCGGGTATCTTCTGCCTCTTTCCAACGGATCAACTATAACAGTTGCTTCCTTCTCACTTGTCAACTGGCTGCAAGTTTGCGAAGCAACTATAAGCTTCACATTGTAAATGCTCGGACCTGCAAATGTGTGAACAACATCTTTCTGAGAGGTGGTAAAGCTATCGCTGAACTGCCAGGTGAAAGTAACCGGCAAGCTATTTATGTAGTCGCTTGTGTTGGTAAACTGTGTCGCCATTCCCAAACAATACTTCGCAAATGAGAAATCAGCAACCGGCTTCTTCACAAACTTCAATAGCACGTTGTTGTTCACAGTGGTCTTGCATCCCTGGTTTGCAATCACATCAACGGTGTATAAGCCGGCTTGTGTAGCATATAATATGCCTGAAGTCTGGTTATGAATCACTGCGCCATTGAAATACCAAGTGTAAGTGTTGCCACCGAATGCAATAAGTCTAACAGAATCTCCATCGCAAATAGTATTGGTCGTTGCGTTCAGATTTCCGACAGGAGTAGCGTCAATCTGCACGTTTTTAGACGTGGAGTGTGTGCAGCCTTGTGCCGATGTGATAGTAAGTGTGACTACATAAGTACCCACAGTTGCATAACTGTGCACCGCATTGGTTTGCGATGATTGTGCTCCATCGCCAAAGAACCATTTGCTTGTTGTTCCTATTGTGTCAGGAAGACTGGTGTTGATGAAAGTGAAGCTGTTGCCCTGCAGACATTGTTGTGGATTATTGTTGGTGAAAGCTGCTGTTGGTAAAGGATAGAGAGTTGCGCTTTTAATAATGCTATCCTTGCACTGTCCGCTTAGTGTAACGACTAACTTAACAGGGTAAGTGCCTGCAGCAGGATAAGTATGTGTAGGACTTTGGGCCACAGAAGTAGTTCCATCGCCAAAGCTCCACTGATATGAATAGCCTGAACCGGAACCCGATGTATTGGTAAACACGAACACATTACCTCCTGTAAAGCACTGGTTTGAAGTACTGAAGTTAAACGTAGCAGAAGGTGTGTTGAGAATGGTTACAGGAACAGTGATGCTATCCTTACAACCTTCCGCTGAAGTTGTGACCAACTTTACTTGTTGGATGCCTGCACTTGCATAGGTGTGTGAAGGATTGGCCGCAGTAGATGTTCCGCCGTCACCAAACGACCAAAGAGAATTGAATGTTGATCCGTTTCCTGTTGTTGTATTGACAAAGCTGTAAGCATTGTTCTTGAGGCACTGTGAAGTATCATTAATCCTGAAGCCTGCTTTGGGATTAGGATTCACCTTTACGGTTTTTGTGAGACTGTCCTTGCAGCCATTGTTAGATGTGGCGACAAGTTTTATGGAGAAACTGCCAGCCGTTGTGTAAGAGTGTGAAGGACTTGTCATTGTTGTTGTTGCCGTATCACCAAAGTCCCATTTATAAAGTAGGCTTCCCGGGCTTATAGAAGAGCCATTTACAAACTGGAAGCTGTTGCCCTTGATACATTGTATAGGATTAGGAATTGTGAAAGCAAGCGAAGGGTCTGGATAAACGGTCACAGTCCGCGTAATGCTGTCGGCACAACCACTTCCTGATGTTGCTTTCAATTTAACGGTAAACGTTCCTGCCGCGCTGTACGAGTGGAAGGGACTTGTTTGTGTTGATACACCGCCATCTCCAAACGTCCATAAGTAAGACACACTTCCCACTGCCGAAGAATTATTAGTGAAGGCAAAGCTGTTGCCTTTGAGGCATTGATTAGGCACATTCACTGACAAAGCAACAACTGGTTTTGCATTTACTGTTACAGATTGTTTTATGCTGTCAATACAACCTGCATTGGAAGTAGCAATCAAGGTAACCACGTAGGTCCCTACGGCTGCATAAGTGTGTACAGAGTTTATAGCAGTTGAGGTGCCTCCATCGCCAAATGTCCAGCGATAATTCATGCTTCCGGAACTTATAGAGGAGTTGTTGGAAAAAGTGAAGTTGTTGCCATTCACACATTGCGAGGAGGTGTTCACAGCAAATGCAGGAGACGGCTTTGGAGAAACTACCACATTTTGCTTGAGGCTGTCTATACATCCGCCGTTGGAAGTTGCAATCAATCGAACAGTATATGTTCCCGCTGCTGCGTAAGAATGTGAGGGGCTCACTGCAGTGCTTGTTCCGCCATCTCCGAAAGTCCAACTAAAGCTTAATGTACCAAATGTGACGGATGATGTGTTGGTGAAGGTAAAATTGTTTCCAGGCAGGCATTGGTTGCTCGTGTTAACAGCCAACGACATCACGGGTTTTGGCCTAACAGTAATAGTTTGCTTAGTACTATCCTTACAACCGCTTGAAGATGTAGCAATCAGCCTCACGCTATAGGTGCCAGCGGCTGTATAAACATACGAAGGACTGATAGCAGTTGAGGTCCCCCCATCTCCAAACGACCAGCTATAGCTCATGCTGCCGCTGCTGATGGAGGAATTGTTTGTGAAAGTAAAGTTGTTACTTACAAGGCATTGCGAAGCTCCATTAACTCCAAATGCAGGTGATGGCTTTGGAGAAACAACCACGTTTTGCTTAGCACTGTCTATGCAACCATTGTTCGAAGTAGCTACCATCCTTACTACATAAGTTCCTGCCGCTGAATAAGAATGGGTTGGACTAACTGAAGTGCTTGTGCCCCCATCGCCAAAAGTCCAGTAGTAATTCAGCGTTCCGGATGTGATAGATGATGTGTTGGTGAAAGTGAAGCTATTCCCAGGCAAGCATTGACTGCTCGAATTCACTGAAAGCGACGCTGTCGGCTTCGGCTGTACGGTTACTGATTGTGTAATACTATCCTTGCAACCATTTGATGAAGTTGCTACCAGCTTCACGAGATATGTTCCTGTGGCCCCATAAACGTGCGATGGACTTGTAGCAGATGATGTGCCGCTATCACCAAACGACCAGTTATAGCTTAAAGTACCGCTGCTGATGGTAGAATTATTCGTGAATGTGAAGCTGTTATTATTTACGCACTGACCTGCATTCGTTACTGCAAATGCTGGTGAAGGCTTTGCATAAACAGTTAGCGTTTTAGTTGTGCTGTCAACACAGCTGTTATTAGACGTTGCAATCAGTGTAACAGTATAACTCCCTTCTAAAGCGTAAGAATGTACCGGAGTTGTGAGCGTTGATGTGCCGCCATCACCAAAGCGCCAGCTATAGGTCATGGTGCCGCTGCTGATGGATGATGAGTTAGTGAAGGTAAAGCTGTTGCCATTAACACACTGAGCAGGAATATTGACCGAAAATGCAGGAGCAGGCTTTGGGGCCACGACAACAGTTTTAGTAAGGCTGTCCTTGCAGCCTTTGTCGGTTGTTACCACAAGTTTTACATTGTAGCTTCCAAAGGTGCTGTAATTATGAGTGGGGCTTGCAGCAGTTGACGTACCTCCATCTCCAAAACTCCAGCTATACGACAGCGTCCCGCTTGATATGGATGTAGTGTTGGTAAAAGTGAAGCTGTTGTTTGTGACGCACTGCAAGCCACTGTTGAAGTTGAAGGAGATAACAGGTTTCGGCTCTATTGTTACTGTTTTTGTGGCGCTGTCTTTACAACCGTTTGCAGAACTTACCACAAGCTTCACGGTGTCCGTTCCCGCTGTTGTATAGGTGTGTGTAGGGTTTGTTGCAGTGGCCGTTGCTCCGTCTCCAAAGCTCCAGGAGTAGCTAAGTGTCCCGGTTGGTATGGAAGAAGAATTTATGAATGCAAAAGTGTTGCCATTCAAACACTGTGAAGGAGCGTTGATGCCAAAACCTGCTGTTGGCTTGTCATACACCGTCACCTGCTTTGATAAGCTATCCTTGCAACCTTTGTTTGAGGTAATTACCAGCTTCACAGTGTAAGTTCCTGCAGCGGCATACACATGAGTTGGGCTTGCAACACCTGACGTGCCTCCATCGCCGAAGCTCCATGAGTAAGACATTGAGCCTGATGCTATTGACGATGAATTAGTGAAAGTGAAGCTGTTACCATTAAGGCATTGTGCAGTAGTGCTGGGGGCAAAAGAAAGTAGAGGCTTTGGATTAACAATCGCCTGCTTAACTAAAGTGTCTTTGCAGCCATTGTTTGTAGTAACGATAAGCGTGACTGTATAGGTTCCTGCAGTTGCATAAGAATGGGTGGGGGCTGCAAGAGTTGAAGTGCCTCCGTCTCCAAAGTTCCAGTTGTAAGTGAGGGTGGTGCCTGCGCTTACTGAAGATGTATTTGTAAATACAAAGCTGTTCCCGTTGAGGCATTGCTCTGCATTGCTCATTGAATAGGCAGGAGAGGAGCTTGGGTAAACGGTTACAGTCTTAGTCGTAGTATCCTTACAACCAAAGTTCGAAGTTGCAATCAGTGTAATAATGTATGTGCCTGCCGCAGCATATTGAACGGTTGGATTAGGCAATGCTGAAGTGTTTCCATCGCCAAACGACCATTGGTAGGTGATTGTGCCGCTGCTTATGGATGAGGTATTGCTTAGCGTAAAGCGATTTGAATGGAAGCACCCTGTCGTTGTTGACGTAGTAAATGCCGCTGTTGGCTTCGCATACACGTCCACCGTCTTGATAAGACTATCCTTACACCCATTGTTCGATGTAACTATTAGCTTCACATTGTAAGTGCCTGCCACGGCATAAGAATGTGATGGGCTTGCTGTTGTAGATGTCCCTCCATCGCCAAATGCCCATTGATAAGTGATGGTGCCTAGTGTGATGGACGAGGTGTTGGTAAACGTAAAGCTGTTGCCTCTCAAACATTGTGCAGCATTGTTTGGAGCGAAGGCAACGGTTGGCTTTGCATTGAGCGCAATCGTTTTTGCAATCGTATCGCGGCAACCATTGTTGGTGATGACAATTAGCTGGGTGTTATACGTGCCTGCCGTTGCATAACTGTGCGTCGGACTTGTAGCAGTACTGGTCCCCCCATCGCCAAACGTCCACTGGTAGCTGATTGTTCCCGCGCTTACTGTGGAAGTGTTGGTGAAAATGAAATTGATATTAGGCTGACATTGTGGTGTAGGAACCGTGTAGCCAACAACAGGCATCGGGTAAACATTTACAGTCTTGATGAGACTGTCCTTGCAGCCATTGTTCGAAGTCACTATCAGCTTCACAGTGTAAGTGCCTGCGACAGCATAGGAGTGTGAAGGGCTTGCGATTGTTGAAGTTCCTCCGTCACCGAATGTCCATTGATAACTGATGGTGCCGGTAGTAATGGATGATGTGTTGATGAACGTGAAGCTGTGATTTTTAAAACACTGTGCAATAACATTCGGCGTGAAAGCCACACTTGGCTTTGCATTCATCACAATTGTTTTTGCAATCGTATCGCGGCAGCCATTGTTGGTGACGACAATCAGCTGGGTGTTATACGTGCCTTCGGTTGCATAGCCATGTGTTGGACTTACGGCCGTACTGGTTCCTCCATCGCCAAACGTCCATTGATAACTAAGCGTGCCTGCGCTTACAGTGGAGGTGTTGGTGAAAGTGAAATTGATGTTAGGCTGGCACTGCGGTGTAGGAACCGTGTATCCCACAACAGGCATCGGGTAAACGGTTACCGTTTTTATGAGACTGTCTTTACATCCATTGTTCGATGTAACTATAACTTTCACATTGTAGGTGCCTGCAACGGCGTACGAATGAGAAGGACTTGCCACAGTAGAAGTTCCCCCATCTCCGAATGTCCATTGGTAACTAATGGTGCCGCTGGTAATGGACGATGTGTTGGTAAAAGTGAAGCTGTGGTTCTTGAAGCATTGGGCAGTCACGCCTGGCGTAAAAGCCACAGTTGGCTTTGCATTCAGCGCAATTGTTTTTGCAATCGTATCGCGGCAGCCGCTATTGGTGATGACTATTAGCTGGGTGTTGTACGTGCCTGCTGTTGCATAGCTGTGTGTGGGGCTCGCCGCCGTTGTGTTTCCCCCATCGCCAAACGTCCATTGATAACTAAGCGTGCCTGCGCTTACAGCGGAAGTGTTGGTGAAAGTGAAATTGTTGTTGGGCTGACATTGCGGTGTTGGAACTGTGTAGCCCGCAACAGGCATTGGGTAAACATTTACAGTCTTTGTAAGGCTGTCTTTGCAACCATTGTTCGAAGTCACTATCAGCTTCACATTGTAAGTGCCTGCAACGGCATACGAGTGTGAAGGGCTTGCTAGCGTTGAAGTTCCTCCATCCCCGAAAGTCCATTGGTAGGTGATGGTGCCGGTGGTGATGGACGATGTGTTGGTAAAAGTGAAGCTGTGGTTCTTGAAACACTGTGCAGTAACATTTGGTGCAAAGGCTACCGTTGGTTTTGCATTGAGCGTAACTGTTTTTGCAATGGTATCACGGCAGCCGTTGTTGGTGACAACTATCAATTGTGTGTTGTACGTACCGGTTGTGATATAGCTGTGCGATGGGCTCGTAGCGGTAGTATTTCCTCCATCTCCAAACGTCCATTGGTAAGTCATTGTGGCTGGAGCCGCAACCGTTGAGCCATTAGTGAAAGTGAAATTGTTGTTAGGCATACATAACGGTGTCGGAACGGTGTAAGCCGCCACAGGCATAGGATACACGGACACGGGCTTTTTCAAAGTATCTTTACATCCAAGCGGGTTGGTGGTGATGAGCGAGACATTGTAATTGCCTGCAGTCACATAGGAATGCGTAGGACTTGTAACGGTAGAAGTTCCCCCGTCACCGAATTGCCAGAGGTAGGTAAGTGTGCCAGCGCCGGTGGAAGAATTTGTAAACTGGAATGAGTTGTTTATAAAACACTGCCCATCAACATTTATGTTATAAGCCACATTAGATGGCGGCGATGACGTGATGGTAATATCTCTTGTGGTGTCGAAACAAGTCTGGTTGTTAACTACTGCATGATAGGTGCCCGGAGCCGTAACTGTATAAACATTTGAATTTGCCCCTGGTATCACCGAACCGTTTTGAAACCACCGGATACCTGTGTATCCTGTGTTTACTGATAACTGCACGCTGATAGTTTGCCCCCGGCAAAACACAGTATTCCCTATCACCCGCAGCGATGTATCAACAGTTACCGGCGTTATTCTCACAGTATCGTTTGCGGAGCAGCCCGTGCTGTCGAGGCTTTCGTGCAAAATATAGTTGGTGGGTACAGTCGGGTTCACCGCGGTGGTGGCGCTTGCCACATTTATCGGCGTCCAGAAATAGGTGTGACCCGGCAACGCAGGCCCCACGCCTATTGGGGCATAATCCCCCTTGCAAATCACCTGGTCGTTGCCAGCTTTTGGAGTAGGAGTGGCCTTCACCCTAACGGTGGTATAAATTGTGTCCGGACATCCAAAGCCATTGAAGGGCTTCACCGACACTGCAACCACAGTGTTTGCCGCAGGTGGCGGCGTTATGGTTTGGTTCTGGTTGTTGCCTATGTAGGTGGTGAAGTTGTTCATTGTCCACGAATAGCTCTGGTAGCCTGCGGGACCCGATAGGGTAATATTCGGCGCTCCCAGGCAATATTCTGCGTTGCCGATAGGAGAGGAGCAGCCCGAGTTCACATCCACATAAGCATAGCCGAAGTGGGCACCGCGGGTGCAGTCGGCCGTCGTAAATTCCAGCCGTATTTGCCTGCCCTGGTAATTGGTTAGGTTGATTTGAACGGCCGACCATGGTTTGTAGTAAACCGAAGTATCCTGCGGACGCACTACCGCACCGGGAAGAAAGCCCGGCAGGTTACTCGTGGCCACGTATTCAAACGAAACACAAGGTAGATATTGGCCGGCGGCAACGTCCCAAACCTTTGCCGTAAACCGCGGCTGCTCAAAAGGCTGGTGATCGGGGTCTTGCAATACCACGGCATATTGGTACACAAGGCTGTAACCGAAGCTGGTAACAGGCACGGTGAAGGTGTATGAAATTCTTTCAGCCTGCGCACCCACGCTATTGTTTCCCAATCTTACCGATGTGCCGCTTCCATTGGGGCACAGCACCGGGAAGCCTCCATAGGGGTCGGTGGCAGGAGTGGTGGCAGCAGTGATGATAGTGTGCCGGTTGGCCGCAGGAGCTACGGGATTTACTGTAATCGTATTCGTAGTGCCCACAGCTTTCACCGTTCCTGAATACGTCTGCCAGTTGTTGAAGTTGCCATTTTCAAAATCGATGTTAGGAGGACATGGTTGGGCAAGCCCCGCCACAGCCGACAGGCAGATACATGTGAGGATAGTAAAAACGGGTCTAAGTAAATTTATCACCTTCGGGCAACATTTAAATTAAAAGCAAGCAGTAAAACTACTATCGTCTTAAATCTTAAAATCCTTTGCTGTCGCTAATATCGTCGGGGGAATAATATTCGTCGGTGAATGATAGGATGTAGCTGACTGGCGAATAATTGGATGCGATAAAGATAGTGAGAATGGGGTGAACGTTGCTTTGAGGAGCTATATGATAATCGTCAGGGTGTAGAGGAATGGAAATACGGGCAAAACGTCTTTACGAGGAGTGAAACGACGAAGCAATCTCAAATTACTCCAAACACAAAGCCCCGACGGGTATGGCGGGGCTTTGATAATCATTTTCCGTTTGGGGTTTATCTTACTTTTTTTGAAATGTACTCACTATTCATCACCTGCTTGCGGGTGCCGATTACCGATACATAGATGGTAACCGTTTTGCCTGCGGGCAAGCCTGAAATGATGCACGATTTTGCTGATGAGCTAATCATTTTCCATGCGCTATCCGGCGTAGGGTTAATGTCGAGGGTGTACATGTAGTTCACCGCCTTCACACCTTTCTCTTTCTTAATCTCCACCTTAATGTCGCCGATGTTGTCGCCGTAATTAACGAGCACATCTGTCAGCGGCAACAAAGTAGAAGGAGTTTTAAATTCCTTACTCACTTGAAAACCAGTTGATAAGAGTGCTGTTCTGTCGCCTTTAGCGGTAAGGTTTACAAAGGCACAGAGCTCTTTTAAAGCATCAACCAGCACCTTTTGCTTAGCCCTGCGGTCAGCCTTTTGCGACGAGTTGCCGGTTTTTGCATTTTCAAGGGCCTTTTTAAAGGCGTCGAATGCCCTTTTCACCGGATCCAGGTAGATGTCGGAATTAGGGAAGTTGGTGTTGCCGGTCATAGCGGCGATGACTGCGGCAGCGAATTCAAACATTTTTGCTGAGCCAAAGTCTACGAAGCTCAATAGAGCGATTGTAACGTTTTTCATTTTTTTTAATTTTTGGGTGGTTTTTGTTTTAGAAAAATGATTAGGATGCAATGATAGAGCGGGGTTCCGGAGCAAAAAAATTTTGGAGCATAGTATGTCCAAACCGGTTACTGGAGAGTCTTTTTAGGTCAGAAAAGAGCATATTAGCACCTAAAAAGCTTATTTGAAACAGGGTTCCAGGTACGTTCGGTGGGTGTTACCGGAACATTCGGATGGTACTACCGGAACATTCGGATGATACTACCGGAACGTTCGGGTGATACTACCGGAACGTTCGGATGGTACTACCGGAACATTCGGATGGTACTACCGGAACATTCGGATGATACTACCGGAACGT